>Ga0207000_1006_pt1 | contig 113769 bp, 105 predicted proteins | sample Alteio_BWMinCont_90_FD_153498 | JGI IMG/M metagenome (GOLD analysis project Ga0207000, IMG submission 153498) | Enriched cells from forest soil in Barre Woods Harvard Forest LTER site, Petersham, Massachusetts, United States -... | ecosystem: Environmental > Terrestrial > Soil > Temperate forest...
GGAAGAACAAAGAACGCTCTAGATTTTCCGCGGACTGCACTCATCGAATGCGCCGCCAGGCGTACAGCAACATCTAGAAACGCCTACAGGCTGCACTGGATAGACCATTTGCCCTTTCGACTCTACTCTCCAAAATGTGATTGGTACGAAGCTCAATTTCGTCAGACACGAATTGGACTTGAGACTTGAAAGGAGCACTCCGGTGAACAGCGACTCAGCTAGCACGGGCACAGTTTCTCTGGATTCCGAGATTGTTAAGCGCGCCCAACAAGGCGATTCCGATGCGTTTTCCGCTCTATTTCATGCGCACAAGGCACGAATCTATTCCGTATGCTTGCGCATGACCAACAACGCTGCCGAAGCGGAAGATCTCACTCAGGACGCGTTCTTGCAGGTGTTCCGCAAGATCGCCACCTTTCGCGGAGATTCTGCGTTTTCGACGTGGCTTCATCGCATTGCGGTAAACACGGTGCTCATGCATTTTCGCAAGAAGTCACTGTGCCAGGTTTCCCTGGACGAACCGTACAGCAACAGCGACGGCGCCAAGATTCGGCGGGAGTACGGAACCAGAGACAATTGTTTGGCCGGCTGCGTCGACCGGGTTGCCTTAGCACATGCCATCAAGGAGCTGCCCCACGGATACAGAACCATTTTCCTGTTGCATGAAGTCGAGGGCTATGAACATCAGGAGATCGCCGAGATGCTTGGATGTTCTGTGGGAAATTCAAAGTCGCAACTGCACAAGGCGAAGTTGCGAATCCGAGAGTTGCTGGCACGGACGCCAGAACCCCGGTCCGTAACCATACGAGCTGAGCGCTCGAGCGCGAAAGTCGCCAGACCGCTATTTGAAGACTGGGAGTTGGCAAGCCCAAGCGTAGCCATGCAGGCGGCTTCACAAATGCCACAATTGGCGGGACCGGCGGTCTAACGCATCTCTGACGAAGGCATGTCCACGCCGCTATGCGGCGTGGACCGGATCGAACGAATTGATCGTTATCAATAAGGTCTCACTAGAAAGAAATTCTGCGCGCCCCGCATAGGGCAGAAGAGGTTTGCAATGAGATTAGGAATAGAAAATGGTGCAGCAACGAAATGCCTCCTGACGCTGGCCAGTGTCGTTTTGATTCTAACTAGCATGAGCTGGGCCGCGGACAACGACAAAGATCAGTCTGACATTCAGAAACGCATTGTGAAGTCGGCCGAGGTCCTCAACGAGATTATGGCGACTCCTGACAAGGCGATCCCCGACAAGATCATGGACAATTCGAAGTGTATCGCTGTCGTGCCATCTGTGATTAAAGTTGCGTTCGTCTTCGGCGGCCAGCGCGGCAAGGGTGTGGTTACGTGCAGGACCACCAAGGGATGGAGCGCGCCCGCCCCGATTACGATCACCGGCGGCAGTTGGGGCTTGCAACTCGGCGGCCAGGCGACTGATCTTGTAATGGTTGTCACCAACGACCAGGGAATGCAGCATCTGCTTGCCAGCAAATTCAAACTTGGCGGTGACGCTTCGGCGGCGGCAGGACCGGTTGGTCGTGACACGGCAGCCGATACCGACATCTCGATGAGGGCGGAGGTTCTGACATACTCGCGCGCCCGCGGAGTGTTTGCCGGCATCGACCTGACGGGGTCGGTGGTCAACCAGGACAAGGATGAGACCACGCTGCTTTACGGCAAACCAATCCCGTTCGCTGACGTTTTAAGCGGCAAGGTTGCGCCTCCTGCGGGAAGCGAGCCTTTCCTGGCGGCAGTGAAGAAGTATTCGACTCAGGCGCGGGAGCAGAGCGAAGCCCAGAAACCTTCGCCATCCATTACCGCTTCTGCAAGCACGCACTCTAAATAGGACCGAAGCGCTCTTCAATTACGGCCAGACCATCGCGGTCTGGCCGTTGTTCATTTGCGCGGCATCTCAAACGACGCACGTCATTCCTCGGCCTTTGCCAACGACCGATCGCGGGCTGAGCATACGCGGGCTGAGCATACGCGGGCTGAGCATAGACGATGACAGAAAGGCAGGCTCGAAATGTCTCAATATGCCGACCATGCTCCGGAGAGTCTGCCGGTAACTTCGTCGATTCCCTCTGAACTTCCCGAGGAGCAGGAAACGCTGGCTCGGGAGGTGCTGGTGGCGCTCGAGCAACAACGTATTCCGTTCGCAGTGGCTGGCGCTTATGCGTTGCTGCAGCATACCGGGATATGCCGCACCACCAAAGATCTGGATCTGTTCCTGGCCTCAGAGAGCTGGTTGCCCGCCTTGAGATACCTGGAAGGACGCGGATTCCATTGTGAAGTGTGCGATCCTGTATGGCTTGCCAAAGTACGTCGGGATGATTATTTCGTAGACCTCATCACCGGGATGAGCAATGCCGTGCTCAGCGTCGATGAGTCCTGGATCCGCCATGCAGAGCCAGCATCGGTCCTCGGCATTCCAACGCGAGTGTTGGCTCCCGAAGAGTTGCTCGTGTCCAAGCTGTTTGTGACGCGACGTGAGAGGTTTGATGGCGCGGACATTGTGCACATCATCTATGGGACGGCGGGAAACCTGGACTGGGGCCGGATTCTCCATCACGCTGGCGATCATTGGGAGATCCTGCTGTGGGCGCTTGTCTTGTTCCGATATGTTTACCCGGCACAAACTCACTATGTTCCCGCGGTCTTGTGGCAAGACCTTCTCGACCGATTTCGCACACTGGTATTGGAACCCGACGGGCAGGGCAAATTCCGCGGCAGCTTGATCGATGACAATATGTTTGCCATTGACGTAAAGGATTGGGGGCTTGACGATATTCTGCAGGAATATCGGTCGCGCCGGCTGTCGAGGATGGGAATGAAGGCTGACGCCCCGGCGCCGTTCCCTGCAAGAAATAAGTAATAAATGATATGAGGATCGCTGCGACCGCCGACTTGCACTTCGCACCTCAGAGCGCCACTGTGCTGCGCGATCAGCTTGACAAGGTTCGCGATGAGGCGGACTTGCTCATCGTTGCGGGAGATCTAACCAATTACGGCAGGCCCGCGGAAATGGAACCGTTGCTCAACACTTTTGTTCGTTTGCGGATTCCCATTGTCGCCGTCCTCGGAAACCACGACTATGAAAGTGAACAAACGCCCGAACTGCTTCGCATGATGACAGCGGCAGGAATCAAAGTACTGGATGGTAGCGCGTACGAACGTGATGGTGTCGGCTTTGCGGGAACGAAAGGGTTCGTAGGCGGCTTTGGACGCGGAATCTTGACTGCCTTTGGCGAGCCTGAGATCAAAGCGTTTGTGAGGGCCTCGATCGATGAAGCTCTGAAACTGGAACGCGCCATGTCACAGCTGCGCACAGCCAAACGCATCGTCGTGCTTCATTACGCCCCTATAGCCGCGACCACAGAAGGCGAAGCGCCAGAGATTTCACCTTTTCTTGGAACGTCGCGTCTGGCGGAGGTGATCGACCGACATGGCGCCGATCTGGTTGTGCATGGACACGCTCACAACGGAAAACTGGATGGGCACACGGCCGGCGGAATTCCCGTCCACAACGCAGCCATCACTTTGCTCCAGTCACAACAGCCGCCCACTGCGTACCGTCTGTTTAACGTCTAGCTGGCTGCTGAACATCTCGATGCGCCGGCAGCCGAGAGACGCCGCGAACTACGTTCATACAGAAGACACTTCCCTGTAGGCCCGTTGCCTGCAACGTCTCTGTTATTGCGCACGTCGAGATTTCGGCGGACTCCATTGCCCTCAAAAAAGATACAGCATGAAACACCATGGGGTACTCGGTTAACCGGATACAGGTTCACGCCTGGGTGTTATAGCTTAGGTTTCGTGAGAGCCGGAGACCTTTATCGAATAAGGCGGCTCGTACGCCCGGTGACGCGAATGCGCTGAATGCAACCTGGAACTTTGAATTGAACACCGGCATTACGCGCCGGAATTCTTGCCAACAACGGAGAGAGACGAATGTCAACGATTCTGCTTATTATTCTCGTGTTACTCGTAGTGGGCGCGCTGCCCACGTGGCCATACAGCTCGGGTTGGGGATACTATCCTAGCGGCGGGCTTGGCTTGGTGGTGATTATTGTTCTTATTCTGGTTCTGACGGGGCGAGTGTGAATCGAGTGCTCACGCCCACTCTTCCTGGCGACAGGGCGGACACGCGATACGGCTAGGGGATTCGTATGAGGCATTCGGCTTGCTCTCGATTTTTCTCAGGAGGCGCAGAAAATACGTCGCGTTCTCCATAGCTTGTTGCTCTCGAACCTCGTAGCCGTTTTCGTCGAGCTGAGCTGCCCGCGCCGCAAGGGCCATTTCCGCCTCAGCGATTCGTTGCGACATCCGAGCGGAATCATCCTCGAACAGCGCGGCCATATAAAGTTGTTTCCAGTCCGCCCTACTATTAGAAGAGGGTATGTGCGCCCTTGCTTCCATGAGTTGCCTCCAACTGAATTACGCCATCTTTACTGAAATAGCGAGTGGTTGGGAATACAGTAAATCCTGTATCGCAGGATTCGTTGTCGGTGGTTCCGATTGGGCGATGGTTAGCAGAAAGGGCGCATTCGCGCCCTTGTCAGCTCCTCGATCCCTGCTAACGCCGCAACCTCTAACTGGCGCGGGGCAAGGGTTTATCCGTCTTTTGCCAGTCAGCCGAGGATTCTCCCGCGGACGCAATATCCGTCGCGCCGGTGCGTCCGAGCAGGTCCTTCGCTTTTTTTGTCCAGTTCGAATCATCACAGTGGACCGAAAGCAAAATTCCGCCTTCCTTGATCCGGCCTTCGTAACGCTTGGCCTCATACTCCGGAATGCCCATGCCAATGAGAGCCCCAGCGATGCCGCCGATTGCGCCGCCGACGCCCACGCCGGTTAAGGCAGCCACAATCGGACCGGCCGCGATCAAGGGGCCCACTCCAGGGATCGCTAGCGCGCCGATACCGGCGAGCCAACCGAGACCTCCGCCCACCACGGCTCCCGTAGTTGCTCCCGCGGCGGTGCCCTCTGGCGCTTTCGTGTTTTTTTCCACCGCGAAGTCTTTAGTGCCCTGGTTTTCTGGAAACAAAACCGAGATGTCCGTATTGCGAAAACCTTCCGCGCGTAACAGGTCGACTGCATATTCAACATCGGCCTGAGTGCGATAAATTCCGAATGCTGCTGTATTCTTGCCTGCCATTAAAGTCTCCTTCGAATGATCTTTCGATTTGCGTTCTACGCCGGAGTTAGGATGGCAGACCCGGAGCGAGGGATGGCTCAGGATTATTGCAATGATGTTTCGGCTGGAGCGATTGTCGACGCTGTGTCGACTGCCCGGTCTCCGCTGGCCATTTTTAACTTATCTAACTCCTCCTGCGCCGCTCTCCACGCTTTTGCATTCTTCTTGGTGGCGATTGGCGCATTCGGATCGGCGTAGAAGCTGAGAATGTTTTGACGCAACTGGGGAGACGCCTGATCAAAATTGCGCTTGGCCAAATCATCCAGTAAATGGGCGTAGGTTTGGTCGGCCAATGAATATTCGCCGGCGCGAGTTTCACGGCCGGTATCGAAATCCATGTCTGTGAGTGTGAGTTTTCCTTCTTTTTGTTCGCGTAGCAGTGCGCCATACTCATCCACAGTCTTGTTGATACTCTTGATGTACATGTCCTCGCTCTGCGTATCGGGAATCTTGAAAGCGACCGCTTTGAAGGGGCCTACCTTGGGCACAATCTTGAGGAAGAACGCCAGCACACGCGTGCCAAAGTCCGGTTTGCGATACCCGTTTCCCCATTCCTTCTGATACTTCGCCCGCGAAAGATGATAGAGAAATTCCCTTTCGTTGAAGTTCGGGGTGTCGTGGACGATCTCTTTGCGCCGCGATAGAAGGGCCACGCGAGTCATGTCAGGGATGAGTTTGCTGATGGCGCGCCGAAAGGTTCCGATGGCTAAATCTTCGTTATGCATGACGTCCTGCAGTGGAAGGCCATAGGTGTCTGCGAATGCGCGCTCGAGGAGAGGCTTGGAAATGTTGAACCCAATGAAGTCGTGATAATTGTCGGAGGTGTAACGATTCTTCGCTACCTGGACCATGTCGAAGCCAAACTCCGTGCGAATGTGGGCCTTGGGATCGTCGACGTAGGTTACTTCTGGTCCGTACTTCCTTCGCAACTTGGGGAAGCTTAACGCAACCACACGATTGATGGTGGGATGCCCGCTATTGTCCGAAGCATAGTGCGACAGCGCTCCTAATGCGAAGGCGTACTCATTGAGATCTGACGAATCCTGAATTAAGGCCGATACGAAATCGCCACTACGTACGTAGTGCACCAAATCGCTAAAATATTTGCTGCCAAAAGGATAGTACCCCATGTCCTGAACCACGCTCCCGCCGTAGGCGTAGGCGTGAGCTTGCTTGAGATCCTCCTCGCTCGCCTGAGGAAAACGCTCTATCAGCAGCGGTCTTAGCTGATCCTTCCATAGCAAGTCGACCATTTCTTCGTGGGTGAGTACCGAGTATCCGTTTCCGACTCCTGAACAGAGGAGCACGAAGAACAGGATCGTGCCCTTCGTGAACCTCTGTCGAGTTTGCAGCATAGCCAATTCTAAGATGCGTTTCGCCCCGTATCCGGTCCAATTCGCGACTCCTAGACTGCGGTTCTACGCCCGCTGAGAAGGTTGATCACGAGGATCACCAGCGCGACCACTAGAAGAATGTGAATAAACCCTCCCAAGGTGTACGAACTCACTAACCCCAGCAACCACAGGACCGCAGTATTACGAAAATCGTCCAAAGCATATTCGGCTCCTTTTGAACTCTGATTGAGGCATAAGAATCGCACTTTCTCGGACGCCACTCCAGTCCGCCCCGTTCGCCAGCCGAGCATAGGTCCCGGGGATGGTTCGCACCATCAGGTGAACGCGGTACTCGTGCAGCTCACGCGTGGTACATGAGTCCTACGGGCAATCTTAGGATGAACTAGAGGGCCAACTCGATTGGCACCTGCGGGCCGTGCGAATTATGGTCAAGCTGGATATGGTCAAAGGTCAAAGATGGATAAGGAGTTATTCAATGAACCTTAATCGCGGTATCAAAACCCTCCTACTGGTGGGCTCGTTGTTGAGTGGCGCCTGGGCACTGGCGCAAACCGCCTCTCAAGACGTTCCCGCTGACAACACAAAAATGAATCAGGGAGATCAGAAGGCAAGCCAACCCACAGCGGATCAGCAGAAAGATGCTCGAGCTGACCTGCACATGACGCAACAAATTCGCAAGGCAATCGTGCAGGATAAGTCCTTGTCGACTTACGCCCACAACGTGAAAATCATCACGCAGAATGGCCAAGTCACACTGAAGGGACCGGTGCGATCGGACGACGAGAAGCGTGCGCTCGAGGCCAAGGCCACTGAAGTTGCTGGCGCCGGCAACGTCACCGATGAGTTAAGCGTCAAACCGGCACGTTAACCATCGCAATCAGAGAAAACAAGGAGAATTCATAATGGCAGGAAAAAACACAGCGGTATTCGGTATCTATCCGAGCTACAGCAGCGTGGAAATGGGTGTCGACGGCCTGAAAGCAGCGGGATTTAGCAACCGGGATATTTCTGCGCTACTCCCGGAGAGCGCAGGGTCCAGGGACTTCGCGCATGAGAAAGGCACCAAAGCCCCGGAAGGAGCGACCACAGGCGCCGGAACCGGCGTAGTGCTCGGTGGCGCGATGGGATGGCTGCTAGGGGTTGGTTCCCTGGCGATTCCTGGTCTGGGGCCATTTATCGCGGCCGGTCCGATCATGGCCGCTCTCGCGGGCGCGGGTGTCGGTGGAGCGGTTGGAGGAATTACTGGCGCGCTGATTGGGATGGGAATTCCGGAATACGAGGCTAAGCGTTATGAAGGCAGGGTGAAAAACGGCGGCATTTTGCTTTCTGTTCACTGCGACACCTCGGAAGGGATAAAGCGCGCGAAGCAAGTCCTTGAACGAACTGGCGCCCAGGATGTTTCGTCAAGCGGCGAGGCGGGCTCGGACGACACCGAAAGCAGAACACATCTACCTCGCGCAGTTTAAGGCGAGGCAGCCGAATCTCACTCGGCTGCACGCGCAGCCGGCGGGGGCTTAATACTAAACACATAAAGGAGAGAGCAAATGAACTCGGATCAACTGCAGGGCAAGTGGAAACAGATGAAAGGTTCAGTGAAGGAACGCTGGGGTAAATTGACCGACGACGACATTAACGTCATCGACGGCAAGCACGATCAACTGGTGGGAAAGATTCAAGAGCGGTACGGCATCGCAAAAGAAGCGGCTCAAAAGCAGGTCGATGAGTGGAACGCAGTCGAGTCTCATCAAACCGACTTGGACCAGAGACGCAAGGCCAGCTAAGACGATCCAAAATTAATGACCGAGGGAGCCGCTTTGTCGGCTCCCTTTATTCTTTGAACCTTAAACACAATTGTGCAACCTCACGCTAATTTATTTCGAGCGCAGCTGGGAATCCGCTAGGCGGGCTCCGCATTTTCGTTGCGCCCGGCGACAGCAGATTCCTCGCTTCGCTCGGAATGACAATTGATCTGGTGTTAAAGCAGAAGACCCCTTGTCCGACCGCGACAAGGGGTCTTCTGCGCTAGAAATGACGACCGTCCTCTTCGTCTAGTTGGGAGGAGCGGTCGTGCCGTTGTTCGCGCCGCCGTTTGGCGACTGCGCATTCGGAGGCGTCGGGTCTGATGGTGGGGTTGCATTTCCCGGATTTCCCGTGTCTGGCGAAGAGGCGCCAGGCCGTGTGGTGTTATTCGGTGGTTGCGTGGAAGGGGTGTTGTTGTTGGGACTGGCGGTTCCAGAATTAGGCGTAGCGGTTCCGGGTCGCGGTGCTGCCGTGCCCGGTGTCGGCGCTGCCGTGCCTGGAGTTGGCGTTGCACTACCCGGATTCGGATTGGTGGCTCCGGGAGAATTCGATTGGCCGGGTGTTGCGCTTTGGCCCGCAGTTCCCGCGTGGCCGCCTGCCGATCCTGCGCTGCCCGAACCGGCGCTTTGCGCCACCACCCAGGTTCCAGAGAGCAATACAAGAGATAGAACAGTTGCTTTCGCGTTCATTTAACCTCCGATCAAGAGATAACCCAAGTCACGTTCTAGCTTGGGGCTTGGAAGCCTTCTAAGGCCATCGAGCGGACTCCCTAGTCGCTCAAGGAAAAATCCTGAACTCGTTGTTCTTCGCTGGATACCGATCTTTCTCCGAAATGATGTTTCACGAATCGTACCGATTGTCAGGAAGCTAATTCGATGGTCTCAATATGTAGAGTATTGCTATCCGCGTCCAAGACGCCGACGACATTTACTTGCTTATCTTGATATTGCCTGGCTTTATTTTGGTCATCGAGTTGGTAAGTCGTATTGTCTCCAGCCTTCAGGACGAACTTTTCTCCCTGCCTCACGATGATGCCTTTGATGCTCTGCTTCGGTGTATCGGGCTGGACTTGGGAACCTGTCGATTGAGAGGATCGCTGTTCCGGCGATGGGGCGGGTGCTGTGCTTGGCTCAGGCAACGGCACTGGTTCCTGCAATTGCGACCACGCCACCGGTTCGCATCCCAGCGTGTCTGGCGTCACATCCGGGCAAGGCTGGAAAGTGGCGTCCTGTGAGAATGCCCAGGACGAAAGCAAAAGAAAGAGCGCTAACCCAAGCAAGGTACTAGCTGCGCGTTTCATGTCTGCACCTCCGTATGACGAAGCGCCCCGCCCGGACACGCAACGGGAGAGGCAACTCAATCGCCACCGCGAATTCTTCTTTCTTCTCAACGGGCCCTGTATGCCAAGCCGAGCCGCTGGGAAATTTGTACCCACTTCTGATGCAGTCACGTTGTCGAATTTATCTAGAGTCTTTGCTGTAGATCAGGAGCGGAGTCTCTGCTCGCACTGGCACAAGGCCGGGGTGGAATAAGCTAAAGGAAGGAATGGCGGACCGAAGAACGAGCGCCTCCGACATGAAGGCCCCCGCTTTCGGCGACGCCTCACAAAAAGCGGACTGAGACTACTATGCGGCCGACCCTTCGGTCGGATTGTGAAGCTGGGTTGGCATTTGGACCTGGATAATGTTGTTCTTCACTGCGTACACCACCAGATCGCGGATGGAATGAAAGCCAAGTTTCCGCATGATGTTGCTGCGATGTGTCTCAGCAGTCTTTGTACTTAAGTTGAGAACGCAAGCGACTTCCTTGGAGCTCTTTCCCTCGGCGAGAAGCTGGATGACTTCACGCTCGCGCGAGGTCAGCTTCGGCAAACGGGGAGGCTCGCTGCTGGATCCACTGTGTCCCTTGTCCAGAAAGCCGGCGAGGACCATGTCGTTTACTCGCGGAGTAAAGAACATGCGGTTGCGCTGCAGTGCTTCGACAGCAGAGACCAGATCACGAGCGGCGTCGGACTTTAGCACAAACCCGCGAGCGCCCGCATCCAGAGCCTCTCGTATGACCTGATCCGAATCCGTGATCGTCAGCACGATGACCTTGCAATGGGGATCCAGTTGGGTCAACTGCCGCGTGGCTGCCAAGCCGTTGAGATTCGGCATGCCGACGTCGAGAATCACCACGTCGGGTTTTAATTGCGAAGCCTTCTCCACGGCCTCGCGTCCGTCCTTTGCCTCGGCGCAAATTTCCCAACCCTCGCGCGCCTGCAGCAGCGCACACAACCCGCGCCGCACGACTTCGTGATCGTCCGCTATCAGGATTCGCAACTTCATTGCCCACCTCCGCGAGTATTGTGATCTTTCCAACTCAAAAACACGGCCAACAGATCCCGATTGTCGAGATCAGGCAGAATCAACTGACTGCTCATTCAGAGCTTGGAAAGGCAGATGCTGGCTTACCGCCTCCACTGCCGCGAGCAAATCGCGAGACGCATTCGATTTCACGACGTAGCCTCTGGCTCCAGCCTCGATTGCCTCCCGCATCATGTGGGGAGAGTCGTGTTGAGTAACAATCAGTATCTCGGATGCCGGCGCCCGCTTGCGGATCAGCCGGCATGCCTCGAGCCCGCTCATCTTCGGCATGGTGATGTCCAGCACGACGACATCAGGCTTCAAGCGATCGGCTTTGTCGACGGCTTCAAGGCCGTCTGCCGCTTCATCGATGATTTCCCACTCGGCATGCCCGCCCAGCAACGTCCTGAGACCATGCCTCACAACGGGGTGATCGTCTACAACCAGAATGCGAACTGTCATAAATTGCTTCTAGCTCTCGAGGGCGTCAGCCAACAAATTCTTCAGAGTATATCGACGCTATTGTTCCCCCGCGACGTCGTCCGAGCCTTCATTCGAATCTTTGCCCGACTGCTTGCAATAGCCGTGGCGCCACAATTACGAGTTCTCCCCCCGCATGCGGGCGCAATCAGGAGGGACCGGTATTGTTATTTTTACGAACGTTCCAGAACTGGTTGATTCGAGCTGAATCTTGCCTCCAAGTTCACGCGCCCTCTCATTCATGCTCATAAGGCCAACCCCGGTTCCGGCACCGGTCTCGCGAAAACGGTTGAGAATGTCTTGCTCCAGTCCGCGGCCGTTGTCCCGCACTTCCAAAGTCACCTGTCCGGCGGTTCTACGGATGACAACGTCTGCGGCCGACGCGCCGGAGTGGCGATGGACATTGGTCAAAGCTTCTTGCAGCACGCGGAAAAGAGCGAGTTCGATGGCGTCGGGCAAGCGCACCGGGTCGTCCGGAGCATCCAAAGTCAACTTTAACCCGCTGCGAAGACCGAAGCCCTCGACATACCAACGCGCCGCCGACGCGATCCCCACTGCGTCCATCGTAGGTGGGTGAAGCAGGTAAGAAAGGGTTCGAACCTCGGCTATGCATCGCTCCATCAACTCTTCCGATTGCGACCACAACTCCCCTCGCTCCGGAGATCGGCGAAGCATATCCACGTTGAGTTTCAACGCTACCAAGTATTGGCCGAGGCTATCGTGCAGCTCACGAGCAATTCGTCGGCGCTCAGAATCCTGCAAACTCAGCAGCCGCGACGAAAGCTGACGCAGCGCAGCGGTACGCTGCTCCACCAGGGATTCAAGCTCGGCCTGGCTGCGGCGGAGTTTGTCCTCAACTTGCTGGCGTTCCACGATCTCGGTCTCGAGCGCCTTTGCCTTATGCTGCAAGTGAGCGATCGTACGAAGTCGCTCGTCCTCGTTCGCCAGCGCGGTGTAGCTCTCGCCGGGAATCACATTGGAATGTTCAGCACAGATCTTAAGCAGCAATTCGCCGTGTTCCTCACGATAAAAACTGGAGATCGGGTACGCGCAGCGCAGTGAGAAGCGATGGCTCCGCGCCAGGTCATTCCACAACTGTTCCAGGCGGATCGCGGCATCAGGTTTGCCGTCTCCCCACAGCAGGGCGACCATTTCTCCGAAGGCTGCAACACGGCGTGGTTCGCCTCCGGGGCCAGCCGCGATAGTTGCGATCAGACCCCCAACCACCTCGGAAAAACGGGCAGCGTCGGGCCATCCGCCTACCGTAATTTTCGACAGAGTCTCGGCCGCATCGAGCGCGATGTACCGCCCCTGCGCAACTGCCCAGTTCGGATCCAAGCCCCACATTTGCAATCTTCGGCATAGCCCATCACGATGTTCCTTAGTCGCGATAACCACCGCCGCTTCACCGGCTCCCAATGCCGGGCCAATAAATCGGCTCAACTCGTCAAGAAGAAATCCGTCGTCCCCGTAGAATTGAACTACGTGTGCGGAGTGGTTGTGGTCAGCCCAGGGCGTTTGTGGCGCGGACGACAAGGTGCCTGGAATCGGAGTGTTCGTGATGCTCATATGGATCAACTCCTTGTCAGTCGGCATCTCGCGCCTACATGGAACGAAAGCAGGATGGCAACGGTCTGGGTGATTCTAGTGTGCAAAATCATTTCAGCACATACAGGGAATCCTGTACTTGTCTCGCGGAGTTTATGCACCGGGACCACAAAGCGAGCCGTGAAATCGCTCCAAACGCTGCCCAGAAGACAGCCGAACTGGTTGTTGGCTATTCCGTCGTCTTCCAGATATAGAAATTTTCGTCGTCTGACATGGTCTCGATCGCCAAGTCTCTGGAGGTCGACGCGCGATGAACAGCCGATCGCAGATTGGCCAAGGTAATTCCGTCCGCCTCTGCTAGAGGGATCTTGATCGCCGAGCCAACCGGCAAGGTTTCCAGGTCCTGAAAAATTCCCTGAATCAGATCGTGGTGTTTCCCCCGTCGATTTCTCTTAAGGTTCGCGAGCACAACACGGTCATAGTTCAGGGTAGGCTTTTGATTCCTTAAATTTTCCTTAGTCATACGGTTTACGTACTCCTGAGTAATCTTACGGTCTATTTATAGAATTCTGTAACGACGTTGTCAAGTATTTTTTTATGATTCTCTTGAATACTTCTAACGTATCCGTTAAAGGCGTTCGCGATACCCCAGCGACACACACGTTCCTTAGGGCTTCTTTATTTTTTCGGAGCTTCTTTAGTTTTTGCGGATGTGTTATTTCCACCCTTTTTTAGTGGGCGGTGTATGCTTCACTTCGAAATGCGAGTGGAGGGCGGAAAAACAATGAATCTTTCGTGGCGAGAGTTATACAGGGCGGCTCTGCTGGAAGTTCAGCCCGAACAATTGCGGCGGCAAATTGACGCCGCGGAAAAGGCAATTTATGAAAGAACTGAAGAGCTGAGACAAGCTGGCAATCAAGTCAACGAAGAGCGGGCAGCAATGGCAGATGCCCTGCGAGCCCTGCGCGTCCTCGCACAAAGCGAATGCCAGGCGGGTCATCTTCGTCTTGCTGAAGTCGAGGTAGACAAAGGTAGAGTGACATCATGAAATGCTCGTATTTGAGAATCACGCATTCCAAAACCATGGGTTTGAAAATGAGAAAATGCCGCAACTTGATGGTTTCATCGCGGGTTAGAAGGCAGGTGATGGCCGAGAACCTTGATAAGATGTGGCTCCAACTCCGCCGGCAAGCCACAATTGAGACGGATGCCAACAAGTTGTGGCAACTGGCAGCCGACCAAAAACAAGCTAAATAACTGCTGGAGGCGGGCTCTTACGCACAGGAGTGTAACCATCCAAGATTTGGCCGAATCTATATCACGACAAATGATGCCACCACGTAAAAGGGCGCAAGTGACGTTCGCATCGGCTGTCGTTCTGCTTTTCTTAAGCGGACTCTCAACCTATCTAACTATCGTGCGCCTACTGGAAAGTCAGAAGTGGGTGGTTCATAGTTACGAAGTTCAGGCCGCTCTGGGGAACGTAGATTCGATGGCGCTGGAGGCCGGTCGTGCCCGCTCCGGTTATGCGCTTTCGGGTAACGCCGACGCCTCGAGCAAGTTCGAGACCGCAGTGCTCCACATCGACCAGGCTCTTTTGCATTTGCGCGAGCTGACCAAAGATAATCCAGAGCAGCAGAACCTTTGCACACGTCTGGAAGCGCTCACCGCGAGCCGAGTGGCTGTTCTTCGAGAATCGATCGAGCTGAAGAAATCTAGTCCCCAGGACGAACCCGGGCAGGCCGACCTATCCCGTCGAGGACTGGCGATTGCCGCCGACATCACTTCCACGATGCAGCAAATGAGAGATGAAGAACAGCGATTGCTGGATGTCCGCGCAGGAGTTTCCAACCATCTGTTCATCCTGGCGGTGGTTGTCCTGATGATCACATTTATTCTGGCTCTCATTCTTTTTTCCCTGCATTACAAGCTTCTGACTGCGGAACTTGACGCCCATGAACAGGCGGAACTCGCGGTTCGAGAGAGTGAAAGATCGCTGCGGACTCTAACCGGCCGCCTGCTGCAGTTACAAGATGAAGAACGCCGAAGATTCTCCCGTGAACTCCATGACAGCCTGGGGCAGTATCTGGCGGCCGTAAAAATGAACCTGGACATGTTCAGCAATTCCCAACCTAGCGATCGACTTTTGGCTGAGGCGATGCATCTTCTGGACCAATCCATTGCTGAGACGCGAACGATTTCGCACCTCCTGCACCCTCCGCTGTTGGACGAGGCTGGCTTCTCATCGGCCGCGAAATGGTATCTGGATGGATTTGCGCAACGCAGCGGAATTGAAGTGAAATGGGATTTTCCCGATGATGTTGGACGTCTGCCGAAGTCGATCGAGCTCGGACTTTTCCGTGTCCTGCAGGAAAGCCTCACTAACATTCATCGCCACTCCGGCAGTAAAAGGGCCGAGGTTGCTCTCAAGCTTTTTCCCGACCGAGTTATTCTTGAGGTCAGGGATCATGGGACGGGCATCCCGCAGGGATTGCTAAGGAATTTTCGGGATGAGGGAACGAACTCGGGCGTGGGCTTGGCGGGAATGCGGGAACGCCTGCGCGAACTGGGCGGTCGGCTAGACATTTGTTCCGAGCACGGTACATTAATCTCGGCGACCATGCCGCTTTCGCCAGCCGCCAAAGATGGCGATGTCAAAGCCAACAATGCCACGGCTGCGGATTGAAATTCAGTTCGGGAAGTAGGTTTCCTGCCGAAGCAAAGCGTCTACCGCATCGACAACACAACTGATGTTCCCCTTGGCACAGGCGCCCCGTATTCCTACTTTTCGCGCCTCTTCGCTCAACTGTCTGGAGAGATGAATGGTCACCATTAGAATCGGAGTTTTCGGTGAGAGGTTGACGATGTGGCGGGCAGCATCCAAGCCATTCATCTCGGGCATCTGGAAATCGATCACGATCAGGTCAGGTCTCGCGTTTCGGAAATGCTCGACTGCTTCCCTTCCGTTGCTGGCTTCATCACAGACGAGCCAATCGCCATGGTGATCCAGCAACTGGCGTAAGCAGCGTCGTATAACCGGGCTGTCGTCCGCTACGAGGATACGAACCACGAAATTCTCCGATCCAGCCGCGGCGCAAGGCCAAATTTCCCGACGCTCTCTGGAGCCTATCGTCTCCCGTACAACCCGACAATACCCTCGACACCTTACAGCACAAGAAAGTTGGCGATTGGCCAGTCCAGTCTCCCAACTCGTTACATTCGAAGCAAATGAACGACATCCGTCTTCAAGAGCACTCCTTTTTCGGTACGACCGATAGAAGCGATTAGAAGCGACCTAGAAGGCCTGGGCGATTCCGTTACGAAGAGCGTAAAGGGTCAGGTCGGCAACTGAATGCAGGTCAAGCTTGCGCATGATGTTGGTGCGATGTGTTTCGGCCGTTTTTACACTGAGATTTAGAGCCACTGCCACTTCCTTGCTCGTTTTTCCCTCCGCCAGAAGCTGCATCACCTCTCGCTCCCGCGGGGTCAGACAATTCTTGAGCGGACGCGATTCCTTCCGCTCTGGGTTCAAATACCCGTCCACCACGATTTCCGCGACCTTGCTGGTAAAGAATGTGCGATTGTCCTGCACCGCTTCCACAGCCGTCACGAGGTCACGGCCAGCGTCCGATTTCAGCAGAAAGCCGCGAGCCCCAACCGCCAGTACTTCCTTTACGGTTTGTTCCGAATAGTGCATGGTTAGGACGAGGATGTACGTCACCGGACGATTGGCAAGAATCTGCCGCGCTGCCTCCATCCCATTGAGATTCGGCATTCCGATGTCGAGCAGAACCAGATCCGGCTTCAGTTCCCTGGCCCGTTCTACCGCTTCACGGCCATCTACCGCATCGGCGCACACTTCCCATCCGGGATGGCTTTCGATCAGAGCGCGTATCCCTCGCCGCACAACTTCGTGGTCATCCGCAATCAAAATTCGAAAAGCCCTCATCTCCTGGCTCCAGGTGAAGGAATCTTCTCTGCTCTGCCGCTGATTCGATGCTGAAACTGAGCCTGACGTAGGCCCAAGTAACGCAGATATGAAAATTGCTGATCTTGCAATACTTACCCGCTCGCCGGAGAGATTGGTCAGTTGGGACAGCCCGTGTAATTTTTTCCGCCGGCCTTCTGACACTCTCCAGGTCTTCTTCTCGGCTGTCTTTGGTCGAAGTCTGTCTGTTTCTATTTTCTATGCGGTTGTCCATGACTTATTTCGTCGACTTAAGGTATCTCCCCGATTGGGCACATCGCCACATTCAGTCATTCTTGGCTTGCCATACGCTGCAGAGCGAAAACGGGATACAGAAATGGTTTGGACAATTTTCGCCATCCTGCTGGTTCTGTGGTTGCTTGGGAGTGGTGCGGGTAGTTTTGTTCATTCGCTCCTCGCACTCGCGGTAGGTGTGCTGTTGATTCGAATTATTGAAGGCCGCAGGCCCGCACTTGGAAGGAAGCGGCGGAGATTTTCATCGTGAGGTGCATGTGACTAGATTCGCACAATATTCGACTTTCTTTACGGCATGCGCGGCTTTAATTTTGCCGGCAGTCTCTCAACAGAACACAGCAATCACCGGTGATCAGTCTTCCGGGTACCGCATGAGTGTGGTCTCGCGCAGCACTCAGGCGGTGGACTATCGCCACAAGGGTTCCACGAAAGTGGATCTGAAAGGCACCGACCTTTCTTCCGACGTGCGCGGAGAAGCCAAGATCGAAGGCGGCAAAGCTGCGGGCGTGAAAATCGAAGCCAATCTGGATCACCTGCGTCCCGCAAACCGTTTTGGATTGGCCTATCTAACATACGTGCTTTGGGCAATTTCTCCCGAAGGGCGGCCCCGCAATCTGGGAGAGTTGGTCCTGCATGACGGTAAAAGCTCGCTGCAGACCACTGTGGACATGCAGGCATTTGCTTTGATCGTAACCGCGGAACCCGATTTCGCAGTCACGCAGCCAAGCGACCTGATCGTTGCGCAAAACGAGATTCGTCACGACACCAAGGGCGGGGTTGAGCCCGTGGATGTGAAGTTTGAGCTTATTTCTCGCGATACCTACAACTCGCAAGTCCAGCCGATCAATTCTCCGGTGTACGAAGTCAGCAACAAGACACCTCTCGATTTGCTCGAAGCCAGAAACGCGGTGCGGATCGCCACAGATGCACGCGCAGGTCAATATGCACCTTCCGAATTACAGAAAGCACAGGATCTGCTGAACCAGGCTGAAGACTATTACCGGCGCAAGCAAGGCGGCGGCCCGATTGGCACGGTAGCTCGCGAAGCCACGCAGACGGCCGAAGAAGCGCGGGTGATGTCCATCCAGCGCGAGGAACAAGCGCAACGCGACCAAGAGCGCCAGGCGGCGGCAGATCAGACGGCAAAAGCTCAAGCGGACGCCCAGGCGCAACAAGCCGCAGCCGCTCAAGCTCAGGCACAGGCCCAGCAATCTCAAGCTCAAGCGGCCCAGGCCGAACAAGCACGCCAGCAGGCTGCGCAACAGGCTCAGCAGTCAGAACAAGCACGCCAGCAAGCGGAAAACGATAAAGCGCAAATGCGCGCCCGAATGTTACAGCAGCTGAATCAGGTCCTGGAGACCAAAGATACTGCGCGGGGATTGATTGTGAGTATGCCGGATGTGCTATTCGATACGGGGAAAGCGGATCTCAAATCAACAGCTCGCGAACGCATGGCCAAGGTAGCAGGGATCCTGATCGCATACCCGGATATCCACGTCGAGATAGATGGATACACGGACAGCACTGGCAGCTTGGAACTTAACGAGCGTCTGTCTCAAGAAAGAGCGGATGCAGTGCGCAGCTACCTGTCCAGCCAGGGAGTCAACTCGTCGGCCATAACCACCCAAGGCTTCGGACCAAGTCAGCCGATCGCTTCGAACGATACGGCGTCAGGGCGACAGCAGAATCGGCGAGTGGAGCTGGTAGTGTCGGGTTCGTCCATCGGTGAGGCGGCACAGCAAAACGCGCCGAGTCAGAATGCCACGTCGACCGCGCCGGCGAGCACGCCCGATCAAACTGCGCCAACGCAGCCCTCGGTACCAAACGGGACGCCTGTACCAGCAGGCCAGACGACGGCGCCGCCGCAGTGATACGCGCGACTCACAGCGGTGTGAATCCGCTCGAGGTGCCTCTATTCGTCTTAGGTGTATCCGTAGTGGATGCGATTTCGCGCTGCAGCACTCGTAAATTCGCCAACGCATCCGCCAGCGCCTGATACTCGGCACTCTCTATGTTCTGATGGGCATTCAAGCGACTCTGCACCGCGTTGTATGCCTGTTGAATTCTCTCTGGCATTTTCAGCGGATCCGCTTCCAGCAGCGCTGCGTGATAGTGAACCCGCCAATCGTTTTGTTGATCCCCGTTCCCCAGATCTCGCCTCCAGCCAAGCGCATGGCAGCTTTTAGATGAACTGCTGCGAGAGGAAAGGCTCGCTTTCACCAGCAGCGTTATACCAGCCAAAGATAAGTAGGGATGGGAGAAAATGTCTGTTCGTTATCGGACAATCGGCAGCAGCTATTGCGCGCCTGACCCGCCGTTGAAGTGCCTCATGGCGAAATAGCATTCGCAGGCGGCGTTTTCCAAGCCGGGGCGATTCAGAATGGTGATGGTGCCCCGGATATTCTCAATCAGCCCGTAGCCTTGCAGCATTCCCGCTGCCAAGCTGACGCTGGGGCGCCCAGTGCCTAGCATTTGGGCCAGGAATTCGTGAGTCACTAAAAGCGTTTCTGAGCCGATCCGGTCCTGGCACATAAGCAGCCATCGTGCCAGCCGCTGCTCTATGTCATGCAGGCGGTTGCAGGCCGCGATCTGCGCGACCTGCAATCCCTGGACCAGGACGTACCGGTTCCATATCAGCCGCATCTCTGGCGCCGAGTCTAGAACCTCCATCAAATCTGCTGATTTGATTCTCAGGCCACTTCCAACGATCTGCATGACCGCCCGGTGTGGGCCGCGACTCAATCCGACTACTAAGGGAGTGCCCACGATGCCTTCCTTTCCGACGATAGCAACCTCTACGCTTCGGCCGTCGCGAGTGAGGACAACCAGCGAGGCCATGCCGTCATTGAGGAAGTAGGCGAAGTCGATCTTCGCGCCGGCCTCATGCAAAATGTGCTGCGCCGGCAGCTCTAATGGCTCCAGATGTTCCCGAAGAAGATTGTATTCGCCTTCTGGAATGGACCGCAGAATTGAGTTCTGCACCCGTCTACCTGAGGAATCAGTTCGTATAACTTTTCGTTCTTTTCGGCCGGTCGTACGTTCCACGCCGCTCCCTTGCAAGCTTGCGCAAGCCTTAAGACATGATTGGACAGGTGGGCGTAGGCTAGTGGTCGAAGAGGAAGTTTGTCTGTTCGGCACCGAACGCAGGGTGCAGCAAGTGCGCTATCGCAGACCCAGCCCGCCATTAAAGTTCTGGATCACGCCATAGCATTCACAGGCAGCCTGTTCGAGGCCTTTGCGGTTCAGTACCTTTACCGTGCCGCGCAAGTTCTCAATCACACCAGCGCTTTCTAAAGCTCCAGCTGCCAAAGTAACGCTGGGACGCCCGGTGCCGAGCATCTGAGCAAGGAATTCATGGGTCAAAGGCAGCAAGGGAGAATCGACTCGATCCTGACACATCAGCAGCCAGCGAGCCAGACGCTGTTCGATGTCATGCAGGCGGTTGCAGGCTGCGAGCTGGGCGACCTGCATGCCATGCATCAGGGCAAAACGGCTGAGTTCCGACTGCAGCGTCGAAGCGCACAGTAAAACCTGCTGGAGGATTTCTGACTTTATTCGCAGGCCGCATCCCGACATTTGCATGATGGCTCGAAAGGTCCCGCGCAGCAGACCCACCGCGATAGACATTCCTACCATCCCTTCGCGGCCGACGATACCGACTTCGACACTTCTGCCATCCCCGCTGAGTGCCACCAGAGAGGTCATGCCTTGGTTGAGAAAGTATGCGAAATCGATCCTCTCAGCGGGCTCGTGCAGAATCTGGTACTGCGGCAATTCTGCTGGCTCCAGGTGAGGCCGAAGCAAGTTGTATTCTTCATCCGGGAGCGACAACAGAATCACGTTGTTCACTGCCTTTCCCGCCGCATCCGTACGAGCGCCGGAAACCAACGGCGTTACCTTCTGTCGTGCCAGCCTTTCAACAACTGAGTTTCCGTTTGCCAAGGGCAACCACCTTCTTTCTCGAATCTCTTCGAACGATTGGATGCGAATAGGAAAGCTGGCTCGGGTCAATGAGCCTGTAGGCTCGAAAAGGATTTCACCGATACGCGAAGGGACAATTCGACGGTGAGATCGCGCGTTCTGTAGCCAGCGATCTGGGGATACGCGGTCTGTGGTAGGGATTCTCCTGTGCCCGGCTAAGGTTTTCCCGTATTGCTGCTGGAGGAGAGAAGCGAACTGGCGCTCAACCGACGCAGGCGTCGCTAGCTTGCGGAGTCAATCAGTCGCCGGTTTCTGATCTTTGCCACCCATCAGGATTCCCCAGCTCGATAGATTGCGAGGGCCGTCCCGAGAGGTCGAGCTCGCTATCCTCGTGGCCTCTATCTTCGGCCAGGAACTCCGAACGCAACGCCCAGCCGGCCGAGAAAGCCCCGAGACGCGGAAACACGAAGCGCTGCCAGAAGGAGCGCTCACGTGGGAACAACGGTAAAGACCCAACTTCCTTCTTGCAGCGGTTGAGTTCGAACCATCGCAAATAATTGCGGACTACGCTGGGCAGCGTCATCTGGATAGCTGCGGAAAAATTCTGTTCGGCCATCCGACACTGCTGCTCTGGCGACTGCAGGATCGAAACCAGTTGGTCTGCGAGATCCGCCGCGTCGCCGAGCTTGTAGAAATTAACCGCCATGTCTTCATCCCCCGCCATGTCACGAAAATCGGTAAGATCCGCGCACACGATCGGAACTCCGTACTCGCAGGCCTGGTGTGCGGGACCGCTCGATCCGGTCGCCGAGTCGTAGGGCATCACCACCACACTCGCCGTGCGGAATAATGCAGGAATATCTTCTTCGGGAACATATCCTCGAAACTCAACGCGCGAGTCCACGCTCTGCGAATCGCGAATCGACTCCCAATATCCCGGTCTGGTGTGATGATTCGCGCCGGCGACAACCAGCTTGGCATTCGGAATTTTCTTCAAGACCGCGGGAAAGGCCTCCATCAACGTTTCCAGCCGTTTGTAAGTTCCCCAATGCCCAATTGCCAGAATGCGATGTTCGGGATTACCCCGTTGCGAAAAATCGGGGGGGCTGGGGCATGGTGCGAATGTCCCATGCGTACCCAATAAAACATTTTGAGCAGAGTACTTTTCGATGAGAGTGCGCCGATAGCCGGAGAGAAGTACGGACACCGAATTCGCCTTGAGCAGGGTTCTGGTGGCCAGGTCACTGCCGAGACGAAACATCTTTTCCTGACGTACTCCCGCGTTCGCGAAATCGACGTGTTCAATGATGTGGTGCAGCGTGATATGGGTGTAATAGCCGAGGGCTCGAGTCAAGGCGGGGACGCACAATCCCGCGAAAGCAGCGACCGGATATTCCGGCGTTGCAAAAGTCGAGAAGACCAGATTGAACCACACGACATCGGGCTTCACTCTACTGATTGCGCTTAACAATCGGGTTGGCGTTGCCAGGCTGTTGAACTTCCAGCAGCGGATCACGTCGAAGCCGGGCAGTTCCGGCTGTTCCTGGGCCTTGAGCGAGTTTCCGTTCTGGTCGGTGGCGAACTCGTAGTCGGTGAGTTCGTCGGCAAGAATGGTCAGGCTGATGCTCGGATTGCGCTGCAGTTCCCGCGCAATATAAAACGCATACTCGTTCAACTGCCGGCCGCTGGGAGGAAAAGTCGCAACTAAACAAATCTTCATCGGACCCCGATCTCAAAATAAACTGATTTGCACATAAGGCCTCAGCTGCTGGCTCTGAGGCCCCGGAAAGTTATAAAAGTTCTCCTGCTGCATACCGGCTGAGAAACGAATTGGATATCGCAATTCGACTTCCCCCGTTTGGTCCTTGTACTCGTGATGGAAAGGCATGGCATAGGAGATGGCAAAACCGCTCTGCACGGCGTCGTAAGCGTGGAAGCCCATGTTGCGCGAATAGGCCGCCGATGCCTGGAAGCTCCAATTACGGGTGGCGGCAAACTGGACGCTTCCCGCAGGACGCAGTGCCTGGGCAATCGCCCAATCGTTTTCCTCCACGCGCCACGCTCGCAAGTCCTCCGCAAGAACTCTGAAGCTAAGCCGCTGGGAGACTTTGCGTTCGATGCCCGCGTAGGCGGAGGTGAAATAAACCTCGCGAGTAATCGGAAAAAACTGTTCATCGCTAGCCCCCCATCCAGTCACGAAAGCTGTCTTGCCCCATGGCCGCCCGACGCGGAAGTCGACCGCTCCCGCCAGGGTGCGCGAACTCAGGTTGCTTTCAGTAAACGGTCCAGCCTCGCGAATGCCATAAGCATTAACCGAAACCATGTTGAAGAACGAACTCGTCGACAGATACACAAACTGTCGAAACAGGTTCTGATTCATTTCCACCGGCTGGAGCGAGTCTCTGCGAACCGTTTCCTGAATACCGGTGTTGAAGTTCAATACGTTGTTGCCCAGATGAAGAGTCGGATTCAGCCCGATGTTGAAGGAGTAGTCGGTGGTATCGCGGTTGACGATTTGGTCTGCGCTAGGCAACGAAATCTCACCGCGTGCGTTGCGCACTTGAAAGAATCCACTGACGTCAGGAAAGGAGCCGAGGTGCAAGTGATATGCACCCGTCCATTGCGTCTGGATCGAAGAACGTGGCAGCGGAAGCAGTCCCTGACGGCCTGGTATGGGATTGGGGACATCCAACTTGGCATCCAACGGATAAACCGTGGTGTCTTCGAAAATAGGAGATATGGAAAAATCTGAGAGGACGCTCAACTTGCTGTTGATCCTCAGTCCCTCGTTCGCCGCCGCTTCCAGCAAATCCTGTTGCGCGATTTGATCTTCGCCTGCCGCGTTGGCGGCTTGAGCAAAAGCGGTAAGCGCCTGCGTGTTTTGGTGCTGCTGTCGAAGCACGGTAGCTTTGGCCAGCAGATATTGATAGCTCGGCTCGCTATCGGCTGAACTGCTGACTGCATTCAATTCGGCATTGGCCTTCGTCGTCTCGCCTAACGCCAGGTAGGTATTGGCCAGACCAATGTGCACAGATGCGTCAGATGCGCCTGCCGCCTGAGCGCGTTGCAGGTAGGTCTCTGCCAGTTGATACTCGTGCAGATCGAGGAATACACCCGCTGCCTCAATCAACTGCTCGCCGGTGGGCGGCAGTGTTTCCCCTGTGCGTGCTTCCATCAGGGCCAATGCGATTTGCCGTTGGGCGTCATTGGGATGATCCTCGCTCGCCATGAGTTTGGCGATTGCCAGACGCACGGCTACGCGATCGCTATCTGGTGCGTCGAGTGCTTTTTCGAAGCGTTCCATTGCAGCTTTCTGATCTCCCAGCGTGCTCAGAGCCTCGCCAGTGGAGACGAAGACTGCGCTTTCTCCTCGCTTCTCATCCGCTTTCGAAGTCGGCTTTGATTCGGCGTGCTGCTCTGCCAGTTGAACGTAGTGCAAGGTTTGATCGCGATCATGCAGTTGCGCGTACGACCTGGCAAGCTGCGCGTAAATCAGAGGATCATCTGGGGAAAGCTTTTGCGCCGCTTGCAGTTCGTCAATCGCCTCATGGTACTGCCGCAGGCTGTACAGCGTATCGGCCAGCGCCAGATGAAGAGCCTCATCATTGGGCGAATATTTCAAGGAGGTACGATATTCGGCAGCGGATTTCATCAACAATCCGTTTTGCCCATAGGCGGTCGCGCGAATCAGGTGAATGGGCATCGAATCACCCATCTGCTCTTCCGCAAGCTGCACCTGTCGCAGCGCAATTCGAGGGCGATGCATATCCAGGCTGGCGTAGGCCAGCCCCAGATGAGCTTCGCCATTCTTAGGTTCGAGCTTGAGGGCTGCTTCGAAATCCGCAGCGGCAGCAGTCGGCTCGCGCAGGTCATGCAACACATATCCGCGGTTCACATACGCCGTAACCACATTGGGATCGCGCTGCAAGGCTTCGCTGAAATCTTTTTGCGCCTGCTCCAGATCTCCATTCTGTTTGTGCACATAGCCAGCCAGCAGAGGAATGTCTGGCTCTTTGGGCAGAACCTGATCGTACTGCGACGTCAATTGCAGCAGCTCATCGTATTGTTTGAGATTGAGCAAGTCGTAGCCCAGATAAACAACCACGTCCCGGTCTTTGGGAAGTTGCTTGATCACTTCCCGACCGACAGCAGCGGACGCCGCATAGTCGCCTTTGAAGCTTAGGTACCTTTCTTTCTCTCGCATGACATGCGGTTCCTGCTGCATCTCGGGCGTCGCGCGACTCAACCACTCCTCCGCCAAAGTCATTTGATGCATCTCGATGGCAGCGTTCATCCCTCCAGCCACAATCAAACTGTTATTGGGGGCCAGTTCATAACCCTTGCGGTAAGCGGCATCAGCTTTTGCGAACTCTTTGTGCGCCGCGTACAAATCCCCAAGCGCAAGATAGGGCACATACAAAGTTGGATAAGCGGCCGCGAGCTTCAGGAAATATTTCTCCGCGTCCGGGTCGTGTCCGGCTTCGCGGGAAATGTACCCAAGCGAGGTGAGGGCGAACCGGTTCACCGGGTCAACCGCGAGTATCTTCTTGTAAACGGCGATCGCTTCTTCAGGACGACCGAGTTTTACCAGCAAGTCTCCGTCGAGTTGCAGACTGTTCGGATCTTTTGAGTTGATCGCCAATGCTTCTTTGATGTCGTTCCCAGCGCCATCGAGATCGCCGGTGTTTAACTTGATTAAGGCTCGCAGGCGTAGAAATTGTGCTCGGCTGGGTCCTTGTTCATCCAAGGCACTGATCTGTTTCTGGGCAATTTCAAGATTCTTCTGAGCTGCCGTCTCATCGTTCAAGCTCTTGTACAGTTCGACAAGATTCATGTGCAACTGAATTCCGTAGAGAGGTCCCTCGGCTGGGCCTTCCGGCAAGTGAGCCAGCGCAGCGTTGTATTCGCGGATTGCCTCGTCGTTGTGTTCCTGTAGTCTCGCAATCTCCCCGCGCACAGCGTGCAATCGATAATGTTCCGGATCGATCGCTGCAGCGCGCCGCAGGAACGGCATTGCATGTTCAATGGAACCGGCAGCGACTTCGGCCTGCGCCGCGGAAAGCTGAAGACCTAAGTCGGAGGGCGCAGTGTTGGCTGCTTGCGCATAGAGCCTCGCGGCCTCATCCGGTTTGCCATCGAGCTGATAAGTGTACGCAAGCTCGGCTTTCACGTCTGGATTCGGATTGTGGATCGACTTCAGTGAAGCAATCGCCGCCGAATAGTTTCCGGTCTCGCGATAGTAGCCCGCCAGCGAACGCTGCACTTCGGGATTGTTCGGGGCGCGCTGCTTGGCGAGTTCGAGGTAGTGGTTTGCTTGATCGAATTGCTTCAGATGCTGATACGAAAGCGCCAGCAGCAACTCTGACCGCGTGTCGGGTTCCGTGCGTTCTGCTCGTCCCAACATGTCGATTGCACCGGCGTAATCTCCGGTGCGCATCAGCAGTTCTCCTAACAACAGCGAATCATTGACTCGCTTCGGGTCGGATGCAAGCACCTGCTTCAAGAGGCGCTCGGCCTCTTCCGTGCGGCCCATGTTGCTGTAGGTCTATGCCAGCCCTGAAATCCCATCGAGAGAAGATGGATGGAGGCGAAGACCTTTTTCATACGAATCCGTCGCGAGCTGAAACTTTTTGTCTAGCCGCGCGGCGTAGCCCAAAAGGAACCATAGCTGGGGATCGTTCGGAGCCGCCTCCGCCGCGCGCTGCGCATAGCCAACCGCAGCCGCATAATTTCCGTTCTTCAAGGCTTGTTCCGCCGCGCGGGCAAGACGTGCATTTTGAATATTCGATCCCCATCCGAGCTTGTTGGAAGGCGATGTCTGATTGGAATCGTCTTGGGGTTTTTGAGGAGAACTATCTCCGACCTTATAGGTCTGCGCTTGGACCACGCAGGCAAGCACACCGATCTGCGTATACATCAACACCGTCTTCAAGCGCCCCAACGCGGAAGTCAAATTGTCACCACCGATTCAGTCGAATCCATCGCACTTCGATTCGAAAAAGACTCCAACCGTTGGCTACCACAAGTTTTGTTGATTGAGGTGGCGCACAGGGTAGAGCAACCCTAAATGACTGCATGGAATCGAAGAACGTTCGGGAGGGAGCCGTGCAAAGAGTTGAGTCGGTTGCGCCTGCAACAGAGCCGATACCGCTAACTATGATCTTCCTGGCGGCTCTTGTAGTTCACGCGCCGCTGCTGCTCATGAAGTTGCCTTTGAAGTCGTACGACGCAAACTTTCACATATTTTTCGCGTCGCACTATTTGCATAGTTGGTTCAATCCCTGGAACGCGAAATGGTATGCCGGTTTTTCGCAGACGACATATCCTCCGTTGCCGCAGCAGTGGCTGGCACTGGTGTCTCGTCTGGTCGGGCTGGACATGGCGTACATGGCGGTTCAGTTTGTTGCGATTCTGCTTCTTGCATTAGGGGTTTATCGCTTTTCGCTGCTCTGGGTAGGCCGCCGCGCAGCCTCACTTGCGGCTTTGGCTAGCGTCTTCCTTGGCTCGGAATGTTTTCTGGTTTACTCCGCAGGGCAGTTATCAACGACGTTTGCCGCTCCCCTTTATTTGAATGCCCTGCCGTATCTCTACAATTGGGTTCGGCACGGCGACTGGCGATCGTTTTTCAAGGGTGCAGTGCTCTCCGTGGCCGCTGCGGCTGCGCATCACGCCACGCTCCTTTTCGGATCATTGCTGTTTGCGCTGCCGGTTCTGGCGTTGGCAATTCTGGATCGCAAGGACGGTGAAGCGGCCTCGACGAGCGCATTACTTTTCCGCACCATTGGCATCGCACTGCTGGTCGGAATCGCGATTGCCGTCGTGCTTCTGCCCTTCTGGATCGCCCTTATTCATTATCCCGTGACTCAGACGCCGATTCCGCATCCCAGCCGCGCGAACTATATTTTGAGCCCGCAGTGGGGTTTGAATTATTTCATCGTGCCTTATGGAGCTTTGGTTCTGGCGCTTCCGTTCATCGTATGGCGCGGTTCCTCGGTCACTCGGCTCCGTCCATTGCTTCTTGGTTTCTGGCTGGCATTTTTGCTGGGCCTGGGCGGAACCACTCCCGTAGGGCGGATCGTCTTAGGCCGAGCCTTTGAAGTGCTCACCATGGAGCGTTTCAGCTATTGGGCGACCTTGCTGGCGCTGCCGTTTGTGGGACTTCTGGCCGCGGAACTGATCGACCGATTTCGCATGCGTGCAGTCGTTGGTTTGACCATGGCAGCTGCTCTGAGCTGTGGGCTGGCCGTGGCATGGGCAACTTATCGACCGGCCGACGCTGCAGATTTCAAGGTTGACTCGGTGGCCGCCTGGCTCAATCGCGACGGTCACGACCGGTACCGCTATGTCACCCTCGGATTCGGCAACAAGATTTCTCGACTCGCCGTCCTGACCGACGCTAGCAGCGTCGATGGTGAATGGAACTCTGGTCGCATGTTGCCTGAGTTGACGCAGCATGGCGCGGGCGCGCTGACTAGCTCTAAATATTTTGGCAAGTCCGGCATCGACGCGCTGAGCGCTATCCTTCATCACGCCGACCGTTACGGATTGAAATGGGTATTCCTCCGCGACCCGTACTACGAACCCCTGCTGGTCTTTGCGGGCTGGCGTAAAGTCGATGATCTCGAAGATAAAACGATCACCGTGTGGAGCAAGGAAGATGTGCCGCCGGCGACTCCTATCAACGCGCCCCAGATTCCTCCGCATTGGCAAGGCCTGATGTGGGGCACTCTTCCCATCTGCAGCAGCATTCTCGCGATGCTGCTTGCTCTCATTCCAGAGAAACGATGGAACCAACGGCGCGTGGTTCAGCCTGCCGCGGCCCACGAAGATCTCGTTCTGGAGAGGCTGGCCTCATGAACGGACGTCTCCTCGCTATTCTGATTGCTCTTGCGACTGCTGCCCTCGTTGTCGTTGGCACTCTTTGGCCAGTCCAATCCGCGCTGGCTATGGCGGGAGTCGAATCCGGGGCCGATCTGCTTCGTCCTGCCTCGTCGCCGCAGGCAGCAGTCGAAAACCTCGCCGACGAAATCGGCCGGGAAGATTGGGAAAAAGCGTACTCGAACCTCGCCAACAAAAGCGAGTTCACGGAATCCGACTTTGTGCGCGACCTGCGGGGGAGTTACCCGAGTCTGCGCAGTCACGCCAGTCTTGACAGCTTCGACGTGCGCCCGCTTCATGCTTCCGCGGATGATGCACAAATGCGACTCAACTTGCGCTGGTCGACCGTCGTAGGAATGTTCCTCGACACCCGCGACCTGCGCGTGACAAAAACGGGAGATCGATGGGGAGTGGTTTGGCCGATCGTGAAAGAACCCCGCGTCCCGCCGCAGGTGATTCCGGTAAATTACCTGCGTTGGGACGTGATCTACCGCGGGGCGGAGGATGACTGGGGAGCCCAAGATGTAGAGCCACCACACGTGCGTATCGTGGACATGCATCCCGTGGAGCGTGCTGGAGAAGTGATCGTATTGGGCGAACTGCTAAATGAAGATGTGGTCCCGGCCTTCGTGACAGTCAAGGCGACATTGTTGGCGAAAAATGGCTCGGCCTTGGCAACCGAAGATAGCTTCGACGAGATCTCTCACATTCTGCTGCCCAGGCAAGTCACGCCATTTCTTATTGAGTTTCACAAGATGGCTTTGTCCCAAGTCGACAGCATTCGCATGCAGCCATCGTCAAGCCTGATCGCGGCTTCGGCGGACCCGGTAATCGAGATTCAAGATCAACACCTGAATCCAGGGCCCAAGCCCCTGTTGACTGGAAACCTGCTTAATCAAAGCGGCCAGGTCGTCAACGTAGTGCACGTCCTGGGGACGTTTTACGACAATAGCGGCCAACTGGTTTGGGTCTCCGATGGATACGTCGATCGTGCTCTGCTGCCCCAGACGCCGGCTTCGTTCACTGTTTCACTTCCGCCAGATATCGCGAGCAAGGTCAAAAGTGAGCGGGCAGTCGCTACCACGTACAGCTCGAACCGATTCCAATGAAATCGAGACTCACATCACTGTTTCTCGGCGGGTTGATTCTGGCTGCGACTTCGAATCTAGCTGTAAGCCAAACCAGCGACCTGCGGATTCCAACGACGGTTGAAGCCGGCGCTGCATTCTCGATTCAAACGACTGGCAGCGGCAATGCGACCCTCTACATCGTGGGTCTCGGGCAAGTATTGCGACGCGAAGTGCAATTGGGAGAACCGATACCCTTCGCTGCCGGCGATCTGCACAATGCCGGTCACTACCTGGTTCTTGTCGTAAGGGACTCCTCCACGGAAAATGGTGCGTTCGATGTCACTGAGGCGCCTCAGCCGTCGACGTTGAGTTTTCTCGCCAGACCTTCCCGGGTTCCGGTTGATCTGCGTGATGGCATCAGCGGCGTTGTTTATGTCTTTGATACTTTTCAGAACTTAATCCTTCAACCCACGCAAGCATCGTTTCAGCTTTCTGGAGTGGCTGGCGCTCCTCAGGCGCGGACCGTGCTCACGCGCAATGGCGTTGCGTGGACGAAAATGAATTCCGCGTCCAAAGAAGGCGCGGCTCAATTTGTAGCCCGAGTTGGAAGCGCTTCCGATACTCGCGTGATCACGCAAGTTCCGGGCGATCCCTGCAGTCTAAGAATGAATGCTCGCCCGTCGGGGCAGAGGCTTGCGCTCGAAACGGACCCAGTGCGCGACTGCAGCGGTAATCCCGTGCCAGACGGAACAGTTGTCACATTCACCGAAATCTACAACGGCGACGAAGCCACGGTGGACGTACCCATCAAACACGGAATCGCGCGCACCGAAATGCCAGCCTACAAAGGAGCTACGATTTCCGTCGCAACCGGGGTTGTGATGGGAAATGAAATTCATTGGGGAGGAGGTCAGTGAAAAGCTCCAGACGAAAACCGTCGACTGTGAGACCTCTTCTTATGGCTTGCTCCCTTTTGATTGCGCTTTCTGTCCAGGGTTCCGACCAACCTGCGGTGCATGTAGCGCCCACGGATTCAGTCGGACCACGCGTTTTGGAAAAACAGACCGAGGAGGCGGTCATACGTGATTATCTTCAAGCCTGGCGCAGCTTGAGTAGTGCGCTCGAGGAGAATCGAGAGGATCTCCTCGATCCGGATTTTGTGGGTACCGCCAAAGAGAAGCTCGTGGACACTGTGCGTGAACAGGAAAAGTTGGGGCTCCAAACACGCTATCGGGACAGTGCCCACGATCTTCAGTTGGTTTTCTACTCGCCGGAAGGGCTGTCCGTTCAACTGATCGATACGGTGACATACGACTTGCAACTTATGGATCACGAAAAGGTTCAGACAACGCAGCATGTTCGCGCACGCTACGTTGCCGTTCTGACGCCTACAGAGGTGCGGTGGAAGGTACGTGTCTTCCAAGCCGAACCCGAATAAGCTGAATATTTTTTAGGAGCCCCACATGATTTCGATCGTTGTGCCTATTTTTAACGAACAGGAACTCATACGTTTGTTTCATGGCGCCGTAGTCGACGCCATGAACGAAGTGGGCGAATCCTGGGAAGTGGTCTACGTGAACGATGGCTCCAGGGACTCATCCCTTGCTTTGTTGAGGGAACTGCAACTCGAGGATGCGCATATTGTCGTTGTAGACCTCTCGCGCAACTGGGGGCACATGGGCGCGATTTCGGCTGGCCTTCAGACGACGCGTGGAGACGCGGTTGTTTTGATGGACGGCGATTTCCAGGATCCGCCGGAAGTTCTGCCGGAGTTGGTGGCTGCCTGGCGCGGCGGGGCGCAAGTTGTGACTGCCGTGCGGAGAAGCCGGCAAGAACGGCGTAAAGTTCTGGCCAAGCTCTTTCCGCTGTTCTATCGCGTGCTCGGGGCGCTCTCCGATTTTCCAATTCCGCTCAACGCGGGAATTTTCGGGCTGCTCGATCGACAAGCGGTCGATTCGATTAACTTCTTACGCGAAGGCAATCGCTACCTCCCCGGGCTCCGGGCCTGGATCGGTTACAGTACAGCCGTGGTTCTCTACGATCGCCAAGACCGGGCAGGCGGAGAGGGTAAGCTGACATTTCTGAGCCGCATCAAGTACGCGATGGATGCAATCACGAGCTTCAGCTATAAACCTCTTCGGCTGAGTTTTGTGTTAGCGGGATTTTCAATGTCTTTGGCCGCCATTCTTGCGGTCTCGAGCATTTTTTCGAATAGCCTCGGCTATGGGGTAACCGCTGCGATTTTCCTTATGGGGGCGTTTCTTCTTTTATGCATGGGCGTGCTTGGCGAGTATCTTGGACGAGTATATGACGAGGTTCGCAGCCGGCCGCTTTCGATCATCAATAAGGTGTACTACGGGTCACAGGTCACTACCGCTCAGATTAACATCGGTCGCCCGGAGGGAGATCGAGAAAACGTATTTCGGGTGGCCTAGGAATTACTGCCCCGGCCGTTGCTGCGAGTCAGTGCCGCACTTGGCTAATCCGCGTTCGATGGCCGTGCCCTCCTCGTAGTCATTCCAGGTTTCTATCAACAAGAACGGCAAGGGACGGTCACTGTAGTATTGCCGCCACAATTTCATTGTGTCGGAAAAGGTTTCACCGCAACGCTGCGCCATGTGCCGGTTAAGTCCCCAGGAAGCTTTGCTGTCATCGAAGCCTGCCCATGCGCCTCCCACGGCAATCTTGTCAGGATACTTCGTCTCCATTTTGCGATAGAAGTCGACAAGATATTCTTCTCCCCAGTTGCTGCCGTCCGCCGCCCACCCTTTTCTCCCAGGGTTGATCCATGCATAAAAGCCGTCGAAGGCAGATGCGAAGTTGGTTGCCTGATCTTCGTAGATCAGCAAGGGTGGGGGATTCCATTTGTCGGTCAACGCCCGCACCCGGCTCCAGTCAGTGTGTCCTCCCTTAGGAAAGATAAAGATCACGGGCCGGTCGTTGTACGTGAGATAAGCCTTGCGACCGGGGGCGTTCGATGAAAGGTAGGTTGCGCCGAACTTGTCAAAGGCGGCGAGAGTGTCGTCGGTTGCGTCCCCGTTTTCCGGTTCGCTCTCGTCGTACATCATCGACACGTGAAAGTTCTTTTCGGCCGCGATCGTTTGCATTAGCGCATAGCTGCGGTCGATAAAAGGCTCTCGATCGCCGTACCAGTCCACCACAAATCCAGAAATTCCTAGCACTCTGGCTTCGTCGATCTGTTTCCCTATCACGATAGGGTCCTGCGAGGAGTAACCCACGGAGATGTGGCGAGGATGGCCAAACCACGGTTCGTAAACCGCCAGGATTTCCGGCGACGCATCAGTTAGCGGAACGCCCTCGCGCAGCGTTTGGCGCATGCCGGACTGAGTGCATCCCTGCAGCAGCACGACACAAACCAGTGCACAAATCACCCGAGATCGATCGATCATAAGAGTGCTCAACGTTAGAGGCAGTAGCCACGCCATCGGTTGTCGCGAAATCAGGGACAACTCCTGATTTACTCGTCACTTTGCGGGCAGCGTGACCTTTACTTTCTGCATCAGAAGACTGCCAGGGAGAAGCATTCCCTGGCGCTGAGTTTCGCAGTAGCCAGCGCCGAGCCCTGCGAGGCCGAGATTGATTCCTATTAATTTTCACGGTCTAGTTGGTTGGAGCCCCAAAAACACGGTGAGTCGTCTGAGCCCGGAATCGAAGACTCTACAAGCCCGCGTTCTTTCGGGAAGTTTCATCCTGCTCACGGGCTCGGGCCTCGTGACCGCAATCAATTTCGCCTACAACATTGCGGTCGCGCGATTTCTCGGTCCTACCGCGTTTGGCCATGCGACGGCAGTTTATACCCTACTCATCCTGATATCCGCGGTCACGCTTTCCTTCCAGATTGTTTCGGCGAAAGTGATTGCGCAACAGAATTCTCTCGAAGGAAAAAGTACAGCCTATCGAGGATTCCACAAAAGCGCCTGGGAGTGCGGCATCATCATTGCGCTTTTGTTGCTGATGTTCCAGAGAGTAATTGCTGGCTACCTGAATCTACCCAGTCCAATTCTGGTTGTCCTGCTCGCCGTCGGAGTCGCTTTCTACGTTCCCCTGGGAACCCATCGCGGCTACATTCAAGGCGCCTACGGTTTCCATAGTCTGGCCGGCAATCTCGTTTTAGAAGGACTGGTACGGCTCGGCGGATCTCTTCTCGCGATTTGGCTGGGCTTCGGTGTTCGCGGTGTGATCGCGGCCAATGCTGCCGGAGTTGCGGTCGCCTATCTGGCCTCTGCGCCCAAACTTGCGCCCGGAGCTCCCAGCGAACTACATCTTCCCGATGCCTTTCGTGAAGCGCTGCAGGCGATCGTCTTTTTTGCTGGGCAGGTGCTTATCAATAACTGTGACATCGAACTGGTCAAGCACTTCTTCCCCCCGACATCGGCGGGGTTGTACGCCGCAGTGGCGTTGGTCGGTCGAGTGGTTTTTACCTTTTCTTCAGCAATCATCAATACGATGTTCCCAGTTATGGCGGGAACTCGCAGTGAGCAGAGAAAAGATCACAGCGTCCTGATGACTTCTTTGTTGCTCGTGTTCGGGATCGGTTCGGTCATCGCCATCGGCCTGCGGCTGGCGCCAGCGTGGATTTGGACTGCGCTCTTTGGCTCGCAGTTCGCCATCGCCGGAAAACACGGCCTTCCATACCTGCTCGCACTGTACGCGGCTACCACCGTCGTCTATTCGCTTAGCGTCGTAATTATTGCTTACGAAATGTCCTACAAGATTGCGAATACGAGTTGGGTACAGTTGGCCTTCAGCGCGGTCCTGGTTGCGGGCATTTGCCGTTTCCATTCGTCGCTGCAAGAAGTTATTTGGATTCAGCTTGTGCTGATGTTGGCTCTGCTCATCGTGCTCGCAGTGCCGTTCCTGTGGAAAACGCTGATCAGCCCTGAGAATGTGCGGACCAGTTCAACCGTTCGTGGGATAAGGATAATTCGGCGCGTCCCGGAAGATGAAGTCATCGCTGAATTCTTAAAGAGCGATTTTGAAAACTCCGCCTTCGAGGAATATCAGGAATCTCTGCGCGAACTTGTGATGCAACCGCATCTCGACGACGATGTGGAAAATGCGAAGCGGCGTGCCCTGTTATTCATTCGACATTTTCCGCTGTGGCGAGAGCTGCCTCGGGGAACGGAATGGTTTGAGGTGGAAATCCGGCCGGCAGATTTGGCCCAGATTCGAGTATTTCCGCGAGCCATGTGGCGAAAGCTCGCTCGGGGCAATTTTGCGATTACAGCAGTTGCGGAACGCATTCGCACATACCGCAGTCGCGATGTGGCGGTAAGAACATTCCTGTCGAAAATCGCATCATTACGCGATTGGTTGCGCCAGGATACTCAACCCGGAGCCGTACTTCTCATAGGCCTTAACGAGAGCGAACCGTTGACTATTCTCGATGGAAATCATCGGCTGGTGGCGGCCACACTGACATCGCCGGCGGCCATGCAAAAGTTCAAATTCTTCTGCGGACTCTCTCCGAGAATGGCGGAATGCTGTTGGTACGAGACGAATCTGGCGACGCTTTGCCGCTATGGCGCAAACCGGCTGGCCAATCTCGTGCACGATGCCGAAGCTGAACTTGAGCGCCTTTTACAAAGCTCTTAGGCGCCGATCCTGTTTTGCCACTAATGAAAACTCCGATCCCGTCTACAGGCAGCACCGGATAGACTGCGCGCCGCGAAGAACTTAGATTAGGCAATGTGTACTAGCCGTTTTTGCTCCCGGTCGGGAACGAGAGCGGTATTTTTCGAGCCCCGGATGGAGAACATGAGCGGTCCAAGACCTGTGATTGTGAAGCATTTGCCTGAGAAGCTAAGTGTGAAACAAAGTCGCTTATTTTTTCTTGATGTGGAACCTTCGTTTGCGGCGGATCGTCCTCGTCTCGTGCTTGATTGTTCGAGAGTGCGCGAACTCGACAGCGCTGGCATCCAAGTGCTGTTGCAATGCCTGGAGGAAGCTATGAAGCGGAACGGTGATGTCAAACTCGCAGCTATCCCTCCAGCCGCCGCGGAGATTCTAGAACTGACGCGGGTTGATGGCCTGTTCGAAACTTTCGAAACTATCCGTGACGCTGTTAATAGCTTCAACCAATTCCCGGCATATGTTTTCGATCAGGTGGTGGATCCGGAGCTTTCAAAACCAGCATCAGAGAGCGTGGCTTACCGGAATTCGAAGATGACCGGGTGATCCGCGAAGAGGGCGGAAATAGAACCTGGCTCTGGAGCGAATCATGAGAATGTTGGGGCTTACGCGGGAGATTGTCGCCTGCGTTATGTTGTTATCGCTGGCTCCGTTTGCCGCGACTGCGCAGCAGCAAGATAGCAGCGCCGGTCAGTCTACGAAAACGGTATCCTCGGAAAACGATCCATCGCACGACTCAAGCAGTGGCGCCACCAACAAGAACCTAGCGCCACCTCAAGCGGTGACCCTTCCCGACAGTCCCGGTTCGGCTCGTTTGCAGGCACTAAGTCAGACTCCACAATCTGATGGGCAACAATCATCTTCGAAAGGGACACAAGAGCCGGTGGGCACGGCTGCGGCAGGGTCTGTCGAGACAACGGGAGTAGCAGCTTCCAATCCAGCCGGAGCAGCCATTGCGCCGGCCAAGCAGAGACGGACGCGCACCATTTTGATTAAAGTCGGTGCTCTGGTAGGCGCGGGCGTCGCCATCGGTACGGTCGCGGCACTTTCCAGTGCCAGTCCCAGTCGGCCTCCGGGCGCTCGATAGTTTGCGATGAGAAGAAGACTCTATCCATTATGACCCACGCTGCGCCTGGAAATCGCCAAACTGCACTCATAAGCTTTTCGGGCATTGACGGAGCTGGCAAAAGCACCCAGATCGAAATCCTGGTCGATCGTTTGAAACAAGCGGGCTTCCGTGTCTCTCTGCTCGCTTTCTGGGACGACGTGGCCATGCTTACCCGCATCCGCGAATTCAGCGGCCACGCTCTATTCAAAGGAGAGAAAGGTGTCGGAACACCGGATAAACCGGTGAACCGGCAGGACAAGAATGTACGCTCCGGGTACATGACCGCAGTGCGATTTGCGCTTTATTTTCTGGATGCGGTTTCGCTTTCCGTCGTCGTCGCGAAACAACGAAGATCCAGTGCCGATGTAATCATTTTCGACCGCTATCTTCACGACGAACTCGCGAACCTCACGCTCGACCATCCGATTTCGCGAATGTTTGCCCGCCTGTTATTAACGATCACGCCGCAGCCAGACATTGCTTATTTATTGGATGCGGATCCGGCTCAGGCACGCCAGCGTAAGCCCGAATACCCCGTCGACTTCCTACATAAGAATCGCGCAGCATACCTGACCCTAAGCGAAATGGGCGGAGGAATGACAGTTGTAGCGCCACTTCCAGTCGCAGAAGCCGCAGATCAAATCTTTGAGGAAGCGCGGAAGAAACTGTCTCGCAACGATTTGCAGCCCTTTCCCACCCCCGCGCAAACCATCGCAGGCGCTCCGAAACCAAGTTGACGCTTTGGGTTTCGGGCCAACGCTTCGCCCTCCAGACTCATCTCAAGTGGGCCTGCAATGCTCCAGCGCCAAGTCATAGCTCGACCGCAAGATGGCAGAGCCAAGTTTTCGACACTGCGGTTGTTATCGCTCTTGGGCATGGCGATTCTATTGAGTGGCTGCCGGGGCCTGGTTGGAGATCCCGTCGACCAGAACAGCAACCTGCAGAGCATCAATCACATCATTTTCATGGCCCAGGAAAACCGTGGCTTCGATCACTACTTCGGAGCCATGCGCCAGTACTGGGCCGCCAATAGTATTCCGGATCAGTCATTCGACGGCTTGCCTCAATTCAATCCGGCGTCCGGCGCTGCACCGCTTCAAGGTCCCGTGCCCACGAATCCCGGCTGCGATCCCAGGTTCCCGTTTCCTCCGAATGACTGTACGATCGGCTGTGACAGTCCGAAGGTTGCGTCTTTTTCCATGGTTTCGATGTGCGTAGAGAACCCGAGTCCCTCGTGGAACGAAGACCACGTAGATTGGAACCTCAGCAATCCGCTCTCTGCTACGGCAAGTTTGAATGGGTTCGTGTGGACCGCGGCTCACGACGCCAGAACGAATCAGCCGCCTTTTACCGATGTTAACGGCATGCGCGCCATGGCGTACTACAATGGAACTGATCTGCCTTACTACTATTTCATGGCGTCGAATTTCGCTACGTCGGATCGCTGGTTTTCGCCGGTCATGTCGCGAACCCAACCGAATCGGCTTTACATGCTGGCTGCCACTTCGGCTGGACACGTGTACCCACCCACATCTCCGCTTCCCAACCAAACTATTTTTGATTTGCTCCAGAACGCCGGCGTTACGTGGAAGGTCTACGTCACAGATTTGACCCACGCCACGCCGCCCGTTCAAGACAGCACGATCAACATGTTCACTGCAGCCACCAAGTATCCGACGAACATTGTGCCGGTTTCGCAATTCTTGTCAGATGTGGCGAACGACACGCTGCCGTCGGTGGCGTTCATCGATCCGGGCTTCGACAGCGGACTCGACGAACATCCTGGCCTCGACGACGGTGAGCCGGGTGGCAGCGTGCAACTCGGGTCGCAATATGTTTCCACTCTCATCAACGCGCTGATGCAGAGTTCCTCGTGGCAGGATTCGGTTTTTATTCTCACCTACGATGAGTTTGGTGGTTTCTACGATCACGTGCCGCCGCAGGCCGCGGTCAGTCCGGACGGGATAAAACCGTCCGACCTCATGCCGGGGGATATTTGCACCAAAGGGACTGGGCCGACTTGCGATTTCGTCTATACCGGTTATCGGGTTCCGCTGATCGTGATTTCACCTTTCTCGAAAAAGAACTACGTTTCCCACACCGTCGCGGACTACACTGCGTGGCTCAGGCTGGTGGAAACCCGCTTCAACCTTCCTAGCCTCACCAAACGGGATGCGGCTCAAATGGATATGACGGAATTCTTCGACTTTCAAGATGTACCCTGGAGCACGCCGCCGACGCCGCCGGTTCAGCCGACCAATGGGGCTTGTTATCTGAATAAGCTCCCCTAATCGTTTGTCCGCTTCTTTCGTTGTTCCACTTTCCCTTGTCATTTCGAGCGCAGTAGGATCATCCGCAGATGTGGATGATCCTGCGAAGTCGAGAAACCTGCTTTCTTGCGCGGCTGGCTAAACAGCAGGTTCCTCGACTTCGCTCAAAGCACAAGAACAATGAACAGGCTACTTAATCGCGGACGGATTCAACCTAACTGCGTTCGCCGAGTAGTGAACCCCATCAAAATTGGCCGTGACCGTTACATCGCTTCCCTCGTGCACATCGCGGTTGATTGCGAAGCGGTCGGGGTCGAAGGATATTTCATAACGCTTGTCGTCGCGTGGATCGACCAGTGCCAGCTGACCGGAGTGCAAGTCGAGAAATACAACATTCCCGCTAAACACGAACGCACTCCCTGGAGTCGCAAGCAGGGCGATGTTTCTGGCAACGTTCTTTCCGTCGTTATCGGCCTGAAAGTCGGCGGAAATTAGTGTTCCCGGACTCAGATCAGCCGACGAGGATTCCTGACCTTGGTGCGAAATCTTCGTGGCGGAAGAAATGTGGAGTTTCACGGCTGTGGGCGAAAGTGGATCACGCACCATGAGCTCACCGTTGCTGCGATTGTAGCTCAATACTTGGCCCTGGCACTGCCCCTCCGGCAGTTGCGACAACATGTGAATACTGCGGGCGAAGATCGTCGTTCCGTCCAGCATGGTTTCGACCGAGACATGTTGACCGGCGCGCAGATCGCGCAATGAGGCTTTGAGGCCGTCACGATAGACTTGCGTACGCTCGTCGAAAAGAACCTTCATCGTTCGGGCGCCGAAGATGTTCAGCGTGAGTTGGTCGCGGACGCCATCCACGTCGCGAATCGCTCCTCCAATCACCGTGCTCTTACCCTTCGGAATAGCCGGCAAATCGGGCAGAAAAACGGAAGGGCTTGCCGGCTTGGATACGAGCTGATCGCCAGGATCTTCGGCTGACGTCGGGTTTCCGGAGGCTAAGGTCGAGTTTACGGACGACTGCGCAAATGCCACGCCGCTGAGAATCACAACAAAAAGAAAAGACCCCATAAAAATACCCTTGCTCATCGTGGAATTTTCTCCGGTCTCTACGATGTCTGAAGCTGAAAAACAGTGGTCTGAACGCTCATTTTTGCCGTAAGAATATCGAGTTTAACGGGCAACGCTGTGCAGGCTGGCGCATCCAAATTTGAGCTTAACGGGACCTTTATGTCCGCGAAACGACTCAGCCTCGTAATAGCAATTGCAGTCATCACAGCCTGGTTCCCACAGAACGTGTGGGCAGGAGACATCACGCTGAACCTGCCAAAACACAGTCATCTCACGCCCGTGCAGCGTCTAAATCGCGAAGGGGTTGAGGCAATTCAAAAGCAACAATTCGAAAAGGCGGAAACGCTGTTTTACCAGGCGTACCTTTTCGATCCCGCCGATCCTTTCACGCTCTACAACCTGGGCTACGTTTCCGAACTGAAGGGTCAATTGGATCGTGCACAGAAGCTTTACGGGCTGGCGTCGGAGCAGGCCACCGACGCAGTCATCGACCGCACTAGCGCAAAGCAGCTCGAAGGCAAGTCAATGAGGGATGCATTTGGCAATCTGAAAGACGGGCCTATGCAGGTCAACCGCATGAACATTGAGGCGATTCGGCTCTTGTCCCAAGGGCGTGCTTTAGAGGCTAAGGGTGTTCTGCAGCAGGCGCTGGCTTTGAATCCTCGAAGTCCATTCACTTTAAACAATATGGGAGTTGCCCTGGAATCTCGCGGTGACTACGACGAGGCCCTCAAATATTACACCGCAGCGGCTAAGTCAGGTTCTGCGGAACCCGCCATCGTGACCGTGAACCGGACATGGAGAGGAAAGCCTGTCAGCGAAATGGCCGCGCGCAATGCCAGCGAACTGCAGGAACGCATGCAGAATGAGTCCACCGCACAGGCGCGGGCCGCCCTACTTAACGTGCGCGGCGTCTCGGCTACGAATCACAATGACTTGAAGGCTGCACGACAGGATTTTCTCCAGGCGTACTCACTCGATCCGAACAGTGCGTTCTCGCTGAACAATGTTGGATATGTTGCTGAAATGGATGGCGACCTCGAGACCGCTGAGTTTTTCTACGAGAGGGCGCGTAAGGCAATGGACGCTAACGCGCGGGTTGGACTCGCTACCCGACGCGCTGCGGAAGGGATGAATCTTGTCGCAGTCGCGGCCGATAGCGACGAGAAGGTAGACGGCAAGATAGTAGAGGAAGACCAGGCAAGACGACAGCATCCCGGGCCGGTGGAACTCAAACACCGTGACAACACACCTGTGGTGGAACCGGCGCCTGATGTATCGCAATCACCCGCCGCGCCACAGCCTCCGGCTTCTCAACCACCGACGTCTCAGTCACCTCAATAGCGCTTATGGGGTTTCATCACATATGACTACAAAAACAGCCTCTCCTTTCGGTTCGACGAAATCGCTGACCATTCTTTCCACGTTTCTGCTTGGCGGGGCAGAACTGGACTCCGGCATTACAAGAATCAGCGAGGAAGAATTTAGCGATCTGGTGGCGCTCGCCAACTCGAATCACGTGTTGATGCGGGGATTGGAAGTGTTTCTCCAAATCGTGGAAGGCGCTGGCGACTGGCGCAGAGCGGAGTGGGCAGCCACGGCGATCAAGGTTGAGCGCGCGCGGATCGAGAACGCGATTTCGTTCCTGCACAAAATCTGCTGCACCTTCGAACTAGAAGGGCACGATATTGCCGTTATCAAATCTCTGGATCATTGGCCTGACCTCGGCAGTGATTTGGATCTGTACACGAATACGAAGCCGGCCGATGTGATCGCTCTTATGAAGCGTCGTTTCAAGGCACGACTTGCCCCGCGCAGTTGGGGAGATCGTCTGGCCAACAAGTGGAATTTCGTTATCCCGGGCTTGCCCGAGGCGGTCGAGATTCACATGGGCCGCCTGGGACAAACCGGAGAACAGCTCGTAATAGCGAGTTCATTGGCCAGACGCGTCCGCTCTGTTCACGTCGGAAATCATTTATTTCGGGTGCCAGCTATCTCCGACCGTCTCTTGATCTCCACCTTGCAGCGTATGTACCGGCATTTCTATTTCAGGCTATGCGATATCGTCGATAGCGCTAAGCTTGCGGAGACCGGCGCCATCGATTACGAAGACTTGCGTAATTCGGGGAAAGCTGCCGGCATCTGGGAAGGCGTGGCCACTTACCTCGTAATTGTGTCGGATTACGTTGCCCACTATCGAGGCGAAGCCCTCGATCTGCCGGACTTCGTGAGAGCGTCGGCGCGATTCGGCGGAGACAAACTCCACTTCCGTCGAGACTTCCTGCGGGTTCCGATCATGCCGGAATCCGCCACGCTCTACGCATCGCAACTCGCGACCTTCTTGCTCAATCGAGAATTAAAGAACACCGCTCGACTCAGTTTGTTGCCCTGCCTGGCGACAGCGGCAGCGGTAGGCCAGAAGATCACGGGAAGCGATAAAGGAATCTGGTAGGGTTGGGATCCATCGATCCGTCGCTGCATCTTCGGGCGATTGCCGCGAAGCCACTCAGTGCACAGCCTCACCAGGATAGTATCCGCTCCGAGTGCGGACCGTTAGATTGCGATACCCTGGCGCTTGCGCTGTAACTTGGATTCGCCGGTATGCGCCATTCGGATTGGGGTTGGTCGACTTGTAACCGATGGTGTATTGGCTGCGAATGTCGTGCGCAACAGTTCGAGTGATGCCGTCAACTTCATCGAGGCTTTGCGGGAAGAACGCAACTCCACCGGTGCTGGCGGCCAGGCTCTGCAGCGCGTCCGTGCCCGATTGCTGAAGCTCGTCGCTGAGCAGGCCGATGGCATAAAGGGTCGGCCCATTCTGCTGCTGCAGTCTGCGCGTCGCATCCTGTAGAGTCTCTTGGCTCGCATTATCCCGGCCATCGGTGATCACCAGCAGCACTTTGCGGTCCACGCGGGTATTGTGGTTCAGATGAACCGCGGAAGCGACGATGGCATCATAGAGCGCCGTACTGCCTTGCGCGGAAACCTTTTGCAAAGCCTGTTGAAGAAGGTTGATATCGGATGTGAAGTCCTGATCGAGATAGGAATCCCGACTAAAGTTGACCACAAAGAGTTCGTCATTGGGGTTGCTGGCTCGGATCAGGTTGAGCACGGCCTGATTCACTTTGTTTCGCTTCTCGCGCATGGAACCTGAGTTGTCGATCACGATGCCCATGGCGACGGGAATATCATCCCGGTGAAACGACGTCGTCGCCTGTCGCACCCCGTCTTCGAAAACCGTAAAGGCGGGCCGGTCAAGATTCGTGACCAAGTGGCGTTGCTCATCCACGACGGTTGCGTGCAACACGACTTCCTGCACTTCTTTTTTGAATACGAAGACACCGCTCTGGTCGTCGGCGGGTGCCTGTTCACCAGGCTGCGCCTGTGGCATGCCAGTCGCACCCTGGCTCTGACTCGCCGGTGCGGGATTGGGAGACTGGGCCGGTTGCGCGGCTCCTGTTGCAGCAGGGGAAGCGGGGGTCGAAGAGGAAGTTTGTCCCTCAAGCCCGACGTTTACTACAACGAGAAACAGGCACATCCCGGCGATCATCAGGCAGATGCGCCATCGCTCGAATGTGATACCGGGCACGAGAATGCGTGAGCCGTGCTTCGTTGTGAGCTTCATACCTGCCCATGTTCAGAGGCTGAATGGCACGAAACGGTTGCTCCGAGTTTTGTCCGTTCCTACGGCAACTTGTTCAAATAGCAAGCGCCGTCGGTGTTTTGGGTCGGCGGAGTCGGAGGCGTCAGCCAGACCGGATTGCTGAAATTGAAGAATTCCGTCATATCCATCTGAGCCGCGTCCCGCTTGGTAAGCGCCGGCAGGTTGAACCGAGTTTCAATGAACTTCAGAATCGCGGTAAGGTCTGCGACTGTATGCGAGACGTAGTTTTTCTGTGAGTATGGCGAGACCACGATCAAAGGCACGCGGTACCCTGTATAAACAAAGTCGCAGGTCGGCCCAGTCGTTTGCGTACAGATATCGCCGGGAAGAAAATCCACTGGCTTAATGCCATCCGGACTTACTGTCGCCTGCGGCGAAACGTGGTCGTAGAGACCTCCTCCTTCGTCGTAAGTAAGAATAAAGGCGGAGTCTGCCCAGGAAGAACTCGTCATGAGCCCATTGATCAGCGAAGAAACGTAGTTGGCTCCCCTTTGAATATCATTTGGCTCCGAGTCCGAAACCGATGGATGCTCGTCGTAACCAGCGTCTGTTGCGGGCTCGATCTGAGCGACTTGCGGCAAAGTTCCATTTGTCAGATCCGTGAAGTACTGAGATATCGGAGCGATGTTGTTGGGATACTGTGTCGGTATCGTCTGCCCCCATTGAAAAAACTGAACGTAGCTCAAGGTGAGCAGACAGGCAGGATCGTATGGCGGGCCGGAACAACCACTGTTGGTCGGGTCCACATAAATCTTCCAGCTGATGCCCGCAGCTTGCAGCTCTTGGAAGATGGTCGTGGCTGTCAGCAGATTCTTGTCATGCTGGTCGGTTCCTACCGGATATACATATCCCTGCGATGTACCTGCGATAAGATATTCGCGATTCGGATGGGTCCGGGTCATTGCCGGGTTAAACCAGCGATCCGAGGTGGCAAAGTTTGATGCCATGAAGTAGTAATAATTGAGGTCGTCGCCATCGTAGTAGCCCATCGCACGGATGCCATCGACGTCGTAAAATTGGTCGGCCCGAGCGTCGTGCCCCGCAGTCCAGACGAAGCCGTCCAAATTGGCGGGCGCCTGGCCCTCCGGGTCGTAGTAGTTCCAATCCACGTGACCCTCGTTCCAGGAGGGACTCGGGTTTTCTATGCACTGAGTAATCAATTGATATGAGGTAATGAGGTTACTCGGGTCAAACACGCAATCTTCTGGCGGAGGCGAGTTGGGATTGCAACCCGGAATGGCTGGGGGTGGCCCATACAATGGCGGCGGGCCTGACGTCGGGTTGAATTGGGGCAGACCGTCGAACGATTGGTCGGGATAGCCATTCTGGGCCCAATATTGTCGCAGCGTGCCAAAATAATGATCGAATGAGCGATTCTCTTGTGCAAGGAAGACGATGTGGTTGAGAACGTTGATACCTTGCCCAACGTTGAAGGTTGCGGTGACCTGCTCGCTCGCCGTCAGTGTCACTTGGCAAGTCGAGCCGACCCCGCTGCATCCGCCTCCGGACCAACCTGCGAAAGTTGAGCCGGTTGCAGGATTCTCCGTGAGTGCAACCTGCGTTCCAGCGTTGAAGCTCGCACTGCAGGTGGAGGGACAACTGATTCCAGCAGGGCTGCTTGACACAGTCCCCGTGCCAGTTCCGGCGAGGCTCACGGTTAACAGAAGCTGGTTGATGTTGAAGGTCGCAGTGACTTGCTGGCTCGCACTGAGCGTGACCGTGCAGCTGGGAGCGGTGCCACTGCAGGCTCCTGACCATCCGGCAAACGATGAATTTGGCGCAGGCGTTTCGGTCAGCGTCACCTGAGTTCCGACACTGAAGCTCGCGCTGCACGTCGTTGGGCAACTGATTCCAGGAGGGCTGCTTGATACGGTACCGGCCCCGCCTCCCGCCAAGGTCACGGTTAGAGTAGGTGCGCTTTGGTTAGTGTTGAACGTGGCAGTAACTTGCTCGCTCGTGCTAAGCGTTACCGTGCAAGTCGTGCCGGTGCCACTGCAACCGCCTCCCGACCAGCCGGCGAAAATTGAGTTGGTTGCTGGCGTCTCCGTCAGCGTCACCTGAGTTCCGATGCTGAAGCTCGCGCTACACGTCGGGGCGCAACTGATTCCGGCGGGATTGCTTGAGACTGTACCCGTGCCAGTACCTGTAAAGCGAACGTTCAAGACCGGTGGAGCTTGAGCATTATCGAAGGTTGCAGTCACCTGCTCGCTCGCGCTGAGCTTAACGGTGCAGGTCGCGTCGGTGCCGGTGCAAGCTCCTGCCCAACCAACGAAGGTTGAGCCTTCTGCGGCGGCCGCGGTGAGAGTTACCGCAGTCCCCGGGTCAAAGCCAGCGCTGCACGTCTGCCCGCAATTAACACCGGATGGGTTACTGCTAACGCTGCCTTTACCCGTGCCGGTGAGAGTCACAGCCAGCACGGGTAAATCGCTGAAAGTTGCGCTGACAGATGTGTTCTTCGTCAAATTTATTTTGCAGACGCCCACGCCACTGCAGGCCCCCGACCATCCTGCGAAAAAGGAGCTCGCCGCAGGAGATGCGGTGAGCGTCACCTCTGTTCCGCTAGTAAAACTGATACTGCACAGCTGACCGCAGTTAATCCCGGCAGGACTACTGCTGACGGTTCCGCCGCCTGCGACTTGGACGCTGAGTTGAAAAGAACCATTTGCAGAACCGGAATTGCCCCCTAATCCTCCGCAACCTGAAAGAACTAAGGAGATCCAACTCAAACCGCAGACGAGCGAATACCGCGTTATCGACATAGGCCTGGACATAAGCTGGCGCGCTCTGCCCTCCAGTAGCGGCTTTTCGATGGTGTCGGCTAAACGCGAGTTGCCCTTCGCTGCGGGGGTGCGGTCGATGAAAAAGGCTGCCTGTGACGTTCGTAGAATTGTTCTGCAGCTTTTCCGTGCCATCGCTAGGGGTTTCGCTGGATTGTGTCGCGAACTGTGCGAGGCATAAACTCCCTGCGGGTTATTAATGTCCAATTACCAACAAAGTTAAAATGCCAGGCTTAAGCGTATGAGGCGTTGGCGCTGGATCTTCGGGATCGCTCTGCTTTCTGCTGCAATCCTAGGTGCGCTGGGAGCACTGCTCGTCTCTCATGCCGAGCCAATTCTGCGCGAACGCATAACCGAGACGTTATCCGCTCGCTTCCACAGCAAGGTTCAGCTCGACGGATTCCACGTTTCGCTGGCGCGTGGCTTCCAGGTTTCGGGCCAGGGCCTCAGACTCTTCGGAGTCACTGACCCGAACATTCACGAGCCAGGAATTCAGCCGATTATCAGCGTGGCCGAATTTAGATTTCGGACTGGCCTGATGGGTCTCCTTCATTCTCCAACGCACATCGATACCGTCTACGTGAAGGGACTCTCGTTGAATTTGCCGCCGAGAGAACAGCGCTATCAAATGAACAATCTGGAGCCGAAGGGGGCGAAGATAAAAATCACCGTCGATAAGTTTCTATGTGACCAGGCTGCACTGGTAATCAACACTTCGAAGCCGGGCAAGCTTCCTCTCGAATTTGACATCGAAAGCCTGAAGATGACCAGCATCGGACCCGGCCAGCCTCTGCACTTTGACGCAAAACTGATTAACCCGAAACCGGTTGGAAGTATCGTATCGAGTGGATTGTTTGGGCCATGGCAGGCAGACAGTCCGCGGGATACTCCCGTGCGCGGTACTTATTCATTCAGCCACGCAGATTTGAGCACAATCAAGGGTATTGGCGGGATCCTCTCATCGACCGGACAATACGCTGGCACTCTTGACAACATAGTTGTGAACGGCACTACAGACACTCCCGACTTTTTTATTGCGATCAGCGGGCGGCCCGTTCCGCTGCATACGGACTTTCATGCAATTGTAGACGGGACCAACGGAGATACGTACCTGCAGCCGGTAAAAGCGACAATTCTGGATACCTGGCTGGTGGCAGACGGTTCTGTTGTACGAATGAAAGAACCCAATGGACATCGCGTACAGCTCGATGTCACGATTGCCAAGGGGAGAATTCAGGACCTGCTGAAACTAGCCGTACGAACCGATCCGCCGGTGATGACCGGTGGAGTGCGATTAAAGACAAACTTTGATCTCCCACCTGGAGATCCCGTCATGTCCGATCGACTAAAGCTGGCAGGGCGCTTCCAAGTGACGCAGGCGCATTTCACCAACGAAAAGGTCCAGAACAAAATCGACGCGCTCAGCCTGCGCAGTCGAGGGAAACCAAAACTTGCAAAGGAAAATGTGAGTGAAGACGTGAGTTCCGATTTGAGCGGTGTGTTCAATCTAGAGGACGGTGTTATTAACTTTTCTCAATTGCAATTCAACATTCCCGGGACTCAAGTGAACCTAACCGGAAAGTACAGCTTGGACGGCAACCAATTCGACTTCCACGGCAAAGCGCGCTTGGATGCAAAGCTCTCCCATATGATGACTGGGTGGAAGTCGATCCTGCTCAAGCCGGCAGATCCCTTCTTTAGCAAAAACGGCGCTGGAACCGAGCTTCCAGTCAAAGTCACAGGTACAAAGTCAGAACCTCACTTTGGTTCGGATTTTGGCCATAAAGACCATGAGGCCGACTGAACCAGACCGCGCCTCTATTGCCGCCGGCTCACAACCTTTGCGGTTGGGATTCATCCAAGCTATTCACTTGCGGTCGGCGAGAGTAGCGTTATTAAATTAAACGTCGAGCTACAAGTGATCCCTGTTTTTCAGCAAGCTCACTTGGACATCGACGCGTTCCACCGTCGAATCGCGGTCTCCTGTTCACTGGCCGTTGAAACAAACTCTCATGGCGAAGAACCCTGATGTCATCGTGATCGGCGCAGGAGCGGCGGGACTGGCTGCCGCGGCTGAATTGGGTCGCGCTGGTCTCCTTGTCACCATTCTCGAAGCACGCGACCGAATCGGAGGGCGCATGTTCACCCTTCGCGATCCCGTCTATCAAGTTCCCATTGAACTCGGAGCCGAGTTTATCCACGGCTTGCCGCCCGAGACCTGGACGCCGCTGCAAGCTGCGGGAGTCAGCATCACCGAAGTGGCCGGTGAAGCGCGGTGCTTCCGTAAAGGCCGCCTGTCCGGTTGTGATTTTTTTTCTCAAGTTGACGACATTCTCCGAAAAATGGATGACCGTTTGCCGGACGAATCGTTCTTGAACTTCTTGAAACGGTGTTGCAGAGATTCCGCAAGTAACCCTGAGGAGCAAGAGGCCATGGAGCGAGCCTTGGCCTACGTTACTGGCTTCAACGCGGCGGATCCCGATCGAGTCGGCGTGCATTGGCTCGTCCGGGGGATGCGAGCGGAGGAGAAGATTGAAGGAGATCGCGCCTTCAGATCCGAACATGGATACTCTGATTTGCTCGATATTTTTCAGCGGGAATTGACCGCCGCCAATGTCCGCATTCAAACCGAGACGGTCGTCGACTCGATCGAGTGGGCGCAAGGCCGCGTGGAGATCACGTCTCGTCGAGGAACCAAATCGCAGAAGTTTTCAACCGGGCACGTACTGGTGACGTTGCCGCTCGCAGTGTTGCAGGCCGCTGCGGACGATCATGGTGCAGTGCGGTTCACTCCGCCGTTGCCACGTACACAATTGCAAGCGCTTGAAAAGCTCGAGATGGGCAAAGTGATCCGGGTGACTCTTCGCTTTCATCATCGCTTCTGGGACACAATTCCAGCACCCGGCAATGAGAAGAATACTCTCTCCGGAATGAGCTTTCTGTTCTCTGATGATGACTGGTTTCCTACTTGGTGGACGACCATGCCTCAGAAATTACCAATGATTACAGCGTGGGCACCCTTCCGCTGCGCGGAGCAGTTATCGGGCAAGAGTCGCTCGTTTGTTATCGATCGATGTTTGCAAACGCTGAGCCGTTTGTTCACTGTTGGTGTGGAGGAACTCACACAATTGTTCGACGATGCCTACTTTCACGATTGGCAGAACGATCCTTTTTCTCGTGGTGCGTACAGCTACGGTGGCGTAGACGCCGACGGTGCACAACAGGCTCTGGCAAGCCCCGTCGAAAACACTTTGTTCTTTGCCGGAGAAGCTACCGACATAACCGGACACAATGGTACCGTTCATGGCGCGATTGCCAGCGGACACCGCGCGGCCAAGGAGATCCTCCGTGATTTTCACTAGGAGACTGGGGTCACAAACTCGCATCCGCGTGCGCCGGAGGAACCCAAGTTAATGAGCCTACAACCACAGCCCATTGTCTGGCCCGGCCGACCTTATCCCTTGGGATCCACGTGGGACGGCGAGGGGGTGAACTTCGCTCTCTACTCGGAACACGCTGAGAAAGTCGAACTTTGCCTGTTCGACATTACAGGCAAACGTGAAATTCTTCGTGTTCCGCTTCCCGAGCAGACAGACATGGTCTGGCACGGCTACTTGCCCGAGGTGCGTCCCGGCCAATTGTACGGGTATCGAGTGTTTGGCCCTTACGCCCCCGAGCAAGGGAACCGATTTAATCATCACAAACTTCTGCTCGATCCCTACGGCAAGCAGATTCTGGGAACTATCCGTTGGAGCGACTCACAGTTTGGATACCGTGTGGGACACAAGCAAGAGGATTTGTCTTTCGACCGGCGCGATGACGCTTCGGGAATGCCCAAGAACCGCGTGATCGACTCCGCCTTCACCTGGGGAGCGGATGCCCCACCCCGAATTCCCTGGCACGAGACCATCATCTACGAGCTTCACGTTAAAGGATTCACCATGGGCCACCCCGACGTTCCCGCTCAGTTGCGCGGGACGTATGCAGGTCTAGCCACAGCTCCCGTTATCGAATACCTGACCCGGCTGGGAGTGACCTCGGTCGAACTCATGCCCGTCCACGCTTTCGTCGACGACCGCCAACTTGTGGAGCGAGGTCTGCGTAACTACTGGGGCTATAACTCTATCGGATTTCTTGCGCTTGAGCCGCGCTACATGGCGACTCAATCCATCCGCGAATTCAAGACCATGGTCAAGACCCTGCATTCGGCGGGTCTCGAGGTGATTCTCGATGTCGTCTACAACCACACTGCCGAGGGCAATCAACTTGGGCCGACGCTCTCGTTGAAGGGCATCGACAATAGCACCTACTATCGACTTGCACCCGACAACCCGCGTTACTACACGGACTACACCGGCACCGGAAACACGTTAAACATGCAGCATCCGCGTGTGCTGCAGCTGATCATGGATAGTCTGCGGTACTGGGTTCTCGATATGCACGTGGACGGCTTCCGCTTCGACCTCGCCGCCGCTCTTGCTCGCGAACTTCATGAGGTTGATCGGTTGGGCGCTTTCCTCGACATTATCCATCAGGACCCCGTGCTCTCTCAGGTAAAACTGATCGCCGAACCCTGGGACCTCGGCGAAGGAGGATATCAGGTCGGAAATTTCCCCGTGGGCTGGGCGGAGTGGAACGATCGCTATCGGGATACGGTGCGCTCTTATTGGAAGGGTGACGGAGGAGTCGTGGGGGATCTGGCTTATCGCATCACCGGATCCAGCGATCTTTACGCCCACAGCGGGCGTCGTCCTTATGCGAGCGTTAATTTTGTCACTGCGCATGATGGGTTCACTCTGCAGGATCTGGTCAGTTACAACGAAAAGCACAACGAAGCCAACGGCGAGGGCAATCGCGACGGCAACAACGACAATCGCAGCTGGAATTGCGGGGTTGAGGGCCCCACTGAGGATGCCGATATTCAGGCACTGCGCGCCAAGCAAAAGCGGAATCTGCTGGCGACGCTGCTTCTGTCGCAGGGAGTGCCTATGCTGTATGCGGGAGATGCAATCGGGCACACGCAGATGGGAAACAACAATGCCTACTGCCAGGACAATTCGATCAGTTGGCTAAACTGGAATTTGCAGCCGCAGGATCGCGACTTGCTGGCATTCGTTCAGCGCATGATCAATCTGCGCAAGCGCCATCCCGTGTTCCGTCGGAAAAGATTCTTTCAGGGACGTCCAATCAAAGGTGCAAACGTAAAGGATGTGCTGTGGCTTAATCCCGTCGGCAAAGAGATCAGTGAGGACGAGTGGCGCGACGGCTCACTCCACTGTTTGGGAATGTTTCTTTCGGGCCAGGGCTTAGATGAGACCGATGAGCGCGGACGAAAAGTCGGAGACGAGAACTTCCTCGTTCTTCTTAACGCGTATCACGAAGATGTGCAGTTCGCCTTGCCGTCCTTCCGTCCCGGCACCCGTTGGACCGCATGGATGGACACATCGCGCGAAGCGGGTTTGCGCTCCGTTGAAACCTACGACGGCGGCGCACCTTATCCTCTGCAGGCACGGTCCATGGTCGTCTTGCTTGAACGGCGGGGAAACGGCAAAAAGGAAGATTCGAGTGAAGCGCCTCTATAACATGCCATTCGGCGCCGAGTGCCGTGAAGATGGAAGCGTACGCTTTCGATTGTGGGCGCCCGCGGCGCGTCAGGTCGAGCTTCGCCTCGATGGCACCTCCGCGCAGATTTCTCTTGAACGCCGTGACGAAGGCTGGTTCGAGCTCGTTACCGATGCGGCCAGACCCGGAACTCAATATCGCTTCCGCATAAACGGAGAGCAAGAAGTGCCCGATCCAGCCTCCCGATTCCAGCCGCGTGATGTGCATGGGCCGAGCGAAGTGGTCCAACCTGATGCCTTCAATTGGCGCGATCACGCCTGGCGTGGCCGCCGATGGGAGGAAGCGGTTATCTACGAACTGCACGTCGGAGCTTTTTCGTCAGCTAGAACGTTCTCCGCCGTGCGCGAGCGGCTTGACTATCTCGCCGATCTTGGAATTACCGCTGTGGAGTTGATGCCGGTAGCCGACTTCCCCGGCCAACGTAATTGGGGATACGACGGCGCCCTTCTATTCGCTCCCGATAGCGTTTACGGACGGCCGGAAGATTTGAAAGAGTTGGTCCAAAGCGCTCATGAGCGCGGCATCATGGTTTTGCTGGATGTCGTCTATAACCATTTTGGCCCCGAGGGAAATTACCTCAGGTCTTACGCGCCACAATTCTTTACCGATCGGCACCGCACGCCTTGGGGAGACGGCATCAACTTCGATGGTCCGGCAAGCCGAGTGGTCCGTGATTTCTTCATCCACAATGCGTTCTACTGGCTGACCGAATATCATTTCGACGGACTGCGGCTGGACGCCGTTCACGCCATTATCGACGACTCTACGCCTCACATTCTCGCAGAATTGGCGGATGCGGTTCGTACTGCGATCAAGCCCGGTCGCCATGTCCACCTCATTTTGGAAAACGACCACAATCAAGCCCGTTACCTTCAACGCGAAGAACATTGCCGTCCGAAGTGGTACACGGCCCAATGGAACGACGACATCCACCACGCATTGCACGTGCTGATAACGGGCGAACGGGATGGCTACTATTTGGACTATTCCGAACGTCCTCTTGATCAGTTAGGCCGCTGCCTGATCGAGGGGTTCGCATATCAAGGTGAGGTTTCCCTTCACCGCAACGGCGAAAGGCATGGCGAACCCAGCGCGAGCTTGCCGCCTGCCGCGTTCGTCTCATTTCTTCAGAATCATGACCAGATTGGAAATCGCGCATTTGGGGAACGCATCATTGATCTTGCGGATCCCCGCGCCGTGCGTGCGGCAATGGCGATTCTCCTTCTCGCGCCGTCGCCACCGTCGCTTTTCATGGGTGAAGAGTTCGGAGCTGACACACCATTTCTGTTTTTCTGTGATTTCGAGGCTGATCTGGCCAAGGCTGTCACAGAGGGCCGACGAAACGAGTTCACACGTTTTGCCAGGTTCAATGATCCGGCTCAACGCGAGCGCATCCCCGATCCGAATGCTGTTACAACCTTTGATGACTCTCGGCTCAACTGGGATGTTATCGAACAATCACGCCATCAAGACTGGCTGCGTTTTTACCGCAATCTATTAAAACTGCGGTGCCAGCACATCGTCCCCCGCCTTCTTACCGGGTGCACCGTCGATGCGGACTACGAACTCCACGGAGATCGAAGCCTCACAGTGCGTTGGAGATTTCCAAACCAACAAGAACTTATTCTGATGGCCAATCTTGGAAACGAATTCCTTTCCGTCGCGCGTCCTTCGGCTTCGAGTCTGATCTATGCCACAGAAGAAGCAAGCGCTGACGCGCAAGGCATGCAACCGTGGTCCGTGGTTTGGTTTTTAAAATGAAACGATGCTCGCCCATCCCGCGCGCGACTTATCGCCTGCAACTCAATCGCGACTTCACGTTCACCCAAGCAACCGCGATCGTCCCCTATCTTGCCGCGCTCGGCATCAGCCACTGCTACATTTCTCCATGCTTAAAGGCACGTCCTGGCAGTATGCACGGATACGACATCGTCGACCACAATTCGCTGAACCCTGAAATCGGTAGCCCAGACGATTTTGACCGTTTCGTCGGCATCCTGCACGAGCATGGCATGGGATTGATCCTCGACATCGTCCCTAACCACATGGGAGTGATGGGCAGCGACAATGCGTGGTGGCTCGACGTTCTCGAGAATGGCGAATCTTCCGTCCACGCCAGCTTTTTCGATATTGACTGGCATCCGATAAAAGACGAGCTCTACGGAAAAGTGCTCGTGCCGGTTCTTCATGATCATTACGGAGTCGTGCTGGAAGCCGGCGAGTTGAAGCTCGTCTTTCGTGGGGAGCGTGGCGAGTTCGATATCGTGTACCACGATCATCGCTTTCCGGTAGATCCTCGGGAGTATCCTCGCATCCTGCAACATTGCCAGGACAAACTCGCGACTCAGCTCGGCGAGCAAAATGCGGACCTGCTGGAGTTTCAAAGCCTGATCACGGCTTTCAGTCATTTGCCTGCGAGGTACGAGACCAGTCCCGAACGCGTTGCCGAACGCAATCGCGATAAGGAAATCAACAAGCGGCGCCTGGCGGAATTGTGCGCGCGATCTCCTGAGATCGTGGACTGCATCCAAGCAGCCGTAAGTCTGCTAAACGGGACAACTGCCGATCCCATGAGCTTCGAGGAATTGCACGAACTTATCAAGGCGCAGGCTTTCCGGCTGGCGAACTGGAGGGTGGCCTCCGACGATATCAACTATCGGCGCTTTTTCGACTCTAACGACCTTGCGGGCATATGCATGGAGAACGAGGTGGTCTTCGAAGCGACCCATCGCTTGGTTCTTCGTCTGATGGCCGAGGGCAAAGTGAATGGTTTGCGCATCGACCACCCTGACGGCCTGTACGATCCGCGTCAATACTTCGAGCGCCTCAATCGCAGCATCGCGGAGGCGACGCAAACTTCCGGGAACGAAGCGCACTACGTGGTCATCGAGAAGATCCTCTCGGGCGCAGAACGTTTGCCGGACGAGTGGCCGGTCTGCGGCACCACGGGGTACGACTTCGCAAATCTGGTCAATGGACCGTTCGTTGATCCGGCAGCGGCCTTGCCCATGGAGCGCATTTATCGAAACTTTGTCGATGACGAAATCGATGTTGATGACCTTGCCTACAGTTGCCGGATGCTGATCATGCAGGTCGCGCTGGCCAGCGAATTAAACGTACTTGCCAATCAACTCACTCGCATCGCCCTGTCAAAACGGCGTACCTGCGACTTTACGCTCAACAGTCTGCGCGATGCTCTGGCGGAAGTCGCCGCCTGCTTTCCCGTCTACCGCACCTACGTCACTGCCGCCGGGGCTTCAGACAAGGACGCGCGTTACAACCGCAGCGCCGTCGCGGCGGCCAAATGGAGAAGTCCGGCCGCTGATACCAGCATCTTCGATTTCCTAAGCGAGGTGCTTCTGACCAGCATTGCCGAAGGACACGATCCCGCTTACCGGAGCGCAGTCACAACCTTCGCGATGAAATTTCAGCAGTTCAGCGGTCCGGTAATGGCCAAAGGCCTCGAAGACACTGCTTTCTACCGATATCATCGCCTCATATCTTTAAATGAAGTCGGCAGCGATCTTCACCGCTTCGGAACTACAACGCCCGAGTTTCATCTCGCAAACCAGGATCGCCTTCGCTGTTGGCCTCATACCATGCTGACTACCAGCACCCATGACTCGAAGCGCTCCGAGGACGTGCGGGCGCGAATCAATGTGCTCTCGGAGTTATCGGGATTATGGAGGATTCGGGTTCGGGAGTGGAAGCGCTTCAATCGCAACCATAAGCGCCGGGTCAACGGCCGCCCCGCTCCCTCGGCGAATGATGAATATTTGCTCTATCAAACCTTGCTGGGCGCGTGGCCATCACAATCTCTCAGCGAAGCACCCTGGCAAACTTTTCGCGAGCGCATTGAAAACTACATGCTAAAGGCGATCCGCGAGGCCAAGCAGAATACCAGTTGGATCAATCGAAACACGGAATATGAAGCCGCAGTTACATCCTTCGTACAGACATTACTAACGCCGGGACCTCAAAACCGCTTCCTCAGCGATTTGATGCCCCTGCAACACCGAATCGCTCGCGTTGGCCTTTGGAACAGTCTCGCGCAAACACTTCTTAAACTTACATGCCCGGGCGTACCCGACATTTACCAAGGCAGCGAATTGTGGGATTTCAGCCTTGTCGATCCGGACAACCGGCGTCCGGTCGACTACGCCAGCCGCCAGGAGATATTCCAGAATCTCCGTGAATCGTCCAATGACAAGTCGATGGTAGGCCGATTGCTGGAAACTCCGGAAAGCGGTCGGATCAAGTTGTACGTGATCTGGAAAACGCTTTGCTTGCGCCGGCAGCGACCCAGTCTTTTCGACGAAGGCGAATATCTTCCGTTGGAAATTGAAGGCGCGAAAGCTGATCACGTCATCGCGTTCATCAGAAAGGCCGAAACCGGAAGCGCGCTCATCGTCGTCCCCCGTCTGATTGCCGGCTTGCTAAATGACTTCGACCTCCCTCCTATCGGGCCCCAAATCTGGGAGGACACTCGGGTTCTGCTGCCAGCGGGCTACCGTTCCGCGAAGTATCAGAATGCGTTTACCGGAGAAACTATCGAGCCTGAGACCGCCGATAGCAACACAAAGATTGCCGTATCAGAGATCCTGGAGAAATTTCCAGTAGCGCTGTGTCTGCTGGAATCTTCTAACTAAGCTGCTTTACGCGCCGCTCGACCGAGGCCGCTTTTCCCCTTTGTACGAACCGCCTTCATCGCTGAACGGCGGCGCACGGCTGAACCACGGCGATTCGCACTGGCATGCGCTTGCTTGGATAACGATTGCCGCGAAGCTGCGCTATGACCTTCCCTCTTCAGAGCTGCTGTGGTCGCGCGTGAACGCCTCGCGGATGGCTTACTGGCAGAGTTAGTCTGACCTTTTCGATAGTCTCGGCTCGCCTGCTTCCTGGTTTTCGCCGAGGCCTTCCCTTTGCGAGGCGCCCGTAGCTTCACGCCTGCTCGACGCGCTTTCGATAAACCTATCGCGATAGCCTGTTTTGTGGAACGCGCACCATGTTTGCCTTCGCGAATGTGGTCCATTTCCTCGCGCACAAATTCTCCGGCTTGCGTGCTTGGCGATTTTCCTTCGCGAGCGTCTTCCTGAGCACGTTCGACGGTTTCTTTTTCCGGCATAAGCACCTCCCACGCCAAGCTAAATTGCGAGTAGAAAGGAAGGAATCGAATGCTTTCTGTAATAACTCAGCACGTTTCCTGTAGCTGAAGCACGGGTTCGTGGGGGATCAATTTTCCGATCTTGCACGAACGGACACCAGTCCAATGCTGGCTCCGAGCGGAGCCAGCTCTCATAGGCGTGTCAATGGGTGGGGCAACGTGCTCGCGAGCTTATGCCGCTTTCGATTCACTGCACAGCTGCTGATAATAGTCACGGCCGCGTTCGTACCCTCGCGTGAAAGGTTCTGACACATTCACCCCAGGATGCTCACGCTCCAGGTCTTCGATTCGCGCGTTCATCTCGCCCATGACTTGATCGTATTCCTTACAACGCGTGCGCGCGTGCAGCGCAGATTCGAAACCCAGTCGATAAAACTTTTCGTCGTCGCTAAAGTTTTTGCCAAGGGCAGAATAATGCTCGTGTTCGGCATCACGAAGACCAATCCACCATTGTTCGCGGGCAGCGTCAACCTCTTCCGCGCCTTCGGCCTTCAGCAATTCGCGGAAAAGAGACGCTTTGGTTTCGTCGGCGAGGGCAATCACCAAGCTGCGACCTTTGCGGAGAGCATCTTCGTAAACGAACAATTCGTCCTCCGGCAGTCCCTCAGTCATGGAAGCTTCTAACTTTCCGCCGGCTGCGGCGCCGATACTGGCGCCGGCCGCGCCCAGAATCAGTTCCCCTAACAACCCCATCGCCGTAATAACTCCGACGCCAGGCACGACTGCCGCAATCAGCAAAGAGGCACCAGACAGTCCAGCAGAAGCTCCGACAACTGCGCCGATCGCTTTCGCAATGCCCGGTTGCTCCGTGGCATCAGTCGGAACCGATTGAAGCTCTGCATCGGACTTTTCCGGAGTCAACAGCGCGATCTGGTGGTCTCCCAAGCCGACTGCACGCATCTCAGCCATTGCGTGCTTTGCATCCGATCTTGAACGAAATACTCCGCTCACAGCTTCCATGGTTTGCCATCCTTTCTTCTACTCTTCTACTTTTACTTTTCTACTGGCTTCATCAGGCTTTCCCGTTCTTTCATAACACGACTTCACTCAAACCACAATCCGCGCCGGCCAATGATATGGACAGTGCGACGGTCAACGCCTTACTTTCACCCGGCATCCAAGCTTTACCGAGGCATCCGATGATTCGAAAACTAAAACCCGGCCAGTACCGCTTGTACTCTCGCAAGAAGGATCCCAAGACCCGGCGACGCCGCAACCTGGGCACGTTCGGTACGAAAAGAGCGGCCGAAGCTCACGAGCGGGCGGTGCAATATTTCAAACATCATTAAGCGTGACAATTCCAGCCCTTTCGAACTAGTAGCCGGGCCTTTTGAAACTTGCGAAGTAAGAAAGTGTGATGACTGCCGTGAAAAATAAATGGGTTGCAAAGGTGAAGACGGATTCCACTCATCCTCCGGAAGGATTGTTCACCAAGAGCGCGACCACAATAGCAAGAACGCTGGCTTCGAAGAAGGTCTCGCCAAAGGGTCCAGGCTCCGGCATGAGGATGCTTACTTACTTTATAAACCGGGCCGGTCGCGGACTTAGCCCTGCGCGGCGGAGAGAACTTGAAAAAGCGAAGTCCTTGCTATCGAAGAAGATCGAACAGAAATAAAATCCAGAGCACAAGGTTAGAGCTGAACCTCGCTGATCGCACAGGATATGGTCGCCGCCGTTGACCTTGCGGCTGCCTGAGCAAGTCCGAATCTCCGGTAAAGGCTGTATTGCATTCCTGCCACCACAAGACTCAAACTTATAACCAGCAAACTTGGAGGTTCCGTATGCGATATCTGCTGCTACTTTCAGTGCTGCTGCTGGGCACTTGCTGGGCCGCCGCACAAAACTATCCCAGTCAAGGCGGATCGGCTCATGCCACCAGCAGCGGCAGCACTACCACTGTTGAAGGTTGCTTGAGCAGTAACAATGGCAGTTACACCCTCACGGACAGCCATGGAAACAACATTGCACTGACCGGAGACACTGCGATGCTGAGCGAGCACGTCGGTCATACGATTAAAATCACAGGCACAACGAAGTCGACTTCCACATCGTCAAGTGGCGAATCCGGCGGAGCAATGGGACAAACCGCCTCTTCTCCGCAATCAATCGACGTCAGTTCCGTCAAGCACATTTCCAAAACTTGTAAGAATGGCGCCGCATCCCATTAGCCCCGATCTCCTATAGTCTCGAATTTTGCACAAGCCCAGCCTGACGACTGGGCCATTTTTCTGAAATCTACAGGATCGACTGTATTGCGCGGAGCGGCGGTTCTCTTGTAAACGATTAAGGTCTTTCATGTATTCCCCGTTGCCTGCAGGTGGAGGACATAAATGGCCACTTCTGGAAATCTAACGTTGCGAGCTTGGAGCTGGCGAGAGTCGTACGTTGCGGCGCTGATGGAGCCGGAAAACTACAAAATGTCCGCGCGTATCGCGGACGCAGAGCGCGCAATCTTGGAGAGAGCGAGAGAGCTGTTCAAGGCTACGGGAGACAATATTCAGGAGGAGGAAGCTCTTGACGATGCGCTCTACGCTCTTCGCGCATTGAAGACGTGCCTTGAGATACACGGCGGATTCGCAACGGCGGCCTAGATTGAGCCGACCCCAAGAGGACCGCACCCACTATCGGGCCGCGGCTTGATGCAACGCCGCAAGAAACGCCTGAGCCGAACCACTCGCCTCCACTTGGTCATTCAAGATCGACTGCAGACTGGCGTTCGGTCCGTACAGGGCGCGGGTCGTCGCTTCGTCGATAGTGATCTTTGAACCCTCGAGACTCGCCCCGGCATACGCGCCACTCGACGACGTATAGACAAGGACTGGTGTTTTCCATCCGTTACTCTCCGGCCCACCCGTACCCGGCGTCATCGGTCCGGCTGTCGCTGCTTGCGCCCCAAGATTCCATTGGCCTTGACTGAGCTCCTGTTCCCCCTGCTTGTTCATTAGTAAAACCAGATCCTGGTGTTCCAAGCCAGCTTGCAACCCCACGCTTCCGCCGGTGATGGTCACGAACGCGGGCGCACTCCAACCTGTCGCCGTTCGGCAACTCGCTACGCCGTCTCCATGCTTGCCGCCAACGACAATCGCCGCTTTGGCAATCGCGGGTATGATCGTGATGCACTCGGTGTTCGCTAGTATGGAGGATGGAATCTGGTGCGATGCTGTCATATTGCGGATCACAACCGCGGCCCCATCCAGTTCCTTCGTAGCATCACCGGCGAATGCGCCCGTGGCAAATAGAATCAAGCTCAGTGTGGCAAGTACACGTGTCATAAATTCTCCCAAGCGTAAAAACACACCTTACGATGAGAGGACGCCTTGGCAGTTGCTCCGCCTGACGCGTGCAGCATGAACAAAGACGTTGCTTATGAACCCCGGCGAGCGCCAACTCGTCAATGCAGGTCGGGCGTAAGTACTGTGACATCCCCAACCTTTTGCCTCTGCAGCGACCCGCGAAGATAAGTGGCGTGATCGATCATCCAAAGTTCTGGCAGAATTTCCCCGACCAGTTTGCCATGGCAGAAAAGTCGAACCACCGAGCTCTCGGAAACCACGATCGTCACCGCGTTGGTCACAGCACTCATGTTCGCAGCGGCGATGTGGCGGCTCCCGAGGCCCAAGGGCACCTCCGCGTTCGAGACTGCGGCGTCGAGGTAACGGCAGGCGGAAAGAAAGATTCCGCTGCGGCTAACTACGAAGCCTCCATCCAGTTGCGCCAATTCTTTAATCGTCCCACGCAGATTAAGATCCGTAACGTGGCGCGACAACTCCGGATGTCCCATGAGCGGATCGAGAATCAACGACCTGGACTTCGCGAGGACAGCTTGCTCATCTCCCAGCGTAAATAAAGTACCGACGCGTCTTCCCTCTCGTCCCTCGCGGGCGATCTCGACTGCCAGTTCGATGAGCGAATCAAGCACTTCGGGATCGTACTCGGTTACCTGACAAAGAATGCTCTCAAACATTGATCAACCTTTAGGAAGCGTTCACCAGCTCCTTTGTCTCTTCTACTTTTTTACCAGTGCGGGCAGGCTGTTTCGCTTGCGTATTACTGCACCCGGCAGTCATCAGAACGGTCGACAACAACGTCGCACCGGAAAGGATCGGTAACAGCTTTTTCGGGTGACCATCCTCTGAAACCACATTTTCAGAAAAGATGCTCTGCGCGGGTCGAAAGATTCAGTATGTACCATCAGGTGCTCAATTTGATTGCTGCGTGATGTTAAAAACGCGAAAGAAAGAGTATGGCACGGAGCGTGCCCGCGAGAATACATCGAGCTAATCGCGCACCAACTGCAACAAAGATGCAGCCCAGGATACGGTGACTTCATCCAACTTGTATCGGCCCGACGGCGTTTCTCGCGGGTCGTGACCGAGGGCAATACTGCCAGCGGGTTAGAGGTTGCTGCGACAAGGATCAAACCGAGAATATTCAAAAGTCGATTCAGGAGAATAATATGAACGCAAACAAAAGTTCTGCAATTCTAGCGGGAGATGTTTCACTCGGCGGTAAGGTTTCTGTTCATCGCCTCGGCTTTGGAGCGATGCGCCTTACTGGTGAAGGGATCTGGGGTCCTCCGAAAGATCGCAAAGGCGCAGTGGCAGTTCTTCGGCATGCCGTGGAGCTTGGCGTCAATTTCATAGATACTGCCGACTCCTACGGTCCGCATATCAGCGAAGAGCTGATCGCGGAGGCGTTGTTTCCTTATCCGAAGGATCTTGTTATTGCGACCAAAGGCGGGTGGAATCGTCCGGGACCGAATCAATGGACGCACGATTCGAGTCCGGCACATCTACAGCAGGCGGTCGAGGGCAGTCTGAAGCGATTGCGTGTGGATCGCATTGATGTGTATCAACTGCACACGCCGGACCCTGTTGTGCCTTTCGAAGAGTCGGTGGGGACTCTCGCCGATCTGCAAAAAGAAGGAAAGATTCGTTTGGTCGGTTTATCGAACGTCACCCGCGAACACATTGAGAGGGCGCGCAAGATTGTGCCTATCGTGTCGGTTCAAAACCGTTACAGTTTCGCGGACCGTGAATGGGATTACGTGGTGGACTATTGCGAGAAAAATAAAATCGCCTTCATCCCCTGGTTTCCGCTCGGAGCCGGTAGAGTGGCCGGCGAGATTCTCGATCGGGTCGCGAAAGCCCACCGCAGCACCCCCAAACAGGTCGCGCTAGCCTGGTTGCTGCAGCGCTCGCCCATCATGCTGCCAATTCCGGGCACGTCGTCGGTCGAGCATCTCGAGGAAAATATCGGCGCAGCTTCGTTGAAATTGACACCAGAGGAATTCGACGAACTCGCGGGCGTTCCGGAGCTTGCTGCCGTACGGTGATTTTGACAATGGGCTGATCACGCGAACGCGCATAGTTGGATTTCCAAAGCCTCGCTTCCCGGCTATGCGCGTTCGCGGATGTGCCAGCAGAGCACAGAGACGGATGCCCAAGCCGCAGTGGCGCCGAGCAGGACTATCCCCGCGCGATGACCTGAGCCGAATTGCCAGACCAGCAAGGCAAAGATAAATAGTCCGATGCTGCCTATGGCTGCGCCTGCTGCGTCGATGCTGGCTGCTTCCCTGCCTCGGCGCGTCCCCCTCAGCCCCAATTTTTCTTTCTTTTCCTTTTCGTGATTCTCTATGAGCGTTGCGCTCGCCGGGAGGATCGCAGGAAATGCCAGAAACAAGCCGCCAATCCCAGGCCCCCACTTGCCGGCGATAATGCCTGCGATCGCGGTGATGGTTCCTCCAAAGAGAAATCGGGTGGCGTATTCGTACCACCTGGTTTGCTCAAGAGCTGAGAGATCAACTTGGATTCTCATCGCTTTTGCTATTTCAACCAGACGTACCAGAGCCCGAACGCGGTGCCCAGCCAGAGTGGAATCGAACCGAGCGTCACCCAAAGTGCCCTGGGTTTGTATCGCATCAGGACCCAACTGACGAAAGACGCATAAGCAAAGAAAGCGATCGCCCCAGCCATCATAGAGCGAGCCTCGGTGGCGGCGTACCCAGCGCCCTCGATTGCGACGGTGAGGCCGAGAGTAGCAAGAGCCACCGAAGGCGCGGCACCAAAGAGTCCGGCGAAGCTCTTGGGTTTGAAGACGTCGCCCAGGACAGCGAAGGCAGAAACAACCACACCGCCGATGACGAAGCGGACGAGAATCTGGCTCATCGCGTTCGATTCCTCATCGCATTTTTGATTTCACTAATTTTCGCGCCTGCTTCGGTCCCTTCAGACCCAGGACGCGGTATTGCTCGCGCGAGAGCCTATGGTAGTCCACAAAGAATTCTTCCAGTTCGCGAACGAACTGCTTGCCTAGATCATCCACCGTTTCTATGTCGGCCCAACTGTGCGCATCTTTTTCGATCGAAATAATTCGATCATTCCGTTCTTTGTTTTTCTTATCGCCTTGCTCGCCTTCGATAACTCCAATCGGCCTGCAGCTAAGCAAACATCCAGTAAAGGCGGGCTCATCCATCAGCACCAGCACGTCAACGGGATCGCCGTCGTCGGCTTTGGTCGAGGGAACAAATCCGAAGTCGTAAGGAAATGCCATCCCGGCTGGCAGCACTTTCTTCAATTCGAACATATGCTCATCAGGACTGAACGCGAACTTGTTGCGGCTTCCCTTAGGGGTTTCGATGACGACTCGCAGTAGCTGCTTATCATCCGAATCGAAAGGTTTGAGTCGGGATGGGTTTGCCAGCCCATTCTTCTTGCTCATTAGGCCTCCCAGTTGCGGCTAACGTGGATGCGCAGGTTGGTTGGAAGGTTTCTTTCCGCCAACTACAAAGGCGACGATGCGAGTAGTGAAGCAGTCGGTTGATGAGGATGAATCGCGGAGTTCGCTAAGAATTGAGCGCGGCTCATGCTTGGGTGTCAGGGTTTGCCCATTTGAGGTTCGCCCATATACTTTAAGAGCTATGTCGGGTTCCGATTACATGGCGATGCTGGAAGTGGCAAAAGCGGAAGCGCGCAAAGGACTAGCTGAGGGGGGCATTCCGATTGGCGCTGCGATCTTTGATCAGAGCGGCAAACTCATCGGCGCTGGCCACAACCGCCGGGTGCAGAACGGCGATCCGTCGTTGCATGGCGAAACCGACGCCTTTCGCAATGCGGGACGGCAGCGCAGCTATCGCAACCTTATTATGGTGACGACCCTGGCGCCCTGTTGGTATTGCAGCGGCCTCGTACGACAGTTTGGCTTCGGCACACTGATCGTTGGCGAGGGTCGTAATTTCCAGGGCGGGATGGATTGGCTGCGCTCACTCGGCGTGAAGGTCATCGATCTCGATTCGGACGAGTGCGCTTCCATGCTGAGCGACTACATTCGCGCAAATCCCGAGATCTGGCACGAAGACATCGGCAAAGGGTAAAACGACAAATCCTTTATCCCACACGTTGACAGAGCAAAACCATGGACAACTCTTTCATGGCCCGCGCCATTCAGCTTTCGATTGAGAATGTCCGCAGCGGACGTGGTGGGCCTTTCGGTACCGTGGTGGTAAAAGACGGCGCGATTATTTCCGAAGCCACGAATCAAGTAACTGCAACGAACGATCCCACGGCGCACGCCGAAGTGCTTGCCATTCGCAATGCCTGCAAGAAACTTGGCGTTTTCGATCTTCAGGGCTGCGAGATCTACACCTCGTGCGAGCCTTGTCCCATGTGTCTGGGCGCAATCTACTGGGCCCGTCTGACTCGCGTTTATTTTGCCAATACTGCGGCCGATGCGTCCAAGGTTGGATTTGACGATTCAGCAATCTACCGAGAAATCGCGCAGCCGCATGCGAAGCGGCAGATTCCGATGATTCAAATGATGCGCAAAGAAGCACTAGCGGCGTTTCGTGAGTGGCAAGATAAACCCAACAAGATCGGGTATTGAGTCTGTTCGCTCGGCCCAGACAGAATGCCGGCAGAGGAAGGACCTATAAACTCGCCGCGGCGGCGTGTGACCTGGCGCCGCTTTCCTTTTCCGCCTGCCGATCGACCACGGTGAGTTCCTTTTCCAGAGAGGAAAAGCGCTGCAGGATTTCGTGCATTCTCAAAGACATGTTGCGGATGGTTTCGATCTGCGAGCGAGCGCCAGAGGATAGCGACCCCGGTTCCAACAGCAGCAATTCGGAATTGCCCAACACCGAGGTAAGCGTGTTGTTCAAAGTGTGCCGCATTTCGAGCATATAGCGGCCAAGCAGAGCCTGGCGTTCGAGCAATGCATTGGCCTGCTCAAAACGGCGGGCCTCAGCCTCGGCGCCGACTCGATGCAGGATTTCTCCGGCCACCAGGACCAACGTGTCCAGCCAATTTTCCTGTTGCCGCACCACGGCCATCCCGGGCCAGCGATCACGGACAGTCTGCACAACCCGCGCATTTTCGGAGACAAACAACACGCGCTTGCCTGCTGCGTCCATCGCCTCCAGAACCACTGAAAGAGCTTGTGGCCGCAGACCACCGGCGATGGCCAGGTGGAAGGTGTCCGGATCGAAGCCGAGACAGATGTCACTGCTCATCAGAGTAAACGCGGGGACGGTTCGTTCCGATTGCCAGCGGCCGGTTACGGCACGCGAGAGTTCCACGTCATCCGAAATGATCAATACTGAAGGCTGATCCACGTTTCCTTTCTCTTTTGGCTCGGCAGCAGCCCAAAATACTAGAACCTTAACTTTTGCCGCTGTTTTGCTTATTCCGATTCAGGGGAACCAGCCGATACTTCGAAGTCAGGCACATCCGCGTTCGGCGCTGCGCCCGCCGCTTGGGCCCGAGTTTTTGTTGCGGCGGCCGGTTTGCCAGTAGTGGCACCTTTCGCACTCTTTGCATTCTTGGCCAGAGCAGCCTCCACGACGGCGCGTAGGTCGACCAGCATTGAGACCGGCTGACCGGATGAGTATTCCGCGTGAAACATCACCTTCCACGATTGGCAGATCATGCGCAGTCGCGCGATGGGCTCCTCGGCGGAGAACTGGGCCCGGCGGCAATCGAGTGTCTCCACCCCGCGCTGTTCCAGTTCACGCAATCCGTCCAGAATGGCGTTGAGGTCCTGATGCATCAGACGAAAGAAAATGCGCCTCATGAGAAAGCTGAAGCGGGTGAACGCGACCATGGCGGCGGGGACAAAATATTTCTGTCCGCACGAAGTTTTCAGCTTGCGACCCTTTTCCAGAATCCTGCTGGTCAGCAACTGGTTCAAGTTACGGCAGCCGTTTGCGGTTAGCAGAACCTCATCGAGCGGATTCAGCCACTCCGGAACTTTTTGATCGACGGGCCCCACCACAGTCTCGAGCGTCTGCGCCACATAGGCGAAGTCGACATCGGCATCCTCGAGCCGCGAAGGGGCGCAATGAGAGAAAAACTGGACCAGCAAAAAGTCGATCTTGTCGCGATCAGAATCCGAATGGTCCGGCCGGCGTAAATGATGAAGCAGCAGCGTCCGCAGAGCTTCGTCGCTACCTATGGTGGTGGTCTGCAGGAATTGGCGCAATTGATGCACCTGAATACGCGCATCCATGTCCTGAAACAATTCCCGGGCTTGTTCGACCGATTCCTGGGGCGGCGCATCCACTCCAGCTTCCAGATCGCCGTGCGCCGGCAGATCGATCACGAACTCCCGAGCCAATGCGGCATATAAAGGATAGAGCAGGCGTGCGTCCCGCCACTCCGCCGCCAGTTCACTCAGTTGAGATGTGGGTGTCATGATTTCACAATTCAGGTTTCACAATCCAATTGGCCACTTCGCCAGTGAAGCGAGCGGCAACCGCGGTACGGCCTCCGTTGTATTGAACGGCAACGACACAGGCCTCGGTGTCCAGCGTGCCATCGGAATTCCGCAGTCGCAGTTTATCCGCGAACTCAAGGGGCAATGTGGAAGCGAACAGCACTTCCGTCGGGGTACCGAACTCGATTACCGTGCTCTCGCTAAACGCTCCGCTTCCGTTCGCCACGCGAGTGAGGCGAACGGGAATACGAACCGGGGTCGCGTTGGGAAAAAACCTAGCCAACTTGGTAGTCGAGCTTTCACGTGCCGGAGCAGCCGCAGCGCCCGATTTGGACACAGAGTTCCTCATGATTCCTGATTCCCGGGGGTCGTCGATGCGGCCTGGATTCCCTAGTCCGCCGGTTAGCGTGACTCAGGCACCCGGACCGCATCGCTCAGTCAGAATGCACGAGAGCGGCCAAAGGCCGCGCTCAGGTCTGTGACTTGTAAATGTCGCTTTGTCAATGGGATAAAGAAACGGTGCTGGACTGGCTTTTGAGAAGATTGTGGCTTCCTGTCTAAGATTGAGACAAAATCTCAGCCGAGAACAGGGTGAGGTTGCGCGTGATCCAGTTGTGTCTGGCACGTATAACATGTGGCACAGACACAACCGACCGAGATTCTGGCGGCTTCCCGGTCTTTGCAATCATCGCTTGCAGTGATAGCATTGACAGCATGGCTACACTAACGATTCGACAACTCGACGAGAAAACGAAGACACGGTTAAGGGTCCGCGCTGCGCATCACGGCCGTTCCATGGAGGAAGAAGCCAGGGAGATTTTGCGTTCCGCTCTAACCACTTCCTCGCCAGCAAAGGGAAATCTGGCGGAGACGGTCCGCCGCCGATTTGCGGCGTTTGGCGGACTCGAACTTGAGCTGCCGAGTCGCGATGCTGTCCGTCAGGCCCCGGGATTTGGTCAGTGATTGTCCTCGATACCAATGTACTCTCGGAACTGATGAGGCCGACGCCCTCTCCCCGGGTTGTCGCTTGGGTTGCCAAACAACCGGCAGCGGAACTCTTTACGACGTCCATCACCGAGGCGGAAATATTCTACGGACTCGAACTGCTTACCAAGGGCAAGCGTCGTGAAGGTTTACTGGCAGCTGCCGAATCCTTGTTTGAAGAGGACTTGGCGGGCCGAGTCCTCGGGTTTGACAGCGATGCAGCGCGTTCCTTTTCTAGGATTGCCGCGCACTGCCGTGCGCTGGGCCGACCGGTCAGCCACGCGGATGCGCAGATCGCCGCCATTTCCCAAGTGCGAGGGGCTAAGCTCGCGACGCGCAATGTTGCAGACTTCCGGGACTGTGGTCTTGAGGTCATTGATCCCTGGAATGGTTCGTGAAACCAGGGTCATCGGGGCTTGTGAACTTCAAGCTTAAGGAGCAAAGGCAGCTCAGTTCGAACGCGGCTGGCCTGATCGCGCTAACAAATCCTGGAAAGAAGCTTCATCGTGCAGCCCGTCGAAAGATCGGTCGGTGTTAATAAACAGCATGGCGGCATCGCGTTTGTCGTAAGCTTCGCGCAAGTAATTGAGCGCTTCCTGATTTTCACCCAACTGGGAGTAGGTTTGCGCCAACGGGTAGGGCGACAACGAGCCCTGCTCGTAGAATTTCTTCTGGACCGGCAGCATGCTTTCCCACATACCTTGGACACCACCGCTAGAAAATCCTTTCTCAGCCGCGTTTACGATCGCAAGGGCCATGGAATCGTGACGCAAGGCTGCGACCTTTTTTGTCTCCGATAAATAGTTTGAATAGTCCTTGCCGTTGAGATAGATCTCTGCCAGGTAAAGGTGAGGCGAAAGAAACGACGGTTCCCGAGCTTCGATCTGCTTCAACAGCGCAATGCCTGCTTCTGGTTGGCCTGCCCAATAAAGAATGAGTCCCTTATCAGCCATGGTCGGGGTGGAGGAAGGATCAAGTTTTCTCGCGGTTTCGATTTCTACGAGCGCCTCGGGATAACGACGCATCGTCATTAAGAAAGTCGCATACCAATGGTGAGCTGCCACGTAGCTGGGATTCAGGGCAATCGCGCGCTCAAACTCATGTTCGGCCGTGGCCGCATCCCAGGTCCAATAAAATGTGACGAAGGCGAGCGAATTGTGCGCCTCGGCGGAATTGTCGTCGAGTTCCACCGCTTTCTTTGCTGCAGCCAGCGCCCGCGGATAAGCCTCATTGGGTGGCATTACGGAATACTCGCGCATCAGGTTATAGCAGTCGGCCAAGCCCACATAGGCCTGGGCATAACCGGGGTCGCGAACAATCGCCTGGGTAAAGAGGTCGAGAGCCTTGTTCAAATCTTCTGGCGTCCGCTTGTTCCAGAAATAACGCCCCTTTAAATACAACTCTTCCGCTTCCGGATTAGGGTGATGGTCGAGAGAGGCATTGCTTATCGCCGACGCTGAGGTTGGTGGACGCGGGATTTGATGCTTGAGTATGAGAAACCCGATCAGGATGGCCAGCAGTAATCCCAAGATTCGCGCCACTACGAATTTCGAACTTCCCGGCGGTGCAGTCGCCACCAGGACCGGCTTGGATATCGAGGGCTCCGCGTCTTCCAAGACGCCTGCGGACGATACTTCCCTTCCGTCCGTGCCAACATCCGGCGCGTCCGGGAATTCTCTTTCTGCCGCAACTGGATCCTTCAACCACTGAGATAACTCGTCGGTGTATGCGAAGACACCACTTCTCACCCCTCCCGGCACCCGGTGTACGGGGAGAGCCCTCTCTTTTTCCCATCGCTTAACCGTCCGCTCATCCCGACCGAAGAAGGCGGCGATTTCCTTCCACGAATCCAGACGGCGATTCGACGCCTGCTGCTCGCGAGCGTGCATAGGCCTGAAATGTCCTGAGTTGTCCCGTGATGTCCCTTGCTTGGGGGAGCAAGTTCCTAGAGTATAGCGCGACTGCTCTGATCGTGGATACATCCCCCGCAGTCTTTCACCGCCCAAATATGGGCCGGCGAAGCTTGCAGAGTGCAATATTTTGCACACTCCCAGGCGGGTCTCAGATACTCACGAGATTTGCCGGGCCGCAAGCTCGAAACTGTCCGCTAAACGCAGAAAGATCTTTGGGAGTTCGAGGAGCCTTCATGAATTACGTACGCCAACAGGAAGAACGATCGCACAAGTTTGTGTTATTCGTTGCCGCGTTGATTCTGCTCTCACTCGCCGGCGCAACTTCGGCCGTCGCTCAACAATGCACCGACAGCTGGACCGGAGCGGGAGGCGATAGTAATTGGAGCAACGGTGCCAATTGGTCGAACGGCATGGAGCCGGGCAACACCGACGCCGTCTGCATTCAGAAATCGGGAGCAGCAGTTTTGCTGGACGTCGGCGACACTATAGCAGACCTCGCCGTTGCCAGCGGCGACAGCCTGACGATCCCCAACGTAACCAACGCGAGTCCCAACCTCAGCATCGATGGCTCCTCGATCACGAACGCTGGCCAGATTGTGTTGTCGCCTCCGGTGTCGTTTGGCACAACGTCTTTGAACCTCTCATCCAGCGGGACCGTAACCCTCTCCGGCCGCGGAACGATTACCCTGAACGCCAACTCCTTCGGTGGCGACTCTATCGGAGGTAGCGCGAAGTTGTTGAATAAGTCGACGATCGAGGGCGGTGGCGGCTTCGACATGACATTCAGCAATGCCACTGCCGGCGTGATCAACGCCAACGAATCCGGAGTTCAACTGGTCGTGGGACGCAACCAGAACCAGGGCGCCTCGACCAACACCGGTCTGATGGAAGCCACCGATGGTGGCCAGCTCGCCATGGGGAGCCTCACGCTGAACAACGTTGGCGGGACTATTAGGGCGTCGGGCAAAAACTCCTACGTCCAACTCGAGGGCGAAGGCCAGGGTGGCGAAACGTTTACCGGAGGCACGTGGACAACCGCCAACGGAGGAGTGATTCAGGTTGTTGACAGCACCGCGCTCCTCGACGGCACCAATGGGAACACCATAACCAACTCCGGAACCATGCAACTGGTTGACGGCGCGCCACACCCGGGCGGCAATTTTCAAGGGACCATGAATAACAAGGGCACGCTCCAGATTCTGTCGAAGGGCAACGGCGTCGGCTTGAACATTCCCGGCGGCCAGACCTTCACCCTGACTGGTTCCGGCAGCCTGACCATGGGGGACGGCACCGCCAACGCGTATAACAATCAGGACTACATCAGCGGCGCGACCTTCGTGAACCAGCAAATCGTCCAAGGGACGGGAGCCATCTTAAATCTCACCAGCTTCAGTAATAGCGGCACCATCAACGCGAACGTTCCCACGGGTACGAACAACCTGCAACTCGTGTTGGGCCGTGCCGGTGCCAGCACCAACACTGGAACTATCGAGGCCAGCAACGGCGGAGTGCTCGTGATCGGCAGCACGACGATCAACAACGTTGGCGGCACGATCGAAAGCGTAGGCGCGAACTCTAACGTTTCTTTGGTTGGTTCTCTGGGGACGTCAGGACTGACGATCAGTGGCGGCTCCTACACCACTTCAGGCGGGGGCATCATTTACGGCTACGGAGGAACCACATTTGACGGAACCACGAACCCGGTCACGAACTCCGGGACGTTTGTAATACCGTACGTCGGCAACCCTCCAAACATTAATGCTGGAGGGACACTCAAAAACACCGGGACCATCCAGTTGTTGCCGAATGCCTCGGGAGGAGATCAGATCTTCTTGCAGCTTGTCGGCGGGGAGAATCTAACCCTCGCCGGCAGCGGTGCGCTGATTATGGGGGATGGAACCAACAACGCCTATAACAATCTACCGGTGCTCGGCGACGACTTTGGCGGCGGCGGTATCTTGACCAACCAGAACACTATCGAGGGAACCGGCACCATCGCGTCCGGTACTCAGGGCCTCATCAACAGTGGCACGATCAACGCTAACGTTCCCGTCGGCACCAACAGTCTTCTGCTCAATGTCTGCTGCGAGGGAACCTCGGGAATCGTCAATAACGGAACCATGGAGGCCTCGAAGGGCGGGATGCTCCAGATTTATCCCTACACCAGCTTCAGCAATACCGGCACGCTGAACGCGGCATCCGGCAGCACCATCTACTTCAACAATAACGGCGGTCCATTTCTCAATCTCGTTAACGGCACACTGACGGGAGGCACCTATAACGTCGCGGGAACGCTGGACCTTCCCGGGAACATCACCACCAACGACGCCAAGATCACGCTCACCGGGAAGGCATCGCAGATTCTGAATCCCAACAACACTAACGCGCTGGCGGGCTTCGCCACTAACGCCTCCAAGGGTAGCTTTGACCTCAAGGGAAGTCAGAGTTTCACTGCCGCAGGGACATTCACTAACCAGGGAGCGATTGTCGTTGGCAAGGGCAGCATATTCACTGTGGGTTCGGGAGGATCGTATCTTCAAACCGGCGGCAGAACAACGGTGAACGGCAAGCTTACTCTCTCCAGCACTGAGGACGAGGCTGACGATTCCTCTAACTCCGTCCCTGGCGCGCCCGGTATCAGGATTTCCAAAGGCTTGCTCTTCGGCAACGGAGGAAACATTGCAGCCCACCTGTTCCTGTCCGGAACAGTAATCCCGGCGGATTCGCTGACTACAACCGGCAAGCTTGGCATCACTGGCGCGTACACCCAAACTGCAGCAGGCGCGCTGGATGCCAACGTTGCCGGCGCCAGTTCTGGCCAATTCAACGTGCTCAACGTTACCGGCGTAGCTACCCTCAGCGGAACTTTGAATATCAAGCTGCTCAACAACTTTGTGCCCTTGGTTGGCGCTACCTTCGAGATTCTGACCGCCCGACAAGTGACCGGCACCTTTGTCACTGTGAACGGAACGAAGATCAATGACAGCGAGCACTTCACCGTTAGCTACAACGCAGACAACGTAACTCTCACGGTGGTTTCTGGGGACTAGCTTGGTATTCAGATTTCGACCGTTCAGGAGGCTTTATGAATTACGTTAGGCGACAAGATAGCCTGGCGGCGTTTGCGGCCGTGATCGTAGCCCTCGCCGTGGCAGCGATCCCTGCCCGAGCCCAAACCTACAAAGACCTGCACGACTTCAACCCCAGCGCGGGCGACCCCTCTAATTTCAACAGCGGGAGACTGGCGCAAGGGCGCGACGGCAACTTTTACGGTGAATCGCGGAACGGTGGAAGCTCAAGCGATGGCACGGTATTCAAACTGACTCCCAGTGGAACGACAACGCTTGTCTTCAGCTTCGACGGAACGGACGGGTCTACGGAAACGGGCGGCATGACGCTCGGAGCCGACGGCAATCTCTACGGGGATACGCTCGCTGGAGGAAGCGCCAACGACGGAGTCACGTTCAAAGTTACGCCTTCAGGCAAGCAGACCGTGTTGCACAACTTCACTAACTCGGGTGATGGCACAGGCCCGGTAAATGCTCTGGTTCTCGGTTCGGACGGCAACTTTTACGGGACCACGGGCAACAACCCAGGAACTATTTACAAGATCACGCCATCGGGAGTTCTCACGACACTGCATACCCTGAGCACAAGTGAAGGCTATCAGGGCGGCCAACTGATCCAGGGCAGCGATGGCAACTTCCACGGGGGCATGAATCTCGGCGGAGCCAATGGGTACGGCACTCTGTTCAAGATGACGCCGGGCGGAGCATTCACTGTCCTTCACAACTTCGATAACACCGATGGGACTGATGCGGCACCCGGCATGGCAGAGGTCACGAACGGCAAATTCTATGGCGCGGCTACACTCGGAGGAACCAGCAACGCAGGCGTCATCTATAAACTGACGTCCTCGGGGACCTACACCGTACTGCACAACCTGAATGGCTCTTCGGACGGTTCCGAGCCAGTAGTGCTTACCCTTGCTACCGACGGGAATCTCTACGGAACGGCGATCAGCGGTGGCAGCGCGAACTGCGGCACAATCTTCAAAGTCAGCGCCGCCGGACACTTTAGCGTCGTCTACACCTTCGATGGCACTCACGGCTGCAACCCCGAAGGCTACCTGACACAACGAACGGATGGTCTCCTATACGGAATCGCCAACAGCGGAGGCGCTCACGGCAGTGGAAGTTTCTTCAGCCTCAATATCGGCGCGAAGCCCTTCGCCAGTTTGCTAACTACTTCGGGCAAGGTCGGCTCGAAGGTTGGGATTCTAGGCCAGGGCTTCAGCAAGTCCTCGGTCGTGAAATTCGGCGGCGTTCCGGCTACGTCATTCACGCTCGCGGGTACGACATACATTTCGGCGACGGTTCCCGCAGGAGCCATCGACGGCAAGGTTACCGTCACCACTGGCTCAACCACACTAACCAGCCGGCAAACCTTTATCGTTCACAACTCCTGGAGCACTGGAGCGGCGCTGCCGACCGCTCGCATGGGTGCCGCCGCAGGAGCGATTGGGAGTGACGTCTATGTCGTCGGTGGCTACAACGTAAGCTCTTTCCTCGGCGTCAACGAAATCTACAACGCCCAGAAGAACACTTGGACAACCGGCGCCCCCGATCCGAATCCGCGCGGTTTCGCGGCTTACGCCGTGGTCAACAAAAAGCTCTACATCTTCGGAGGCAGCAATGGCTCTGCGCTTCTGAACCTCGCCGAAGCCTACGATCCCGCCGCCAATACTTGGTCAACACTGGCCTCCGTGCCCTACGTGCAGGAGTCCGCTTCCGCAGTTGCAGATAAGGACATTATCTATGTGATTGGCGGACAGAACATCACCAACTACCTGACGACCGTCGAAAGCTATAACACGACGACCAACACCTGGACTGAAGAGGCCCCTCTGCTGCTCGCGAAAGGGTGGTCCGCGTTGGGTCTGCTGGGAACGACGGTCGTGGCGGCGGACGGATCGAACAGCTCCACCTACCTGGGTGACAACGAGGCCTACAACGCGACGAACAACACCTGGTCTGAACTCGCGCCTGATCCTACCCCCCGCAACCCTGGATGCTATGGGGCCATTAACGGGAAGTTGTACGTTGCTGGCGGCACCACGCCAACCGCGATCACGCTGAACGAAGCCTACAACCCAGGAAAGAATGCGTGGGCCACCCTCGCGCCGATGCCGCAGGCCCCCGGCTTTGCTGTCGGATCCGCGGTAGGCGGTGGCAACCTCTATTGTTTCGGAGGCGGCATCTATGGGCAAACCGTTTACGACTACGTGCAGATTTATCAGCCATAGCTTTGTGATTGCGGCGACTATGTGGGGATCGAGCGCACGACCGATCCCCGAAACAACTTTGACAACCTTCAGGAGGCTTTATGGTTCGCACTCGCGTTGTATGTGTGATCTTGCTCGTGGTTTGCGTTAGTCTTTCCGGGTTCTCTCAGCAATCGACAACCTTCCCGATCACTTGCTCTTCGGCTACAGCGTGCAAAAGCGGCACCGTCCCCGTGTTTACGACCACTGGCGGCGCCTCCAAAGTAGACAGCTCGATCATGAGCCAATCCGGATCGACGATCTCGGTTGCCGGTTCGGTGAGCGCCAAGACCAGCTATGAACTCGGAGGCGCTCCCTTTGCTTTCGGTTCGGTCGCAAACACCAACGCATTTTTAGGATTTGCTGGAAACTCCACGACGACGGGGGCGGGCAACACAGGTATAGGCACCTCCGCGCTCAACGCCAATACCGCAGGTAAGAGCAACACCGCCGTGGGAGCTTCCGCACTAAGCGCCAGCACGACAGCCAACGACAGCGCCGCCTTTGGCTGGTTTGCACTCGCCGCCAACACAACCGGTGCCCAAAACCATGCCTTCGGCGCCGCGGCGCTCTATTCGAATACGACGGGCTCGTCGAACTCCGCCTTCGGCCTGGCTACTCTTTATTCCAACACAATCGGCATCAACAACTCCGGCTTTGGCTATGCCGCCCTGCACGCCAACACAACAGGCACCCAGAACGAGGGCTTTGGCTACGAAGCACTCTTCGCCAACACGACAGGGAACGGCAACGCCGCCTTCGGCACGGGCGCCTTGTACCAGAACACTACGGGTGGTGCGTCGACTACAACAGGCGGCAACGCCGCCTTTGGCAACTTCGCGCTCCTGGCTAATACGATAGGCGGTGGCAACTCCGCTTTTGGCTTTAGCGCACTGACTGCCAACCTGAGCGGGAACAACAACGTCGCCGTCGGCCCGGCAGCGCTGGCGGGCCTCACTACTGGAAGCGGCAACATCGCTATCGGCACCGGAGCCGGGGGCAATCTCAATGCAAGCGAAAGCAATGACATCTACATTGGCGACAGCGGGATCCAAGGCGAATCAGGCACCATCCGCATCGGCTACATCAAAAACATCTCGTCGACTTACATCGCCGGGATCTCCGGAAAGACGAGCGCCAATGGCATGGAGGTGTTCGTCAACGCCACCGGACAGCTGGGCACGGTAAAGTCCTCGCTCCGCTATAAGCACGAAATCGCCGACATGGGCGACCAGAGCGACGTCCTGATGAAGCTGCGGCCGGTCGCTTTCTACTACAAGCCCGAACTCGACGACACGCAAACCCGGCAGTACGGGCTGGTGGCCGAGGAAGTGGCGAAAGTGGCTCCGGAACTGGTCGTCTTCAACGAAGATGGTAGCCCGGAAACCGTGCGCTACCACTTTGTCAACGCGATGCTCCTGAACGAAGTCCAGAAGCAGCGCCAACGTATCGAGGAGCAGCAGAAAAATAACGACGAGCAAAGCAACACGATTGCCCGGCAGCAGGCGGAGATTCAAGACCTGGCAGCGCGCATGGCTAAGCTCGAAATGTTGTTGGCAGCAAAGCAATAAGCGAAATGATTCATCAGAACGGACCAGGACCCGCCGATAGTTGGCGGCGGGCCTGTTTGCGCGCCTTAGTATTTATTTGCCAACAATTTATGCCGTTTTCAAGGCGATCCCATAAGACCGAAGGCGCTCCATAAATGTGCAAACAATTGCATAATGGCATTATTCGATTGCGTCTCTAAAGCACAGATTCTTCGGGCTGGAAGGGTTGGTACGGGGCTTGCCTATAGTCATAGTGGGAGCGGAAATGAACCGGGAAGAACTCCTCCCGGCGCCTCCGGTCTATAGGTTCTACAATTCGGAGAAAATGATGAAAACTGGATTGTTGGTTTTATGCCTTCTTTTCGCCGCTACAGCCCTCGCGCAATCGAGCAGTGGCAGTGCGAACCTGAGCAACGAGCTGCAGTTTTCCACTCACAACGAACGCGCTACTCAGCTACCGATGGCTCAAGAACAGAACTTGCTGGCAAACTCCAGCTATTCCTTTGCTCAGGGTGAGCGTCCGCTCTGGGAAGTACAGCCCCTGTCGCACTCTGTGCCTCTGGGTGATGTCGCCCGCATGATGAAGAAAGAGCACGAAACAGCCAAGAAGGCCGACATCGTTTGGAATAACTAAGCGTCAGCGGGAGGCGACGCTCATTGGCCTACGCGCTGGTGCGGCGCCTCCAACTTCCTCCCTGCTCGAATTACTTGCTCACCGCCAGTCCCCTCAGAAATTCCAGCTCGGCCCCGATCGCACCGCGTCCTCTCACATTTAATTTCATATTGAACGCAGGCTCCCGAGCTGACCTCGCCCCCAAATCGCGCGAGACTTGGCGGGCATTTTGCGTTATACTTCGCGCTCACAGCAGCGATACGCAGCTGTGTCACTCGCACGCAACGGATGTCGGATGAGTGTCCGCTCCGGATTCCGGCAGCACAAGAGCGGAAACAGATGAGCCACGCCTCCCAGGGAAGAAACCCAAACCTACAAGCTCTGCTGATCGCCACCAGTGAGGCGGTATGTCGCGGCTGATTCGCCAGCTCATTCGCCCTTATCGCGGAACTCTCCTCCTCATATTGATCGCCATGACGGTCGAGACCCTGATGAGTCTGGCTGGCCCTTGGCCGTTGAAAATCATTCTCGACAATGTTGTCGGATCGCATCATCTTCCCGCCTGGTTCGATCACTTTGTAGCTTCGCCGGTTGGTGGGATGGGCCCCGGCAAGATGAAAATCGCAGCCGTCGCGGCCGTCAGCGCGATACTGATCGCGGTGATCGGATCCCTCGCGTCCTACATCGATAACTATTACACCGAGAGCGTAGGTCAGTGGGTGGCGCACGATCTGCGCATGCGCACCTACCACCATCTGCAGCGCCTTTCGCTGGCTTATTACGACAGCCATCAGACTGGGGTCCTCCTCAGCACCATTACCGACGACATTCAAACTATTCAAAGCTTCGCGTCCTCCGCGACTCTGGGCATTCTCGTCGATCTCCTCACCATCGTCGGGATGCTCGGACTGATGTTCTGGCTCAATTGGGATTTTGCCCTCGTGGCCGTTGGGATCACTCCGTTCCTGCTGTTGTTTGTCTCGCGGTTCAAGCGGGCTGTGAAGAAAGCTACCCGCGAGGTGCGTCATCGTCAGGCCGACATCGTCGCCGTCGTCCAGCAGGGGCTGGAATCGGTACGCGTCGTCAAAGCCTTCGGACGGCAGGATCTGGAGCAAGAGGAACTGAGCGAAGCCAGCCGCGCGACAGTTGATGCCGCCCTCAAAGCTCGCAGAGTGAAGTCAATGCTGTCGCCCGTGGTGACTGTGACCGTAGCTCTGTGTACGGCGTTCGTGCTTTGGCGAGGTGCGTCGCTCATTCTGATCGGAACCATGACGGCGGGCGCGTTGACTGTCTTTCTTTCGTATCTCACCAAATTCTTCAAGCCGGTGCAGGATCTCGCTAAGATGACCAACTCCATCGCTCAGGCCGCTGTGGGAGTCGAGCGAATTCAGGCCATCCTCGAAACCGACAGCGTTATTCGTGAATCTGCGAGCGCGCGAGAACCGGAAGCCATTCGTGGCGACATCTCGTTTGACCATGTAGCCTTCGGCTACAACAAAGATGAACCTGTGCTGCTTGATGTTAGCTTTACCGTCAAACAAGGCGAGTTAGTCGGGATTGTGGGCACGACCGGCGGTGGCAAATCTACCGTGGTGAGCCTGATCCCACGCTTCTACGATCCGACTTCTGGCAGTGTGCGCATCGATGGAGTCGACATTCGTGAGTACAAACTGAATCCTTTGCGCAGCCAGATCGGTTTCGTGCTGCAAGACACGGTGCTGTTCCGGGGGACGATACGCGATAACATTGCATACGGCCGACCGGGCGCGACCCAGAAAGAAATCGAGGAAGCTGCGCAACTGGCCAACGCCGACGAATTCATTTCACGAATGCCCCACGGATACGACACCGTGGTGGGGGAGCGCGGACTAACCCTTTCCGGAGGGCAACGGCAGCGAATCGGAATTGCTCGCGCCGTCATTCGCAACACACCGATTCTTATCCTCGACGAGCCTACCGCGGCGCTCGACACCGAATCTGAGCGGCTGGTGATCGAGGCTCTCGAGCGTCTCATGAAGGGACGAACCGTCATCACCATCGCGCACCGCCTCAGCACGATTCGGGACGCCGACAAAATTATCGTGCTCAAGGCAGGCGTGGTGGCGGAACAAGGCACTCATGAGGAATTGCTGGCGCTCGGCGGAGTCTATGCCGAATTGCATCGCGTACAGGTCGATGGGGTTTCTGAGAAAGTTGCAAGCTAGAAGCATATTATCTCCGGCAGCGGTCTGCAGTTGCTCGCATGATTCCATGGAGGCAGCATGTCCCGTTCTCTAGTCGTTCTTCCCGACGACTCCGCCCAACCGATTCTTGATGCCATCCATGAGGCCACGAAATCGCTTCGGATCAAGATGTTTCTCTTTTCTGATCCGATGCTGTTGGACGCAGTTATCGATGCGCACCGTCGAGGCGTAAAGGTGCGCGTGATGTTGAATCCCGCCCGCCGCAGCGGAGAGGCGGAAAACGAGGAATCCCGTAAAACGCTCACTCAAGCGGGAGTCGAGGTGATTGACAGCAACCCGGTTTTCGATCTGACGCACGAGAAGTCGATGGTGGTCGACGATCGCGTCGCCTTCGTGAAATCACTCAACTGGGAAACCAAGAACCTGACTGAGACCCGGGATTATGCCGTGATCACGGACAACAAGCGCGAGGTAGGCGAGGTCATCGACTGCTTCGAGGCGGACTGGAGCCGGAAGTCCTTTGACCCGGGCGAACATGCGCATCTTATCTGGTGTGAAGGGAACGGACGCGACAAAATCGCGGAATTCATAGATCAGGCGAAGCACACGCTATTCCTGCAGAACGAGCGTTATCAGGATGCGATCATCATCGAACACCTGGTGCGCGCGAAGGAACGAGGAGTGAAGGTACACGTGATGGCGCGGCCACCGCACACCCTAAAAAAGGAAAAGCTGGTCGAAGGCGTTGGCGGTTTGCGCATCATGGATGACGTTGGAATCAAGGTCCACAAGCTGAAACATCTCAAGCTTCATGCCAAGATGCTTTTTGCCGATGGAGTCCGCGCAATCGTGGGCTCTATTAATCTGGCGCCCGGCAGTTTTGACAGCCGGCGCGAACTCGCGATTGAGGTGCATGACGACGATGTGGTCGAACGTCTGCACACAATCGTGCACCACGATTGGAAGAATTCCCATCCTCTCGATCTGACTGACGCAGGGTTGCTGGCTGATCTGGAGGACCGCCTGGGCGCGGCAGACCTCGCGCTCCACTCAAATCACAAAAAGAAAAGAGCGTGATCATCAATAGGCTGGTCACCGTAGACTGCAAATCCGGACTTACGGTTGAGCGACTTACGGTTGAACAATGACGCCATCGAATGGCGTTGCTGCCACGAAGCGTCCTCGGACCACACTGATCAGGCGAAGCGGATAACCCGAGTCCGCGCCACTCTTCCAGCTTTGCCCGCCATCGCTGCTTTGAAAGATCGTGCTGGTTGCCATACTCGTCGCCAGCAGGGTCTTATCTGATTCGTCGTAGGCGATGGAGCTGATATCCCGATCAGGCAAGCCATTTTTTAAGCGTAGCCAAGTGATCCCGCTATCGGTGCTGCTAAACCCGCCTTCGCGCGACGCCACCAGAATCTGCGCGTCCGGCGTCACCGTCACGCAGCGGATGCCGCTGATGTTTCCCGGCAGTGTTGCCTGTTGCCAAGTGGTCCCGCCATCGGTTGAGACCACCACTTCTTTGCGAGTGGCGGCCACTTCCAATTGTCCATTGGACCGCACGGCGACAAAATCGCTTCTGCCGAGCACCGGACCGCCCATCCAGGTCTTCCCGTCATTCGAACTGGCGAACAATCCTGCCGTCGTGGCCGCCAACCAGCGTTGTGGAGTTACTTCAATTTCATTCACCTTCGCTTCCAACGTCGAATGTGGCACAGGCTTCGCAACCACCTTCGTTCCCTTCCTCGGCTTGGTCGCCGGAGGCGCCTCCTTGACGATGGTGTTGCTGGGCCGCCACATCTTGCTGGCGTGATCAAGTATGAAGATGCCCCGATTCGTGCCTGCGATCAGCGACCCGTTACTCGCCTGCTGCAGGGTAAAAACATCGCGGCCTCCGAGGCCCGTGCTCTTTTGTTCCCAGTGCTGCCCGCCATCGCGGTACGAAAACACGCCACCCCATTCTCGGTCGTTCACCACGGCCACAAAAATCGTGTCCGGATCTTTTTTGTCCGCCAGAATTGCGGTTACGTAGCGATGTGCATAACCGTGATTGGACGGCCGAAAAGTCTGCGCGCCATCGTCGCTCGCGATCACGCCACTGCGATCCGTCGCCAGTAAAACCAGCTTGGAATTTCGCGGATCGATCAGCACATCATTTACCACCGTCTCAGGATTGCCGTCCCGCTTCCAGGTCTTGCCCGCGTCGTTCGTCTTCCAAAGTCCCTCGGTGGTTCCCGCATAAACGATCTTCGGATTTCGCGGATCCTGCTTCAGCACCCGTGTTCGGCGAGCAGAAAAAGGCATTCCCTGCACTTTGCGAAAACTTTCGCCGGCACTGTCGCTGCTATAAATTCCTGAACAAGCGCTGGCGTAGACCACCGCGGGGTCAGTCGCGTCGATAATAATCGAGAACACATCCGAGTCCTCAATCATGCCTTTGTTGATGTGATGCCAGCTCACCCCGCCATCCGTCGTCTTCCACGCCAGGTGCCAGGTTCCAGCATAGATGACGTTCGGATCCTTGGGATCCACGGCAATCGATTCAACATCTCTGATGTCGGCGGCAGGAGAAATATGCTCCCAAGTCTCACCACTGTCCTTGCTTCGATACACGCCATCCAGTGCGCCCGCGGTCACGACCTTAGAGTCGGAAACAGCAAGAGCCAAAGCGCGAATCGATTTTCCGTGCATGGCGGCAAGCGCTTCCCAGGTTTTTCCGCCGTCGCGGGAGCGAAACACGTCGCCAGCCTTAGTGTCTTCTACGCTCCAGGCGGAGACGAACATGACGTCGGGGGCCTGCGGATCGATGACAATGTGATCCAGTACATAGTCGTTGCCAGTACCGAGATGCGCAAATCGCGACCAACTGCGCCCACCGTCTAACGATTCGAACAGGCTTCCCGTGCCGGTTCCAAGGAAGATGTGGTCGAAGTTACGCGGATCATACGCGAGGCTGCGGGCGTCTCCTCCATCCGGCCCTAATACTTTCCATTGTTCGGCCCACGAATGTTTGGCTGAGAAAATAGCCAGGAAGAGAATTCCCACCAAGACAAGAAATCGCTTGCGATGAACTGGCGGCACGGTCGTTAAGAACATAAGTAGAGTTCCCTCGAACAAGAAATAATATTTAGACTAACAGCGACGCACAAGTATTGACGCTCCGATACAACTAGATCGCTCTGGCATACTGGAAAGGTCTTATTCCGGCACTCTTCCAGAAGTAAGCCAGGATAATCACGCTGGCAACCGCCGCGTAAGCGCACCACAGAGAGGTAAACGCGTATCGCTTAAACGCCATCACGACCAGCAGGATCGCCAGATTCGCGATTCCGAAAATCACCATGTCTTTTACTTTCGAAAATAAAAGCGAACCGCACGTCACGATGACGTAAAGAACCGCAACGAGTTCATTGTTAGTCGCCTGGTTGATGTACACGATGCTGTTGCCTTTGACAAAAACCTGCGTTGGATAAGCGGTCAAGGCCCAAAGTATATAAAGGGCGGTTAAGGTTCCAAGAATAAGGAACGGTTGCATGCGTCGGCGACTTTTCGCGTCGGCCTCAAATAAAATAACGCTGAGCGGTAATATAAATGGAAGAAGTCCCTGCGCATACAGCATGAACGCAGCGCCCATATTGTGCGCGACTTTAGGCGACAGTATTCCGTCCAGCCCCAGCCACACGAAACCCTCGATGAACTGGTGAATAGCAAAGAGCGTAGGGAGCGCCGCGAAGAGCAACTCGCGCCGATGTTTCACCTTGGTCAAAGTCACAACACCGACCCCTGCTAAGACTCCGCTACCTACAAAATTCGCTGTCGCCGAAAAGCACACGTTTCGCTTCCTCCATCTGATCGCGCCTTAGTCGACTGATTTATTGCAGCGCCTGGCTAGTTGGCCCTATCTCCTGGCGGCCGCCGATATTGTAGCGCTTGAGCTTGCGATACAAGGTCGCGCGGCTAATGCCAAGCATCTTGCCCGCCAGCGCTTTATCGCCTTTGACCTGTTCGAACACGCGCTCAATTGTCGCCCGTTCAATATCCTCGAGGTCGGTGGAGGATACTACGCCTGCCATGGTGCTCATTGGCGTTTCCGAAGAAGGCGACGCCGAAGCGATAGTGGGCGGCAAGTCGCTGACATCGACAAGTTTGCCATCGCCCAAGGCCACGGCGCGCTCGACACAGTTCTCCAGTTCCCGCACATTTCCTGGCCAATCGTATTGCAACAGGCATTTCATCGCCGCGTTGGTGACCTGCATCGAGTTATCGGGCGCGTGACGATCGAGAAACCAGTGCGCCAGCATGGGAATATCGGAGCGACGCTCACGCAGCGATGGCAAGTGAACGGTGACCACGTTCAGCCGGAAATAAAGATCCTTGCGAAAGGTACCGTTGCGGTACTCGGCCTCAAGATCCCGGTTGGTCGCAGCCACCACGCGAACATCCACTTTAATTTTCTGATTGCTTCCCACCGGACGGATTTCCTTTTCCTGCAAAACGCGCAGCAGCTTGGCTTGCAACTCCAGCGGCAGTTCCCCGATCTCGTCGAGGAAAATGGTGCCGCCGTTAGCCGATTGAAAAAGTCCCGTCTTCGATCTGAGGGCGCCAGTGAACGCACCTTTTTCATAGCCGAACAGTTCGCTTTCAATAAGCGTGGGAACGAGCGAACCACAGTCTACAGCCACAAACGGACGATTGGCGAAGGAACCTCGGAAGTGGATGGCGCGCGCAACCAATTCTTTGCCGGTGCCACTCTCGCCGGAAATCAGTACCGGAGTGCGCGTGTCTTTCAGGCGCGAGATCATGCGCAACACATCCTGAATTTTGGCGGAAGAGCCGACGATGCCATGAAGGTCGGATTCAGTATCCACACACTCACGGAGAAATTGATTCTCTTCTACCAGTCGAACCTTTTCGGCCATCCTGCGGAGGAACAGACGCAGCTCTTCCAGCGGGGAAAACGGTTTGCTGATGTAGTCGTAGGCACCCAGCTTCATGGCCTGCACAGCGGTTTCAACCGAGCCGTGGCCGGTCATGACGGCGATCTCGCTGCGAGGCAGAAGCTTTTTCACTTTCTCCAGAAACTCAATGCCCGACATATTAGGCATAACCATGTCGGTAAGAATCATGTGCGCGGGCTGCTCTTCGAGCAGGGCCAGCGCGGTCTCGCCGCTATTGGCTTCCATGCAGGTATAGCCCAACGCCTCACCCACGGTCATACAAAGGCGGCGGATGCTCTGCTCGTCGTCAACAATCAACAGGCGGATTCGTAAATCGTCACTCACGGTGCTTTCCCCATGGTCTTCTCGATGACTGAAATAAATTGTTGAACCCGGAACGGCTTCTCCACGCAAGGCGCACCGGTTTTGCGCAAGGTGGCGACGGTATCGTCATTGGCGATATCGCCGGTAATGAAAACAATGCGGGCAGCGAGGTCGGGGCGATGAAGGCTCAGCCAGGCATGCACCCCGGCGCCGTCCACGCCGCCGGGCGTGCGCATGTCAGAAACCACCCCCAGAAACTGCTCGGACTCGAGCAGCCGCAGGCCCTCCGCTCCCGACTCCGTGCACACCACGGCGTAGCCACTGCGCTCCAGCGTTGCCCGGACGTAGGCCATCACCGCGGGTTCGTCCTCGATGAGCAGTACCGGCAAAGCGGAGGATTTCGTGACCGTCGTGCTCATGCTGGGATCACTCCTGCCGCGGCACCCGCTGAGGCGCTTTCTGCCGCGGCCGGCAAGCGCACGATGAAAGTTGCGCCCTGCCCGTCTGTATTGTTGTGGCAAAGAATCTCGCCTCCGTGTTCCCGTACGATGCCGTAACAGATGCTCAAGCCCAGACCGGTGCCCTTGCCAATTTCCTTAGTGGTAAAGAATGGGTCGAAAATACGTTCGGGAAAAGTAATGCCGTAGCCGTTGTCGCGAAACAAGACTTCTACAAAAGCGCCCCGGTTCGTAGTTTTGATTTCAATCCGCGCGGGGCGCCCAGTGTCGCGCACGGCGTCGTAGGCATTATTGAGAATATTCAGGAACACCTGTTGCAACTGGTGCGCGTCACCAATCGCCAGCGGTAATTCGGAATCGAGCTGTTCGACGACTTCAACTCCTCGGCTATGAAGATCGTAGGCACGCAACTCCACCGTGCGACTCAGAATAGTATTGAGCTGTACCGGCCGGCGCTGGGGTGGCATTTGACGAGCAAAGCTCAGCAGGTTCTGTACGATTTGTTTGGTGCGCTGGGCTTGCTCCAGAATGACGCGCAGATCTTTGCGGGCGCTTTCCGGGACGTCGGGATTCTCCATGAGCAAGTCGGAAAACCCGAGAATTGCCGTGAGCGGATTGTTAACTTCATGAGCGACTCCGGAAACCAACTGGCCCACAGCCGCCATTTTCTCTGCATGCAGCAGCTTCGCCTGCAGCGTCGCCGCATCAGTGATGTCACTCATCACAACGACAATGCTCGCGACATGACCCTGCTCGTCGCGCATGGGACTCAGGTTCATCGAAAAGTACCCGACACGTCCTTCACCATGCACAATCTGCACTTCCAGGTTGTCGATCTGCTGTCCTGCGAGCGTTGAGGCAAACGCTTCATTGAGAGCTTGACGTCGTGCGGGAACAATGAGCTCTTCCAGAGGCCGGCTCAGCAATTGATTCTGCTGATACCCCATGTCGTACCAGCGCCGGTTCGCGTAACTGACCAGTCCGGCCGTGTCTGCGACCAAAATCAGGCTCTGCGTATTGTTCAGAATCTTGCCAGAGAAATCGCGCTCCCGTTGCAATTCAGATTGGAATGTCTTCAGGCCGCTTATATCCAACATGACGCCGCGGTACTGGACTATATGTTGCTGGGCGTCGCGCACGGCAAACGCATTGATCAGAACATGGACAGGGGACCCATCGTTGCGGCGCAGAGTCTGCTCATGATTCCGCACCGCCCCATACTGCTGCATCTGTCCGGCGAGCTCCTCATATTGTTCAGCCGAGAAACAGACCTGGGTGCGGACATCGGCCTGGAGCAGGTGTTCACGATTGCGATACCCGAGCATGCGCACCAGCGCGTCGTTGACTTCGATGAAGCGTCCATCGGGAGTCGAGAAAAACACTCCCTCCTGAATATTGTCGAAGAGTTCGCGATAGCGGCGTTCAGCTTCGCGGCGATCCGTAATGTCCTTGAGCACGTGGATGGTTTGAAGTCCCTCGCTGTTTGCTCCATGAACGCGCGAAGTAGACACCAGATAAGTTCGGTCCAGCACCGGAAGAACGTACTCGTCAGTGGCGACGTCGGCAGTCGAGCGGCAGAAGGGACAAGAGTGCAGGGGCGTATCGTTTCCCATCGCCAGCAATGCGCCCATGTTTACGCCGATGAGCTCATGGGGCTGCACGCCGATGAAATCGGCCAGGGAACGGTTCACGCGCAACACATGATCGGACTGATCGTGGGCGACAATGAAATCGGTAATGGCATCGAAGATCTCAATCCAGTGCCGGTTCGCCTGATCCATACGCGTGAAAAGGCGGGCATTCTCCAGCGCAACCGAAGCTTGAGCCGCGATGGCCTGGAGCAGTTCCTTGTCCTCTTCCTGCAAAGGCTTTCCGCGATTGGCCAGACACAAGACGCCGACCAGATCACCAGACGAACCCAGTAGACGGATCAGATTGCAGTCGTCCCAGCCCAGGAGCGAACTCAGTTCGGCCCCGAACAAATCGACCGCGCTCGCGGCAACAATTTCCGGCAGATGCTGCGCCAAGGCCTCAGACAGAGCATGATCGAAACGGCGCAGCAACGAATTCAGGGGATGACTGGCAGTCGACACCCCGTGTAGCACTAGCGTTTGCAGATCTGAACCCTGTTGCACGGCGAATGCAGCGGCCTGTGCGCCCATCAAGTCAGCAGCGCGAGTCACGAAATTTCTGGCGCACTCGGGCAGACGAAGGTGGGAGTTCAACTCGAGTGCGAGTCCCTTCAAAGATTCAGCGCGGCGGCGGTGCTGCTCGGACAAGTGCAGATTGCGAGTCGCCTCGAGGGTCACGGCCACTTGGGCTGCCAATGCCTGCGCTGAACGAACATTCTCTTGTGTGATTCCTGCACGATCCAGACGGTCAAGCACCCCGAGCAGGCCCAACACGCGTCCTCCGGCTCCCAGCAGTGGCACAGCCAAGAGTTGACGCACCTTGAACTTGATGATCATTTCGAGGTTTGCACCGGGGATCTTGGCGGGGTCGTTTGCCCAAAAAGGTTCCTTGTTCAGCAGGGCGCGGCTGGCAATGCCGTCAGGGAAAACCTCGTCGACCGGTTCGGGCTGGCCATTCTCAGCTCCCCAGCGAACTCGAAAAGTTTCGCCTTCGAGCAACCCAACAAAGGCCCGGCCGAAACCCAGGAAATCGGCGGCACGAACCACAAATTGCCGTAAGAACTCGTCGAGGTCTCCGATCGAACTTAGGTCGGACAAGAGGTTCAGGAGTTGGTGCAGTTCATGAGCCTGAGCGCGGGCGGTTCCGTAAAGCTCAGCATTGGCGATTGCCACCCCGCCAAACCCGGCCACCGCGGAGAGCAAAGACTTCTCTTCGTGATTGAAAGCGCCTTCCGGCCGCGGATAGACAAGTATGGCGCCCTCTGCGCCTGAAGTGCGAATGGGAGCTGCCAGCAGCATCCCGGCGGGCACCAATTCCCCGAGAGCGTGGGTGACGGGATCGATGGCGACGGTAATGGCCGCATCGGCGGCCAGCGCACGGGCAGCAAGATCGGCCGCAAATTGCAATCCTTTGCGGTCGAAGCGAGCCCGTGCCGAAGTTGCCAGTTGCGCGGTTTCAGCGGCGACGGCATGCAATCCCACGGTTGTTCCCTGGCGCAACAGAATGCAGACCAGCCGGGTGCGCAGCAAAACCCGCACGCGGTCAGCCACGGTCTGCGCCACCAACGCAGAGTCGGGAACCGGATGCGCCGCCTGCGCGACATCGGACAATATCTCCACGCGGTGATGCTCCTCGTGCGTCGGCCCATTGAAGCGGTTCGCTTCCAGTAAGGTTCCGAGTTGACCGGCAAGGATGGTCGCCTTTGCAGCTAAATCGTCGTTGAAATAACCCGGCTCAGAGGCGTGCAAAAATACCGCGGCTCCAATGACCTCATTGGAAACCATCAAGGGAGAGGCCATCAGGGACTTCGCCCCGAATTCAGCAGCTACGCGGTACCGGCCCGGAGTCGGATTGTTCACGTATACCGTTCTGCGCAGACGAATGGCTTCCATGGCAACGGCGCTCTCGCGCGCTTTAAGCCGGCGGCCCAGAAAATCGGCTGCCATCAACCCATCCGCTTCCGCGCCGAACAGTTCTTCCGGAGAAGCACATCGCCAAAAGTAGGTACCATCCACGCGAAAGAAGCTGCGCGTTTCCTTGCAGAAGAGGCCAATCAGGGCAGGAGCGGCAGTTCCTCGGGCAGCTGCCTCCGAAAATCGCAGCAGCAGTTTCTGGAAAGCATCGTCCCAGCGAGGGCTGGGTTTCTCCAGCACCGTCACATCTCCGGCACGCGTGATCAGAGAGGCACCGCCCTTTCGCGATCAAACTACAAGTAATTGAATATACAAGAAAAATAGACTGGCATCTCAAATTGAGTCAAGCGAATACCGTTCGGAGTGCCCAAGTGTGAAATCTTGACGAAACCTCGAGAATCGTCTCAGTCTGAGAGCATCCCACTCTGGTGAGACGATTTAGGCCTCTCGCAACCTCCTAACGAGGCTTTACAAAATCAACTTAAGTCGCTGAGTAAAAGCGTTTTAACTACAGGATCGCGGAGCCTGCTGGAATTCCGCAATCGTGGCAAAGACATTGCTGTGGCAAAACGGGTTTGACCGGGAGGACAAGTGTCTTTGCAAAAGATGCGGCGGTGGGCAATGGTTGGCGTCTTGGGAGTAGTGGCAACAACCTTTCATCCTTTGCCCGCAATAGCGCAAGCAGAATTGACTCGCAAAGCCAAAACCAAAGTAATGCCGCCTTATCCAGAGTTGGCGAGGCGAATGAACATTACCGGTACAGTCAAAGTGATGGTCGTGGTTGCACCAAATGGGAGCTTGAAGGATACCAAGGTCGTTGGCGGAAATCCCATCCTGGTCAATGCCGCTATGGACGCTCTGAAGAAGTGGAAATTTGAGCCGGCTGACGGCGAGAGCTCTGGAACCGTGGAGTTCAAGTTTCAACCCCAAGATTAGCCGGGACTGTAACTGCGGTTCTGGAGAGCAGTGAACTGATTTTAGATCCGATTTGAACACGGCTGGGAGGCGCAGGTAGGAAACGAGACCAGCGGAGGAATAGCGAATGACGATTGGCAAGAAACTCTACCTAAACTTCGGAGCCGTCCTTGCGATGGTCGTTGTGCTTTTCCTTATCAACCTCATCGCGGTTCAACGGGAGCATAGCGCCAAAGCTGCGGCTTCCCAGGCCCTGCAAATGGCCGCGACCACCGACAAGATCCGATTCCAGATGATGCAGAACCGCTTGTCGCTTAGCAACTACCTGCTTAGCGGCGACACTCGCGAGGTAGAACGACTCAACGATGGCATGCGAGTGCTGGAAGAAAAACTGCAGACTGGCGAGAGCCTTACCACGTCGGAGCAGCAGCGGACCGCGCTGGAGAAGGTGCAGGCCAGCGAACAGAACTGGGCTCGAGAATTCGCCGCCCCGTTAATGGATAAGCGCAAAGAAGTGGACAGCGGCAATGCCACCGTCGCCGAACTTCAGATTTTTTATCTGCAGAAAGACGCTTCGTCCTGGGTAAAAAACGCTACCGAATATCTGGATGTGGCTGACCTCGAAAATACCAAGGTGCTCGAGGCGCGCAGAAAGTCCGACGAGACCGCGGGCACAGCAACGTTTGTCATCGCACTATTGAGCACTCTGGTGGCGCTGACCCTGGGGGTGGTGATCGCCTACACCACCGCGAAGTCCATTACCTCATCGCTCAATGATCTGATGCGGATCGCGCGGCAGATCGCCGATGCCGGCGATTTGGATCATGAAATCGACATTCATCGCACCGATGAAATCGGTGAACTGGCTCGAACTTTCTCCAAGATGGTCACCTACCTCAGGGAAATGGCTTCCGTCTCCGAGGCCATTGCAGGCGGGAATCTGGGAGTCGACGTCCAGCCCCGATCTAAGAATGACACGCTGGGCAAGGCCTTCGCACGCATGATCGAGGGCTTGCGAAAGCTCGTGCGCAACGGACGCGATGCCGCACAGCAGGTGGCCAGCGCTTCCAATCAGGTAGCGGGAGCGTCCGACGAATCAGCCAAGATCAGTCTGCAAACTTCCTCCGCTATCGACGAAGTCACCAGCACCATGCACGAGATGAGCGTCAACGTGCAGAACATGGTGAAGAGCACCAAGGTGCAAGCTTCGAGCGTCAGCGAAACCTCCGCATCCATCGATCAGATGGTGGCCTCAATCCAGCGCGTGGCGGATACCGCCAAAGTTCTACTCGACATCTCCAACCGCTCGCGCGAAGAAGTGCACAACGGCATCGCGACCATGGAGAAAGCAACCGACGGCCTGAATCGCATCAACACGACCATTCAATCTTCAGGCGAAATCATCGATGTGCTCGGTCAACGAGCGGATGACATTGGCAAGATCATTGAAGTCATCGACGATCTGGCGGAACAAACCAATCTGTTGGCGTTGAACGCCGCCATCGAGGCCGCGCGCGCCGGAGAGCATGGATTGGGCTTCGCTGTGGTTGCCGACGAAGTCAGAAAGCTGGCGGAAAAGTCGGCCCAGTCTACCAAGGAGATTTCTGAACTGATCCAAAGCATCCAAAAGGAATCTCGCAAGGCAGTCGAGAACATGAACCGCAGCACCGCCATCGTGAACGAAGGCTTGGGACACGGCGAGGAACTCAATACAGCCTTGCGCAAGATCTCGAATGTGGTCACGGAGGTCTACAAGTTCGCGCAGGAAATCGGCGCAGCCACTAACGAACAATCGCACGGCTCTTCGCAGATTGCCCGCGCCACTACACGCCTGAACGAGATCACCCACGAAATCAATTCGGCGGTCGAAGAGCAGGCTTCAGGAGCTCACGCAGTTGTAAAAGCGATGGAACGGATGCGCGAGTTGGTCCAGAACACCACGTCGGGTTCGACCGAATTGGCCGCATCGGCGGAGCAGATGTCAAAAATGTCGCGCGATTTACTCGACTCCATGGGCCGATTCATGCTGGAACAGATGGAGGCCGTGGCGTCGCATCGCGAAGAGAGCGCCCGAGGCAGAACCCGGCAAGCGGTCGCGGGGTCGCATAGTTGATTCCCGGATTTCAGGAATGAATCGAGAACTGCACATTGTCGGGTTTAGAGTGGGCCGTGAAACCTACGGCGTGCCTATCACCGCTCTTCGCGAGATCGTGCGCGTGCCCGAAATCACGGTCGTACCGGACGCCCCGGATTATGTCGAGGGCGTAATCAATTTGCGCGGGAAGATTGTCTCCGTACTCGATTTACGGAAGCGGCTCGGTGAAATCACGGTCGCTCCCAGCAAGCGCAACCGAATCCTGGTGGTTGAGCACCGGGGCCGCCTCTGCGGACTGATCGTAGATTCCGCATCCGACGTGCTCAAGATTCCAACCGCGGACATCGATCCTTCTCCCACCGAATTTGTGGACGGCGGATTGAACTGCGTGACCGGCCTCGGCAAGTACCAGGGCCGGCTGATCGTCTTGCTGGATATTGACAAAGTGCTGGAGTTCAGCGGAACGCGATTGAAGAACGAGGCGCCGAAGAGTGCAGCTCAACCCGCCTCAGCGGGAACTGCGCGGATCGCTGCAGCTTCGAAATAGTAGCCAGGACAGGTGACAAAAAGCGCATGGGAACAGCTGGCGTACAGGCGGCACTCACCGAACCCGAACTGAAACTCTTGCAGGCGTTGGTCTATCACGAGTGCGGAATGCACTTTGACGCGCGCCGCGCCGATTTCCTGCAGGATCGCTTGCAGCGTCGGCTCAAAGAATGCAAGCTCGATTCCTTTTACAGTTACTATCGCCTGCTCATCAGCAAAGAAGGTAAAGAGGAATTAAGCAAGCTCCTCGAAAACTTGACGGTTAACGAGACCAGTTTCTTCCGCAACAAGGCGCAGCTGGATCTGTTTCACAAACACGTTCTCGACAGCATCCTTCGCGGCAAGCAGGAACGTAGGGATTTTTCGTTGCGCCTGTGGAGTGCCGGATGTTCCACCGGCCAGGAAGCCTACACCATGGCAATGCAGGTTGCCGACGCACTCTCCTACCACGCTCTGCGCAATCCTTCGAACTACACCACGCCGTTTCCAAAACCTCTGATCCCTCCGCCCTGGAAGCTCGAAATCCTCGCCAGCGACATCAGCTATTCGGTTCTGCGGGCGGGCCAGGAAGGAACTTATTCGGAGAGTCAGATGGCATCTGTGGATTACAGTTTCCGGCTTCGTCATTTCGATAAGGTTGGCGAGCGTTATGCGGTGAAGAAAGCGCTCAAGGAATTGGTCCATTTCGACTTTCACAACTTAAAAACCGAATACCTGCCGCAGCGCAACGACGTGATCTTCTGCCGCAACGTGATGATGTATTTCGATGAAGCCGAGCAGAAACGTCTGGTTGAGAAATTCTTCCGCTGCCTGAATCCAGGCGGCTACCTGTTCGTAGGCCACGCGGAGAGCCTCTTGGGACTGACTGACAAATTCAACATGATCTACCGCGAGACCGGTACCGCCTACCAGAAGATCGAGGTGGCCGAGTGAACCAGTTCCAGGACGAGCGCGCGGCGGAATTGAAAGAACTTTTCTTTGAGACGGCTCTGGAATTGCTCCAGTCGCTCAACGAGGAGACGCTGAAGCTCGAAAAGCAACCGGGCGATCTCGAACCTGTGCGCACTATCCGCAGAATCGTGCACACCCTGAAGGGCGACTCAGCCGCGGTCGGTTACTCCGAACTCAGCGAACTGGCGCATGAATTGGAAGATGCCTTAGCCCTGGAAGCGGCCGCGACTCCTGCAGCTCTCGCCGAGGTAGCGTTCGCCGCAGCGGATACCTTCGGCGCTATGCTGACTTCCTATCGCGAGGGAGCGAAACTGCCCTCGTCCGAGCCAGTGCGGAAGATGATCCGCAAAATGGCGCGAGATCCGAAGACCCGCAAACCACGCAGCCCGAAAACCCAGACAGCCTCTGCCCCAGAAGTAATCTGGACGGAGTATGAAAAGCTCTCCACCCAAGCCGCACTGAAACAGGGAAAGAATGTGTACCACGTGGTCGCGCAGATTGACCCGAATTGCGCCATGCCCATTGCCGCTCAGCAACTCGTCCTCAAGGCGCTGACAGAAAACGGCGAAGTGCTGGGAACTCGGCCCGAGGCGGGATCCACCAAGAACGCGATGCAGTTCCAGTTGCTGGTGGCGAGTGATCAGACGGCGGAGCTTCTAAGCGCAAAGTGCCGCATCCCGACCGTCATCTCCCAGGTAAGCGTCCAAAGCATTGGAACTCCGGCGCAGCAAGCAATTCAGAAGGCAAAAGTGGTTGATGGTGCTCCGAAGCCTCCCGCAATCGATGGCCCGGCCCCGGTCGGGACTCCCGAGGCAAATGTCGCAGCCGAACCGGTCGAGGAAATCGAAACCGTCCTGCTCTCATCTTCCGAACGCGAGGCTGCGGCCAGGCCAAGCCCCGCGCCAGCAGAGAACGTATTGCGCGTGGATGCCGAACGCATCGACACGGTGCTGAATCTCGTCGGTGAATTGATCATCGGAAAATCCATGCTGCAACAGGTGCTCAACGAATTCTCCGCGCGCTATCCCAAGGAATCCATGCGCAGCCGCTTCGCCGATGCTATGGCCTTTCAGTCCAGAGTATTGAACGATCTGCAGCGCTCGGTGATGAAGGTCCGCATGGTCCCGGTCGAGCAATTGTTCCGCCGATTTCCCCGTATGGTTCGGGACGTTGCCAAGCAGTGCGACAAACAGGTCGACTTGGTTTTGAATGGACAAGACACTGCCCTGGACAAAAGCCTTCTGGATGCCATCGCCGAGCCAATGACGCATCTGGTTCGCAATGCGATTGGACACGGCATCGAAAGCGCGGAGGAACGTGCTCGCGCCGGCAAACCTGCTCATGGAACCATCCGCCTCGAGGCCTACCATCAGGGAAATCAAGTTATCGTAGAAATCATCGACGATGGTCGCGGCATCGATTCGCAAAAGGTCAAGACCCGCGCCATCGAACGCGGCCTCCTCAAGCGCGAGGAAGCCAGCCGGCTCAGTGAGGCCGACATTCTGGATCTCATCTTCCGCCCCGGATTCAGTACCGCCGATGAGATCACAGAAATTTCTGGACGCGGCGTCGGTCTGGATGTCGTTCAAAGCGTCCTGCATCGACTGAAGGGCACGGTGCATGTGGTCAGCCGCCCGGGACAAGGCTCCACCTTCCGCTTGCAATTGCCCTTGACTCTCGCCATCATCAAGGCGCTTTTATTCCGCGTAGAGCAGCGTCTGTATGCCATTCCGTTGAATGCGGTCGCGGAAATCGCCCGCGCCCACGAGTCCGACATACACCAAGTCGATAACTGCGAAGTCCTGCAACTGCGCAATAGCGTCTTGCCCGTGGCTCGTTTGGGGCGTCCGCCAGAAGAACGGTCAGACGGCCGGCCGCAAAAAGTCTTCGTGCTCGTCATTGCCATGGGTGAGCGCAAACTTGGGCTTCTGGTAGATGCGATCGAGGGCGAGGAGGAATTGGTCATCAAAGCCCTCGATGAACAGACCGCAGAAACCGATCTGGTCAGCGGGGCCTCAATTCTGGGCAGTGGGCATGTAGTACTCATTCTGAATCTCGCCGCCATCGTCGAACGCTTTGCCACATCGCGGCCCGATACCATTGGCGGTCCTGGTGTGGGTCTGCTTCTCTCCCACTCCGAGCGAACCCGGATTCCACAAACGGCCATGGGAGGTCAGGCATGAGCTCTCCTGTGCGCGTATTGGTGGTGGACGATTCAGCGCTGATGCGCAAGCTGATTCCGCAAATCCTTCAAACCGACAGCTCCATTCAAGTTGTCGGCACTGCTATGGATGGGAATTTCGGTTTGAAAAAGATCGAAGAAATGAAGCCGCAAGTCATCACGCTTGATCTCGATATGCCGGGCATGAGCGGCCTGGACATGCTGAAAGAGATCATGCTGCGCCATCCGCTGCCGGTCATCGTCGTAAGTTCGCATAGCACCCAGGGCGCGTCGGTGACGCTGCAGGCGTTGTCCATGGGAGCGTTTGATTTCGTGGCCAAGCCCAGCGATGTCTCCGCCAACATGCCGGAGATTGCGCGGGAACTTATCGCCAAAATCAAAGCCGCCGCCCATAGCCGCCGAGTCAATGTCTCAGCGCCGCTTGAATCTCCGAATCCTTCACCCAAGCCTAAACCTGATACTCAGACACGAGCCACCCGCATCGTGGCGATTGGGGTTTCTACCGGCGGACCACAGGCGTTGCAATATGTTTTGCCGCAGCTGCCCAAGAATTTTCCCGGAACCATTCTGATCGTGCAGCACATGCCCGAAGGATTCACCGAGATGTTTTCCCGGCGATTAGAGGAAATCTGCGCCATCACCGTCAAGGAGGCCCAGTCGGGAGACCTGCTTCTGGCCGGACGCGCCCTGATCTGCCCCGGGAACCGGCACCTTAAAGTGAAACGACTGACGCTTGGCGATGTCGCCGTTCTCAGCGACGAACCGCGGGTCAACGGTCACCGTCCTTCGGTGGATGTGCTGTTCAAGAGCGTCGCCGAGGAATTCGGCGAAAAGGGCATTGCCGTAATCATGACCGGCATGGGCGAGGACGGAGCCCATGGACTCGGCCTGGTAAAGGCAGCAGGCGGCATGACCATCGCCCAGAGCGAGGAATCTTGCGTGGTGTATGGCATGCCGAAGGCCGCTATCGAGCGCGGCTATGCCGTGCGAGTGATCGCCCTGGACGCGCTCGCCAACACCCTGCAGGCTCAGTGCATGCAGGATCGAAAGAGCAGCAGAGCGGAAGACGGCGGCAGAGCCGCTGGAGTTGGCAAAATCTGATTTTGTCCGGCAGGCAAGAACAGGATGCCGGAACTTGAAAACGGCGGGAGGTTGTATATGGAGCAGTTTGTCGCAGTGAAACGCAGCAAGGACGGTCAGCCAGTCCGCTACCTGGTAGTGGATGATTCCGTCTTCGCGCGCAAGAACCTGGCCCGGATGATCGAAACATTCGGGGGTCAGGTAGCTGGCGAAGCCGGAGACGGTGTGACCGCCATAACCGAATATGAACGCCTTAAGCCCGACATCGTGCTCATGGACATCACCATGCCCCAAATGGAGGGCATCGAGGCTGCCGAGAAGATTGTGCAGCAACATCCCGAGGCGCGCATTGTCATGGTGTCCTCCGTCGGATATCAGGAGAACATCGTGGCGGCGTTGCAACGGGGCGCGCGTCATTTCGTGCAGAAGCCGGTCAAGGCGGAAGTCCTGTACGAAGTGATCAAGTACGTAATGGGTGAAGATGGCACTGCGGCTCAGGCCGCAGGCGCGGGGGCCTGAAATGAAGATGGAGTTGATTCAGCCTTTCATCAACGCGGCTGACGCCGTGTTGGCGCAGGGACTGCAATGTCCTACGTCTGTCGGCAACCTCAGCATGGACGAAGAGGCTTACCGCCGTAAAGGCGTCGCGGCGCTGATTTGGGTTACTGGCGACATCGAAGGACGCATCGTCATCGATCTCGACCCGGCGACCGCCCTGCGCGTAGCCAGCAAGTTCGCTGGAGCGGAGCTGCCGGAGTCGGACGACCTGGTACGCGAAACCGTCTGCGAATTGGCCAATCAGGTGATTGGCAACGCGGTCACATCGCTGAACGATCAGGGATTCCATTTTCGCGTGCATCCTCCTGTGCTCCATACTTCCGAGCACGGCCCGCAAAGCAGCGAAGACACCGAGGCGCTGGTTATCTGCTTCGAAACTCCGGTCGGCAACGTATTCCTGAACATCGCCTTGCGACACAATGCCACTCGGCAGCCGGAACGGGCCGCCGCAGTGGGACAGTAACATCGGGAGTTGATTTCGACGACCGAAGGGAAATGAGATTAAGAATTCGACCTATGGTCCAGCCACTACGAACACCGGATTCTGCGGCTTGACCGAACTCCCGCTTCCGTCCTGAGAACCTGCCGTCACTCCCGATGGGTTGACGACGGTGAATGTTCCGGTCCCCACCCCAGTAATAGAGAACGAACCGTTGTTACCGAGATCTGGCATGTTTTCTATAGTAATGAACGCGCCCACAACAAGAGGTGGGCCGGAAATCAGCGTGTAAGAATAGGTGGTGTTTGGGCCGCTCTGAGTGGCGGCTGTGATATCTACGGTTGACGGCTGCGCAGCGCTCAGAGGGGCCGGCATTTGCAGTACGATCGTATCGTTCAAGGTCTGAATAATCGCTACATTCCCCGCATCGCAATTCCCCACATAAACTCTCGTACTGTCCGCAGACGCTGCGATGGACAATTCGGATGGGTTCGAAGCACATACCTTTGGCGCCGTGGAGATGGGAATCGTGCTTGAGACGCTGCCCGTCAAGGCATTGATGACCGTGACGCGCAAGGTCACATTTCCGCCATTGACGGTTCCGCTCGCTATATACGCCCGGCTGCCGTCCGGCAGCGCCGCCACCGAGATCGGATTCGTCACCGGAATAACCACAGGGGAAAGCGCATCGCTCGATGCGTCCAAATAAGTCACGGTATTCTTCGCGGGGTTCGCGACATAAACCCGGTTTCGCGTGGGATCGTAGGCCATAAAATTCGCTCCCGCGCCCACCGAAACGCTATTGACCACCGCGTTGGCCGCAGTATCAATCGCCGACACCAGGCCATTTCCCTGATCCAGCACGTAAACTCGATTGCTGTCCGAGCGTGCCACCACGAACACCGGTGAAATCCAGGTCGCGTTCGCTATCGGTGGGTTGACCGTCCTGTCGACGGGGTCGATGCTGGTCACGGAACCGCCGCTGCCGCCAGTGCCCTGATTCGCGCTGTAGAGATATTGCTGGTTCGGCGTTTCTGCCAGTGCCACCGGATTCACCCCAACCGGAATGCCCGGCAATGGCGCTTCGATCACATTGCTGACGGTATCAATCGCTGTAACCGTGTTGCTCCCTGAGTTGGCGATATAAACCGTCGCCCCTTCGGTTGTGGCCGCGAACGTCGGCCTTGAACCTGTCGGCAAACTAATCGTTGTCACCGGGACAGCCGACGAAGGTGAAAAGGTGGAGACGGTATCATCCCCGCTATTCGTGACGTAGACACTCGTGGCATTCTTCACCAACGCCGCCTGCGTCGGGACCAGGCCTAAAATAGATTGTGATACTGCCGAATCCCCCGAGACATCAATCGTGGTGCTGGCCCCGAAATGAGCGGAACCGTTGCCACTGATCACCACGGCCAAATGAGAAAAAGCCGGGCTGGGCGGTAGCGGCGGGATCGGAGTAGCCACAGGACGGTACGTTTCCCCGCAACTGATACAAATCAACATGAGCACCAGAACCGCCGCCGCGCGCACCCCAGTCATCGACACCCCAGCCACATAATCCATTTCTGCATAGAATCCTGGAAGAGTTCTCTATTCTAATGGCTGGCCGCGTTCCGCGCCAGAGAAGCAGCCGTTAGCAATTGCAGTTAGCAATCAGCACTGAGTCTTGAGATTTGGGAATAGCACACTATATTTGTTTTACGATCACTAAAGACGAGATGCGACACGAGGCATATCTGGTTGTAATGTGCGATTGGGAAAAAGAGTGTGGTTGTAGTCTCGCAAAGCGCCGACGGCTGAAATGCTGAGTGCTAAGTGCAAAATGCTAAATGCTTCCTACCCTCGCCCGCGAGATCTCTTCCCTGTACCGGCCCCTTCGGGCGCCGCCGTTGCCGCTGGCTTCTTCTTCCCTTCCATCTCCGCCAGACTCGCCTTGAGCGCTGACATCAAGTCGACAACCGGAGCCAGCTTCTTCGGCTTCTCCACTTCGGCAATCTTGCCGCCTTCCAGTTTGGTCTGGATCAAATTCTTCAGATTGTCCTGAAACGTGTCGTGATATTTCTCCGGATCCCACTCATCCGCGAGCGCCTCAATCAACTGGTGCGCAACCTTGACTTCCGCATCTTTAAGCTCAACATCGGGCGCCCCGAATCCTTCTACTTCCCGAACTTCTTCTTTGTAATACATCGTATGCAACATCATTCCGCCTTCATGCGGACGCAGAAAAACCGTGTACTCACGGTTGTGCATGGTGAGCTTTGCGATGGCCACATACTCGCTCTCCTCCATCGCCTTGGTCAGCAGCGCGTAGGGCCGGCGGCCGGCCTCGTCTGGAATCATGTAATAGGACGATTCGAAGTAAACCGGATCGACCTCGCTGGTTTTCACGAATTCCAGAATCTCCATGGTCTTCGCCGTCTTAGGCTCGATCTTCTTGATCTCTTCGGGCTCGATCACCACGTATTCGTCCTTGCGGAACTCGTAGCCCTTCACGATATCGCTGCGTTCCACGACCTTGCCGTCAGCGAGACAAACGTATTGCTGCTTCAGCCGGGACAGGTCGTCGCGGTGCAGCATGTTGAAAGAGATGCCCGAACTGCGCGCGCCGGAGAACAGCTTCACCGGCATCGAAATCAAACCGAAGGTTAGATAGCCAGACCAAACCGAAGCTGCCATGATTCACCCTGTTTTTGAAAGTGTAGGCGCGACGGTGCACGACCGTGCTGCATGATCGATCGCCCACTCCGCAAGCTCGCGCTCGTGAGTTTAAACTACATCCAACCGTTTGATGCACAAAGCTGGTGCAGGTAACCCAGAGTGCAAGCACGATACACTGGGGCTGCACCGGACGCAACCCTATAGATAGTATTGACGAGATTGGTGCTCGCACGTCAACAAGCCAATCGGAGCGACGATCTTCCCAGTGGCTGACCTGACCCGAACCGGAGAGAGTCTTGCGGAACTCGCCGCAGTGCGTCCGTTTTGGACCGCCACGATCGTCACCGTGGTATTCACCACCCTGGCCCGCTGGGTGCGAGGAGTGAGCCTTTCCGGCGCCATCGCGGGAGCGGCAGTTTGTTTTCTGTTATACGTCGGCGCGGGTCCCGGCGCATTTGTGGCGTTGGTGTCGGTTTTCGCGCTGACCTGGATCTCCACTCGCTTCGGTTATCGCCGCAAAGAGAAGTTGGGAACCGCTGAAAAGCTCGACGGTAGAACGGCCTTGCAAGTTCTCGCCAACCTTGCAGTCGCCGCAGGTTGTGCCGGGTTATCAGCGCTCACCGCAAAATCGGCCTTCCTGCTCGCCGTTTCCGCTGCACTTTCAGAAGCTGCTGCGGACACGGTCTCGAGCGAACTGGGTCAAGCTCGCAGCGCAAAAGCCAGGTTGATCACAACCTGGGAAGAAGTCGCCGCAGGCACCGACGGTGGAATAACTTGGGCCGGAACCGCGGCCGGAATCGCGGCCGCGGCCGTTGTGAGCTGGGTGTGCGTTCTAACCAAACTCGTGCCTTTCAGGTGGTTGGGCATTTCTATAGTCGCCGCAGTCGTTGGCACGATTGCTGACAGCTACCTGGGAGCGCTGCTGGAACGACGAAAGCTCTTGAGCAACGATGCCGTTAACTTTCTAGGCACCCTGATCGCGGCAATCTCTGCTTCCCTGCTAGCCGCGTTGTAGAAGCATTGCTTGCAATGTTTCTGTCGCCGGCGAAGCCCCTCCCAATAGTTCATGTCCCGCAGTTCCTTGAAGGTTCTCCGCACGCCATGCAGAATCTTAAGGAGCACCTCTAGAAAGGTCCGGGCATCTAATTTGTTTGACAGGATTTCGCAGTATTTTTGCCAGGGACAGAAGTCGATAACCGATGAAAATTCGCACGCTGATCATAGGGTACGTTCTGGCACTCGCGCTTTTCCTGTTTGCCAAACGCCATCCCGACGCATCATCCCCGACTGAATTTCGTGCGGTCATCGATTTAACCCATGCGACAGATGTTCACGCATTGGCTTATGAACCCACTGCGAAATCGTCTCCCGAACTGTTCGGGACTCGCATTGATGCTCCCGCGCATTTTGCGCGTGGACTCTGGACCGTAGACCAAATTCCCACGGAGCGCCTGATAGCGCCCTTGGTCGTGCTGGATGTGCGCGCCAACACCGCTAACCATCCGGATTACCAGATTTCTGTCGAAGACATCGCCAAGTGGGAGCAAGCCCACAACCAGATTCCGTTAGGCGCAGTGGTAATGGCGCGCACCGGATGGGATTCGCGTTGGAAGTCGCTCAAAGACTATCGCAATGCTGACCTCAACGGCACTATGCACTTCCCGGGATATTCGCAAGATGCGGTGAAGTTTCTGATTGAAGGACGCGATGCGATAGGCCTCGGCATTGACACCTTGAGCGTCGACTACGGCCCATCGAAGGATCTCCCGCTTCGCCAGTACACCCTCGCGCATAGCGTCTACCAACTGGAAAACGTCGCTAATCTAGATCGCGCTCCGGCCGCCGGTGGCATGGTCGTGGTCGCTCCGACCAAGCTCGAAAGCGGGTCTGACGGCCCGGTACGAATCTTGGCGCTCATGCGCTGAGAATTTGCAGCTTTCCTCCGACCGCGTTCATCTGACTGCTGTAGTCGAATCCCGTTGCAGAGGTAAAGATGAGCGACCCACGTTATCCCATCGGAAAATTCACGTTCGACGGTCCCGCCAGCGAAACCCAACGAACCAAATTCATCGAGGATATCGAGCAAGCTCCCGCAGCCTTACGGAACGCTGTCAAAAACCTGACTCCGGATCAAATCGAAACTCCCTATCGTGAAGGCGGCTGGACCGTGCGCCAGGTCGTGCATCACGTTCCCGAAAGCCATATGAACAGCTATATGCGCTTCAAGCTGGCGCTCACTGAAAACGAGCCCACCATCAAACCCTATATGGAAGATCGCTGGGCAGATACGGCGGAGGTACACTCGACGCCGCTGGACGTTTCTCTCTCAATGCTCGAATCCCTACATGACCGCTGGGTTCGTCTCCTGCGCTCCCTGCAACCGGCCGACTGGAAACGAACTTTTCGCCATCCGGAATTAGGCACCGTTTCTCTGGAGAGGAGCCTTGCGCTCTACGCCTGGCACGGCAAACATCACGTGGCACACATAACGGAGTTGAGAAAAAAGATGGGCTGGTAGGGCTAAATTAGAGTCGCCGTTTCCAGTAGCCAGGTTTGCGACTGGTGTGCGCGACAGCCGCGACCTGAACATCCCCTGGCACCCGTTCTCGATAAATTAGAGTAAAAGGAAATTGTCTAAGCAAGAACTTGCGAGTGTGATACGGGCCGACCACCCAACGCTGAGGAGATTGTAGGATCTGTGTAAACGCGCGCCCAACCTCAGCGTCGAACTTGCGCGCCGCCTCCGCACTGCGCTCAAGGTACCAGTCAAACGCTGCGTCGTATTCGGCAGCGGCTTCTCGATGAAGCTCGACTGCTCTATCGGGCATGAGGCAGTTTTGCCAAGTTTCGCTTGCGTACTTCGGCCCAAGACGTGGTCTTCGCCTCACCAGAATCCAGTTCGGCGATTCGCTTTCCGATCTCAGCCTCCCAAGCTGCTTGTAACCCCTCGTCCACTTTGCCGCCCAGATTAGAAATCAGGGAATCCGCCAGCGCTTCCTGTTCTTCAATCGAGAGCGAGAGCGCTTGCTCCAACAGCTTCGAAACTTCTGGCGTCATCTGTGCCATGACTACCTCATGGTTATTCTATCTTAGGGAGCAAACTTGAGCGCGAACTCATAATCGTTGAACCCCTACACTGCCGCATGCAGCCGCCAAACCATATAGCTCACCGCCTCGCGCAGCACTGCTTCTCCGCGCTGCCACAGGGAATGCGGACGCGAATCGGGCCGTGGCGAAATATACACCTGCATTCCTTCGTGCTCGAGGAGCTTGCGAATACGGAAAAGATGGTACGCATCACTCACTGCCACACAACTATGCATGTGATTGGCCCGCATGATGACGCCAATTCGTTCCGCGGATTGCGCCGTGTCGGAGCCCTGGGTTTCGGCAATCAGGCTGGAGTCCGGAATGCCGCGACGCATCAGATAATCGTGGCCCACCCCGCCTTCGCTGAAGCTGGGATCAGCCGCCGCCCCACCGGTGGTAATCACCACCGGAGCGACTGCTTTTTCAAATAGGTCAAAAGCATGATCGAGGCGGGCGCGATAAACGGGAGACGGGCGACCGGAATACTCGGCCGCTCCGAACACTACGATAGCGTCAGCGGGATGAATTTCTTGTCGCGAAGCCTCGCGCACGATTCCCGCACAAATTGCAGCTAGCCAGATAAGGACGGCCGCAGCCAACACCCCAAGCCACAGCAGCCCATGGCGTCGCAAAGGCCGTTTCGCAGCCGCGTCGCTCATCCTTGTGCGAAGAACTCGGAAATATCCTGAGCAGAAATCGCGCCTTCGCGCATGATGCGCCAGCGAGCTTCCTCATCGGTGAGGTCCACAATGGTCGAAGCCGTTTCGCGCGGCGAGGTCCCGCCGTCCACGATGATGGAGATCCGCTCCTGCAATTGATCGCGCACTGCTTCCGCCGTCGTGCACTCCGATTCCCCGCTCAGATTCGCCGAGGTCGCAGTTATCGGAATTTTCGCCGCCTGCACCACCGCCAGCGGAATCTTGGCACTAGGTATTCGCAGCGCCACGTTGCCAGTGTTGGCAGTCACTTTCAATGGCAGTCGTGACGCGGCTTTGACGATGATGGTCAAGGGCCCCGGCCAGAAACGCCGCGCCAGTTTGTAGAACTCATCAGGCAGCGGCCGCGCCAACTCCTCAGCCTGCTCTTCGCTCTCGATCAAAAGCGATAGCGGCTTGTGCCGCGAACGCGACTTGATCTCATACACGCGATCGACGGCCCGCAGGTTAAAAGGATCGGCAGCCAGGCCGTAAAACGTGTCGGTTGGCATGCCCAGCACTTCTCCGGCACGAATCTGATCGGCCGCATACCGGATGAGAGACGTCTCCGGCTTCTCGCTGTTAATCTTGAGAATTTCCGCGCGCACACGCTTCCTTCCCAGTAATGTTCTGAATCCGCGAAACCTAACATACCATGAGCCATCACCGCAAGGAGAGATAAACGCACAGGCGGCGTCCCCGGGTTGGTCTCGATGAAGATGCTGCCTCTCGGATCAAGCTTCCTTGCTTCGAGAGATCATTAGTTCTTACAAGCTCGGGACGGGGCGTACAATTCCAAGCAAGATGGATCTCCTCTCCACCGCTTTCGTGTTTGTCGTTGTCATTCTGCTCGTGCTTATTCTGCTTGTCCTCATCCTGTCCGCATTTCTGCCACGCCAGAAACGGAAAGAACTGCGGGACTACCTTCTGCGAAGGTGGATCAGGCTCGTTTGACCGGTCAAAGCGAACTGGGACAACGGGAACGAGTATGATTCGGCCCGGAGCGATACGACCGTGAGGAAAACTACGTCCACTCGCGATCCAGATGTCCATGGCCGCCTGCGACGCATCGAAGGACGCCACAACGCGCTCGTCAAAGAACTGCGCGCAGCCTTTGCCCATGGTGAACTCACCTCCGACGGCTATTGCGCTATCGAAGGTATGCGGATTCTCGAAGAAGCCATCCGCAGCGGACTGAAGTTCAAGGCCGTATTCTTTCGGGCCAGTGCGGAGAACCGGGCTGAGCGACTGCTGCCCCAACTTGCCGACCAGGTGGAGACTCTACTGCTCCCAGACAAGCTGTTTGCCAGCGCCGTTCCGAGCGAGACTCCGCAGGGGGTGGCGGCGTTGGTCCGCTGCAAAGTCTTCACGCTGGTGGATGTGCTGGCGAAGTCGCAGGCCGGCCCACTGCTGGCGATCGCCGGCGTGCAAGACCCGGGAAATCTGGGCACGATCCTCCGCTCCGCAGAAGCCTTCGGAGCCGGAGGCATACTGCTAGGCGAAGGCACGGTCAACCCATTCAACTCCAAGGTGATCCGCGCGTCTGCGGGATCGGTCTTCCGGCTTCCCATGGTCCAAGCAAAGCTTCTCGGAACTCTGAACCAAATGCGTGAACTCGGCCTGCGCCTGATCGCAACCTCCTCGCACAAGGGCACGCCGCTGGATCAAGCCACGCTGACCGGGCCGCTGGCTATCTTCATTGGAAGCGAAGGCGCTGGCCTGCCGCGTGAATTGCTCGCGCAAATGACCGACACCGTAGCCATCCCCCACTCGCCGACCGTCGAATCGCTCAACGCCGGCGTAGCCGCGAGTATCGTGTTATACGAAGCCGCTCGCCAAAGCAATTCACCACGGAGACACGGAGGCACGGAGTAAGACCGGTTTTCTTTATGTTGCTTGAGCATGAGATTACAGAAGCAATCATCGGTGCCGCGATTGATGTTCATCGCGAACTTGGCCCTGGACTTCTCGAATCGGCTTATGAGGAATGCTTCTGCCACGAGTTGCACTTGCGCGGATTAAACTTTCAACGGCAGGTTGAGCCTTCCGGTCGCGTACAAAGGCCTTAAACTAGATTGCGGATACCGGCTGGACGACGTCGTCGAGAACTCAGTGGTTGTCGAATTGAAATCGATTGAGCAGATCTCACCGATTCACCAAGCGCAACTACTTACATATTTGCGCCTATCAGGAAAGAAGGTAGGTCTGCTCATCAATTTCAATGTTGCCGTGCTAAAGAACGGAATTGTGCGCCGAGTGCTCTAAGCCTTGAATTCCCCGTGCCTCCGTGTCTCCGTGGTGAACTGACTTATGAGCTTATTCGAAACCATCCCGAGCGGCGACACCTCCGGAGACCGCACTCGTCCGCTCGCTGACCGTATGCGGCCGCGGACGCTCGATGAGTTTGTCGGGCAAGAGCACTTGGTTGCGCCCGGCAAACCGCTCCGCATCCAGATCGAGCGCGACGATATTGGTTCGCTGATCTTCTGGGGACCGCCGGGAACCGGCAAGACTACGCTGGCGCAGATCATCGCGCGCATGACCAAAGCCGAGTTCATCGAATTCTCCGCCGTGCTGACCGGCATCAAGGAAATCAAGCAGGTCATGGCCGACGCTGAGCGGGCGCGCCAGTATGGCACGCGCACCATCGTCTTCATCGACGAGATTCACCGCTTCAACAAAGCGCAGCAGGACGCGTTTCTGCCCCACGTCGAGAAGGGCAACATTCGCCTGATCGGCGCGACGACCGAGAATCCTTCGTTCGAGATTATCTCGGCCTTGCTGTCGCGCAGCCGCGTCTATGTGCTCAAGCCGCTGACCGAGGAGCAAGTGGTACTTCTTCTCAAGCGCGCGCTGGCCGATGAAGAACGCGGGCTGGGAGCGATAAAGTTGCGAGCTTCCGACGCTGTATTGGCAAAAATCGCGGCCTATTCCAGCGGTGATGCGCGTAGCGCGTACAACGTGCTCGAAGTCGCCGCTACTTTAGCTCGCGCCACCAGCGAAATTGGCGCCGAGATTACCGATGCCATCGTCACGGACGCATTACAGAAGCGCGTGCTGCGCTACGATAAAGCCGGCGAAGAGCACTACAATCTCATCTCCGCGTTACATAAATCTGTCCGCAACAGCGATCCCGATGCTTCGCTCTACTGGCTGGGCCGCATGCTCGAAGCCGGCGAAGATCCGTTGTACATCGCCCGCCGTGTAGTGCGCATGTCCGTCGAAGACATTGGCCTCGCCGATCCAAATGCGCTGGCACTCTGCATGGCGGCACGCGACGCCGTCGATTTCCTCGGCATGCCCGAAGGCAATCTCGCTCTGGCCCAGGCCGTCGTATATCTCGCGCTCGCGGCCAAATCGAACGCGCTCTACACGGCTTACGGTGAAGTCCAGCAGGATGTGGAAGCGACTGCGGCTGAATCCGTCCCGCTGCACCTGCGCAACGCGCCCACCGGATTAATGAAAGGCCTCGGATATGGTCAGGGCTATCAATATGCCCACGATGTCGAAGGTAAGATCGCGGACATGCAATGTCTCCCGGACAATCTTCGCGACCGCACTTACTACCATCCCACCAGCGAAGGCGTCGAAAAACGAATTCGCGAGCGCATGGAGGAGATCAAACGGCGGCGGTTGAAGCCAGCCGATCTTCCCGATTCGGGAAAAAGTTGAGAGTTGGGCTGGTTGAAAAAAAATCTCTCGTTTCCCGCAAAATCCAGAAAACAAACGGTCGGAAGTTCTTGGTACCCTCCAGATCTATGGTTCTAAAGGTAGTCGCGGGCAAAATCTTGGAAACAAGTGAGTTATGGCCATGCAGACTGCTCCCGGTTCCGTTTTGGAACTGCGAGTCGAACTGGACGGGCATCGAAGGGCTTTCGCCTTCGCGATGCTCGGTCGGACTTCAGCATCTGGAAGCTGCGCCGACTTTCGATTGTCAAGGATCATAGCTTATCTTATAGATAAACTATTTCTTATTATCTTATCGGATGTGAATGCATGAGGTCAAGGGGAAAGCGGCTAGGCTGCTGGACCGGTTCCAAATTGGAAATGTGGCGCGCCTGTTCTGCTTGGGCTGCGCGGAACGGGCGGGCCGGCCCCGGTTGCGGGTGGGCTCCACTTGTCAGGGCGCAGTCCTGCACTCAGTGCGGCGGGCCCTTCCGGTAATGGAGAGTCGCGCGCTTGCCGGCCATGCAATAATTGTGGCAGGGTTACGACTGTGAACAGCGATCAGGTTATTGCGAAGCTTCGCCAGCACGCTCCCGAACTGAAGGCGGCGGGGCTTGTGCATCTGCGCGTGTTTGGGTCGGTTGCACGGGGCGAAATGTCGGCGGAATCGGACATCGACCTGCTCGCGGATTTCGATAAATCGAAGCGGCTGACGCTGGTAACGGTGGGAAGGCTGCAAAGCCGTTTGACGGATTTGCTGGGCGTTAACGTCGATCTGTCTTCAGAAGAATGGATGAAGGAGCCTGTCCGTAAACAAGCTTTGCGGGAGGCGGTTCTTGCCTTTTAGAGCCACTGATCAACACCTGCGGGATATCCTCGAAGGCATCAATAGCATTGAAGCATTCCTCGGCGATATGGACTTTGATGTCTATCGCGGGGACCTGAAAACAAAGTCAGCCGTCGAGCGGCAGCTACAAATCATCACCGAGGCTGCGGTTCGTCTGGGAGAGAATGGGGACCGTGTGTGTCCTGGCGTGGATTGGAAGGGCTTTCGCGGCATGGGCAACGTACTGCGGCATGGCTACCACCGAATCGATGACGAGATCGTCTGGAACACGGTAAAAGAAGAACTTCCCCCGGTGAAGGCGGCTGTATTGCGAGCTCTGAATAAGTCCCCTGAAATCACCTAAGTCTCCGGACATTGACCTGAGGCCAGCCTCGATTTGTTTTTGCCTTCACAAAGGGATGCTACAGAGCCACTTTTTCACTCATGAGGGAACACCTCCAGCTAGGCCGCGACAAACCCAACCCCGCACTGCATCCAGTCTTCCACGTTCTTCTTTTACGCTTGTAGAGGAACGACAGAGTGTGGATTTTGCAAGGTCGCTAAGTTGGCTGAGGGCGATAGCCCGGCTTTTTCCGTCTGGCGATGAAGTCCGTTTTCTACTGGTCCCTCGCCGTTGTAAAGCGGAGCGAGATAGATGCCATGCCGTGCAGCAATTGTCTCTATCTCCTCGACCCGCTGCGGAGTGATAAAGCCTCTTCCTTGAGAAAAAGGTTCGAAGCGGCCATCGAGGGCAAGAGCCATGCCTTCGAGTAGGCATCCGTGGACCACATCGGGGAATGGATGGCGATTCAGAACTCCGTGAAGGTCCGGCGCGAAACTCAAGCCGCCAGTGATTTGTCCCAGACCTCCGAAGAAGATCTTGGCGTCGGGCATCTGCGCGTTTGGCGAGAGGTTTTTCGGGTAGCCGGCATCGCAAACGATGGCGTCGCGCGCGATGCGCCCCAACAGCAGCGAAGGCGATGCGAGGCTGGCGGCACAGATGACAATGTCGGGCTGTGCTGAGAATTGCTCTAAATCAGTTTCGATCTCTACGTCAATTCCGTCGGCCTGCAACTCGGCAGCGAGGCCACGCAGTCGGGCTTGGTTGCGCGCACTAAGCAGGACGCGCTTCACCAGAGGCGCTAAACAACGCGCGCAGCCGGAACCCACATCTCCGGTGGCACCAACGATGAGCAGGGTTGATCGGTGGAGGGTCCGACCCTCCAGCGCACAAATCTTCTTGATGCCCTGAACGATGAAACCGACGGTCAAGGTATTGCCCGTGGTGAAGACCGTGTGGTGCCTTGCCGGAAGCTGATCGAAGTTGCCTTCGATCAGAATGGAACTGAATCCGCCCAGACTCACGATCTTCGCTCCCGCGTTGATGGCGCAGGCCGCCGCCGCGCGAACGCGGGCGACGTTCTCGTGCACGCAGGCGGCACCGAGCCGGTCGGGCGGAATAAAGCAGTCGATGTAGAGGCCGCGCGCGGCGGTGCCGATAGTAGATTCGACCTCGACGTGACAGACCACTCTGGGCGGAATCCAAGGGAGGATGTCTCTGATCTCATCGTCCGGCAGACGCGTACGCCCCGGTCCGCGAAGGACAGCGAGTACGTCCGCAGCGGCTCGCCAACTTTCCTGATGTCCGATCAAAGCGAAATCGACGTCCATAAATCTGTCCTCGGCTCGACTAAACTGGCAATTGAGCCACCCATGCCAGTGTTATCTCCCCAGGAAGCCCCAGCATGTCGAGGGTCTTCAGATACTGTTGCAGTGAGGCTCCGCGAAGCTCGGCCGCACTCAAGCTGACATCGAACAATGCAGGCTTCACGCAGCTGCCGTGGCACACTTCGCAATGTCCGTCCTTGCACTCCTTGGCCAGCATCTTCGCGAGCGTGGTCATCACGTCGAGATGCAGCCGGTACACTTTCTCGTCGAAGCGCTGAGCGTCCAGGGATCGCTCGGCTCGGAGAATCTCCATGGCGTGATAGACGTGCTCTTCTTCCTCGGCGGCAATGGAGGCGAAGGTTGTGCCCAGACTACCCGGCGCCACCTTGCCGACACGCGCATAGCTGGCGACGGCGAACGACTCGAGCATGATTTCCTGGACGATCAGGCAGGCAATAAAATCACGCTCGGTGATGCACCGCAGGAATGCTTCGCGAAGCTTCTTCCAATGCATCGCGCCGACGTTGTTGGTGACATCCACGCCGATCTTGCGGCTCTCGGCAGCGAAGCGAGCGGCGTGCCCACGTTCGATCTGCGCGTGCTCCAAGGCATCGGCCACTTCTTCGGGATCGTCACAGATCTCCGATAAGGACGTGTAGTTCATCGCGGCCATCAGTTCGCCGGTCACCGCCTGGGCGAGGATGTCCTGCCAGATCGGCGCGGTCGGTGAAGTGCATTCAACGGTTGAACAGTTCAGACCAATAAGGGTTTCCATATGTCCTCCTGCATATCAATGTGTGAGAAGCATTACGCGGCTCCGCGACCAGACCTGAACCTTGTTCCGCGCTCCTTCGAAACTCGAGCCAACGCCGACTTCCTAGGCCAGCCTGGCGATCAGGCAGTCGGCTTTGGATCCGGCGATGTCATCCGGCTCCAGCACGTACGAAAGTCTTGACGGAATTTTTCCCGCTCCTCCGGCGTCCGCTGTTTCCACCGTTCCCTCATGCCATGGAGACGGTATCCGCTTCGCCCTCGCGGGCCATGCAATCCGCCGAACAGTATCTTGCTCAGGATGAGCAGCCCCATGGCTTGCCAGTAGCCGATCACTTTCAATCCAAAGAGCGCCGGCATCAGCCAGTTCCACAAGCCCATGACCACGAAACCGAATCCTGCAAGCAGGACGACAAACAGCACGGCGAGCAAGGGAAACTTCAGTATGCGAAGAACGTTGTAGCTTTTCATTTTTGTACCTCATTCCTTTGCAGAAATTCGCCCCTGATATCGAAGACGTCGGCGGACCCGCGGATCGCGGCTCTCATCGGCGTTCCCTCCGCTACGCCGGTGTGCAGCTTCGATGGCTGAGCGTCGACGCCACGCACGAGGAGCAACACGCACACCCCCGCTTCCCCGACGACGCCCAAGGCCAGATTGTAGGGAGACAAATAGTTTGTGAGCGTCGACGACAGAAAGGTCAGCCAACCCAAACCGCCCAACAGCATCAGTGCGCCCAGGATTCGAGGCAGCAAGGTCAACCTGAAAGCGAGGTAGCCGATCAGAATGCAATAGAATCCGTCGAAGAGAATGGCCACGTTCACGCCTTGAGGCTGCAATCGAAGAACCTCAAACACGAGTCCCACGAGGTTGAAGGACATCGCAAGTAAAGTGAGGCTCCTGGTCACCGGACCAAGAGTGTTGTAGAAGAGCAGGGTCACGGCGATCATGGCTGAGGCGGCGACAAGGCCTCCGACGACATTCAACCTGCCACGAACCAGGATCTCGGCGAATGCCGCCGTCAGTACACCGAGCAAAGAAAGGACGCCCGCAGTCTTTACTCTGAAACCAGAGGATCTGAAACCGGAGGATCTGAAACCGGAGGATCCGAAACCGGAGGAACTGAAATCCGGGTTTCTGAAATCCGTGGTTCTGAGACTGGGGGCCGGGAAACGCGGCGACATTTTTGCGATTGGTTCGGTTAGCAGTGTGTTCATATTCTTTACCTCATGCAAGTTCTTGAATCAGGCTCATACGAGTTAGAGGGCTCCTTGATAGCGACGCAGGCGAACCGCGGCGGCGAAAAACATGGCGGCGACTGCCAGCCCGAGCCACAGACTGGGGTTGCTCAGGAATTGTCCCGGTGCGAGTTGTTCCAGTGGAATAAAATGCGGATCGATCGCGACGCCGCTCTTGTCCGTCAAGTGGAACGCTCCCTCGAATCCAATCAAGCGGTTGAGCAGCATGGAGCCGAAATAAGAGGTGTTAAAGGCAATCTTCTCGACGGCGCCAATCGCCAGTGGAGGCAACACAGCCCAGAGAAATGTCGCGCGCCGCACCGCACCTGAGACCAGCAGCGTCCACATGTAGAGCGGTGCGTGCCAGAGCACCATCACGATGACGCTATAGAGCAGTACGAGGTCCATCTCGAACAGCGGCGGGCCCCACGGTTCCGCGGTACTCGCGCCACTCATTAGGAGAACGGCGGAACTCGCCAGCCGCATGATGATTTGCAGGGAAATAGTGATGGCGAAGACGAGAACCGGCAGAATCACGAGAGGAACCATCGCCTTCGCAAGCGTGGTCGTAAGATCCGAAACCGGCAGCGACTTCCAGAACAGGATGCTGCGATCGCGACGCTCGCCGTGCAGCGCGTCGAGCGAGTAGAAGATACCGACCAGGAATGCGATCAGCATGATCAGCATGGCAGCATGGCTATACGGCATGGCGAGCGCGACAATGGGTTCAGGCGCCGAATGGTCCGCCCCGAGTTCTCGAATGCTGCGCGGCAGCCAAAACAGGCTAATCAGGTAGCCGAGCAGATAGATCGCGGCGACCGCTAGCGGTGCGACATAGATGGAACGGTTCTCCCACAATTCGCGTCGCACCGACCAGTACAGTGGCCGAGTCACCGTCACGACGCCGGGTGTGATTCGCAGCGCGTCGGACTCGGGCACGGTGTTTGATTGCATATTCATCTAGCTGCCCCCTTATGTGGGCGTTTGACTCACTGCATGCGACTCAGATCGGTCCTTGATAGCGACGCAGCCGGACCGCCGCGGCAAGCAACGCCGCAGCGACCATCAGCCCGATCCAAAGGCCAGGAGTACTCAAGAATCTGCCCGGAGTAAAGTGCGTCATGGGATCGAATAAGTTATCTGCTCCTGGAATGGCCTCCCGACCGCCCATGAAGCGGTATCCCAGCCAGGCGGCGAAGTGCGTAGTGTTGAACGCGATCTTCTCGACGGCGCAGATCGCGAGCCAGGGCAAGACGGCCCATAGAAATGCTGCGCGCCGCGCCCAGCCTGAGACCAGCAGCAGCCATCCGTAGATTGGCGCATTCCAGAGTATGTGCACGGTCACCAGGTGGTAGAGCAGCATCAGGGACATCTGGAATACCCGCGTCCATAGCGTCGCGACACCGAGACCACTTCCGATTAGTACGAGGCTGCTCAGCAGCAGCATGATCAACTGGGTGGCAATGACGATGGCGAAGCTGAGCAGGGGCAGAATGACGAGCGGGATGCTCGCCTTCGACAGCACCGTAGTGAGATCGGAAACCGGCAGCGACTTCCAGAACAGGATGCTGCGATCGCGCCGCTCGCTGTGCAACGCGTCGAGCGAGTAGAAAATCGACACGATAAAAACGGTCCCCAGGATCACGCCTGCTGCGAAGCTGAGAGGATCTTCGAGTGCCGTGCGCCGGTCAGCCAAATTTGTA
>Ga0207000_1007_pt2 | contig 99447 bp, 96 predicted proteins | sample Alteio_BWMinCont_90_FD_153498 | JGI IMG/M metagenome (GOLD analysis project Ga0207000, IMG submission 153498) | Enriched cells from forest soil in Barre Woods Harvard Forest LTER site, Petersham, Massachusetts, United States -... | ecosystem: Environmental > Terrestrial > Soil > Temperate forest >...
GTCGTTACGTCCATATGAGCAGAGCATGATCGAAACAGAGACCAAAACGGAAGCGCCGAAAGCTCCGGCCAAAGGCGTCCTGGTAACGGACAAGGCTTTGGCCAGGATCCGCACCGCCATCGTGAAGGAAGGCATTTCGCCCGAACAGGGAGGATTGCGTCTTGGCGTGCAAGGTGGCGGATGCTCCGGCTTGAGCTATAACATCCGTTTCGACACGCAACCGCGCGAACGCGACCGCGTTTTCCAGTTCGGCGATGTGCGGGTGTTCGTCGACCCGAAATCGTTCATCTATCTGCACGGCATGACCCTGGATTACCAGGAGACGCTCATGCAGCAAGGCTTCGTGTTCGTGAACCCGAACTCGACCAAGTCTTGCGGTTGTGGTACGTCATTCTCGGGCTGATGGTGTGGTGCGGGCGCCCTCGCCCGCGAGGGTCTCTCTCTACGGCGCGGCTGTTCTGGCGGCGCAAGCCCACGCGAAATGTGAGCGGACGTGGCGAGTGTGTTTGTGGCGAATTTGTTTATGGGGAATGTGGAATCCAACGCGAGCTCTTCACTGACGATGACAGGCGACGCGACTGCCACCTGCTGGTCGTGCGGGACCATGCGCGCCGTCCATTTCTGCAGCGCTTGCGGAAAAGTTCAGCCTCCGGTGCCAGTGGATTACTTCACGTTCTTCGGTCTGTCCCGCAAGCTAAATCTCAATACGGCGCTTCTGGAGCGCGAATTTTACGAGCTCAGCCGGAAGCTGCATCCCGACCTTTGCGCCCGGGCAGATAAACGGGAACAGGAATGGAGCCTGGAGCTATCGCACGCTGAAAGATCCAATCAAGCGCACGGAATATTTGCTGCGGCTGGAAGGCGTGGAGCTCGAAGAACAGTCCAAGGCAGCCACAGAAAAGGCACGAGCCGCGGGCGAGATCAAGAAGCAGGTTGTTCCTCCAGACTTATTGGAAGAGGTTTTTGAGCTGAATATGCAACTCGAAGAACTGCGTGCTCAAAAAAAGCTGGGCGAAGACGATCCAGCGTTGGTTGAGGAGATAGGAAGACAAAAACTGGAACTGGAAGAGAAGTACGAGTCGCTGTCCGAGGAATTGAAGAAATATTGGGACGAATGGGACCGCCTTCCCGGCAATGCTATGGAGGAAGGCCGGAGCAAAGTTCGCGACAAAATGGTAGACCTGCTGAATCGACGGTCGTACATCAGGAATTTGGTTCGGGACGTGAGTGAAGTGCTTGAGGGATAGCATTCGGTGCCGAGACGTTGGGTTGGCTGAGTGCTGAATGCTAAGTGCTGATTGCTGAATTATGGCCACTGACCGCATCGTCGGAATCGATCTCGGAACCACGAATTCTCTCGTGGCTTTCATGCAGGGGGAAAGCCCTATCGTGATTCCGGGTGAGGACGGCTTGAATCTCGTGCCATCCGTCGTTGCACTCGATGAACGCGATCAGATCATCGTCGGCAACGCCGCGCGTAAATATCTGATCGAAACTCCCGAGCGCGCCGTGTACTCGATCAAGCGCCTCATGGGCCGCGGGCTCGAAGATATTCAGGAAGAGCTCCAGCTGTTTCCATTTCGTCTGGCGGAAGACCTGCATGCAGGAGAAGTTCTGCGCATTAGGCTGGGAGAGAAGACTTTCACCCCGCCAGAAATCTCCGCGTTGATTTTGCGCCAGCTCAAGCGCAATGCCGAACGCTTTTTCAATGCTCCGGTCAACAAAGCCGTGATCACAGTGCCTGCCTACTTCAACGACGCGCAGCGTCAAGCGACAAAAGATGCTGGCCGCATCGCTGGCCTCGAAGTGCTGCGCCTGGTCAACGAACCCACGGCCGCGTCACTCGCCTACGGTCTCGACAAAAAGCAAAACGGCATCGTCGCGGTCTACGACCTGGGCGGCGGAACCTTCGACATTTCCATACTCAAGCTGCACGACGGAATCTTTGAAGTCATCGCGACCAACGGAGACACGCACCTCGGCGGCGACGATATCGACAATCTGCTGATTAAAATCGCTATCGACGATATCCTCGGCGACGCGAATCTGGATGTCTCTCGCAACGGCGAAGTTGTTGCCACCATCCGCAAGGCCGTCATCGAAACCAAGATCGCATTGTCTTCCGAATCGGCCACGGAACTGGACATTGAACTGCCGCAGGGCAAGCGCTATCAGCGCGAAATCACGCGTGAGCAGTTCGAGCAACTGATCCAGCCAATCATCGATCGTACCGTTGGACCGTGCAAACAGGCTTTGAAGGATGCTGGATTAAAGCCGGCGCAGATTGACGAAGTCGTGCTGGTCGGCGGTTCGACGCGCATTCCGAAAGTACGCGCGCTCGTCGAAGAATTATTTCAGCGCAAGCCCCACACCGATCTCAACCCAGATGAAGTCGTGGCGCTCGGCGCGGCAGTGCAGGCCAACATTCTCGGCGGCGGTTCTGAAGCCACCGAGAACATGCTGCTGCTCGACGTTACACCGCTGTCGCTAGGCATTGAAGTCGCCGGCGGCGTGACCGATAAAATCATTCTGCGCAACTCGACCATCCCCGCTTCAGCCACGCAGTACTACACGACGCAGATCGACGGTCAGGCCAACGTTGCCATTCACGTTCTGCAGGGTGAACGTGAACTGGCCAAGGATTGCCGCTCACTCGCGCGCTTCGATCTGAAAGGAATCCCGCCAATGACTGCGGGCATGCCGCGCATCGAGGTTAAGTTCCTGATCGACGCCAACGGTATCCTGCACGTCTCCGCACGCGAACAGCGCAGCGGAAAGGAATCTGAGATCGAAGTGCAACCCAGCTATGGGTTGACCGATGATCAAGTCGAAAACATGATTCTCGATTCTTTCGACTTTGCCGAAGAAGATTTCCGCCGGCGGCAAGTGATCGAGGCGCGCAACGAAGCAGACACGATTCTTGCGGCGCTGGAAAAGGGCAAGAAGAGCCCCGCGTGGGGCCAACTCACCAGCGACGAGAAGAAAAAGATCGCCAAGTTGGAAAAAGCATTGGTCCAGACCAAAGGCGAGGACGACTATTCAGCGATCCGCACAGCGATCGACCTTTTAAACCAGGGCACGATGCGTCTCGCAGAACTAATGATGGACACGGCCGTCGGCACCGCCCTCAAAGGCAAAAACATGGACGAAGCCGACATGGGCGAAGGAACAGAGACTGGCCATCCCGTAGCCAGAGCCGACTTCGAGTAAAGAACACGTAGCCCGGACGCCCTCGTCCGGGGGCCGAGCACAGCTCGGCATGCACAACGAGGCTTCAAGGAGCATTCATGGCAGATGAGAAAACCAAAGGATCGGGCACCGCGACCGTGGACTCACCCGGCGAAAATACTGTCCAACTAACTTTCTTGCCCGAAGGCAAGACCGTCGAGTTCGAGCGTGACAAACTTCCCTACAAGGATCATGGCAAGGAACAGTCCATCCTCGATGTGGCGTTGAACTACGGCGTCCGTCTGGACCATGCCTGCGGCGGTAATTGCGCCTGCACTACCTGCCACGTGTGGGTGAAGGAAGGTGCGGAGAATCTCTCCGAAATGGACGACGACGAAGCTGATCGTCTGGACATGGCTGCCGATTTACAGTTAAACTCTCGTCTCGGCTGTCAGGCCGTGATCACGAAGCCAGGCAAAGTTGTGGTCGAGATCCCGTCGTGGAATCGCAATTACGTGTCGGAAGAACACTAGAAAGCAGCAGTCAACATTCAGCACTCAGCCAGCAAAGATTTCCCTGGCAGCGGCAAGATCGCGCAGGGACTGAATGCTGAGTGCTAATTGCTAATTGCTGATCTCATCAAGGAGCCACATGGCAAAAGACCTAACCTGGGACGACGCTGAAGACATCGGCATCCTGCTTTCGGAAGCGCACCCTCAACTGGAGCCACTCTCGATCCGTTTCACCGATCTTCATGGTTACGTAATCGCGCTGCCCGAGTTCAAAGATGATCCCAAGAAATCTACCGAAGGCAAGCTTGAGGCCATCCAGATGGCTTGGCACGACGAGTTCCTGGACAGAACCCAAGCGTAAACCCACTCCAAAAAGACCCCCTGTTGACAAGCTTATTACCTCGGCATGACAATCCCGGTGCCGTCCGCCCCTATTCTGATTTCTCCTGAGTAGCTTGGTATGGAGATCGCGGAACGATCTCCTCTCCTCAAGCAAAAGGGGCGCGGCGGATACCGTGCCCCTTTTTTCTGTTCGATAAAGTCTAACCTACAGTGGCAGGCACTGGCTCCTCTACGCTAGCCTCGCGCAGGAACTTCGCAGCTTCTTCGGGCGGAGTCGGATTAATATAGAACCCGGTACCCCACTCGAATCCAGCTGTCTTGGTCAGTTTGGGCATGAATTCGATGTGCCAGTGGTAATGATCGTTGGTCGGGTCCTGCACCGGCGAAGTGTGAATCACCAGGTTGTAAGGCGGATTGTCCAGCACTCGGTCGGCCTTCATCAGCAGCGTCTTGATAGCCTTGGCCAGATTCTCAAATAGTTGCGACGAAGAATTCTCGAACGCCGACTCATGCTGCTTCGGCATGATCCAAGTCTCGAAGGGAAATCGCGGCGCGTACGGAGCCAACGTCAGGAAGTCCTGATTCTCGGCGACCACGCGAGTACTTGTCTCCGTCTCCTGCCGGATCACGTCGCAGAACACGCATCGTTCTTTGTAAATGTAATATTGTTTCGCACCTTCCAACTCCTCGACCACATAGATGGGAAGGATTGGCAGCGCGATCAGTTGCGAGTGCGCATGTTCCAGCGAAGCGCCGGCAGCCTCTCCGTGATTCTTGAAAATCAGAATGTATTTAAACCGCCGGTCCTTTTTCAGATCAAGAATGCGGTCGCGGAAAGTCCAAAGCACATCTTCGATTCTTTTGGGAGGCAGTGTGGCCAGACTCGCATTGTGATCAGGAGTCTCAATGATGACTTCGTGCGCGCCAATCCCGTTCATCCGGTCGAACATGCCTTCGGCCTGGCGGTTCAAGTTGCCTTCAATTCCAAGTGCGGGAAACTTGTTAGGAACCACTCGCACCGTCCACCCTGGGGTGTCGCGCTGGGGTGGGGGCCCCCCGTTCGGGTTCGGACGATACGCCTGAATCTCGGGCGGTGTCTTGCTCTCATTTCCATAACAGAACGGACAAAACCCCCCTTTTAATTTCACTCCATCACGGGCAAAATCCGTTGGACGTTTGGCGCGGTCGGTCGAAATAATTACCCAACGACCTACAATTGGATCTTTTCTAAGCTCGGGCAAAGATTAAATCCTTTCAATAAGGGCATACGAAATTGGTCAGAGCCAAACCGGTACATTACGCCACAGGGAAGGCATTCCGAAACAGTTCGATCAGCGGTTGGCTGGACTGACGTTCATAATACACGGTCACCACATCGAAACGCCACCGGCACGAAGGCGCCACATAACGAAGATACTCGTCGGCCACCGCTGCGAGTCCGCGCTGCTTGTCGCGGTCGACGGCCGCTTCGGCAGGCTTTACATCGTGCGTGGTGCGCGTTTTGACTTCTATAAAACACAGAACGCTCTTTTCCCAGCCGATCAAATCAATCTCGCCCCTCCGCCGAGATGAGCGAAAATTGCGCGCTACCATCACGTAGCCCAGACGCCGCAAGTAAAAGTAAGCAGCTTCCTCCCCACGTCGCCCAGTCCGCTGGTGAGGAGGAATATCTTCGGGCAGGAGCGTGCGCTCCGCGAGCCAATCCAGCGCCCGAACTGCGGCCTGCGTCACCCGCCCCGAAAGGAGAATCGGCATAACTAACAGATCGTAGAACGGACAAGCCGAATTTGGATGTGACCTTCATCACATGAAAGCGAGGGCGCCCCGCTACTTGCGTCTTTGCATGGGGCAGGATCCATGCCACGAACTGAACCCGGCCCAAAAATAATAGGGCGGGTCAAGTTAGACCCGCCCTACGCAGCCGGCACAAGGGAGGACATCCCGCCCGGCTGGCTAAACTCTTTGCCCCACACTCGAAATGGATTCTTCGAGTGCATCCATGGCGACATCAGCTTCCTCTTTGGTCACGATGAGCGGCGGCGCGATCCGAATTGTGCTTGGGCCACAACCTAAGAAAAGAATGCCACGCTCGAAGGCCATCTGAATGATGCGGTCACGCTCGGCCGCGCCATATTCTCTGGTCTTCTGATCTTTGACGATTTCGACTCCGATCATAAGCCCGCGTCCGCGAACGTCCCCAACCAGCTTGTGCTTGCTGGGCCAGCCCGCCATCCGTTTCAACATGTGGTCGCCAACCTCGGTTGCGTTATGCAGCAAGCCATCACGTTCGATTACGTCCAGGGTGGCCAGCGCAGCCGCATTGCAAACCGGATTGCCTCCAAATGTAGAGGCGTGCGAGCCGGGAACCCAGTCCATGATTTCGGCTTTGCTGATAGTTACGCCCAGCGGCATGCCCGAAGCGATACCTTTGGCCGAACAAACAATGTCGGGCTGCACGCCGGTGTGCTCGATGGCCCACCACTTGCCGGTGCGCCCGATACCGCTTTGCACTTCGTCGGCAACCAGCAGAATGCCGTGGCGGTCGCAAATGCGGCGCAGTTCCTGCATGAAGACGGTGGGAGCAACGACATATCCACCTTCGCCCTGCACCGGCTCGACAAAGATTGCGGCTACTTCCTCGGGGGCAAGCGTAGTCTTAAAGAGCTTGTCTTCGATGAAGCGGGCGCAGCCCAGCGCGAAGGCTTCGGCATCCTGCGGTCCGCCTTCGCATCCGCGATATACGTCTGGGTAACGAATGTGAGTTACCCCCGGAACCAATGGCCCAAAGCGCCGCTTCTGCTGCGGCTTCGATGCGGTGAGCGAAAGCGCGCCCATGGTGCGCCCGTGGAACGCGCCAAAAAATGCGATCACGTTTTGACGCTTGGTGTGATAGCGGGCGAGCTTCAGTGCGCACTCAATCGCTTCCGCGCCCGAGTTGCCGTAGTAGATTTTGTGTGGGCGGGGCATCGGAGCGATCTTCGATAGGCGCTCAGCGAGGGTCACCATATTCTCGTAATAGAAGTCGGTGCCGGACATATGAATCAGTTCGGCCGCTTGTTTCTGAATCGCCGCGACCACATGGGGATGGCAGTGACCGGTCGATGTAACCGCGATCCCGGCTGAGAAATCGAAGAATTCATTTCCATCGACGTCGGTAACGACGATGCCGCGTCCCTGCTTTGCGACCAGCGGATAGGAGCGGGTGTACGAGGGCGAAATGTATTTGCTGTCGCCTTCTAGAACGCGCTTGGCATTGGGGCCCGGCAAAGCCGTTTTAAGCTTGGGCCCGGTAAGAGTTTGGGTTGACATTGCATCCTCCAAAATGGTCGTTGGTCGTTCGTCTTGGGTGGTTGGCTTCGAGCGGAGTTCAGCCCTGAAGTCAGAATCGGACGAGGAGGATGGGAAAACTAATCGCTACCGAATAGGCTGGGACGCGCTTGCGACGGCAACACTGCCAGATAACGACGCGGGCACACGAGAAAATGGAGCCAGCACGCGGGCAGGTGCGAATTGGGATTTTGGCGGCGCATCGGAAATCATTCCATGGTTATTATATCCTGCCGCGAGCGACGGCGTAACCCCCAATCGGTCCTTGACCGTTAGTCACGGGCGCCGGACAGCCTATGGCTACGGCATTCGGTACTTTCTAATATCTCGCATCTCTTCGCTCGTTTGTTGTGTCTGATACTTATCCGCTGATCGACGAATATGACCAATGCCCAGCGCCAAAGCCGCTTTGCCGTGATCCTTGCCTTTGGGCTGGTGTATTTCTTTTGGGGATCGACGTATCTGGCGATTGATATCGCGGTGGAGCGCATTCCGCCAGCTCTAATGTGCGCTGTGCGCTTTTCGATTGCCGGCGTCTTTATGCTGGCATTTTGCGGGCTACGCGGTCGCAACATCCGCCACAGCCCGCGGCAGTTAGCGCAAATGGCGACGGTGGGCGTGCTCCTGCTCATGGGCGGCAATCTTACGCTCTCGTATGCCGAAAAATATGTGGCTTCCGGCTTGGCTGCGTTAATCGTCGCCGTCACGCCGCTTTGGTTCCTGGTGCTGGATACGCTCTTGCTCGGCGACCATCACGTTTCAATTCGCGGCAAAGCCGGGCTGGGCCTTGGCGTTGTCGGGCTGTTCGTATTGTTGTGGCCCGACCTCACCACGACGACTTCCTTTGGGCGGGTGCAATTGTGGGCCTCGATCAGCCTGCTCGGCGGGTCGTTCAGTTGGGCGTTGGGTTCGGTACTGGCCAAACGTTGGAAATCCGCGGACGTAGATCCCTTCTCGGCTACGGCTTGGCAGATGATCGCGGCGGGATTAGCCAATCTATTATTCGCCATTGCTGCCGGAGATTTTTCCCAAGTAGTCTGGACGCCACGCGGGATCGGCGCCACATTGTATTTGGTGGTTTGCGGATCGTGGATCGGATACACCGCGTATATCTGGTTACTGAACCATGTGCCTACGGCGAAAGTTTCCACGTACGCTTACGTGAACCCCGTAGTGGCGGTTTTTCTGGGATGGCTCATACTGCATGAGCATGTAGACAGATATATCCTCGCGGGCAGTGCGATCGTGGTCGCCTCAGTGATTCTCGTGACCAGCGCGCAGGTCACGAAGAAACCGGCAGCAGGCGAAATGGCGATGGTGGAGACGACCGGAGATTAACTTCGATGATGGATCGCGCTAGACGAGGTGTCCCGTCAAACACACCCGCCCCTCGAGCGGATTCATCGTTCCTTGGACTACGGGCACCATATGCGGCAAGCGGTCATCAAAAAGCGTGAGCTGATTGTAAAGAGGAGGAATCACTTCAAAGTACCCTTGCCACGCCTTGGGCTGCCGTGGCTCTAATGCGTCGAAAACTTCTTCCCTCGCCACGCATGTTTGGCCGCCGCTAAAGGCGTTCGGATTTCGAGTCAAAGAATACACGTACCCATAAATGCCGTTGCAGCTGTCGTTGTGTATCTCGTGTCGCATCCCATCGAGATGGAGAGATAGCCAAGGCGACCGCGGCGACACTCCGTTCAACTCAGAGTCGCAAAGCGCTTCCAGCCGGGTTAAGTAATCGTCAATCAGATCGCCGCCTAAGACTTTAACGGCGTCAGTCCGCAAATAGCAGTAGACCTCGGGCATATTCCAGTAATCCCAGCACTGATGTTGGCTGAGAAACGAATGCGTGCTGGGATCTCCCATGAACTGTTCGTATCGGGCGCGGGCCTCGTTGGCGCGGCGCCAAAAATTCGCAATCACTCTGGTGCGAAACAGGGGCGTTCGCTGGCGCGCGGAAGTCGCTACGGATTCATGCATAAAGGCAAGACCCAAGGCGCTGCTTCGCGGAATTGTATCGCATGATTCGACGCCGGTCTTGCCCGCCGGCCTTTAGACAACTGAAGCGCAAAAGCCTCGCACGCTCTGTTAGTGTGTTTGTGAGGCTTGACCGGAGATAAAATCAAGCGCCTGGGTGCTAATCGCTTATGATCGGAAAATCGCCTATTACAACCACGCTGGTGGGCATGAACGTCGCGGTGTTCGCGGTGATGGTGTTAACGGGCGTGTCCCCCGTGAATCCGAGCGCGGCACAGCTGCTGAAGCTGGGTGCGAACTACGGGCCACTTTCCCTGGGCGCGGAGCCGTGGCGAATCCTAGCTTCGAACTACATTCATGGTGGGATCATCCACATTTTTTTTAATATGTGGTGTTTGTGGAACCTCGGCTTCCTGGCTGAACGAATCTTCGAACCTTGGACGTACGTGCTCACATACACTTTTTCTGGGATCGCCGGCAGCCTGGCTAGTTTGTGGCGGCACCCGGTTTCAGTTGGCGTAGGTGCCTCCGGCGCAATTTTCGGACTCGCCGGCGCATTGATCGCCGCGCTTTATCTCGGACGCCTGCCGATCCCCAAGCAGGCGATGCAGAGCACACTGAAAAGCCTGCTCGTCTTTGCCGGATACAATTTGTTCTTCGGCGCTTTGCTGTCGGGGATTGGCGTCGATAACTGGGCTCACATTGGCGGATTGTTGGCCGGGCTCGTCATCGGAGCGGCGCTGGCGCAGCATTTGATGGCGCCGCCAGAAATACGCAGTCGATGGCGCAACGGAGTTTTTGTGGCCGCTGCCGTCGTGCTTTTCCTGGCATTCGAGCTGGTGAAGCGCGCAAACGGGATGGCGCCACAGTAGTGCTGAGAGACTTGGGCGCCAGCGCCACACTTATTTATTCGGTTCCTTCTTCCGGATCGTCATCGCTCACGACTTCAACTGTATGACCGCGAACCGCGAAGGTGAATTTCTGGTCTGCCTGCGAAACAAAGCTTACCCGCGTAGGGGCGCGTTGCCAGGCCGGCGGCGCACATTCTGAGCTGGATGCTTCCTCGTTAGCGGCTTCTCCCAGAGGCTTTTTCAAGATGGGTTTGCGGCGGCCAAGTTGCATCACGACGGCAGAAAGCTTGTGGCCGTCCTCCGAGATGCCGCAGTAGGCGACGTAATCACGATACCAACTGGCTGAGGAAGAGTCGGGATCGAACTCTGGCAGACTGGCTTGCGAGATGTGCCCGGTGATGCGATCGACGACGAGCCATCCACTGCGTTGCCAACTCCAACGCACGGTAGATTCCTGGGGCAGAGTCTCGTTCACGCGAACGATACGCCGCACTACAAACACTTCCTCAGTCACATCATGCGGAATGCCGAAGGTAAATTCTTTCAGCCGGGAATCTACATACAGGGGCCTAATCTTCAAATCGTCGGGCCGGTTTTGGTCGAGATCCGAAGACGGCTTCACTACGGTCCATTTTCCGAAAACGATCACGTGCGGCTTGGATGCGGCCAACACCGTCGCTGTGAAAAAGAAAAGGCAGAGAGCAATGCGAAAAAGAGAACTCATACAATCAGGCTAAGCATCGATTGCCTGCCTGAGCAAGGCCAGATCGCACATTGGGTCAAGAGATTTCCCAAAATGACCTGGCCAAGAGTTGGGCAGGTGGTTGCACGGATAACAATGCGTTCTCACTGGGGTGCCGCTAAATCCGATACAATAGGGAAGCGCTCGACCGCAGTTATGAGCCCTCCCCATAAATTCCGGACATCTCCTGCCAGCCATTCTTCGTCTTACAAAGAGATGGGGGAACTTTCACCGCGTCGCGCTCCACGCATATTGGTCGTCGACGATAACCCGGACACAATGGTGCTGATGCGTGAGCTGCTTTCCACTCGAGGCTATGAAGTGGTGGCGGTTCCGGACGCAGCTCAGGCTGAGAGCGAGATTCGACAGGAACTGCCTGACCTGATTCTTTCCGATGTGGTGATGCCGGGCAAGTCGGGTTATGAGCTGTGCCGCGAAGTCAAGGACAACCCTGCCACACGCTTGATTCCGTTCGTTCTCATTACGGGGTTGAGTGATCGCGAGGACAAGCTGCGGGGCATCGAAGCCGGGGCCGACGACTTCTTAAATAAACCCATTTTTTCGGAAGAGCTGTTCGCTCGCGTCAAGTCACTGCTTAAACTCAAGGAGTTCACTGACGAGTTGGAAACTGCGGAATCGGTACTTTGCACGTTGGGCTTGAGCGTGGAGAGTCGCGACCCATATACCGAGGGTCATTGTGAACGGCTGGCAGAAAATGCGAGCAATCTGGGACGTCATCTCGGGCTGAATGAAGAGTCGATCGTGGCGTTACGCCGGGGCGGGTACTTGCATGACCTGGGGAAAATCGCAGTTCCTGACGACATTTTGAAAAAGGGAACGAACCTGACCGACGAAGAGTGGGTCATCATGCGGCAGCATCCGGTGACCGGGGAGAACATTTGCAGGCCGCTGAAGTCGTTGCGGCTGGTGCTGCCCATTATCCGCAATCATCATGAGCACTCCGATGGCAGCGGCTATCCGGATGGATTGCAAAAGGCGGAGATTCCTCTGCTTCCGCGAGTCCTGCAGGTGGTGGATGTGTACGATGCTCTGCGGACGGCGCGACCCTACAAACCGGCGCAGAGCCACGAGCATGCTGCTTTTACTATGCGCCAGGAAGCCAGCGGCGGACTGTGGGACGAAGAACTGGTCGCGGAGTTTTTGTCCATGCTGCAGAAGCAGCGGCAAGTGGCATAGGAAGCTTCTGGATATCGGCTCCTCGGTTCCAGTTCACTCTCGCAATTCTTGATTGCGCGAGGTTGACTCTGAAGCGGCAATCCTTGAGACTAAGCGTCTCATAGCTGAAAGCCGACGGCTGACAGTTGAGATCCGGATTTGGAACCTGCCACATACAGCATTATCCTCCCGGCCTACAACGAAAGCGCGCGCATTACAGCCACGCTGGACAAGATTCTCGCTCACGCAACCGAACGCGGTTGGAACGTGGAAGTTATTGTGGTGAATGACGGATCGAGTGATACCACCGCAGAAATCGTTCTCGAATACGCGAAGAAGCACGCTACGCTTCGACTGTTGGAAAATCCTGGAAACCGAGGCAAGGGCTTCAGCGTTCGCAACGGAATGCTGCACGCAAAGGGCGACGTTCTGCTGTTTAGCGATGCTGACTTGTCGTCGCCGATTGAGGAGGCGGACAAACTGTTTGCCGCCATTGTGGAGGGCGCCGACATCGCGATCGGATCTCGATGGATTGATTCGCGACTGCAGATTCGCAGGCAACCGCTGTACCGTCGGCTCTTCGGACGAATCTTCAATCTTGCATTGCGCCTTGTTTTAGGTTTGCAGTTTAAGGACACCCAGTGCGGCTTTAAGGCTTTCACCCGTCGCAGTGCGCAAGCAATCTTCCCGCAGCAAAAAATCGAGCGTTGGGGATTCGATCCGGAATTGCTCTACCTGGCCAGAAAGTTCGGCTTCACGGTCAGCGAAGTTCCGGTCGCATGGTCGCACCGCGAAGGAACACGCATCCATCCCCTCCGCGACGGCATCCGTATGTTTGGTGAACTGCTAAGGGTCCGCTGGTATGCGCTGAAGGGAGACTACGTTCCTTCCAACGTTGTTTCCCAACCGCTCTAGAAGCGGTTTGTTGATAAATCCGGGAAGAAGACATGGAACGCCGGGATTTTCTGAAAAATGCGGGAATCGCTGTAGTGGGCCTGGCTTCGCGCCGCATGTTTGCTGAAAGGAACGAGGGTCTCCAACCCAAAGCCGACTTCACTCTGCGCATTTCTTCCGTTTCGTTTGATATCGCTCCCGGCAGGACCATTCACACTTTCGGCTACAACGGCCAAGTTCCGGGCCCACTCCTGCGAATGAAGGAAGGTGTTCCGATCACTGTCGATGTCTTCAACGACACGGATCACGAAGAGATTGTCCACTGGCACGGCCAAATGATTTCAGTAGCAGCCGACGGCGCGACGGAAGAAGGTAGTCCGCCGGTTCCACCGCGCGGGCATCGCCGATACAACTTCACGCCCAAGCCGGCCGGCACGCGTTGGTATCACAGTCACGCATTTGCGGGGAAAGACCTTCATCGCAGTCTGTATACCGGCCAGTTTGGCTTTGTTTATGTCGAACCTAGGAGCGATCCCGGACATTATGACAGCGAAGTTTTTCTGGCGATGCATCAGTGGGAACCTTACTACAGCGCCTCGATGCAGGAGTCAGACGAAGGCAGCGCGCCCCCGCCACCGAATAACGGGCTTGAAGTTGGGTATCGAGCCTTCTCGTTTAATGACAAAGCTCTCGGACACGGGGATTCCGATCAAGGTTCGACAGGCGGATCGCGTTTTGTTTCATTTCCTGAACGCGAGCGCAACCGAAACAGTAAATGTAGCGTTGGCCTCCCATCAATTCGAAGTTGTGGCCCTGGATGGCAATCCCGTACCGAAGCCGCAAAAAGTGAAAGTGCTTCAGATCGGCGCGGCAGAGCGTGTCGACGCCATCGTGAGCATGGACTCGCCGGGAGTTTGGATTCTGGGGACCACGGATGACGACGATCGCAAGAATGGCTTTGGTGTGGTCGTCGAGTATGCCAATCAAAAGGGCACTCCGCAGTGGACGAAACCGGAGAAGTCGCAGTGGGACTACACGCTGTTTGGGCAGGAGACCAACCGTGTTGTCACGCCCGATGGCCAGTTCGATTTAGTCTTCAAGAAGATTCCGGGTGGGCACGGCGGTTTCAACCGCTGGACGGTTAACGGGAAGTCTTATCCACATACAGATCCGATGATGGTTCACGCCGGAAAACGATACCGCATGATCTTTCGGAATGAGAGCGACGACGCCCACCCTGTTCACCTGCATCGGCATAGTTTCGAACTGACCAAGGTGTACGGCAAGGCCACGTCCGGTATTGTGAAAGACACCGTGGTCGTGAACGCCAATAAAGTCGTCGAGGTCGACTTCACGGCGGAAAATCCGGGAAATACGCTTTTTCACTGCCATCAGCAGATGCATATGGACTTTGGGTTTATGGTTTTGATGAAGTATGCCTGAGGTGCTATGCCGAATCCTGTGCTCGACACGAACGCTCCGCGTGCCACGATTCTCATTCGGCTATTGGTAGGCGGCGTTTTCCTGGCGGAGGGAATTCAGAAGTTTCTCTTTCCTGCAACTTTAGGCGTGGGGCGTTTCATAAAGATTGGCATTCCAGCGCCGCAGCTTTTCGCGCCATTTGTTGGCGTCGTTGAAATTGTCTGCGGAACGCTTTTAATCGTTGGCTTGTTCACGCGACTGGCCGCTATTCCGCTGATCATCGATATCAGCGTTGCCATAGTCACGACCAAGATTCCCATGCTGTTTCGGGCAGGCTTTTGGAGCACAGTGCACGAAGCCCGAACCGACTATTGCATGCTTCTGGGATTGGTGTTTCTTCTTCTGGTCGGCAGCGGGCCGTTCTCCATGGATCAACGAAAGTTTTAAAACCCTAGGCGGCTTGAACCGAGGATTTTGCAACCTTCGGCTGGAATGAACGCAAGGCGTCGTCCAGCGTAGGATGAACATCGAAAACGGGAAGCAGGTTCGTGAGCTCGAGTGTGTGCCGGATCTGAGAGTTGAGTCCCGCTAATTTCAGCGAACATCCGCTGGCTCGAATCCACATATGCACGACCACCAACTCGCCGAGACCGGCGCTGTCGATTGCCTCCAAGCCACTGCACTCGACCACGATTTGGCGTGCATGCGGCAGTAGTCCCGCGATTTTTTGGGAGAATGCGGTGGCTTCGTCACGATAGGTGAAGCGGCCCCTGCAAGAAAGAACCGTTACATCATTGATTGCGCGGATTTCCAGATCTAACTTCACACTGCACTCCTTGTCCGGCCCACGAAGCTCGCTTCCGGCCCACGCTAGTCCCTTGGTGTCCTGTTTGTGATTTCAATGATACTGATTGGATGTCTGTGGGCGGGCTGTGCGACTGTGAAAATCTAGTTAATTGTTTGAGACTCTCAGAAGTTCGTGTTCGCAACATCCTCTTTTCGGGCAAGGCGCATCCAAGTGGATTCGTCGCTAAGTTCGGCGTCAACTTTAGGAGGATGTGAACCGTGCATAGGAGTGCCGCAATTATCTTCACTTTCTTTACCCTCTTTGTGCTCGTAAACGTGGGGTACGCTCAGATTCCGAGTGGAAATGTTTACCTCGGATATTCGTACATGAGTGCGGACCTGCTCTCGAGCGGTCGCACAAACATGAATGGGTGGAATGGCTCATTGGAGGGCAAAGTCTTGCCGTTTATTGGCATCGTTGCCGATTTCAGCGGGAATTACGGTTCGGCTGCACTTGCGCCGAATACACTCTGCACTGGGGTTGTTAACGGATCGTGCTCCGGCCTTAGCGCCAGCACAAACATTTACAGTTATCTGTTTGGTCCGCGAATTTCAGTTACTGTGGGGAAGGTCCGGCCGTTTGCGGAGGCGCTGTTTGGGGCGGGTCACATCACGGAGAGTGCGTCGGAGTTTTCCAACTCGAATACGTCGTTTGCTTACGCGGTCGGCGGCGGCATTGACTATCACTTGATCCCTCTCATCAGTTGGCGACTGGAGGGCGACCTGCTGCAAACTCGTTTCTTCAGTAACACGCAGAATAATGTGCGAATCTCGACCGGGATTGTGATTCATTTCTGAACAGAGCTAGAACTCGATTCGTGACCGGACAACTTAGACCATGGTTTCAATTGGAGTCGGAGCGACTGATCGCTTAGCGCATGTTTCGAGAATGTCGGGAACTTCAAACAGCGCTCGATTCGAATACGCGCTGGCATTGCGGCGGAGTTGATCGAACGTCGTATTCTGGAGCAGTCGCTGAACGGTCGGGGCGATTTCTCGAAAGTTGGATACGACGATTCCAAAACCGTTTTCGGTCAGCCATTCCGCGTTGTAGCGCTCTTGCGGCAGTGTTTTCGCATTGCATTCCACGATTACGGGTAGGTGGAACTGCAGGGCCTCGCTGATCGATCCGGGACCGGGTTTGCCAATAAAAAAATCGGCCAATGTCATGTAGGACTCTACATTCTGCGTGAAGCCTTGAACTGCGATCGGCTTCTTGGTTTTCAAACTCTTGAGTTGAGAGGCGAGTTCCTGATTATGCCCGCACAGCATGATCAACTGGACGCCGCTGTTGCTTTCGTCAAGACGCTTGGCAATATCAAACATGACTCGAGGTCCGTGGCCTCCGAAGAGAGCAATCCCGGTCGGGCAATCCGGTTCAAGACCGAGTCGCATGCGTTCAGCGACTCGATCGACGACCGTCTTCTGATAAAACTTGGGCTTCAAAACCATCCCTGACGTTTCGAAGATATGGTCCGCAGGATGACCCAGCGCCAATGCCTGCTGCTTGGCCCGTTCGGTGGCTACGATAATGTATTGGGACTCTCGCTCGATCCAGAAGTGCGGCGGGTAATCCGCAAGATCAGTGAGCAGCGTAACGAAGGGAATTTTTTCCGGCCCTAGAAGGCTTTCGCCAATCGCGCGATTGAAGTGCGGGATTACCGATAGCACCAGGTCCGCCGGATGCTGCGACCAATAAGCTCGCAGGGCCTTCACGACCCAGGAATGCGCGAGGCGAATTGTTCCCAACAGCACTACCAGCAGTTGCGGCGTAAACCGCGTCCAGCCGTTTCGCAGAATCAGGTTGTAAGTATCTTCGACGCTTAGGCCGGTCGCTTTGCGAAGCACGTCCAGCGGGGCGAGTAAATCTTGCACATTGAGAAGACTGACGTCCCAGGGCTGGTCCTGCACTGCGAGTGTGGCCTTCAAAGCGTCGGCTGTACTGCGGTGTCCCCCGCCGGCGTGGTGGAAAACGATTGTCAGTCTGCGCAAGAATCTCCTGACCGGGTGTTGCCGGGGCAAGCGGCGTCAGCCATTAATATTCTCGTATTCTGCATCTTCAGGGAGTGCCGGCTCAAACCCGATTTCAGTTTCGGCGTCTTCGCTGGAATCAGAATCGCCGGGTCGCTTTTGATATTCGTGAATTCGCGCCCCTGCGGGGTCGATCGTAATGTAGGTAAGCCTTTCGTCAACCCATCCGCCCGCGTTGTAGTAGTGGATGCCTTCCTTTTCCTGGTGCATGGCCTCATGAGTATGGCCGCAGAAAATGCGAGTTGCTTTGTGCAGACGGGCGTGAAACAGCGCTCCTGCAGCCACTTTGTGCGACATGCGCAACCAGCGCGTGTTGATGCGGTCAATGAAGCGGGCCACTGGTTTTCCCTTAACATCAAGCCTTTGCAGCAAAAGATAAAATAGAGTTCCGAAATAATTGAGACGAACGTTATTGGCCAGGAGCCGGTCGAATTGATGGCCGTGAATGGCCAGATGACGTACGCCGCCGTACTCCCACGCGTACTCCTGATACACGCGTACGCCGACCAGGTGCGACATAATATCGGCGAGGCCCTGGTCGTGATTTCCCTCGACCCAAACTACTTCCAGGTCGCGTTTAGGATTGGACAGCTTGCGGATATATCCCAGAAATTTCCAATGTTCCTTGGTCAGCCTGCGGAAATTGAGGTCGGCGAAAATATCGCCCAGCAAAATCAGGCGTCGGAAACGATTTTGCTTCAGCACGCAAGTGGCCTCGCGCGCGCGGCTGGTGTCCGATCCCAGATGGACGTCGGAAAGGATCAGCGTATCGTAGACGGGCGGATCCATACCTTATTTCTAGCCCGTGAATGTTACGGGACGATGAAATAAAGGTCACAATGCGGTAAATGTATCGACCAAGGTAACAACCCATGGCTACGGTCGGACTTAATGGAGCGAAGGTCAGTAATTGTTGGCGATCTATTTCTGCGGCACGTATTCCTTTGGCGGGGCAGCGCCTTCGCCGAAGAAATACTGCTCCATCTGTTTGACAATTGCCTCTTGATCCTCGCGGCGCGCGGGATTCAGACGATACTCGTTTAGCAGCATCTTGCAGAATTCCGTCCAGCCCTGCCACGCTTGCTGCGAGACGTTTTCGTAAATCTTCTTGCCAAATTCCGTGTCAAAAGGTGGCTCATCTAACCCCGGAAGCTCCTTGTGCAACTTGACACAGAAAACCGTGCGCTCAGCCATATTTCTCCTCAATAGTCTGTCTGAAAAATTATCTCATACGAAGTTAGAAGGCTTCAGGCTTCGGGCGTCGCGTTCTGCTTCTCCCCGAAGCCTGAAGCCCGATCCCTGAAGCCCTGTTATTCCACGAACACCACCAGAATCCGTCCGTCCGACTTGTACCCGTCACCTGTGGCATTCTTCGCATCCTGCACAGGATTGGGCGGGAGGTAGTAAGACATACTTTTCACCTTGCCTCCCTTCTCCAGACTGGCACCGATATTTTCTCGTTCGCCATCGACGTTGGGATCAATCTTGTGTGTGACGTCGCCATTGCGTTTGTCCTTGGCAAACCCAATGTCATGAGTTCCAGCGCCCACCCACACGGTTTGTCCGTTCCACGTAAAGGGCGCCTTCCACAAGCGGAAGTGGTGGCGGCTTGCGACCATGGCGATGGGCTCCGCCTGCTCGTAACCAAAATCCTGTGGACGGTTGAATAGATAAAGCGTGCTCATTGGCATCGTCAGGTAGTCTTTGTTTTCGTAAGTCGTCATCGCGGCTTCGAGAACTGCCTTCTTGTCGCTGGTGTCGGCCACGTGGAAGTTGGCTGCATCGATCGCGCTCTGCACCTGCTTCTCGGAGCCGATGAGAACAAAATTCACCATGTCACCGAGATTCTTGAACTGGTCATTGACGCGGCGGGGCAGACCGTCGATGTTCTTACGAAGGCCCGAATCTAAAGGCGTGTTAGAGATTTTCAGGGCCGGAGTTGCGGTCGTCGAACCGGGCTGTTGGACGCCTAACTGTCCCGCAAGAAAGATTCCCGCAGCAGCAACTAGTTGCTGCTTAAGAACATCTCCACGGCTCGACGCCTGTGCCTGGCGATGGACTTTGACTTCGAAGCTTCCTTTGCACGGAGGTTTGTCCCCAGCGTTGATTCCAAGAAAGAGGTGTCCAGCAGCATCGACCGTCACTGCCTTGCTGCTCCCAATCAGAACCGGAGTCCCCTGCGCCTGCAGTTTGGCGATGAGAGCCCCTGGAAGCGCGTCAGCCACGGGAAGAGCTTGGGCGGAAGCGCCACTCACGCCTGACGGATTGCAATTACCACTTGCCGTGATATTAAGAACGTCGCCAGCGCTAAGATCCACGCCCGTGTCGGTCCAGGTCTGACTTGTCGAAACATTAAAAGAGTAATCGTTAGCAGCCGCGGGCGCAGTCTGCGCTATCCCCTTGCAGACCAAGAGAGACGCGATTGCCACGATGTCGAGCGCTCGAATCCAGCGCTTCATCAGCCACCCCCGCAAAAGAATTCGGACCTCCGGGATGGAGGCCGGTCTTCGCTAACATTATGCACCAGCGAGGTGGCCCCTTGCAGCAGGGGCAGGCGTTAGTTATTTACCCGCATTTGCCCGTGCCGTGGCACTTTCGGCGGGACGACGAGCAGTTGCCAGGTTCAGCCAGCTTGCCGTCGGGCCCGATGCAAGCCTGTGTGTGGATGCACCAGAACAGCCCTTCATTCGAGGGAGGAACGGTTGGATCGGCCTCGGCGAGGATGAATTGCGCCTTCCAGCGCAGTGACGGGCACAGTTCAGGATGATTGGTGTTGAAGCGATCGGATTCCTGCAGCGGCGATTGTCTAATCACGCGGCGCCTCCCGAAGCGGCTTTCATGATAGCGCGTTTGACGGCAACTTTCGCGAGTTGCACTTTGTAGGCATTGTGGCTCAACGGCGTCGCCTTCTGTAGCGCCGCGTCCGCTGCGCTCTTCGCGCCCTCTTCGGAAACGCTTTTCCCTGTCAATGCCTGCTCGGCTTCCGAGGAGCGCCATGGAATTGGGGCCACGTATCCGATCACGACTCGTGCGGATTCGACCAAAGAAGCATTCATGACTAGCCCGACAGCGGCTATAGCCAGCGGCCAATCAAAAGCCTGCTTTTGTCGAATCTCGTAGTGAGCGACCTTCAATTCACCCGGCGGAGGCAGGATTACCTCCGCAACGATTTCATTCGGCTTCAGGTCGTGCTCCCGCTCGGCTTCGGTTTTTGGGATCACGTAAAACCGTTCCAACGGAAGTTCGCGCGGTCCTTTGGGCCCAACCAGCCGAATCGTAGCGCCATACGCCATCAGCACCGGAACAATCGTGGAAGGACTGACGAACTTAGCCGGACCACTGTTGCCAAGGATCGCATGATATCGATTCTCGCCTCCGGCCACCAATTCCTTCCCCGACTCGTCCTTAGGAAGAAGGCCGAAGCCGCCTCGAAAATACCAGCAGCGGGGGCGCTGGCAGAGATTGCCGCCAACTGTGGCCATGTTACGAATCTGAGGACTCGCGGCGTCGTTGAGCGCGTCCGCCAATGCGGGATAGTCCTTAATCACATTTACATTGTCAGCCAGTTCGCCCAACGTGGTAAGAGTGCCGACGCGAAGACCCTGCGGCGACGCCGTAATGCCACGAATTTCCGCAATCTGCTTGATGTTCACCAGACGCTTAGGGTGCACAATATCGTCTTTCATCAAGGCGAGCAAATCAGTGCCGCCGGCCAGAATTTCAGCCTGCCCCCATGCGGTTCCTAAGAGTCCCACAGCTTGTTCCTTGGTGGTCGGACTTGCATATTCAAAGGGTCGCATTTATGCACCTGTCTTCTGAGCCATATCTTTTTGGCTTAGCGCGGCGAGCACTTTGTCCGGCGTGATCGGCAAAAACGAAACGCGCGCGCCGATCGCATTCGCCACCGCATTTGCAATCGCGGCTCCCGGAGAAATCACGGGTGGCTCGCCCAACCCAATCACGCCGCGCTCGTCATACCCCTTGCCGGTCATCATGTGAACCACCAGCTCGGGAATGTCGTTGAGCCCAGCCAACCGGTAAAACTCCATATTCGGATTGAGCATGCGGCCCGTCGCCTGGTCCATCACTTTCTCTTCGAACAGTGCATAGCTGATGCCCATGGTAAGCGCGCCATAACAACTGCTCTCGGCAGTCTTGAGGTCGATGATCAGGCCGCAATCCTGCACTGCTACCATTTTCTTTACTTTCACTACGCCGGTTTCGATATCGACTTCGACGTCCGCCATCCCTACTCCGCCAACACCACTATTGGTGAGGTCTGGGTGATTCTTGCTGGCAACCTGATCATTGTGCCCGTGCGCGGTTATTGACATGGCGCCGATCTTCGAACAAGCCTGTTTCCAGTTGAGCGAACGGCTCGGATCGCTCTTCACTCGCACCGTGCTATTCACGCATTCGAGATCGCCGGGCTGTGCGTTCAGGGCCGGGGCGACTTTGGCGAAGAGCGCTTCTCGCGCATCCACGGCAGCGCGCCGCGTAGAAGAACTCACTCCGCCCGGAGTAGTCGAACCGCCAGACCCACCGGATGGAGGGTAAAGCGTGTCGCCAATGTAAAGATTGATCGCCTCGATTGGAATGCCCAACGTTTCGGCTGCGACGATGACGATGGTGGTCCGAGTGCCGGTGCCGATGTCTTGTGTTCCCATCTTTACGTCGACCGAGCCATCGGGATGAATTGTCAGATCGCAATCGCTCGCGTGGCCGCGTCCGCCCCAGGTGTGAATGGAGAGCCCGACGCCTCGAGCCATGCTTCCCGAAACATTCTGACCGCGCGGACGCCACTTTTCCTTCCAGCCCATCAAGTCGGCGGCGATCGCCAGTTCCTCGCGATAGACGTCGCGACGCGGACCGGTAGTCTCAAGGTTCTTCAGCCAGAGATCGAGAGGATCCATGTTGAGCTTGGCCGCGAGATCATCGAGCGCTCCCATCGTGATAACCGCGGCCTGTGGATGGTTGGGGGCCCGCCACGCTCGGGCAGGACCGATGTTATTGCGAATGGCAGTGTGTTCTTTGTGCTGATTAGGAATTCCGAACACGTAAGGAATCGGCGGCATTCCACCGCCGCCTGGACCTCCGGTTCCCCAGGATTGCGATTGCCATCCGGTGATAGTGCCGTCTTTGGTCGCGGCCACTTTCACGCGAGCGTATGCCGAAGGCCGCGCACCCGCGACTTTTAACTCGGCATCGCGCTCAAGCATGATTCGAACCGGCTTTCCGCCGGCTTTTCTGGAAAGCCGGGCAGCAGCGATATCCCAGCGATCGGCGGCAAACTTGCTGCCGAATCCTCCGCCCATATTGTCCTGGTGAATTCGAATGTTGGCTGCGGAAATTCCCAGTGGGTCCGCCATTTGCGCGGCAATGCCAGAGACGTTCTGCGTGGAAATATGCGTGAGCAGATGATCTTTGTCCGTCCACTCGGACACAGAACCGTGAGGTTCAAGGCAGCAGTGAACGATGACCGGGGCGCCGTAAAGATCTTCGGAGACAACTCCTGCCTCGGCAAATGCTTTGTCGGGATCTCCGCTGGTTTGGGCTGCGGTTTTCTGGTAGGCGGAATGGCCCCCACCTTTCCCTGCGTGGTATTCGGCTTTCTGGATCGCTGCAAGAACCGCCTCAGATCCGCCCTCACCCTTCATGTCGTTCAGGAAATCTTCATCGACTTTGAATGTGATGCCGTGCTCCTGAAGATATTTGATCAACTGCGCATCGGGAGTCTGGTTGCTGATGGCGTCGTCGATGTCATCTTCGCTCATCGGCCCGGGAGCTTCGCCGGCGCCGGCTGGGGGCTCAGCATCACTGACCAGGTACGACATCGGTTGGTAGTTCACCTTAATCAGACGGACCGCATCTTCGGCGGTGGACTCATCGACTGCGGCGACCGCAACGATTTCATCTCCCGCCCATTGCGCGGTGGTTCCGGCTTTCTGAATGATCTCGACCGCCTTCACTCCCGGCAATTTTTCTGCCGCGCTGGTGTCGATGCTGACGATTTTCGCTTTCGCATAGGGCGCGCGTAGAATTTTGCCGAAAAGCATGTTCGCGCCGTGATAGTCGTAGGTGTACTTGGCACGGCCGGAAACTTTGAAGGGCGCGTCCACGCGAGAGATGCGCTTGCCTATGAGGGTGCGACGTTCAGCGTCCGGCCAATTGTAGTCCGGCATGGCTTACGCTCCTTTCTGTGCGATCTGCGCAATCGCGAGATGAATTCCGTGATAAGTCCCGCACCGGCAAACATTCCCGCTCAGGCCGTGACGGATTTCTTCCGGACTCGCATTTGGATGTTTATCCAGCACCGCCTTGAAGGCGACGATGAACCCGGACGTGCAAAAACCGCACTGTGAAGCATCATTGTCGACAAACGCTTGCTGGATGGGGTCAAGGTTGTCGCCCTGCATGAAGGCCTCGACGGTCGTGATTGCCTTGCCCTGCGCTTCAATTGCCAGAATCGAGCAGGCGTAAACCGGCTTGTTGTCTAGGATCACAGTGCAGGCACCGCATTCGGCACGATCGCAAACGCGCTTGGCGCCGGTGATCTCAAGCTGATCGCGCATTGCGTCGAGCAGAGTCACACGGGGCTCAAGCTGCAGAGTATGTTTCTGGCCATTGATAGCAAGCTCCACGGGCACTTTTCCAGGGCCGTAAACCTTGACCGGCACACCTGCCGCTTGCACCATTTTGGTTCCGAGAATTGGGACAGACACAGCGGAAATAGTAGAAATTTTCAGAAAGTCTCGGCGAGAAACGCCCGAGCTGTCATCTTTAGGTTCGTCGTTCAAAGGATCGCGGTCTTGCATTTCCAATCTCCGAGGGATACCGGGTAGTCAGAAGAAGAATTTAGACACGGTTCAAACTGTTCGGTTAGCAATTTAGATGTTTGATCTGAAGTATGAGTTTGCCTCTTGGCGGTCAAAAAGTACACAGCCGCCAAGAGGCAGCTGGGGACAGCGACCATCCTTGTCCTAAGGAAGTGATCAGGCGATTATCGAGGCAATCTTCAACTTGCGGCCAACTCTCACGTCCGCCTCCGTGGGGACACTTACCAGAGCAAAGTATCTTCCCTTCGCTTTCTCGCCGTTGATTGAAACTGCGTCCTCCTTTAGCTTGCGACTTCCTTCCGTGGCGGACGAAACCAGCCCGAGCTGCAACAAAAGCTTCTCCACTCTAACAATCCTCACTTTATGAAGATCGCCCTTCAGGTCTGCTTCAATCGTCTTCTCATTAGGCAGGTAGAGATGTTTAGAGGGATGATCTTCGTAGGCACTGAGCGGTTTCGTCTGATCCGACGAGTTTTTTTGAACTTCGATGGAGGTAACGTGCACCACGATTCTCTCCGCTTCCTCGGGAACCTCGTCCTTCTGAAACTGTTTCCCCCAATCCTCTCCAGCTTTGATCGCGGCCGCAGCCGAATGAAAATCGGCGACGATCCGCCGAGCCAAATCTTTCTTGGCCTGCATTGGATGTGCCTCACTCTTCAGGTTTTCGATGTCTGCGATCGATACATCCGTCAGCAGTTCGTAGTAGCGCCACATAATTTCGTCGGAGACCGACATAATCTTTCCGTACATTTCGAGCGGGGGCTCGTGGATGCCTATCGCGTTACCCAACGACTTCGACATTTTCTGGACACCATCCAGACCTTCCAGAATCGGCGTCGTGAGCACAACCTGCGGTTCCTGCCCATAAGCGCGCTGTAGTTCGCGCCCCACCAGTAGATTGAATTTCTGATCGGTGCCACCTAGTTCAACATCAGCTTCAAGCGCGACCGAGTCGTATCCCTGCGCGAGCGGATAGAGCAATTCGTGCACGGCGATCGGCTTCTCTTCCAGGAAGCGTTTGTGAAAGTCCTCACGCTCTAGCATCTGCGAGACCGTGTATTTGGCCGCGAGACGGATAAAGTCATCGGCAGTAAACTTCGAAAACCAGCGCCGGTTGAAATCGATCACTGTCTTCTGCGGATCGAGAATCTTGAAGACCTGGGCTTTGTAGGTTTCTGCGTTCTGCTCAATCTGCTCGCGCGAAAGCGGCGGACGGGTGGCCGATCGCCCCGTCGGATCGCCAATCATTCCGGTAAAATCGCCGATCAGGAAGATGACTGTGTGACCAAGGTCCTGAAAGTGTTTCAGTTTGCGAAGTACGACTGTGTGTCCAAGGTGCAGATCCGGCGCTGTAGGATCCATGCCGAGTTTCACGCGCAGGGGCTTGCTGGTGGCCCGGGATTTCTCCAGCTTGGAACGCAGTTCGCTCTCGCGAATAATTTCCGCGCTGCCTTTTTTTATGTAGGCTAACTGCTCGTCGACCGGTGCGAAGTTTGGCATGGACTTTCGATTATAAGCAATCTTTCTGCTGACCCTCGCTCGGCTGGATAGCGGGCAGCGGCTGCCTCCACGTGGCCTAACCGGTAATTGCTTTCAATCGCCGCCCTGCTATCTCGAACTTCCCTTGCAGAACGACATTGATTGCCTCAGAGTATGCGATGTGCTCCTGCTCAAGGATGCGGGCGGCGAGGGTGTGTTCGTCATCGGTATCGAGCACTGGGACCGTCTTCTGCAGAATGATCGGGCCGTGGTCGAGCTCTTCGTCCACGAAGTGGACCGTGCAGCCGGAAACCTTCACGCCGTAGGCGAAAGCCTGCTCCTGGGCCTCAAGCCCCGGAAACGCTGGCAACAAAGATGGATGAATGTTAAGAATGCGCCGAGGAAACTGTTGTACGAACCACGGCGAGAGCAGCCGCATGTATCCCGCAAGACAAACTAAATCGACGTTGTTCTTTCGGAGCGCAGCCACGACTTCGCGATCATGTTCAGCCCGGTCTCTATTCTTAGACGGAATTACCAGCGCTGTAAGCCCGAGCCGGCGGGCAGTCTCAATACCACCCGCATCCTCCCGATTGGAAATAACGACGGCAATGCGTGCTTCGGGAATACGCCCAGCCGCGACATTCTTGGCGATGGCCTCGAAGTTCGAACCGCGTCCGGAGAGCAGAATGCCAAGGTTCTTCATGAGATTTCTATGTCGTCAGCCATCAGCATTCGGGGCAAGCGTTTATCATAATTCAACTTGCGCGCCCGCTTGCCGGTTTGCTACCGTCCCGAGTGGTCCGATATAGTTTTAAAGGGCATGTACAAAGACTTCCATGCTATGGACCGCTGGACCGGGAAGAGAGTGCACTGCATTTATCAGGCGCTGATCGTGGCTATTGCCACGCGGCACGCAGATGCAGTAGACATCAAGTTCCTGGTAGAGGGCCGTCCCGTCTGGATTGCACTGCCGCATCCCGCGTGGGTTGAATATCATAAACGTACGGGGAGATTAATTACCGATCCGCTCGCCGTAGAGATTGCCGGGCACTATCTCAAGTCCGCACTGGAATCGGGCGAAGGAATGGACCGGGAGATGTATTCGCTAACCGTGGCACAGACGCTTGAGCATCTGGATGCGGCGGTGGAAGAGAAAGTTGGTTCTCAGCCCGTCGGGTAGCGCACACGCACACGCCTTCCATTCTCGTCGCAAGGGTTCCGCGCGTGATCCCGCAATCCGCAGTTCGCAACAGGGAGACATTAAGATGGCCAGTACCACGATAGAAGTTGAAACAGCCGCCCACAACCATAAGCATCCCAAACTGGCGCGCTGGGTCGAAGAAGTTGTGCAGTTGTGCAGACCCGATCGGGTTCATTGGTGCGATGGCTCGCCGGAGGAGTATCAGGCGATGTTGCGGTTGATGATCCTCACCGGAACGGCCATCCCCCTGGACCCTGCAAAGCGACCGAACAGTGTGCTGGTCCGCTCGGATCCGGCGGACGTAGCGCGCGTCGAAGATCGAACTTTCATCTGCTCGCGAACCAAAGAAGAAGCCGGCCCGACCAACAACTGGGAAGATCCTGCAAAGATGAAGCAGAAGCTTACCGAACTCTTCACCGGTTCCATGGTTGGCCGGACTATGTACGTGATTCCCTACAGTATGGGCGCGATCGGCTCGCCGATGGCCAAGATTGGCGTGGAAATCAGCGATTCGCCGTATGTTGTCGCCAATCTTCACCTGATGGCTCGGGTGGGCGTGCGCGTGCTCAAGGTTCTTGGAGACCAGGGTGAGTTCGTTCGCGGGCTGCATTCCGTCGGCGCTCCCCTCGCAGCGAACCAGCAGGATTCCACCTGGCCGTGCAATGCCGCTCACAAATACATCTGCCATTTTCCGGAGACGCGCGAGATTTGGTCGTATGGTTCCGGTTACGGTGGAAATGCCTTACTCGGAAAAAAGTGCCACGCCCTGCGCATTGCATCGGTGCAGGCGCGCGACGAAGGCTGGATGGCCGAGCACATGCTTATCCTCAAGCTGATCAGCCCGTCCGGACAAGTGAAGTACATCACTGGCGCATTTCCTTCGGCTTGCGGCAAGACGAACCTGTCGATGCTGATCCCAACAATTCCCGGCTGGAAAGTCGAGACCATCGGCGATGACATCGCCTGGATGAAATTCGGTGCTGATGGTCGGCTCTATGCCATTAACCCGGAGTATGGTTTTTTTGGCGTCGCGCCGGGCACAAGCATGAAGTCAAATGCCAACGCCATGCTCACGGTCGCCCACGATTGCATCTTTACCAACTGCGCGATGACGCTTGATCGAGACATCTGGTGGGAAGGCATGACTGAGAAAAAGCCCGCCGAGCTGGTGGACTGGATGCGGAGGCCCTGGACGCCAGATTCGGAGCGCAAGGCGGCCCATCCCAACGCCCGGTTTACGGCGGCTGCAGAGCAGTGTCCAGTAATTGCTCCGGAGTGGGAAGATCCGAAAGGCGTCCCCATCGATGCAATCTTGTTCGGTGGCCGCCGCGCTGGAATTGTTCCCTTGGTCACGGAAGCTTTTGATTGGCAGCATGGCACATTCCTGGGTTCGACCGTCAGCAGCGAAACGACTGCCGCAATTACCGGCAAAGTTGGCCAGTTGCGCCGCGATCCCATGGCAATGCTTCCGTTCTGCGGATACAACATGGGCGACTACTTCGCGCACTGGCTCAAGATTGGCGCCAGTTCGGACGAGTCCAAACTACCCAAGATTTGTTACGTGAACTGGTTTCGTCAGGATAGAAATGGCAAATACCTCTGGCCCGGCTATGGAGAAAACAGCCGCGTGCTGAAATGGATCTTCGAGCGCTGCGACGGCAAAGTGCATGCGAAAGAAACGCCCATCGGCCGCATTCCCGACGTAGCCGATCTCGACACGAAGGGCCTGAACATCAAGGACTCTAATGTTGAGGAACTGCTAAGCGTCGATATCGAAGGCTGGCTCGCGGAGGTGCCCTTAATCAAAGAGCACTTCGCTAAATTCGGCGATCATCTGCCGAAAGGATTAGAAGATGAAGTTGCGGCGCTGGAACAGCGGCTGAAATCGGCGAAGCGTTAGTCTGGTCTACCACGCCGACCTGTCTTCCCGAGCGGAGCCGAGGACCTTGTGTCTCTATCCCTTCGCCGTCAACGCCTTCCTGATTCCAGCCACGGCCATCATTCGTCCTGTCACTCCCTTTTCGGCGCGATACGAAAATAGCAGGTCCGGTCGGCAAGCCGTGCACAGCGGCGAGGCACTGATGTTCTTTGAGGAAACTCCGGCGTCGATCAGTTGACGGCGGTTGGCTTCGACCAGGTCCAGGAATATCTTCGTTGGCAGTTCGCTGTGTCCGGGCGCACGAGCCGTCAGAAACAGCAGCGGATACTTTTCGCGCACCGGGTCCGATTCTTTGATCTCGCGAAACAAATCCTCGGCGTAAGCAAACTGCGACTCGAACTGCTGGCGCACTTCCGGTCCAACGTCGTAGCAGCAGGAGTGGATTCCAGGGCCGATCGCCGCTTTGACATTCTTCGGCAGCGTGCCAAGCCAGCGGCGCATTTCTCCCACTCCTTTTTCAACAATGCGTTTGACCGTACCGCGCCAACCCGCGTGAAACACTCCGACGGCTCTCTGCTTGGTGTCGACGAGGACAATCGGCAGACAATCAGCCGTTTGAATACCGAGCAGAATGCCAGGCATGCGGGTAATTAGGCCATCGCCAACCAAAGGCTCCTTAGGCAGGTCATTTACACAATGGATGAGATCGGAATGAATCTGGAGCAGAGTAACCAAAGGCCATTCCTTCTTGCCGCTACCAGAACCAAGTTTCTGCAGGAAGGCAGCACGATTGCGTTGGACCGCGCCGCTGGAATCCTGTTTGGTGAATCCGAGGTTGAGAGAGTTTCCCCCATATTCGCGGGAAAATCCCCCGACTCGTGCGCTGAATCCATGAACTAACCACGGAATGGAAGCCAGGTTTTCAGAATGAAGAATGGTCAGTCGAGCTTTGTCAGCACTCTTGAGGGGCACCAGAACATATTAACAATCAAGCCCGGCCAATCTCGGGCTTCGCTTGTGCCAATCCGTGGCCTGCTCATAGGCATACGCAAGCCGCAGAACTCTATCTTCTCGGCAATGCGGGCCGATAATCTGCAGTCCGACAGGAAGGCCGGCTCTTGTAAACCCACACGGAATTGAGATTGCAGGAAGTCCCCATACATTTGGCGGGCGCGTATTCCTGAGCAGTACGAGTTCACAGGGGCGAAGAGCATCCGGGTTGCGCTTCAAGTCATCAATCGCAGGTGCGGGGATCGGCGTCGTCGGCGTGACAAGCAAGTCTATGCCTTCAAATACTTTGTGGATCTCGCTGCGGACTTGTTTCAGCTCACGCGCCGCCTGCTCCCTCCGCTCAGCGCTAATCCCCTCGCCCGTACGGATGCGTCGCAATGTTTCCGGCTGATAGAGTTCAGGACTCTTGGAGACAAACTCGCAGTGATACGCGTAGGACTCCGCCGCCTGCAACGTGCGGTCGGTTGGGACATCGATTTCGATCTCGAACAGATCATTGCCAAGGCTTCTCAGCACGCCGAGCGCATCTTCCACCGCCGAGGCGACTTCTGCTTCAAGATCCTCGTAGAAGAATTTCCTGGGTACTCCAATCCTTACCGGCCTCGCCTGCTCACGGATAGCGAGGTAGTCACCAACAGGCACGTCGTCGCTGTTTGCACCCTTTGCGTCGTTACCTGCGATCGCCTGCAACATCACCGCAGCATCCAAAATCGTTCGCGCGATTGGGCCGACGTGATCGAGTGACATCGAAAGCGGCATTACGCCCTGCACGCTGACCCGTCCATACGTAGGTTTCAGGCCTACAATCCCGCACAGCGCCGCAGGTTCGCGAACGGAGCCGGCAGTGTCCGTTCCGATAGCGCCATAACACAGGCCAGCGGATACCGATGCAGCCGAGCCTCCCGATGATCCCCCGGCGATGCGCGCGGGGTCCCATGGATTGTGAACTTCGTCGTAATGGCTGATCATCGAGCTGCCGCCATAGGCGAATTCATGTAAGTTCTGCTTACCCAACAAAACGGCTCCAGCGTCTTTCAGTCGCCGCACGACCTTAGCATCTTCTTCCGGGATCCGATCCTTGAACAATGCGCTCGCCGCGGTGGTGCGGACTCCGGCTGTATCGATAAGGTCTTTCAATGCCAGCGGTATCCCGTGCAGTGGCCCACGCCAATTTCCCCGCAAAATTTCAGCCTCTGCCGCTCGCGCCTGCGTGAGAGCCGATTCTGCGGTGACCGTGATGAAGGCATTGAGGATGGGGTTGAGTTTTTCGATCTGCGCCAGGCAGTACTTCGTCAACTCGACGGGCGACACTTCCCGTTTACGCAACCACTCGCCAGTTTCCACAATCGATGTAAGCATGATCGTCTTGATGCGAACCGACTGTCGCCCGAACCATTATCATCTGACAGTGATGTTTTGCCGGGTTTGAAAAGTCTATAATCTTTACTGCTTGTGGGAGGTGCAAGAACTACGTATGGCCCAGATGATTGCAACTCCAGTAGCAACCCACGGATTCCTCGTCGATGGTAAATGGATTGAAGAAGGCGAACCGGTCGAGATTCGAGCACCGTACGACGGAAGCGTGGTCGGCCGAGTGTTTCGGGGAAGGCGTGAGCACGCAGAGGCTGCCATTTCGGCTGCGGTCAAGGCGTTTGGCACGACCCGACGGCTTCCGGCATTCGAGCGGCAACGCGTCCTGCGACGGGTTGCTGAGAGCATCGCCCAGCGCAAGGAAGAGTTTGCCCACATCTTGGCGCAGGAGGCGGGAAAGCCGATCAAGGCAGCGCGGAGTGAAGTCGAACGATCCATCTTCACATTTACTGTAGCCGCCGAGGAAAGCACACGCATTTATGGTGAATATCTGCCGCTGGATTGGCAGGAGTTCACCGCGGGCCGCTGGGGAATCGTGCGCCGTTTCCCACTGGGGCCAATTGCTGGAATCACGCCGTTCAATTTTCCGCTCAATCTAGTGGCACACAAGGTGGCTCCCGCCATCGCGAGTGGATGCACCATGGTGCTGAAGCCTGCGCCGCAGACGCCGCTGACCGCCTTGCTCATGGCTGAAGCAGTGCAGCAGGCGGGCTGGCCGGACGGAGCACTGAATGTTCTCCCGCTTTCCGACGATGACGCTGGATTACTGGTGACCGATGAACGTCTGAAGCTGATCAGCTTCACGGGCAGCGCCGCGGTCGGATGGGAAATCAAGCGCCGAGCCGGCAAAAAGAAAGTCGCGCTGGAATTGGGAGGGAATGCAGGCGTGATCGTTCACAGCGACGCCGATCTCGTCTACGCTGCTGAGCGGTGTGTGACTGGTGGCTTCGCTTATGCCGGACAGTCTTGTATCTCGGTGCAGCGCATATTGGTGGAGCGTTCCGTTCTGGAAAAATTCATCGACCTTTTTGTTGCAGGAGTCAAGAAACTGAGGACGGGAGATCCGCTGGAGGAAGCAACCGATGTCGGTCCATTGATTCGCGAAAGCGATGCCATCCGTGCCAGCGACTGGATTCAGGAGGCGGTGCGGAGCGGCGCCCGATTGCTTTGTGGTGGACAACGCAAAGGTTCGATACTCGAGCCCACCGTTCTAACCCGGACGCGTTCTGATATGAAGGTGAATTGCCAGGAGATTTTTGCCCCGGTTGTAACCGTCGAGGCTTACGACGACTCTAAGGAGGCTGTGAGGCAAATCAACAGCTCTCCTTACGGTTTGCAGGCTGGAATCTTCACGCGCGATGCAAAGCTGCTGTTCGACGCCTACGAAGAACTCGAGGTCGGAGCCTTGATGGCGGGAGACGTGCCCACGTTTCGAATTGATCATATGCCTTACGGCGGGATTAAAGAGTCAGGGCTGGGCCGCGAAGGCTTGCGCTACGCCATCGAGGAAATGACGGAGCCGAAATTGTTAGTCATGAACTTGCGGTAGTCCCCTCAGTGTGAGGCGGCAAGATGTATCGGGTTGCGATAGAAAGTTCACACGCGACGGTTCTTCGCGGCAACCGGTCGCGAGATTCTGTTAGAATTTCGGGTTAAGTTTTCCTGTGCTCGCAACGTTGCGTCAATTTGTTGAGGTCCAGTTGTTACTGGCAATCGCAAGACGGCGCGAACTGCTATAATCACAAGTTTTCGTGTGCGACATCACAGATATTTGTGACTGTTTGCTCAAAACAGCGCCATACTGAACTGGGGATGGAGCTCGACATCCCTGCTGCACTGAACGCTGATGCAGATCTTTCATCGCAGTACGAACACAATCTCCCGCGCCACGATTTACGGGGCGGTATTCTTGGTAGCGGCATTGCTGTGGGCGGTGCTCGAACTGCAACGCTCGCCCTACATCACTTACGCCAAAGTGGTGCGGCCACAGCCCGTGCCCTTTAGCCATCAGCACCACGTCGGTGGCTTGGGCATTGACTGTCGTTATTGCCATACTTCGGTGGAAACGTCTCTGTTCGCCGGGATCCCGCCAACCAAGACCTGCATGAACTGCCACTCGCAAATCTGGACCGGAGCGCCCTTGCTCGAACCGGTGCGTGAGAGCTTCCGCACCGGCAAGTCGCTGGTATGGACACGAGTTAACGATTTGCCGGATTTCGTTTATTTCGATCACAGCATTCACATCAACAAGGGAGTGGGTTGCAATACCTGCCACGGCCCGGTCGACCGAATGCCGCTCATGTTCAACTACGCATCGCTGCAAATGGAGTGGTGCCTGGAATGCCATCGCGCGCCCGAGAAAAACCTGCGGCCTCGCGACCAGGTGTTCAATATGCGCTACGAGCAGCCATCGAGCGACAAGCCCGTGGTGGTGGATGGCAAGGTCTATACCGACCAACTTTCGCTGGGCACGGATTTGGTGCGGAAATACCATTTGCGCACGGTGACCGACATTACGAGTTGTTCGACGTGTCACCGGTGAGGCGCATTCACGATGCAGACGTAGCTAGCTACGTCTCTACGGCAACGAAGTTCGAATAGGAAGATGGAAGAAGAAAACAATAGGCAGCACCGCGAGGAGATTTGTCCGGGCAAGAAGGACAAGCTCGACCTGCAAACGGTTCGCGCCCAGATCGCCCAGACGAAGGGGCCGGAATATTGGCGCAGTCTCGAAGAACTTGCGGGCAGTTCCGAGTTTCAGGAGATGATGCATCGCGAGTTCCCTAAGGGCGCATCGGAATGGCTGGATGCGGTTTCGCGTCGCGGTTTCCTGAAGTTGATGGGCGCTTCCCTCGCGATGGCTGGCATGAGCGCCTGCACAAAGCAGCCGCTCGAGCCGATCGTTCCTTACGTGAGACAACCGGAAGAAGTAATTCCGGGCCGGCCACTTTTCTTCGCAACTGCATTCACGCTTGGTGGATACGCCAGTCCAATTCTCGTTGAGAGTCATCTCTATCGTCCGACCAAGGTCGAGGGCAACGAGCAGCATCCCGCGAGCCTTGGCGGAACTGATGTATTCGCGCAAGCTTCAATTCTCGGAATGTATGACCCTGACCGCTCCCAGACCATCGCTCATTTGGGCGACGTGCAAACGTGGGGAAGTTTTCTCGAAGCGATCAGAGGGCCTCTCAACGCGCAGAAAGCTGTGCAGGGAGCGGGGATCCGCATCCTGACACGCACGGTTTCCTCCCCAGCGCTGGCCGATCAGTTGCGGTCAGTCCTCAAGCTGTATCCGCAAGCGAAGTGGCATGTGCATGAGCCGGTGAATCGCGACAACGTGCTCGAAGGCGCGAAGCTGGCCTTCGGTCGACCTGTGGAAACGCAGTACAAGCTGGAAAATGCGGATGTAATCGTCTCGCTCGACGCCGATTTCCTTTACGCGGGATTTCCAGGTTCGACGCGATACATCCGCGACTTCGCCAAGCGCCGCAATCCCGACGCGGGAAACATGAGCCGCCTTTATGTGGTCGAGAGCACGATGAGTTCGACCGGGGCCAAAGCGGATCACCGGTTGCCCGTCAGGGCTGGGGATGTGGCGACTTTTGCCAGCCACTTGCAGGCTGCGATCGGCAGTTATGAGCCCGTCCTTACGTTAGAACACCCGGAACAACAAAAGTTTGCCAACGCTCTTGTGCAGGAATTGCGGAACCATCGGGGATCGAGTGTCGTCATTCCGGGCGATCATCAGCCACCCGCGGTTCACGCTTTGGCTCACGCGATTAACGCGAAATTGGGCAACATCGGAAAAACAGTTGTCTACACCGACCCCGTCGACGCCAACCCGGTCAACCAGACCGATTCAATCAAAGATCTCGTTGCTGACATGCGTGCCGGCAAGGTCGACATGCTCTTCATCCTGGGTGGAAATCCCGCCTACGATGCACCTGCCGACTTGGGTTTCGCCGACGCGCTCAAGAACACGAGCATTCCGATGCGCGTGCATCTCGGCCTCTATCAGGACGAGACCGCCGAGCTTTGCCAATGGCATGTGAACGAAGCGCACTATCTGGAATCATGGGGCGACGCTCGTGCGTACGACGGCACTGTGAGCATCGTGCAACCGCTGATTGCTCCGCTGTACGGCGGCAAAAGCGCTTATGAACTTACCGCGCTGCTTGCCGGTCAAGCCGAGGCCACAGGTCACGAAATTGTGCAGGGCTACTGGCAGAAGCAGCATCCTGGCGCGGACTTCGAAGCCTTCTGGCGAAAATCTCTGCACGATGGATGGATTGAAGGAACAGCGTTCACTCCTAAGGCAGTCACGTTGAAGTCGACGAATTTTCCAGTGCCCCCAATCAGCGACGGCAAATCGATCGAGATCAACTTCCACCGCGATCCCTGCGTTTACGATGGATGCTTCTCCAATAACGGCTGGCTGCAGGAACTGCCCAAACCAATGTCGAAGATGACTTGGGACAACCCCGTGCAGATCGGTCCGGCGATGGCTGGGCGGATGGATCTCAAGAGCGAAGACCTGGTCACGCTCGAACTAAACGGAAAGAAGGTGACCGCGCCGATCTGGATACAGGCGGGCCATCCCGATAATTCCGTTACAGTGTTTCTGGGCTACGGTCGCAAACGCGCGGGCCGTGCCGGAACCGGCGCCGGCTTCGACATGTATCCCCTTCGCTCGAGCGCTACGCCGTGGTTCACGACGGGTGTGAATATCACCAAGGCTGGCGGAACTTACAAGCTGGCGACGACGCAGGGTTACCAGACGATGGACACGCCAGAAGGCGCGCGGCCACAAGTGCGGGCAGCGAGTCTCGAAGAGTATCGCAAGGAACCAGGTTTCGCCAGGGACGAAGAGCCTCCGGCGGAACTCACGTTGTACAAGCCCTATCCGTACGACAAGGAACTCTACGTTTGGGGGATGGCGATCGATTTGAACGCCTGCGTGGGCTGCAACAATTGCATCGTTGCTTGCCAGTCGGAGAACAACATTCCGGTCGTCGGCAAAGAGCAGGTCGTCATCGGCCGACATATGCACTGGCTGCGCGTCGACGCCTATTATCAGGGCGACCGCGATAGTCCGAAGGCCTACTTTCAGCCCGTACCCTGCCAGCAGTGCGAGAATGCGCCATGCGAGGTGGTCTGTCCCGTGGGCGCGACCGTACACAGCACCGAAGGCCTGAATGACATGGTCTACAACCGCTGCGTGGGTACGCGTTACTGTTCCAACAACTGCCCGTACAAAGTGCGGCGTTTCAATTTCCTGCTCTTCCAGGATTGGGAGACGCCGCAGTTAAAGATGATGCGCAATCCGGACGTGACCGTGCGCAGCCGCGGCGTCATGGAAAAATGCACCTATTGCATCCAGCGCATCACGCAGCATCGCATCGATTCCGAGCGCGAAGATCGTAAGATCCAGGACGGCGAACTGCAGACGGCTTGCCAGCAATCTTGTCCTGCGGATGCGATCACGTTTGGCAATATCAACGATCCCAACAGCCGGGTTTCGAAGGCTAAGGCGATCGCGCGCAATTACAGTTTGCTGGCCGATCTGAATACCCGGCCGCGAACGACCTATTTGGCCGAGATTCGCAATCCCAATCCAGAACTGGAAACCTAGCGGAGCGCGATCGAAAGATGGACGAGCAAAGACAACCCGCATCTCCGGTAATCGAGCCTGGATACACCTTCGGCACGGTCACGGACAAAATCAGCTCGATCGTTCTCACGCGCCCAACCTCCAATGGTTGGTTCCTTGGTTTTGGCGTCGCTTTTCTGCTGACCATGATGATGTTGTTCGCCATCGGATATTTGTTTGCCCGCGGCGTGGGCATATGGGGCATCACGATCCCGATCGGTTGGGGCTTCGCCATCGTGAACTTCGTGTGGTGGATTGGGATCGGGCACGCGGGCACACTCATCTCCGCCATCTTGCTATTGTTGCGGCAATCCTGGCGCAACTCGATTAACCGATTTGCCGAAGCCATGACCTTGTTCGCGGTGTCAGCCGCAGGTCTCTTTCCGCTAGTTCACATGGGCCGCCCTTGGCTGGCCTATTGGCTGTTCCCATATCCCAACACCATGAATTACTGGCCACAGTTTCGCAGCCCATTGGTTTGGGATGTTTTTGCCGTGTCCACTTACGCGACGATTTCCTTATTGTTCTGGTTCATCGGTTTGGTTCCAGATTTGGCCACGCTTCGCGATCGATCCACTAACCGCGCGGCACAGATTATTTATGGAATGTTAGCGCTGGGCTGGCGAGGTTCCGCCCGCCACTGGCATCGCTACGAGACCGCTTATCTGCTGCTCGCGGGACTCGCGACCCCGCTAGTTCTATCGGTTCACACCGTGGTCAGTTTCGACTTCGCCGTGGCCATCGTGCCGGGATGGCATACTACGATTTTCCCACCCTATTTTGTCGCCGGAGCGATTTATTCCGGTTTTGCCATGGTCCTCATGCTGGCAATTCCGATCCGCAAATTTTACGGACTGGAAGACTTCATCACCGAACGTCACCTGCAAAATTCAGCAAAAGTGATGCTGGCGACTGGATTGATCGTCGCTTACGGCTATGGCATTGAAGCGTTCATGGGCTGGTACAGCGGAAACCGCTATGACAGTTTCCTCCTCTGGAATCGCCTTCACGGGCCCTATGCGCCGTGGTACTTGTCGCTGCTGGCTTGTAACATCTTTATTCCGCAAGTGCTCTGGATTCGAAAACTGCGCACCAGTCCGGCGGCGTTGTTTCTAATTTCCGGTGTCATTCTCGTCGGAATGTGGCTGGAGCGCTTCATCATCGTGGTGGTCAGCCTGCACCGTGATTTCCTCACGTCATCATGGGGAATGTATTATCCGACGCGCTGGGACTGGATGACTTTCATCGGCACCATCGGGATGTTCCTGGCCGCGATGTTCCTGTTCGTGCGCATCCTGCCCATGATCTCGATATTTGAAATGCGTACCCTCCTGCCCGAGGCGGAGGTCAAGGAATGAAACGCACACCGATTTACGGAATGATGGCTGAGTTCGATTCTCCCACCCTACTGGTGGAGGCCGCGCATCGCACGCACGAAGCCGGTTATCTCAAAATAGACGCGTACAGCCCGTTTCCCGTGGAAGGGTTGGCCGAGGCAATTGGTTTTCACAAGAACCGCGTGCCGTTGGTCGTGCTGATCGGCGGATTACTAGGAGGTTTATCCGGCTACGCGCTGCAGTACTGGATCTCGGCAATTAGTTATCCGGTCAATGTCGGCGGCAAACCCTATCATTCGTGGCCGGCGTTTATCGTGGTGACTTTTGAGATGACCATTTTGTTCGGCGGCATTTTTGCCGTGTTTGGGATGCTGGCGTTGAATGGCCTGCCCATGCCATACCATCCGGTTTTCAATGTGCCGCGCTTCGCGTTCGCGACCAAAGATCGCTTCTTTCTGATCGTGTTTTCTACCGATCCCAAGTACAGCCCGAGCGAAACCCGCCGGTTTCTTGAGGGTCTGGCACCGCGCTCAATCTCGGAGGTGCCCAGCTAGGGACCATGTTGAGCCTCCGCAAGATTTCGCCGTTGGGATTGCTAGCCCTGCTGGCCCTGGCCGGATGCCGCCAGGATATGCAAGACCAACCTCGCTTCAAGCCGCTCGCCGAGAGTGACTTCTATTCTGACTTGCGCTCCGCTCGGCCTCCCGTTGAAGGAACCGTGGCGCGCGGGCAGTTGCATGAAGATACATATTTCTACTCGGGAAAGCTCGGCAACAATCCCGGCGACTACATGCCTTTCCCGGTGACGGAAGATGTGCTGGCCCGCGGCCGTGAGCGCTTCAATATTTACTGCGCTCCATGTCACTCGCGCCTTGGCGACGGCAACGGAATGATCGTGCAGCGCGGCTTTCGCGCTCCGCCGTCCTATCACACCGAACGGTTGCGGAAAGCGCCGTTAGGATATTTCTTCGACGTCATGACTAACGGTTTTGGCGCGATGCCGGAGTACGCTTCACAAATTCCGGCTCGCGACCGCTGGACGATCGTGGCTTATATCCGAGCCTTGCAGTTAAGTCAGGAAGCGACCATGGGCGATGTTCCGCCGGGACAAAAAGTTCCATCTGTAGCGCCTGTCTTCCGCGGGGATCCAGGTTCCGGCGCGACTTTGCCCGAACTTGAGACCGGATCGAATGACGAAAGAGGAGAGCAGCCGAAATGAGCGCGGCGCGTGCGAACAACCTGGACCTGACGGCGCCCCCGGTGGTCAAGACCATCCAGAGCCGCTCGCTGATCATCGGCATGATTTTTGCCGTGATCTCCTTAGTCCTCGCTTTCCTGCGTCCAGAGCAATTCTTCCGTGCCTATCTGCTCGGCTACATGTGCTGGCTCGGCGTGACTCTTGGTTCCATGGCAATTCTCATGATCCGGCATTTGACCGGCGGCGGATGGGGCATGGTCATCCGCAGGATTCTCGGCGCGGCCATGCGGTGCCTGCCCCTGATGGCAATTCTGTTTGTTCCCATCCTGTTCGGGCTGCCTAAGCTTTACGTGTGGGCCCGGCCTCTGGATTCCATCGCGGACAAACATCTCCGCGAACATTTACAGGACCTCACCCAAAGTTACCTGAACGTCCATGGGTTCATCATTCGCGCCGTGATTTACCTCGCGATATGGAATCTTTTGTCATTCCTACTCACCAAGTGGTCGAAGGAAACGGACAACTCCACGTCGCGCGACAACACCGCGCGCTTTAAGGCGGTGAGCGGTCCCGGCCTGATTCTCTACGCCTTCACCATTTCCTTCGCTGCCATCGATTGGCTGATGTCCATCGATCCCAGCTGGATTTCAACGATTTATGGTCTGTTGATCCTGATTGGCGAATTGCTGTCGGCCATGTGCTTCGCCGTCGTTGTCGAGCGCATTCTGGTGGACTACAAGCCGATGTCGGAGATGTTGAAACCCGACTTCGTCCACGACCATGGCAAGTGGATGCTGACGTTCATCATGGTCTGGGCCTACTTCTCGTTTTCACAGTGGCTCATTATCTGGGCGGGGAATTTACCGGAAGAGATCACCTGGTACATGCGGCGGTTGAACGGCGGCTGGGGATTCATCGGGCTCACCCTCGTCGTGTTTCAGTTCGCTGTACCTTTTGTCCTGTTGCTTTCGCGTCCTTTCAAACGCGATGTACGCCGCCTGGTCTGGCTCGCGACCTGGATTATGATCATGCGCTACCTCGATCTTTTCTGGATCATCGAGCCAAATTTCTCAAAGACCTTGAGCCTGACGCTGGCGGACATCGTGGTTCCCGTCGCGATCGGCGGTTTTTGGCTGGCTTACTTCTTCCGCAATTTGAAATCTCTGCCGCTGCTGCCCGCCTATGACGCGGACGCACACGAAGTTTTGGAACCAGCACATGAATGAAGACCTGAAACACGTGCACGCGGAAGAAGGCTACGAGCGGCAAGATCTGAGCGCGCAGTCGGTATTTGCATTCCTGATCAGCCTGGTTGTAGGTGGAGTGATCGTTTATTTTATTGTCTGGGGCTTGTACCACTTCATGGACGCGCGCCAGAGAGCGCGCCAGCCTCAGCTGAGTCCGCTGGTAAAACAAGTGGAAACCGATACACGCATCGTCTCGCCGGACGAGATTAAGAAATTTTCCGCGCCGCGCCTGGAACGAAACGAACGAATTGAAATCAAAGATTTCCGCCTGAAGGAAGAGCAAACGCTAAACAGCTACGGCTGGGTTGACGAAAAGGCTGGGGTGGTACGCATCCCGATTGAGCGCGCCATGGAGTTGATCGCGCAACGAGGCTTGTCGACCACGCCGAAGGCGGGAACGATTCCGCCCTCCGAGGTGAATGTGGCTACCCAAGCCGCCGAGCGCTCGGATACAAGCAATGAACCGGCGAAATCCAGGACGCAACCGCCGAAGTGAAAGGAAAGTAGAAGTGCGCAGTGCAACAAACATTTCGAGGAGGTTGGCAGTGACGGTTTTGGCTGTGAGCGTTCTCAGCCTGCCCGCTTGGGGACAGATAACCCAAGGCCCGGTGTCGCCGCCCGCGAATGTGCGGCCGCCAGGATTGAAGAATGTTGGCATCGAGCAGAACTTGAACGAACAGATTCCGCCTGGTCTCACGTTTCGTGACGAGACTGGGAAAACGGTCACGTTGGGAGACTATTTCGGCAAGAAGCCGATGATTTTGAATCTTGTTTACTATCAGTGTCCGATGTTGTGCGGAGAAGTGTTGAGCGGGCTGGAGAGCGCGCTACGAGTATTGAAATTCGACGTGGGAAAGGAATTTGACGTTCTCACCGTGAGTTTCGATCCGAAAGAAACGCCTCAAATGGCCGCTGCGAAGAAAGCCGAATACCTGAAACGCTACGGACGATCCGGTGCAGCAGACGGCTGGCATTTTCTGACTGGCCCAGCCAGTTCAATTGATGCGCTTACCAAGGCTGCCGGCTTCCAGTATCAGTACGATCCTAAGAGCGGCCAGTTTGCTCATGCGACTGCGATCATGGTGCTGACGCCCGAGGGAAAAATCGCGCAGTACTATTATGGAGTCGAGTATGCGCCCAAGGATTTGCGCCTGGGACTGATTCAGGCGTCCGAAAACAAAATTGGCACCGTGGTCGACCAGGTATTGCTGTACTGCTACCACTACGATCCGGACACCGGCAAATACGGCGCAATCATCAGTAGAGTTCTGCAACTGGCCGCGGGCGCGACGGTGCTCATTCTCGGAACGTTTCTAGTGGTCATGTTTCGAATGGGCTCAACACGCGTGGCGCCGCGGCAGCAAAAGCTCAAGGGTACCCGACCAACGACGAATGGCTGACGACCAACGACTAATTTATGTTCGATAACTTTCCACTTTGGCCTGTACGCGCATCGACTAACGCCGGAAATGTAGATGCCCTCTACATTTTCCTCGTGGCGCTGTCGGCGTTCATGTGCGTGGCCATCTTCGTTATGATTCTGGTGTTTGCGACTATGTATCGTCGCCGCCGCGGAGTTGAAGCTGAGCAGATCGAAGGCTCGTCCGCATTGGAAATAACCTGGTCGATAATTCCGCTGGGAATCTTCATGGTGATTTTCCTTTGGGGCGCGGTCATTTACTTCCATGAGCGAACTCCACCTCAAGGCGCGTCTGAAGTTTACGTCGTAGGCAAGCAGTGGATGTGGAAGCTGCAGCACGAGGAGGGGCCGCGGGAGATTAATGAACTGCATGTGCCGGTGGGCCGCGACGTCAAACTGATCATGACTTCGCAGGATGTGATCCACAGCTTTTATGTTCCTGCCTTTCGTATCAAGCAGGACGTGCTGCCTGGGCGCTATACAACCGCGTGGTTCCGGGCGACCCGTCCCGGTGTCTATCATCTTTTTTGCTCGCAATATTGCGGCACCATGCACTCCGGCATGATCGGACAAGTCACCGTAATGGAGCCTGTGCAATACGAGGCGTGGCTCTCCGGCGGCATAACCACCGGCTCGCTCGCAGCCAGTGGCGATAGCCTTTTTCAGCAGTTGGGTTGTTCCACCTGCCACCGCTTCGATATTCAAGGTCGGGGGCCCAATCTGGTCGGGCTCTTCGGCCATCCCGTGCATCTCGAGGACGGGCGAACGGTTATTGCTGACGAGAACTACATCCGTCAATGCATCTTGAGTCCGCATGCGAATATTCCCAGTGGATTTAAGCCCATCATGCCGGTTTTTCAGGGGCTCGTGAGCGAAGAACAGTTAACGGCTTTGGTCGCGTACATCAAGTCGTTGAGCCCACCTCCCGCGGGCGGGCAAGGCGGGGTCAGCCTGGCTCCAAAACCGCAATACCCTAAGGAATAGAAATGGCTACCGTAGCAGTCACTGCCGAACGAGAAAATTATCTGAATCAGGAATACGGCATCCGCTCGTGGCTGTTGACCACGGACCACAAGCGTATCGCGTTGCTGTATCTCATTTCCATTACGTTCTTTTTCTTTGTCGGAGGTTTCTTCGCTCTACTGATTCGCCTGGAACTGTTGACACCGGCAGGCGATCTGGTTCAAGCCGATACTTACAACAAACTCTTCTCCATGCACGGCCAGGTAATGATCTTTTTCTTTCTCATTCCTTCCATCCCTGCCGTGCTGGGAAATTTTCTCGTTCCGCTAATGATCGGGGCCAAGGATCTGGCGTTTCCCCGCATCAATCTGTTGAGCTGGTATCTCTACATCATCGCCGGCACGATCTATCTTCACTGCATCGTGACCGGAGGCGTGGACACGGGTTGGACCTTCTACACCCCTTTCAGCACAGCATTCAGCAATACCAAGGTGATTGAGGCGGGAATCGCAATCTTCATCGCCGGATTTTCGTCCATCCTCACCGGCCTCAACTTTGTCGTCACCATTCATCGCATGCGCGCGCCCGGCATGACCTGGTCTCGGCTGCCTCTGTTCATTTGGGCGCACTACGCCACCAGCATCATTCAATTGCTCGGAACGCCGGTGCTGGCAATCACGCTTCTGCTGGTAGTCTTCGAACGCGCTTTCAATCTGGGCATTTTCGATCCGACTCGCGGAGGAGATCCGCTATTGTTTCAACACTTGTTCTGGTTCTATTCGCATCCTGCGGTTTACATCATGATTCTGCCGGCGATGGCCGTGGAGAGCGAAGTCGTTGCATGCTTCGCGCGCAAGCGCGTTTTCGGCTACAACTTCGTCGCCATGTCGAGTATCGCGATTGCCGTCTTCGGATTCCTGGTCTGGGCGCACCACATGTTTGTCGCCGGTATTTCACTTTATTCGGCGTTGGTCTTTTCTATTCTCAGTTATCTGGTTGCGGTGCCCTCGGCGATCAAAGTCTTCAATTGGACCGCGACCATGTACAAAGGTTCGATCTCGTTCACCACTCCGATGCTGTATGCCTTCGGCTTCATCGGACTCTTCACCATGGGCGGGCTCACTGGTCTGTTCTTGGCCGCGCTCGGAATCGATGTACACGTGCACGACACTTATTTCGTCATTGCCCACTTTCACTACATCATGGTCGGAGGCGCGGTGATGGGCTACCTCGGCGGACTGCATTTCTGGTGGCCAAAGATCTCTGGACGGATGTATCCAGAAGGGTGGGGCAGACTTGCTGCATTGCTCGTGTTTGCCGGATTCAACCTGACTTTCTTCCCGCAGTTTATTCTCGGCTATATGGGAATGCCCCGCCGCTACTGGCAATATCCGCCGGAATTTCAGGTATTGAATGTGCTCTCAACCGCAGGCTCAACCATTCTGGCGATCGGATACGTTCTGCCTATGGTGTATTTCCTGTGGTCCATGCGCTACGGGAAAATCGCCTCGGACAACCCCTGGGGCGCAGCTGGCCTGGAGTGGAAGACCTCTTCTCCGCCACCCACTTTCAATTTCGATGAGGAGCCAGAAGTAACGTGGGAAGCATACAACTACGAACAGATTCCCGCTCCCGCGGAGGTGAATGTTGAGCGATAGTCCGATCGCGGTCGAGCAACATGGCCCCGAACTGTTGCACCACTTCGTCGACGCGGAGCAGCAGCGCGATGCTGCTTCCCTTGGCATGTGGCTCTTCCTGGCTACCGAAATTATGTTCTTCGGCGGCATGTTCTGCGCCTACCTGGTCTATCGTTACTGGTACTACAACGAATTCGCCGCCGGCAGCCGCAGCCTCGACATCTACCTTGGCACGATCAATACAGCCGTTTTGATTTGCAGCAGCTTGACCGTAGCGTTGGGCGTGCGCGCGGCGCAGATGGGAAAGCGCAAGCTATTAGTCATTCTGTTGCTCCTCACTATCGTGTTTGGATTCGCTTTCCTTGCGATCAAGGGAGTCGAGTGGTACGACAAATATAAAGAGCACCACGTCCCCGGCCATTCCTTCAACGCAAGCGACCTTGAAAAGCCTCCCTACTCAAACGGAGGTATCGACCAGCAGCACGAGCAAATTTATTTCTCACTGTACTTCGCGATGACCGGGCTGCACGCCCTGCACATGATTATTGGCGTGGGAATTTTCATCTTTCTGACCTACTACGCGTGGAAGGGACGTTACACGCCGAACTATTACACGCCCGTCGAAATCGGCGGCCTGTACTGGCACTTCGTGGATATCGTCTGGATTTATCTTTTCCCCTTGCTGTACTTGATCGATCGAAAACCGCTACGGTGAGCCGCCATGTCTGAACACATAATGTCGAGCAAGTTTTACTACACCATCTGGATCGCCCTACTCTGTCTGACCGTGATTACCGCGGCAGTTTCTTTCGTCGACCTGGGCCCATTCAACACGATCGTCGCGCTGGTAATCGCAACCATCAAGGCTTTGCTCGTGGTCTTGTTCTTCATGCACGTGAAATACACCAGCGAAAAATTGACCAAGATCGTGATTGTTTCGGCGATTTTTTGGTTGTTTCTTCTGCTGGCGCTCAGCATGGCCGACTACGCCACGCGACTCCTGAGTTAACGCCTTTCCTGCATGACAAAGGAGTTGTCATCCTGAGCGCAGCGAAGGACCCCGAACTGCTTCCATCGCGACAAGCCCAGCAGGGAGTTCTCGAATCGCCTCGCCCGTTATTGCAGGTTTGCGATATACTCCGCTCTCAACGCATGTGTGTAAGTAGATGAGGTAATCGCGATGGCTTTTTGCAACTCTTGCGGTACAAACCTGGAAGCGGGCGCAAGATTCTGTCCAAAATGTGGCGCGGCCGTGCCCATGTCTGCTGCAATCCCTGCGACCGCTCCTTCCACCCCCGCAGCATCACCCGGAAACGATTCGCTCAAGACCATCTTGATTGTTGTAGCCGCTATCGTCGTGCTGGGTATTCTAGGAATAGGGACGCTGGCGTTCGTGGTGCGGCGCATTGCTCACAACAGCCACATCCAGAACAACAAAGACGGCAACGTTCGCGTGGAAACTCCCTTCGGCACGGTTCAGAGCACAAATAATCCCGAAGAAGCCGCGCGCAATCTCGGCATCGACCCTTATCCCGGTGCGCGTGTCCTGCAAGGGAATAGCGCAACCATGGGAGAAATGCATACTGTCACGGCACAGTTCGAGAGCGACGATTCAGTCGATAAAGTCATGGCGTTCTACTCCGCGAAACTTCCCAACGCCAGAGTCAACACGAAGGATCAGAATCACTGCACGATTGTCTCCACGGACAAGAAAAATATCGTCACGATTAACATTACGCCGGAAGGCAATAAGAGCCAGATCAACATTACAACTGTGACTGGCAAGAATCTGACCGGCGACAACTCCTCGGATTAGCGCGTCGCGCTTACATGCCAAGTAACTTTGTCGAGCTCGCCCGCGCTGCCAAATCTGCGGTCGTGGATGCAAGCGGACTCGCCTCTGCGCTGACTCGTCACGTGCGTGGCGACGTTCGCTTCGACGACGGCAGCCGCGCTCTCTATGCCACTGACGGATCTAACTACCGCCAAGTTCCCATCGGAATAGTTCTCCCTCGCAATGCCGAGGATGTTATCGCGACGATCTCGCTGGCTCGTGATTTCGGTGCGCCCATCCTCTGCCGGGGCGGTGGAACTTCGCTCGCCGGACAATGCTGCAACGTAGCCGTGGTGCTCGATTTCACCAGGTACATGGCCGAAATTCTTGAGATTGATCCGGTGCGGCGGATTGCGCGAGTCCAACCGGGGGTAGTTCTCGATCGTTTGCGTAATGCCGCTGAACAGCATCACCTGACATTCGGTCCCGACCCCGCAACCCACGATCGATGCACGCTGGGCGGCATGATCGGAAACAACTCCTGCGGCGTGCACTCAGTCATGGCCGGCAAGACCGATGACAACATCGAGGAGCTGGAGATTCTCACCTACGACGGCCTGCGCATGAAAGCGGGCCAGACCAGCGACGCAGAAATCGAGAAGATCATCGGCGAAGCCGGCCGTCGAAGCGAGATTTACGCAGGGTTGAAGCGGCTGCGAGACACATATTCCGATCTGATTCGAAAACGCTACCCCAACATTCCGCGCCGGGTCTCAGGCTTCAACCTGAATTACCTGCTCCCGGAAAACGGATTCCACGTGGCGCGTGCGTTGGTCGGATCGGAAGGTACCTGCGTTACCGTTCTCGAAGCCTCCTGCCGGCTGGTAGAGAGTCCGCCCGAACGCGTGCTCCTTGTCATCGCTTATCCCGATATCTTCCAGTGCGCCGATCGTGTGCCCGAGATCATGGCGCATCATCCCATCGGTCTCGAAGGCATTGACGAGTTGCTGATCGAGTTTTCTCGGCGAAGGCAGTTGAATCTGGAAGGACTCGCACTTCTACCTTCAGGCGGAGGCTGGCTGTTGGCTGAGTTCGGTGCCCACACGATTGCCGAAGCCGAGTCCCAGGCACGAGCCCTCATGCACTCTCTCAGCCACGGCGCAAAGCCGCCTGCCATGCGACTGTTCTCCGACAAGAGGCAGGCAAGGCAAGTCTGGGATGTGCGCGAATCGGCTCTGGGAGCCACTTCTCACGTGCCTGGTGAGCCTCCGGGTTGGGAGGGTTGGGAAGATGCCGCCGTCACTCCCGACAAACTCGGCAGCTATCTGCGCGATCTACACAAGCTGATGCAGGGATACGGTTATCGCAGCGCTCTCTATGGGCACTTCGGGCACGCCTGCGTTCACATGCGAATCAACTTCGATCTTGAGTCGAGGGAAGGCATCGCGAAATATCGCAAGTTCGTCGAAGAAGCCGCCGATCTGGTCATTAGTTATGGCGGATCGCTTTCCGGCGAACACGGCGACGGGCAGTCGCGAGCAGAGTTATTGCCGAAAATGTTTGGTCCGGAACTGGTGCAGGCATTCCGGGAGTTCAAAGCGCTGTGGGATCCGGACTGGAAAATGAATCCGGGCAAGGTCGTCGAGCCATACAAGTTGGATGAGAATTTGCGCTTGGGTGCCGACTACAAACCCTGGCAGCCGCAGACCCATTTTCAGTTTCCCGAAGATCACGGCAGCTTGGCAAGCGCGACATTGCGTTGCGTGGGCGTGGGCAAGTGCCGCCGCGATGAAGGCGGGGTCATGTGTCCCAGTTTTCGTGTGACTCGCGAAGAAGAGCATTCCACCCGTGGCCGCGCTCACCTGCTTTGGGAGATGACCAAGGGCGACATAATTAAAGATGGATGGCGCGATCAGCGCGTGAAGGACTCACTCGATCTTTGTCTTGCCTGCAAGGGATGCAAGAGCGATTGTCCTGTCGGCGTCGATGTCGCCACCTACAAAGCCGAGTTCTTGTCGCATTACTACAAAGCAAGGCTCCGTCCGCGCAGTGCTTACGCCTTCGGCAATATTGACATTTGGGCTCGCCTCGCTTCGAGGGCTCCCGGCCTGATCAATCTAACGACGCAACTTCCTTTCCTCCGCGATATTGCGAAGTTGGTCGCGGGTATTCCGCGGGAACGCAGCATTCCTGCTTTCGCGCCCCAGACATTCCGCCATTGGTTCAATCGACGAGAGCACAAGAATATCACCGGCGAACCCGTTCTGCTTTGGCCGGACACTTTCAACAATTACTTTCTTCCTGACACCGCCAAGGCCGCCGTTGAGGTACTCGAATCCGCCGGCTATCGTGTGGTTTTACCCGAAGTCAATTTGTGTTGCGGGCGTCCGCTCTACGATTGGGGCATGTTGGATCGCGCCAAGAAACTGCTGCTAACGATTCTCGGAGCGCTCGACGCCGAAATTAAACAGGACATTCCAATCGTTGTCCTGGAGCCAAGCTGTGCTGCCGTTTTTCGCGACGAACTTCTGAATCTGTTTCCCAAAGACGACCGCGCCCAAGCGCTGTCGCGCCGGACATTCTTACTGAGCGAATTTCTTGAGCAAAAGGCAAAGCATTTCCAGTTGCCGAAATTGGCGCGTAAAGCTCTCGTGCACGGGCACTGTCACCACAAATCGGTGATGAGAATGACCGACGAGGAATCTGTCCTTCGCAAGATGGAAATCGATTTCCACGCCCCCGCTCCCGGTTGCTGTGGCATGGCGGGATCGTTCGGCTTCGAATCGGACAAATACGAAACTTCACTCGCGATCGGCGAACTGGAACTCCTGCCCGCGGTTCGCAAAGCTGACCCTGATTGTCTAGTTATCGCAAACGGCTTCAGTTGCCGCGAACAGATCGGGCAGTGTACGAATCGCCGCGCCCTGCATCTGGCCGAGGTCATCCAAATCGCGGCTCGTGCTCCGCGCCCGTAGCCCCGCATTTTGTGCTTTGTAAGTTATTGATAAAACAGCATTCTCGCCAACTCATCTCGCCAGACTGCACGGATTCTGGGAATATATAATACTTAAGACACCGCTGATGCCCTGCTAACTTTCCCAGTCCATCACGAGCCGGTGCCAACTATGATCCGGGATAGCGAATCCGCCCTCACCGTCGCCGACACCTCGGAGCAAACGAAAATCGCTCCCGTTGTCGACGCCTCGATCCGCGGCTCGGTTCTAGTGCTGATCCAGTTTGACGTCTGTGAAGAAATCCGTCTCGACAAGCTGCGCGAAATCTTCGGAGCCCGCACGCTGGAACAGCCCACGCTGAAACATCCGGCTCCAGGGTATGTCCGCTACCAGCGCCCTCCGGTAGTTGAGCCCATCGATCCACTGATCCTCGACAGCGGCGAGCATCTCGAAGGTCAGATCAAGTTCTACGATTACGGCGTGGTGAGCGTGGTGCTGGAGCTCCCTTTCTCGGGTGACTGGGATACATTGGTTCGTCTGGGCAGTCGCTGGGTGTGGGACGTGGATTTTGCAGGCCATGCCTCGCGCATCGCGCACCAGAAACTGGAGCGGGCAACTCCGGCGCTGGTGAAGCCCTATCCCGACTGGTTGAGCGAAGACTACTTCATTTTTCATGTGCGCGAAATCAACGGCTGCCCGTCTGCCAATCAACTGGTTTCATCTCATGGAGCACGCATTGCTCAGATCGTTCGTGGAGAGACTGCACAGCTTTCTGAAGGCGAGCAAAACGAAATCCTGCAGTCGCGAATCTCGTATTATCCCAATGATTTGACCGTAATCAGTTGGAACGCCGCGTTTCTGTATGACAGTGCCGCAGGCGCGGAAACCGCGATTCAGCTGCTCGAGTATGCGAACTCGCAGTTACTCGAGTTCCGTCACTACGATGATTTCCTTACCCGGGAACTGGAAAGTGTTTACGACTCCTTTGATGAGGGCACGGGAATGCTGGCACGATGGCGACTGGCGCGAGCTGCCACCAAATTGCATACCGTCTTGCTCGATGTGAATGAACTCACCGAGCACGCCGACAACGCCATCAAATTTCTCAGCGACATGTTTTCTGCGCGTCTCTATAAACTTGCGGCCTCCAAGGTCGGCGTTCCTGACTACAAAGATCTCGTCACCCAGAAAGTACAAACCGCTGAAGAGCTTTATCGTTTCATGGTCGATCAATTCAACCAGAGCCGCGCATTTGTTCTGGAACTCATGGTCGTGATCATTCTGATTATCGAACTGGTCTACTTCTTCCGTGGAAAACCTATCTGAGAACCGGAACCAGAATCTGCGAACTGATCTCATATCGCCCGTACCATCCTGAAAACGATGCGAGGACTTGAAGGCAAACGCGTGCTCATCACCGGCGGCGCCAGCGGCATTGGCGCGGCCACGGCTGCACGTTTTCTCGAAGAAGGTTCGGCAGTGTGTGTACTCGACCGCGATGCCAAAGGTCGCGAGGAAATCCAAAAGCAGTTACCGGATCTGGCCGGAACCGTCGACGCCGATGTTTCGAACCTCAAGCAAGTGCAAGCCGCATTCGACGATGCCGTTCGCCTCATGGGTGGCGTCGATGTCCTGATTAACAATGCCGGCATCAGCATTCGCCACGACTTTCTGAAAATCACTCCCGCGGAATGGGACAAAATCATCGCGGTAAACCTCACGGGCGTGTTTTACGTAGCCCAGACCGCTGCCCGTCACATGTGGGAGCGCGATGGCGGCGTCATTCTGCAAACCGCTTCGACCAATGGAATCGTGGGCCAACCCTACTACGCCGACTACAACGCGACCAAAGCTGGAGTGATAGAGCTGACTCGAACCATGGCGCTGGAGCTTGCGCCCAAGGTGCGCGTGTGCGCAGTCGCGCCGGGCTACGTACTAACGCCCATGCAGCGCGCCGAGTATACCGACGCGATGCTCGAAGACGTGAATCGCAAGATTCCCTTACGGCGGCATGCAAAGCCAGAAGAAATCGCAGCTCTGTTTGCCTTTCTGGCATCGGGCGACGCGGCGTATATGACCGGCCACGTGTATACAATCGACGGTGCGGAAACCGCGGGCGGGTTGGCCAGCCGGTAATCTCACTCCTAAATGGCTTACTCAGAAAAAGCGGCACTTAAATCTTTGACGGGCAAAATCGCGCTCATTACCGGCGCTGCTTCCGGCATCGGGCGTGCGGCCGCATTACTCTTTGCCCGCGAAGGCGCGGCGGTCGCCATTACCGACGTCAATCAATCGGGACAGGCGGTTGCCGAAGAGATTATTCAAAGCGGGGGCCACGCTTTCTTTGAGCCCGCAGACGTGACCCAAGCCATCGACTGCCAGCGAGTCGCGGACAGAACTCTGCGCGAGTTCGGCAGCATTCATGTGCTGTTCAACAACGCGGGAATCATGCGCCGCGCTTCCGTGACTGAACTCAGCGAGCAAGATTGGGATCGGGTCATGGCGGTGAATGTGAAGTCGATTTTCTTGATGTCGCGGATAGTAATCCCCATCATGGCCGAGGGAGGCGGCGGCTCCATCATCAATACAGCTTCCGGCTGGGGTCTGGCTGGAGGGCCGCGCGCCGCGGTTTATTGTGCCTCGAAAGGTGCGGTCGTTCTCCTGACCAAGGCGATGGCGATCGATCATGGACCGCAAAAGATTCGCGTGAATTGCATTTGTCCCGGTGACACCGACACCGGTATGCTGCGCAATGAAGCCCAGCAACTCGGAACGCGCGAAGATGTTTTCCTCGCAGACTCGGCGCGTCGTCCGTTGGGCCGAATCGGCAAGCCGGAAGAAATCGCACGAGCTGCGCTTTATCTGGCAAGCGATGCGTCCGCATTCGTGACGGGTACCGCGCTCGTCGTCGACGGAGGCGGTTTAGCGGGATCGTAGAAAGCATTCATGCGCTTACAAAACAAAGTCGCGCTGATCACTGGCGGAACGTCTGGCATTGGCGAAGCAACGGCGATCTTATTTTCGAAGGAAGGCGCGCAGGTCGCCATCACCGGCCGTGACGAGAAGCGTGGCCACGCAGTTACCGCTAGGATCCTGGAGACCGGTGGCAAGGCCATCTTCATTCGCACAGACGTCCGCAGGGCCGCCGAATGCCATCGCGCCGTGGACGAAACGCTAAAGACATTCGGCAAACTCGATATCCTGTTCAACAATGCCGGCGTCTTCTACCCACACACCATTCTCGATTGCACCGAGGAAGAATGGGACTTGCAACTCGACATCAACCTGAAAGGTACCTTCCTGATGTCGAAGTTCGCGCTGCCGGGCATGATTCAGCAAGGCAGTGGCGTGATTATCAACAACAGTTCCGGATGGGGCATCGTAGGCGGCGATCAAGCGGTTGCATACTGTGCCTCCAAAGGCGGCGTTGTTCTGCTGACTAAAGCCATGGCGATCGACCACGGGCCGCAGGGAATTCGCGTGAACTGTATCTGCCCAGGCGATGTCGATACTCCCATGCTTCCCGAAGATGCCCGCATGCGCGGCTTGAAATGGGCGGACTATCTCGCCGGCTGTGCCAACCGTCCGCTGGGAAGAATCGGAACCGTGGACGAGATCGCGAAAGCCACGCTCTTCCTCGCTTCAGAAGATTCGTCGTTCATGACCGGCGCGGCGCTGGTCGTGGATGGCGGCGGGACCGCGGACTGATTAGCACACCTCGACAAGCTGCTCGCGTTGCAGCAGGAAAAGATACTTGCAACCCAGGTAGAGCGGACCGAGCAGCAACGCCGCCCAGAGAACGGTGTATCGGCTGGCGGGTCCCGAGAAAACCAGAAGATGCACAAAATATCCGTCCGCACTTAACCCTGCGACTAGTGCTGCAGTAAGCACCCAATACAATTTCGTGCGAGAGTGGATCTGAGCAGGAGCAAATAAGAACGCAATCCACAGCGCCGGCAATCCCATTCCAGCTCCCAAGAGCGATACAAAGATTTGCAGTGTGCCATCCGACCATTTCAGTGCTACAACGCCCATGAGCCCGCCGAACAATAACGCAAAGAGCATCGGAAGCAGAGCAAACGGCAGCGCGGGGCCAGCGATCAGCGTAGCCGGAAGCAGGCCGAGGGTCATTTCGATCCATCGAGTACGGTCGAATCCAGTAACTCGCATCGTGCTACCTGTTCCGCATCATATTCCCGCATCATATTCCAAAGATGGCTTCATTCAATTACCCTGTCTGGTTACGTAAGTTCACCATCTGGATTGCAAGTGAGGATCTGAAACTCGTGACCACCACAAGCCACAAGCTTTCTCGCGCCCGCTCGCGGCAGTGGTTCGATCGGGCGCAGCAATCCCTGGTCGAGGGAGTGAACTCGCCCTCGCGCGGCCAAGCTACATACTCATCCGGCCCCATTTTTCTCGAGCGCGGCAGCGCTTCGCACGTCTGGGATGCCGATGGCAACGAGTATGTGGATTTCATGATGTCCTTCGGCGCACTCATTCACGGGCACGCTCATCCCAAACTGTTCGCCGTGGCTTCCGAGGCTATGGCGGAAGGCTCCCACTTCGCGGCAGCTACCTCGGCGGAAGTCGAAGCCGCAGACGCTTTCCGTCGTGCGGTGCCGTCGGCAGAAGTTGTGCGCTTCACCAACACCGGCAGCGAAGCAACTATGCTGGCGCTCCGCCTGGCGCGGGCGCACACCGGGCGAAACAAATTCCTAAAATTCGAAGGCCACTACCACGGCTGGTACGATCCTTTTCTGTTGAATGCGCACGCGCATTCCTCGGAACAATTAGGCACGCCGGAAAATCCTGCGAGAATGCCCGACTCCGAAGGCATTCCGCGCGCGACTTTTGACGACGTCGTGCTCGCCCCCTGGAACGACATCACGATTCTAGAGCGGATCATGCAAAAACATGGACGCGAATTGGCCGCTGTCATTACGGAGCCCATCATGGCAAACATGGGATGCATCCCTCCACGAGATGGCTACCTGCAACGGTTGCGGGAGCTGACCCAGCGCTACGGCGTGCTGCTGATCCTCGACGAAGTCGTTACCGGGTTTCGTTACGCTCGTGGTGGATGCCAGCAATATTACGGAATCCAGCCGGACATCAGCACATTTGGAAAGGCGCTCGGTGCTGGCTTTCCCGTGGGCGCAGTCGCGGGGCCGCGATCGATTCTCGATCGCATGCGCTGGGGTGACAATATGGTTTTGCATTACGGCACGTTCAATGGGCACAGGCTTACCATGAAAGTAGTCGCCGCAAACCTCGACCTGCTGTCACGCGACGATGCCTATCGCAGTCTGCACGCTGTGGGCGATGCAGCCATCCGTGGCTTGCGCGACGTATTCCGACGACGCAAAGTGAAAGCCATCGTGCAAGGATTTGGACCCATGTTCCAAATCTATTTCACAGATCGTGACGCGATTCACGATTACCGCGACTACTGCGCACACGTCGACACTGCACGCTATTCCCGATTCGTTCATCTTCTGCTCGAACGTGGCATCTACATGACTCCTTCAAACGGCTTGCACTGGATTATCTCCACTGCGCATACGGAAGCCGATGTCGCAGCGCTCGTAGAAGCGGCCGATCAGGCTTGCATGCATCTGACCTGAAATGGAGACTGGCTTGAGAGCGACCGTATTTCTCGGCGGCGGACGCATTACGGGAGCGCTCGTCGCCGGCTTGCAGCTCGCAAAATACGATAAGCCGATCGTCGTGCATGACCGCAATCCGAGTAAGCTGCGGCAACTCAAAAAACAATATGGCATCGACGTCGAATCCGATCTACGTCGTGCCGTTGAGCGTGCCGGACTTCTCATCATCGCGGTTCGGCCTGATTCGGTGAGCGGTCTGCTGCGTGAGATCGCACGCTTCGAAACAGAAAACCCACGTCGTCCGCTGACGTTGGTCAGTCTGGCCGCCGGCATCCCACTTTCTAAACTGCGCGCGCGATTGTTATCGTCCGCTCGCTGCGCGCGAGCCATGCCGAGTCCCGTATCTAGAAGCGGTCGTGGACTCACGGCGTTGACTTTCGGACGGGCTTTTCCTCGCAGTGCCAAGCGCGAAGTGAAAGCCTTGTTCGAGAAGGTCGGTGGCGCGCTCGAAATTCCCGAGAGCCAGTTCGACGCCTTTACCGTCACCTACTCCAGCAGCCACGGGTACCACGCCTTGGCGGCGCTGGCCGCTTCGGCACAGAAACTTGGACTGAACCGAAAAACCGCGTTGACCGCCGCAGCCCACGCTCTCGCCGACGGGATTGTCTCCTGGCGCGAAAGCCGGATTCCGCTCGATCGGCTTATCCACGAAGCCGCGACGCCGGGCGGAATCGCGTGGGCAACAATGAATGCCATGGACTCGTCCGGTTACAAGCGGAGCATTCAGCGAGGACTGCAAGCGGGGATAACACGAGCTCGCAAGAATGCGCAACAAGCCTAGCCGCTTCCCATTTTGGGACGGGTTTACCGTTTTTGTATGGGGTACCCCCCTCCCCCTGATCGTGCGCAAAATCTAGAAAACAAAGGATCTAGCTTGGCGACTATGTGCTAGATCTTTGAGTTCAGGGGAGTTACGGGCAAAATCTAGAAAACATGGGAGTTATGGGTGGGTCGCGAGCCAGTTGCTGGCCCATTTTGGAACTGGGCAGATTCGGCACTTGGAGCGAGTCCAGGGGCCACGCGTCAGATTGTCAAAGATCGACGATTATCTTGTAGATAACGGATGTTGTACAAGGTTATCTGGTTTGAGATGTCGAGTCAATGATAAGTTGCGGAGGTGAGGGATCAGAAGCAGTCCCAGATCCAGGCTGGCCGTATTTTCTCTGTTCAACGGGCCGCTTGTTCTATTTTTTGCACGAACTGTCGATTTCCCGTGCCGCCGAACGATTATAGAGTGAAAGCAGTCAGTTCCAGTTGGAGGAAGCAATGAAATTCGTATGTCTTGGATATTTCGACGACAAGAAGTGGGAAGCACTGTCAGAAACCGAACGGAAGGCATTCATCGAGGAATGCTTTGCCTATGACGATGTGCTGCGTAAAGGCGGACACATCGCTGGGGGCGAGGCGCTGGCGCTTCCCCGCAGTGCCGCCACTTTGCGGTTTGAAAAAGGCAAAGTGATTGTCACGGACGGCCCGTACGCAGAAACCAAGGAACAGGTGGGCGGCATCCTGATCCTGGAGGCCAGAGACCGGAAACATGCCATCGAGTTGATCTCGAAGCACCCGGGGCTGCGCAACGGCCCGTTCGAAATTCGCGCGCAGGATGAGGCAATGACTGCCGCATTCGAAGCACGGAATCAGGGCCGAAAGGGAGCCTAAATCAGGAGGAGCGAAGAAATCGGGCCGGAAAGGACGCCACGAAAAATGGCCAAGGGCATTGGACGAGAAGGATTCGACGCGAACTTGTTCAGCCGCGAGCCAGCCTCCTGGCCATCCGCGACAGGCGCACCAGACGATAGAGCGGTTGCAAAGGTTTCGGAAGTTGGACAGTGGACCATTCGCTTACGCTTGGGGTGACAGTGAGGCGCCAGAGGAAGTGGGCTCGGTCCTGCCAGCGCTCTCTTAGGCGCATCATCAGGCGGAAGTAGGGGGGCGATTCCGTGTTGTAGTGAGTGCTGTTTTCGACGATGGTCAGAATCTCGTCGGCGAGGGCAGCTGTTAATCGATCCTCTTCAAATGCTCGCGTTTGGCACGAGGAATTTGCACTCTCGCGGTTCCCGGCAACTGCAGATTCGTCGCTATGCTCGGAATGACAATTTGTTTGGGGATGAATTGCGGGCGGGAGGGGCGAGCCCAGCAGCTTTTGAGCAAGAATCAAATTCAGGTTCACGATGCGTTCAATTCCCAACCGCTTGGCTTCCTGCCGAATCGCATTCCAATCCAGCTGTCGGGAATTCACCAGTTGGGCGATGTCGCACAGCCAGGAGAGCTGAACCCATACGTGCTTGGCGGCGTGTACGCAGAGCACGAGCAAGAGATCTTCCGCGCGCAGGGTTCGCACGGAGCGTTCGCCAAAGTTGATCATTTCGGCGCGGTCGAATAAATCCACGACATCGAAGTTGACGGAATAAAAACGTGGCACGACTCGCCACTGCAACTCCAGCAGGTTCTGCCCGTGAGTGGAGCCGAATGAATATTCGTATCCAGTTTCGATGTAGGTGGCTTCGATTTGCAGGGCAAGCTCGAGGGCCGGTTCGTATCCCAGGTCGCGCAATGCGACTTTAGCCTTCGGCACATCAGCCGGAAGGATGAGGATATCGAGATCGCCAAACTGGCGCTGCGCAACTTCGCCGTACAGAGTCTGCGCCAAAACCGGACCTTTATAAGGAAGGGTCTGGATTCCCGCTGACTCAAGATGACTAACGATGCGCACCAGTTCCGCCGTAAACCAGAGTGTCTTGCGGGCATTGTCCCGGTACCGCGATCGGAGCGCATCGAGTAGCTCGACGGGCACCAGACGCGGGTACGCCGACAGCTCGCCATATATTTGCGGGACCACGCGATGGTGATCTACAAGCGCGAGCAGTCGTTCCCAGTTGAGCCGATGCGAGAGAAGTGCGCGGACCCTTTCGGCGCGCGATGTGTACGCGCAGCAGGCCAGTAGTAACTCGAATTCAGGATTGTCACCGAATGCTCGCGCTGCTGCCGAGCCTGCGGGACCGTATGGAACCGGACGTATCTCTGCGACTGCAGCCATGCTGAGAGAACGATAATCTTTGCACTTGAACAAAACCAGTTAGAAGCGCGGTGCCTATCGGGCTTCGCTCGATTACACAGCCGGGGGCGGCTGTCCCCACGTGTTCGTCGTGGGTTACTTTGGTTTCGACATCGGCATCCCGCTGCCGAACGCATGCTTCCTTGAGACGTACAATTAAATGTTGGTCCACATATGAGTTCGAGTGTGACATCCCACGAAGCAGAGCGGCGTAGTGCTCGAATTCGCGCCCAGATCCCTTTTCGCCTCACCAGCCTGGATCCTGCGACTCCATTCACTGAGCAGTGCCATACGCTGGTGGTAAATACCGAGGGATGCGGTGTGCGCCTGAGCCGGCCTCTGGAACCGGGACTGTCGGTTCTGCTCGATGAACTTCCGGGAGGAACAAGCGCGTCAGCGAGGGTGGCGAATTGCGTGCCACTCGGGACGGGGAGCAAATACTGGTTGGTGGGACTCGCGCTGGAACAGCCCGCGAATATCTGGTGCATCCAGCCTGCGCCCGCGAACTGGGGAAGCGAGTCGAAGCCCCTGGCCTCCGCTGTGCCTCCGCCGAAGAAAGAAAACGAGTGGCCTTACTCCGTGTTTTCTATTAAGGGCGAAGCGCATCCGGGAAGAAAGTAGGAGCGTCGGGGCCTTGGCAGCCGCACAATCCGTATTGACACGGAGATTGCGCCGCAGGATAATGTTTTCCTCTTCCGAGGAGGTCCCCCATGAAACGCCCTGCCAGTCGTCAAAAGAATGCTTTCACACTCTCTGAATCCTTCCATCTTCAGCTGGATATGTACGCGGCCGCTGCAACCGCTGCTGGAGTCGGAATGCTGGCTTTGGCTCAGCCGTCAGAGGCCAAGATTGTCTACACTCCCGCCCACGTGCTGGTTGCGCCCAATCAACATTACGGCATCGATTTCGAAAACGACGGCACGACCGATATTACGCTGGGGAGAGGCGCGGCAGAAGGCGCCACGTATGTATTCGCCTCCGGCAGGAATGGCGTCGCGGCGCAGATGGACAATCACCGCTTTGCCGTGGCGGTTCATGCGGGAGCAAAAATCGGCTTCTCAAGGCATTTCGTGCAGAGCAGTTCCTTCGAGCCTACATTGGCGGTAGGTAGCGCCAGCAACGAGTCCAGCGTAAAGTGGCGAGGTCAGTTTGCTGATGGAGGGCAGGGAGTCAAAGACCGTTATCTCGGTGTCAAGTTCACCAGCGGCGGTCAGGTTCATTTTGGCTGGGCGCGAATCACCATTACCATCGGTGACCCGCAGCGCGCCGCGATCACCAAGGTCCTGCTTAGCGGCTACGCCTACGAGACCATACCGGGTAAGCCCATCATCGCAGGCAAGACGACGGGCTCGGCTGATGACATCGGGGACCAGGCAAATGCCGAATCGCCCAAGGTTCCATCGCAGCCAGCGTCCCTGGGCCTGCTGGCCGCTGGATCCCCGGCACTCTCCGTCTGGCGCCGAAAAGACTCGGAGCCGGTTGAGGATAAGGCCTAGTTTAGCGGTTCAGTTTTTCGTAGTAGCGATTGTCGTAGAGGGTTGTGGAATTCTGAACGAATTCCAGGATGCGATGCATTCTGACTTTGTCTTCGCGATTTAATTCCTTGAACTGCACGGCAACGCCGGATCCGGGATGCATTCTGGCTACGGTGCCATCGGCATGCAACTTGCCATCATCGATCGAAAAGACCAGCTTTAGATTCGTGCCCGGCGTGAGGATGGCGCTGGTTTCCACGTAGCATCCGCCCATGCTGATGTCGATCAGATTCCCGAAGATCGGTGCACCATCATTCTCCGGATGCAGTTCAATCGTGATCCGGCATTTCATGCGGGCGTAAAGCCGACGGTTCTTGCGCGATGGCTGCTGCTGCTTCTCCACATACATTCGGCGGTCCGCTTCAGCCAGAAGCTCTTCCGCATCTTTTCCATCTTCGGGATACATGGCTTGCCCGACACTGAGCGAAAGAATCTCTTCGGCGCAGACTTCAAATCCCGCCTGCTTGGCTAGTTCGCGCAGTTGATACGCCTTCTTAGCGGACGCGTCCGCGGGCAAGCCGGGAGCGATGACGACAAATTCGTCTCCGCCCATGCGAGCCACATAGTCGTATTCTCGGCAACTTTCTTTTAAGGCTTGGGCAAACAGCCGCAGAACGCGGTTGCCCTCCAGGTGCCCGAAGCGGTCGTTAATCTGCTTGAAGCCGTCCATGTCACCGACCATGACAGTTAACGTGGAATTGTCGCGCTTGCAGCGGGCCAGTTCGCGGTCGAGTTGCAGGAACAGCGATCGGGCATTGGGCAGGCCAGTAAGATAGTCTGTGGTCGCGGAGTTTTCCGCTTGCTGATATTTCTCCGCGTTCTCAATCGCCAGCGCCATCTTTGAACTGATAGCCAACAGGATGCGCAAGTTATCCGAAGTAAACGCATCGCGCTCGCCGCGATAGAGAGCCAGCACTCCAATCACGCCGGCCACACCTTCGAGCGGAATCGCTAAAGCCGAGCGCAAGGTGCTGAACTTCGTAGGATCATTCAAATATCCAGGCTCAACCGAGGGGTTGCCGTTAATGATCGGCTTTTTGTTATGCGCCACCCATCCCGAGAGCCCCTGCCCGAGAGGAATGCGCAACGACGAGAACAGCCGGAAGTTGTCGCCGTTGACATACCCAGGAATCAACTCGTCATTTCGCCGAACATAAATCGCGATGGCATCATACGGAACCAGCGACCTCAGTTTCACCGAGAATACCGAGAGCGTTTCGACCAAGCTGAGTGACGCGCCCAAATCCTGACTGAGCTCGAAAAGCGTCTGCGCCTCTTGCCGAGCCGCCGCGATCGAAGACAGGAACGTGGCTTCGTGTCCCAAACCATCTTTTACCGAAATGTTCTCAAATCCCGCAGCGGGCGCCGAACCCCGTTCGACTTTAACCTCGGTCGAGAGCAAGGGATTCGCTTCGCCCCCAAATTGAGCCAGCGCCAGCTTTTCGAGACTGAGATACCGTTTCTTCAGAATGTCGACGACTTTCGGATCAAACGATTTCCCCGACTCCGCCGCCAGTCGCTGCATCACTTCATTCAGCGGCAAAGCTCGCCGGTACTGACGATCCGAAGCTAACGCGTCCAGATAATCGACCGCGGAGAGAATGCGCGCGCCGATTGGAATCTCCTGGCCTTTCAGTCCCATCGGATATCCCGAGCCGTCCCACTTCTCGTGGTGGGCGCGGACAATTGGCACAACCGGGTAAGGAAACCGAACGCGTTCCAGAATCTCGGCTCCGACTACCGGGTGAATCTTCATCTTCTCGAATTCTTCGAGCGTCAGGCGCCCCGGTTTCGAGATGATGTGCTCGGGCACGGCCAACTTGCCGATATCGTGCAACAGCGCGGCGGCGTGGACAGCTTGCATTTCGTCGTCGCTCACGCCCAATTCTTTGGCCACCTCGACCGCATATACCCGCACTCGTTGCAAGTGGTCGTGCGTAGTTTGATCTTTGGCTTCGATCGCCAGCGCCAGCGCTTCAATGGTTCGCAAGTGCAGGCTCGCCATTTCCTCGACGTGCCGCTTTTCATCTTCCAGTTTGCCCAGGTATAAACGGTACGAGCGATAAATCACGTAGATCGCGGGCACCAGCAGCAGCGACGTTTCCCAATAGAAGGTCTCGTTGAACCAGCCAATCACTCCGGCGATTCCCGCACCCACGAGGTAATAGGGGAACGACCAGAAATAACAATCCACGATGATCTTCTTGAGCCGTTTGCCTTCGGTCAGCGATATGACGGTCGCAATCGATCCCGTGTTAGCGACGAAATAAGTGCAAGCCGCCACGCCGAGCAGCAACGGCCGGCTATCGACCATCAGATTGAACAATGGATGGTGATAAACCAAGTAGGCCAGCGCAGTCGAGAGCGCACCCGCGCACACGTTGAAAGTAACTTGAATCGCGTTTGGCCGATCCGGATACAACGACTGCACCAGGATCGAAACGCAGCCCAGAATCAGCGTCTCCGAGAAACTCAGTTCGAGAACGCCCAACAGCACAAACAGGAAGTTCACCGACATCGTGCCCGTAATCCCGGGCAGGTTGACCTTCATGCGCGAGCCCAGGACCGCGATCCCGAGATAACAAATGAACTGCGCGATGTTCTTACTGCTCTGGTGAATGGCCCCAAAAAGCAGAACGCCCGTACCCACGGTCACAACCAAGCCAATAAATAGCTTGGCGGGAACGGTCAGGCTTCTCCACGACTGTGACTGGCCAGGCATTCGGGGTCCTGTTGATCTCGGGGGAGCGCAGCAGAATCTCTCCATAGAAATAGCATCTAACTGTGTTTAGGAACAATGATTTACGAGTTTTCCAGGAAACTTCAGTAACTGTTCGGACGTGACGGAAGGAGGGTGGATTTTGGCACGCAGAGCATGCCGAGAAACACCCCGAGGATTCAGTGATTTACAACCCCGAGTCGGGTGGCCCAGCCTATCGCGTTCTGTGCGAAGGCTGGGCTTTTAGCCAGAGCACCGCACCCCATTAAGAATTGCCCATCCTAAGGATTTCATCCGAACCGGAGCTTCCCAGCCCGAACGGGATGGGAAGCGCAGCGGAGGGACCTGCTGTTTCTTTTGGCCTACAGCAATCCCAACAATTCGCGCGGGGATACAATTGTGAGCGACGTTGGTGGGGTGAGATGAAGATTCGCCCTCTGCTTATCGTGCTTTCCCTGTCCGCTCTTCCGGTAGCGGCGTTCGCTCAGGAGCAGTGTCCGCAATTTTCCGGTCCTGCAAGAGTGAGGCTGGAACTGCAAGCTCGATGGCTCGTCAGTGATTCTCTCCAAAAACAGATAGCCGCGAGATCAAGTGCATTTGGACAGCTGATCGCGTTTGAGCGGTGCCACATTTTGCAGAGCAACCTTCTTTCAGACCAGGTCACAGAAGAGGAAGGGCCATTCTTTGTGGCCGACAACGTACCCCTTAAATCCAGGGTGGGACGTTATCAGCGGACTTGGATGATGGTGGTCGCACCTACCGAGCCAACTGGCAGGTTACCCAATGCCAATGTCCTGAAAATAACCGACCACAAGTGGACCCTCCTGAATCGTGATAAAGACGGAAGCACACGAGTTCTCGCCAACGGAGTCTATTAGGAGGGTGGCAAGCCCCGCGGGTGGCCCAGCCTATCGCGTTCTTTGCGAAGGCTGGGGCTTTTAGCCAGAGCACCGCACCCATCAAGAATTGTCATCCCGACCGGAGCTTCTCATGGACCTGCTGTTTCCTTCGGGCTACAGCGGTCCCAAATGCCTTTGGGGAAGCCCGGGGACAGACGAAATCTTCCCTAATTCTTCGACGAATGAGGATTGGGGAACGTCCCGTCTGTCCCCCAGTTTTCGTCTGCTCCAGTTTTCGTCCCCAGTTTTCCAAAGGCCGTCAAGAAGGCGACTGGGGAGGAGTGAGTCGTGGCCCGCGTTAATGTATGAGTCAGGACCGAGAACTATGCTAGACTCTCGGCCCATGAGCTGGCAGAAGCGTATCGACCTATATCAGAAGATTGAAAAACATAGGAAGCGTCCGTTGATTGTATATGTAACAAGTAAGAGGAATGGCGCCTGGGCCAACATGTCGACGGATGCACTTCCGCAAATAATTGAACAGCTGGATGCGCTTCCAACAGATTCCAAAGCGCTCGATTTTCTGATCGCAAGCTATGGTGGCGATCCCATGGTAGCGTGGAGAATCATGACACTTGTCCGGCAGCGGGTGGACAAGGTTTCCGTTATGATACCGCAAAGCGCGTACAGCGCTGCGACCCTTCTGGCACTCGGAGCTGACGAGATCGTCATGCACCCGAACGGGCATCTTGGTCCAGTGGACATGCAAATCACCATGGGTGGAGGGGGTGGTCAGCCTAAGACCTTTTCGACCGAGGACATAAGTGCTTTCTTAGACTTCGTTAGAGATAACCTTAAGATTACGGATCAGGAGCACGTTCGCGCATTGTTTGAGATTACTTGCAAGGAAGTGGGAAGTCTTGGAATAGGACTTACTGCTAGGAGTTCCAAATTGGCAATCGACCTTGGCGAAAGACTTCTGGCGCTGCATATGAAAGATGACGATGTCGGAACAAAACTCCGATCTATCGTACAAAACATGAGCCGGAAATTTCAGTCGCATGCGTATCCCGTAAATCGCAAAGAGGCTTTGGAGATTGGATTGCCAGTAAAAAAGGAACGGGACGCAGAATTAGAAAAACTAATGTGGGATGTTTGGCTTAACATCGAGTACGATCTGAAGGAAAGATTTCCTTTCGACGCTGTGATTGAGCTGCTCAACAGTTCGGAGGCTAATAAGCTCCTAGCTCCTGTTCCGCAACTCGTAATTCCCCCAAACGTAACCTCAAGAGCACACTACAACACGTCGATTAACGACGTCATGCAGCACGCTACCGAAACCGTTAATCCTGTAGATTTTGAGTACACAAACGCGTTGGTTGAATCTAGCCGCACAGGTTCCAAGAACGTTACCAAAGGGAAGCTCCTTGCTTGCCGCACACCTGACCTCATGATCAAATACAATAGAGTTGTCGTGTCGCAGGAATGGGAAGCAGAGCAAGGCGAAAAGGAGGAAAAATAGTATGAGTCACCAAGATTTGTTCCAGACGCCGAGGCAATCCTTCCCCACGGATGTCACGTCTCCTACCCCGTCGCAAATGCCAAGTTCGGGTACCGAGGAATCAAGTCAGACGCACTCCACTCCGCCTCCAAAGCCCCCAAGACCCGACCGTGCTGATGAGAGCGAAGAAGGTGAGAAGCGGCGAGGGCAGATCGCCGGTCCGGACTCGCACGGCTCTGACGGGTTAACGTTCTAGGAAACTTCCCGCACGCGGCGGGCGGCCCAGACTACCGCTTCCGCTTCCAGCCCGAGCGTGGCCCGTCCAAGCTCCGCTTAGGCGGGCCTTCCTCCAAGATTCCCAATTCGGGAACCGGGCCCGCAGCCCGCCACTTTCCTCTTGAACCCAGTGCATCACTTCCGATAACATAGGAACGCAGAGATTATCTGCAAGGTAATCTTCGATCTTTGACAACCTGACAACGGGCGCGGCTCCTCGACCGCCAACCCGCTGAGTCCGACCAGTGCATCCCTCAACGCGGTGCAAAAAGCGGAACTGTGAGCGAAGAGGAACCGCGCTAACTGCCATGTTTCCAAGATTTTGCCTCTAACTACCTTAAGAACCATAGATCTAGGAGGCAAGAAAAATTCCGACCCTTTGTTTTCTAGATTTTGCGCCAAAACAGAGAGTTTTTTTTGAGGAATTTATGCACCATAAAATGTGCATTAAAATCACAACGGTCGGTGCCGAGCCTTCGCGCTATTAATGAAGCCCAGAGCCATCGAGCAGTTACGCACGGCTTCGCTAGCCACTTCGGCGGGTGCTCAGGAAACCTAACTCCTCTCTGTGCTAAATTGAGCCACGGGGGCCCGTAGCTCAACGGTTAGAGCAGCAGACTCATAATCTGTTGGTTGTAGGTTCGAGTCCTACCGGGCCCACCAAGGGACGCTGCCTTTCCATGAGCCCCGTGCCTTTAACCATCGCTGGCGGTTCTGTTTTCCACGGCCGATCTTTTTACCGACGATCTTTCTAAGGACGATCGTCAGTTAGGAGTCGATCGACCGACATTGCCCCTGATCCCTTGAATAGAATTAGCAGTCCGATGGCGATGGCCAGCAGGTGATATTCGAATCCCTCGCCTTTCTGATTGCCGGCCCAGTTCATGAACAGGCCATTCTGCGCATGCACCAGGACGATGGCGACAAGCATGTTACAGATAATGCCGAAGGCGGCGATGCGGCTGAGGAAGCCGACGATCAGTCCGAGTCCGCCGAAGAATTCGGCGCAGATGGCGAGGAATGCGAGGGGCGCTGGAACTCCCATTTGATGAGTAAAGAAGCCCATGGTGCCGCTGAAGCCGTACCCACCGAACCAGCCCAGCATCTTTTGTGCACCGTGAGCGGCAAATACCAAGCCAAACGTCAGCCGAAGAATCGCGATGGCAAAGTCGTCGCTCGTGTTGATTATTCTGTGAAACATGGTGGCCTCGCTTTCGAAATTGTACGAGTGTATTTGGACGGCTCAAATCAGAGGACCCGACTGCCGGACTTCTCGAAACCTAACTTGATGACTTGCGCAGTGTCTTGCGCTAACGACAGCTCTGCAACTTCGCCGCGAGTAAACCAGCGGGCCTCAGCCGCGTCGGCCGCAGCCTCGGGCTCTCCCGCGATTCTGCGGCAGAGAAAATCAACCAGCACATAATGGTACCGAATGCGCCCGTCGGCATCGCGAAGGATACGATCATACACGCCGAGCAACTCGCCCACCTCGACGACTAAGCCGGTCTCCTCCAAAGCTTCGCGAGACGCCGCATGGCGCAATGTTTCTCCCATCTCGAGCGCGCCGCCGGGAATTGACCATTCGCCTGCGAGGGGAGGATGGGCACGCTTCACCAGCATTACGCGGTCTTGCTCGATGATGATTGCGCCTACGCCTACCAGGGGCGCATCTGGATATTCGCGTTTCATTGAGGAGAAATCCGCCAGCAACCTTAAATCATGCAGGGGATTCTAAGCAAAACTGTGGAATCAGTAAGCAGTTTTCTGATATGAGTTCTCGGTTCTCGGTAGAATAGCCCGGTGGCATTAGAAGAATACAAACGCAAACGCCGTTTTGAGGAAACTCCGGAGCCTCCGCCGAAGGTGGAAAAAAAGAGCGGGCACCGCTTCGTGGTGCAGAAGCACCGGGCCACGCGCCTGCACTACGATTTCCGTCTGGAGATGGAAGGCGTGCTCAAGTCGTGGGCAATACCGAAAGGGCCATCGCTCGAGCCTGCCGACAAGCGGCTGGCTATGCAGGTGGAGGATCACCCGGTTTCTTATTTTGATTTTGAAGGCACCATTCCGGAAGGCAATTACGGCGCGGGCACGGTGATGGTTTGGGACGTGGGCACATGGGAACCACTCTCGCCGCAGCCTGTGAAGGGAAAATACGTCGCAGGAACTGACGCCGAAGCGGCTGCCATGTTGCAGAAGGGAGACCTCAAGATTCGGCTGCACGGGCAGAAGCTCAAGGGCGACTTTGCATTGATCCATATCAAAGGGCGGCGTCCGGGGAGCAAGGGAACGGAATGGCTGCTGATCAAGAAGCAAGACGAATACGCGGTTCCGGGTTATGACATTGAGCAGTACGACAAGTCGGTGCTCAGCAAACGTTCCATGGCAGAGATTGCGGGCGATGCAGGCTCGGCCCAGTGGACCAGCAGCCCTCCGGTGTCGCGGGGGAAGGTGAAAGCGCCGTGGTTGGCGGAGACGCTGGCCAAGGTCGAAAAAAAAAAGCTAACCGCCGCGAGCGCTGAGAAGAAAACCAGCAAGTCGGCTTCCCGCCGAGTTGCATCTTCATCTACGGCCGCTAAGCAAGCAGCCTCTGAGAGTGGGACGATTCAGACGCTGCCGGGCGCAGTGCGGAAATCCATGCCTACGGCCATTCATCCCATGCTGGCTACTTCGGTCGAGAAGCCTTTCGACGATCCGGAGTGGTTGTTCGAAATCAAATGGGATGGGTATCGTGCAGTTTCGTTTCTGCAGGACGGCAAAGTACGGCTGGTTTCGCGTAACCAGAACGAACTCACCGGGGAATTTCCTGAACTGCGTGAGCTTTCGAAATTGATCAAGGCGAAGAGCGCAGTTCTTGATGGTGAGGTTGTTGCGCTCGACGACGAGGGCAAGGCTTCGTTCAGCTTGATGCAACAGCGCACCGGCATTCGCAAAGGAGGGCGACGAGTTGGAGCGCGACGCGAACTGCAGATCGTGTATTACATTTTTGATCTGCTCTATCTCGACGGTTACGACTTACGCCACGTCGCGCTCGAGCAACGTAAACAAGCTCTGACGCAGATCATCGCTACCAGCGATCTGGTTCGTTACTCCGATCATTTTCCTCAAGGTTTGGCGCTCTTCGAGGCCGCGAGGCAGAAAGGGTTGGAAGGGATTCTTGCGAAAAAGCGTTTGAGCCATTACGAAGAACGACGCAGCCGCGAGTGGCTCAAGATCAAGGTTACGCAAACTATCGACTGCGTAGTCGGCGGCTACACCGACCCGGAGGGTAGCCGGCAATATTTCGGATCGATCGTCCTCGGGCTCTATGACAAGAAGGGCCGGCTCATTCACGTTGGGCAGGCGGGAACGGGATTCAACCAGGCAATGCTGAAAGAAATCTGGCAAGTACTCAAAGAACTGGAGACGAGTCGCAATCCGTTCTATGGCGACGTGGATGCGGCGCATGTGCATTGGGTAAAGCCGGAGCGGGTCGCCGAGATCAAGTTTACCGAGTGGACGCATGAAACCATCGAAGGCGGAATGAAGTTGCGGGCGCCGGTATTTCTAGCATTGCGCGAGGATAAGGATCCGAAGGAATGCACGTTCGCGGAGCAGGGACCCCGACTTCAAGGATGACAGTCCAGGGGCATTATTTAATATCTTTCATTGGCAGGAGCGAGCCGTAGTCGCGGCCGCTGGGTTCGACGGCGCGGGCCACTATGCCATCGAAAGCGTCGCGGAACTCTGGATACTTCACCAGCAGCGCTTTCATCACTGCAGAGTTGTCCTGAAAGGTTTGTGCCGTATTCGAAACGTCCGCGGACTGATACTTGACGACCAGATCGAAATCCTGCCCCACTGCCATGGGAAAGAGCGTGGTCAGTTTAAAGGTTTTTGCGGCAGCCGCGAGTTCTGTAGTATTACCGTCGGCGGGCAGATCCGCGGGCTTCACTGTCTCTGATTCATCGGCCAGCTTATCGGTCACCTGGGTATACATGAAGCGCACTGGGACCGCGAGATCACGCGCTTCGAGATAGTAGAACCAGGCATCGCGATTTTGGCCCTTGGCTTTGAAGGCGCGAGCGCGGTCGGCAAACCAGTTGGCGTCATGCCCGGCGATTTGAGATTCCTTAATGTACAGGCCTCCAATTTTCCAGTCCTTGCCCTCTAGTTGCAGCACGAACGTTACCGTTTCCGGTTGCTTGGAGGATGGAACATCTAAGATCACGACGGCGTAGCTTCCCGGCGGCAGGTTCGGGATCACGAATACGGCGCTGTCCGACGTCTGACCGCTTCTGCCAAAAACCCCGCAAAGAAACTCGGCACGGGCTAGCGGCGCGGTTCCCTCGACCTTCAGGAGAAACGGAGAGCGCGGAGTCGCTTGCGCTCCTGAAAAGTTGGCTTGATTATCTTTCACCGCGGTTTCAATGCCGGAGAAATCCGAAGCAACACTGGCAATCGAATTCTGCCGCAAAGTCGCGGAGTCGCCCCGAGCCACCATGTCGAAATAGCGCTTCGCCGTGCTTACCAATGTGGCGCGCGTAGGCTCGTCCATGTCACCGGCGGTCAAACAGGTTTGGGCATGAGCAAATCCGGCGCAGAAAATCAACGCGATCACGGAGAGGCTCGTCCATACGCGAGTTGTCGGCGGCATTGTTCGAAGTGTACGCATGGGCGTATCCATTCTACGACGCGAACCCGCAGAATTCCCGTCGAATGCGCGGTGGACTGCATTCTGTCCCCTAGGCGGCTAAGAACGCAAACGACAACGCCCTCGGATAGTGGCTCAATTCGGTAGGGAAGCGAGCCAGACGCGCGATTATTGCGTCGCAAAATACGCGACGCATCGCGCGGCTCGCCCAGATCCCTCGCCGCGCAAAGAACGCTTGCTCGGGATGACAATCAAATTGAGTCACTACCCACCCTCGCCTTCAATTGCACCGGCTCCGCCCTTATGGTACCGTCCCTTTGATTCCCACTTCTCCGGGAAAGGAAACTTTCATGCCTTTGATCATTTTAGGCGTTCTGGTGGTCATCGCATTCGTCCTGATTGGGATGTACAACAGCCTCGTGCAGTTGCGTGTGCGCTGCGATTCGGCATGGTCCGATATCGATGTGCAACTCAAGCGCCGGTATGACCTCATTCCAAACCTGGTCGAGACGGTGAAAGGTTATGCCGCGCACGAAAAGGGGACGTTCGAAAACATTGCCAAGTTCCGATCGCAGGCGATGCAAGCAACCTCGCCCGCCGACAAGGCCGCAGCCGACAACCAACTTACCGGCGCGTTGAAGAGTTTGTTTGCCGTGGCGGAGAATTATCCTCAACTGAAGGCTTCCGAGGAATTCACCCAGCTACAGACTTCGCTGAGCCAGACCGAGGACACGATTCAGAACGCCCGCCGCTATTACAACGCCGTAGTACGGGATTTGAATACGAAGATTCAATCCTTCCCTACGAATATTTTGGCCGGGATGTTTGGTTTCCAGGCACGGCAATTCTTTGAAGTCGCCGAAGCAGACCGCCAACCCGTAGCGGTCAAGTTCTGAGCTTGGGTCAGCATGATCAAACTGGTTTATTGCATCAGCAAGAAGGCGAGCTTGACGGACGAGGAGTTCTTTCGGTACTGGAGAAATGTTCATGGCCCGATCGGCGCGCGAATACCACGGCTGCGCAAACTGGTGCAGAGCCATCGAGTAACCATCGTCGGAGATGCGCACCAACCCGCTTACGACGGCATGGCGGAACTGTGGTTTGACGATATGGAGGCCTTGCTGGCGGCGCGTCGGTCCCCGGAATGGAAAGCTTCCACCGAGGATGAAGCGAATTTCATCGACTCCGGCAAGGTTGCTTACTTCGTATCGGAGGAGCGCATCGTTTTGGACAGAACAAATGAAGATTCGGTCTAGGGGGAAGAACCGAGATTCCTCGTGGCTGGCTCTCCTCGGAATGACAAAGGATGGTTTTGTCGCTGGGCTGAGACGCAGCGAGCCGCGTCTCTACAGAACGATTGTTCTCTGCCTTTCGCTTCTCGTCTCCGCTTGTCCGCTCTTCGCACGCAGCTGGCGCGTGGCTGATTTCAACGACACCATTTCGGTTCATGCAGATGGCTCGGCGCTGGTCCGCGAGCGCATCACGCTGACTTTCGACGGCGAATGGCATGGAATTCATCGCTTCATCCCAATCGAATATCCGGGAGCGAGGGGAACAAACTACACGCTCTTTCTAAATGTCACCGGCGTGACCGACGGCAATGGTGACAAGCTGAAATACGAATCGTCGACTTCGAATGGGTTTCGTGACCTCAAGATTTATATTCCCGATGCGGTCGATGCCACCCGCACCGTCGAGATCGATTACACGGTTCGCAACGGCACGCGCTTCTTCGAAGATCACGACGAGTTTTACTGGAATGTGACCGGCAACGATTGGCCGGTGCCGATCGATCATGCGTCCGCGCTGGTCAGCTTTCCGGATTCTGCCGCGGGCTCACTGCGCGCGCAGGCTTTCACCGGAGCCTATGGCTCGGCGGAACGTGGCGCCAGCGCTGACGTCAAGGGCTCTGACGTTTCGTTTGAAACGAATAACCCGCTGCCGATGCGCGGCGGCATGACCATCGACGTTTTTATTCCCAAAGGCATTCTCGCGGAGCCGGGCGAGTTTACTCGGCTGCTATGGTTCCTGGGCAGCAATCCTATCGTCTTTCTGCCGTTCTGGACTCTTGCTGTGATGTTCACGCTGTGGTGGTACAAGGGACGCGATCCCGACCCAGGGCTTTCTGTCGCGCCTATGTATGAACCACCCGAGGGCATGACTCCGGCCGAGGCTGGGGCGCTGCTCGGGGACGAAGTTCATCCGCGCGACATCACTTCGACGCTGGTGGATTTGGCGGTGCGGGGATTCGTGAAGATCGAAGAGGTCGATGACAAGGGCATCGTGTTTCATCACAAGGATTACATTTTTCATTTGCTGAAGCCGGGCGATCAATGGAGCGGGCTGGCGCCTCATGAGCAGGTGATGCTGAAAAATGTTTTTGCGAGCGGGGATGACACGCGATTGTCCAGCTTGAAGAACCGCTTCTATACGGCGATCCCAGCAATAAGGCAAGACATCAAGTCCGCACTGAAGATCAAGGGCATGTACCTGCTCGATCCTGACTCGGCGAATGGGTACAGCGTGCTTGGCATCGTTGTCATTGTCGGGCCGTTCTTGATGCTGCAGTTTCTCTGGCACAAAGATGTTTTCAGCTCGATCGGCTTGCTGATTGGCTGCGGAATCGTTTCCGCGATTATCTGGTGGCTGTTTGCGCGGCAGATGACAGCCAAGACGGTTTTAGGTGGGCGCACATGTATTTCGATTCTGGGTTTTCAGGAGTTCATGAACCGCGTGGACGCCGATCGGATCAAGCGCATGCCTCCAGACACATTCGAAAAATATCTGCCGTACGCCATGGCGCTGGGGGTAGAGCATCATTGGGCGCAAGCATTCGCCGGAATCGTGAAAGATCCGCCGAGTTGGTACGTCTCACCGACCGGGAGCATGGGCTTTAATCCAATATTCTTTTCAGGCGCGATGCACAGCATGGCAACGGATATGCATCAGGTCTTCGTTTCTGCCCCGCGCTCCAGTTCGACCGGATCGGGTTGGGGCGGGGGTGGTGGCGGAGGAGGGTTTTCGGGCGGCGGCTTCGGTGGAGGTGGAGGCAGCGCCTTTTAGCGATGCAGATCAGCGTTCATCAATAGGCCATTCCAGTGGCCGAAAAAAGCGGGCCTGGAGCCTTGCCTTCCGCGGCTGCCTTCAATCGGAACATCAGCTCTCCCCAGGTGGTCGTGCAGGCAACAAAATACTCCGTCTCGGCACGCCAATCGAGGTGAGAAAACCGCAACAGGGTGCGCATTTCCCCTTGTGGCAGCATATCGAAAAGCAGAGCGGTCCCGTTCCATTCTTCTCCAGACTGACACTCCCATTCGGCCAGGGTGGCCTCCAAAATTCGAGCGGGATGCAGAGTGTAGACGGTGGCGCGATTAAAGAACCCGAGCGTGACAAGGTCGCGGGGAACGTCTTCGGTCACATCTGCTGCCCACCATTGCTTGAACCCGTGGCCGGAACTTACGAGGGGAAAGATTCGTTCCGGCAAAGCATCAATCAAAATCGAGTGTCTGATCGTCGCCATGCTTTGTGCTCCTAGAAATCGAAACGCTTGTTCTATTCCATCTCGAACGCCAGCCATTGCAACTGGCCGTCGCGTTCCACCTGGAGCACAACGGGCGTGCTGGGTTTGAGGTCATGCAAGACCGAGCGAAGTGAATCCACCGAATCGACTGGCGTATTGTTCACCGCATGGATGATGTCTCCCGACTTCAGGCCAGTTTCGGGGCCGATGAGGTCGGCGGCGCGAGCCACCACAACCACGCCACTTGGAATACGCAGACTGCCGACCATGGAGCGCAGTTGTTGGTTCAAATCAACCCCCAGGATTCCTAGACGTGGTACCAGGCTTTTATCCGGATCGACGGCGTCCATGAGCTTGTCCATCTGATCCCGGTGCTCGGTCACGGCCACGTACAAAGTTTTTCTTTCGCTACCGCGTAGGACAACCAGTTTCATTACCTCATCAGAAGGATGCAGATACAATGCGGCTGTGAGGGCTGGCAGTGTGTCAATGGGCCGGTCATCGGCACTCACGATAATGTCCCCAAGTTTCAACCCAGCGGCTTCCGCGGCTCCTCCCGGAGTGACGTCGGCCACGATCACTCCCCAACTGCGCGAAAGTCTAAGGCCCTCGGCCAGGCTCGGTGTAATGTTTTGCGCGACCGCCCCGATCTCGACCCGATGCACGTGCCCATACTTCCGCAAGCTCAGATAGACAAAGCGCACGACGCGAGCGGGAATGGCAAAGCCTAAACCCTCACTGCCGCCGCCCTCGGAAAGAATCAGCGTGTTGATGCCAAGCACATAACCATCCATGTCAATCAAGGGACCGCCACTGTTTCCAGGGTTGATGGGAGCATCTGTTTGGATGTAAACCATGGGATGATCCGGATCGGGTTGCCGGCCCACCGAACTCACCACGCCCATGGTGACCGAATTCTGCAATCCTTCTGGACTCCCGATGGCAAACACCAACTGGCCTTGATGAATGCGGCGAGCGCTGCCCAATTCGAGGGTAGGCAGATTCTTCTGATCGATTTTGAGCAATGCCAGATCGGAGTCTTTGTGAATGCCAATCAGCTTTGCCTCAACCACGTGTTCCTTGCCGACCGGCTCAACCTGGGGGAAATCGAGCGAAGGCATGGGCAACACGACGCGGATGCGGTGCGCCCCCTCGACCACGTGCGCGTTGGTCATGATGTAGCCGTCCGAATCCACAATCACGCCGGAGCCGACTGCATGCTGCCGCGCGATCAGCGCGGTCTGACTGCGATTGCTTTCCTCGATTGGTCCATAGCCGGTGACAAGAATCTGGACTACGGCGGGTGAAACCCTGGCGACCAGACTTTCCAGCGCGGAATTAAGGTCTTTCAGAACCTCCGGAGCTTCTGATGGACGCGCGCCCACGGCCTTCCCCACCTCAGCCTCAGGATTTGCCTTTGGCGGAACGCTTCCTTTCGAAGGCGCGGGATTCGGTGGCGCTTGTTGAGCTCGGCTCGGCGTTGCACAAAGTAGAAATATTGCAGCGAGAGCGAGAGTCAACGCCAAAAGAAGAGAAGGATTCTTCGATCTACCGGCTGGAACAAGCATGGAATTGGCTCCTTGGAAACAGTGACTAGTTTATCGGAACAGCAGTGGTGCGAACTCGGCAAGATTGCGGCGCCATACCATCCAGGTGTGCATTCCTGGGGATTCGGTCTCGGTCGCCTTCACTCCCTTGGCCTTAAGCCATTGACGCAGACTACGGTTCAATGTGATCAGCTGATCTCCGGTGCCGCAAGCGATCCACAGCAGGTGTAGTTGCTGGTTTGCCTTTGCGTCGAGAGTGGGGAAGTCTTTTTGAAAGTCCTCGGGAATTCCGCCCGAACTGAATGCGCCGATCCAGGAAAACTTGTCGAGGTTGTTCAAACCGGTAAGCAGAGATTCTGAGCCGCCCATGGATAATCCGGCAATCGCCCGCGCGTTGCGATCTTTCTTAATCCGATACTGACCCTCGACCTGCGGCATGACCTCGTTGAGCAAGATCTCGCGGAAGTTCTCGAAATTACGATCCCGCATTTCGGCGTGTGTCCACGCCTCCCATCCCTGACGTACGAACTCCATGGCCCCGTAGCCCAGCGGCATCACCACGATCATAGATTTGGCTTGGTCTCGCGCAATCAGATTGTCAAGAATCACATTGGCGCGTCCGACTGCGGTCCATCCGCTGGCATCGTCACTAAAACCGTGTAGCAGGTAAAGCACTGGATACGTCTTCTTCGACGCGGAATCGTAGCCCGGCGGAGTGTACACATAGTAATCGCGGTCATCGCCAGCGATCGCAGACCGGTAGAAATGATGATGGATCACTCCGCGGGGAACATCGTTCAGCTCCCAAGGCAAGGAGGACGGTCCGGGAACGTGGACCTGACTCTGCGTTTCCAGCAGATTCGGTTTGAGCAGGGGATTCTCCGGATCGATCAGGCGCACACCATCGGCGACGAAATCGTATCCGTAATAGTCCGGAGCGAGCGGGGCGGTCGTCACAGTCCAAACGCCGTGGTCGTCTTTTTGCATCGACGCTGGATCAGCGCCCTCAAGCGCAAGCTTCACATCGACCGCATTGGGAGCGCGAAAACGGAAGGTAACGCTGCCGTCCGCGCGTACTTCGGGCGAGACCAGCGGCACCGGCCGTGGAGGAGGCAATGGTTGCATCGGTTTGCTCTGCTGGGCGGTACAGATGACTCCAAGCATGGAAACGGTCCAGAGACATGATTGAAGAAGAAAAAAGATCGATCTCATAGAGCGTATTCTCGGCAGGTGGAGTCCGATTGGTTGGGCTTGATTTTACTGATTTTGGTTCTCTTGAGGAAATCCCATAGACCGGATTCCTGGGCGGCTGATGGCGGAAATCTAACTTGCTCCACAGGGGGAACCTAGTTTCTATCATGTTACGTTGGTAACTCAGGCCTTTGACTGAAGTGCCTTCCGTGATATAAGGGCGAGTAAGTAGAAATTCAGTAGAACCCTGGAGTTCGTCAGGAGATGCCACAGTGGCGTTGGCTTTTGAACGCAAAGAAGGCCAGGAACTAGGAGGACATGTGTCCGAAGCGCGGACGGGAAAACGGTTCCCTCTGGAACTGCCGATTAAGATTCATAAGGCAGATGAGGCGGGACAAGCGAGTGGAGTAACGGGAAATCTGAGCGCCGCTGGAGTTTATATTCGGGCGGATGCGGCGCTGGAAGTGGGCTCCAATGTGGAGTTCGAGATCGTTCTGCCGCCTGAAGTCACCGGGGCTAAGGAAAACGTGACGGTGCAATGCAAGGGACGGGTGGTGCGCACCGACGAACCCGCCACTGGCGGTAGCAGCAGTCCCGCGGAGGCCCGAGGCGTAGCCTGCGTGATTGATTCGTATGATTTTGTTCGCCATCCGTAGAGGTTGTCACTTACGTCGTTGAACTGGCAATGAGGTGCTGAAGCGATGCTTAAATTGATTCTGGCCGACAATCAGGCAATCTTCCGCGCAGGAATCGCCAAAGTCTTGGCGGTCGAAGATGAGATGCGCATTGTGGCGCAAGCGCAAAACCAGGAACAGATGTTCATGGCGCTGGATAAGTTCCGCGCCGCCGTTCTGGTCATCGCTGGCGGATTCCACGGCGACTTTCTGGCCGTGCTGCAAGCGGCGAACAAAGCCAAAACCCGAGTGGTCGTGCTGGCTGACACCGGTGAAAGCACGCAGCGCTACATGGCGGCGGGCGCGCACGGAGTTATCTACCGCAACGTGACCAGCGCTGCGCTGGTCGACTGCGTTCGCAAAGTGGCCCGCGGCGAAACCTGGGTGCAGGACATCGCCGTCCCCAGCGAGCTTACCGAAAACGACATGGTCGGCGTGCGGGTGCGGGATCGCTTAACCGCGAAAGAACTGCGGATTGTCGCGCTGATCGTGCAAGGCTACAAGAATAAAGAGATCGCGACGCAGCTCGGAACCACGGAGCAGGTGATCAAGAACTACTTGCGCAACGTGTATGACAAGATCGGCGTGTCTGACCGGCTGGAATTGGCGCTGTTCACCATTCACCACCGGATCTTGAATGAGGCCGCCGCGGCCACGGCTGCAGCTGCTCCGCAACAGGGGCAGGCAGTGCCGTCGTAGGGCTCTCGTGTATGCGAAAAGGCCGCCTGTGGGCGGCCTTTTTGATTGCTCGCAAAATTCAGTTCTTTGTCATTTCAAGCCATCCTCTGTTGCCATTCCGAGGAGCGAAAGCGAGGCAATCTGGGTGCCTGCGGGCACGGCAGGAACCTAGATCCCTCTCTTTGCTTGATTGCATAACGACGTTGGCCGGTCGCAGCGAGTAGATTGGGTTGTGACGAACAAGACCAAGGCTCACTGAGAGGAGCCAACGTCATGCTGATTATAGGCTGTGATTTTCATCCTGGGTTTCAGCAGATAGCGATCTTTGACAACCGAACGGGAGAGATGGAGGAAAAGCGGTTGCAGCACCGAGCGGAGGCGGAGCAGTTTTACCGGTCGCTGGCGGGGCAAGAAGTGCGGGTGGGGATGGAGGCGTGCGGACACTATCCGTGGTTCGAGCGGTTGCTGCAGGAGTTGGGGTTCGAGCTGTGGTTTGGGGATGCGGCGCAGGTGCGGGCCACGGTGGTGCGCAAGCAGAAGACGGATCGGCGGGACGCGGAGCATCTGATGCATCTGCTGATCGAAGATCGGTTTCCGCGGATCTGGGTGCCGAGCCTAGAGGTGCGGGATGTGCGGCAGTTGCTGGTGCATCGGCACAAGCAGGTGCAGGCGCGGACGCGCACCAAGAATCAGCTGCAGGCCATGGCGCTGAGTCACGGGGTGCAGAAAAAGTACAAGCTGTGGACCCAGGCCGGACGCGGGGAACTGGAGCAGTTGCCGCTGTTGCCGTACGCGGCGCAACGTCGCCAGAAGCTGCTCGGGGAGTTGGACGCAGGGGAAGCGGAGATCGACGAACTGGACCGGCGAGTGGCGGAAGAAGCGCGGCAGCGGCCGGAGGCGGTGCGGTTGATGACGCATCCGGGAGTGGGGCCGGTGACGGCGTTGGCCATGGTGTTGACGTTGGGTCCGGCGGAACGGTTCGAATCGGCCAAGCAAGTAGGCAGTTATTTTGGGCTGATTCCGAGCGAAGAATCCAGCGGCGGAAAACAGCGGCTGGGCAAGATCAGCAAACAGGGCAGTTCGTTTCTGCGCTTTTTGCTGGTGGAAGCGGGACAGACGGCGGCGCGTTACGATCCGCAACTGAAGCGCTTCTATCGTCGCCTGACGACCCGCAAAAATCGCGGCGTGGCCAAGGTGGCCGTGGCCCGGAAGTTGGCCACGCGGATGTACCTGATGTTGCGCGAGGGATGGACGTACGCGCAACTGAATCAGGCGGTCATGTCGGTGAGCCCGAGTCATTCTGTGGCCGGCGAGTAAGCGAGCCGAGTCCTTGAGTGGGCAGCCGGCCTCCCCGGAGAAGCGGGGAGTTCGAAGTGAGAATCATGGGAGCAAGTCCCGAAGAGATGGATGGTGGGACCGATGAGTCCCGCTGCACGATTGAAAAAGAGTGACGACCTTGGTCTGGGAAGTCAACACCTTTCTACTAGAGCGAAATGGCGCTTCTGAAAAGTCAAAAGCGCCATCCGGAGACGTGTCGCTCAAATTCGCTTGACACCCGGCATCGTCGTTAGAGATGAGTGGGCAGCCGGCCTCCCCGGAGAAGCGGGGAGTTCGAAGTGAGAATCATGGGAGCAAGTCCCGAAGAGATGGATGGTGGGACCGATGAGTCCCGCTGCACGATTGAAAAAGAGTGACGACCTTGGTCTGGGAAGTCAACACCTTTCTACCAGAGCGAAATGGCGCTTCTGAAAAGTCAAAAGCGCCATCCGGAGACGTGTCGCTCAAATTCGCTTGACACCCGGCATCGTCGTTAGAGACAGGATGACATTCTGCGAGGGGTGTCTCTGGTTCGCCCCACTAACGGAGGCTTTATTTTCTTTTGGGGGCGACCCACTGCGCCGAACGCAGTCCCACGAAGTCTTTGTCCACGCGCGTGTCCAGAGCGTTCCGGAGTGTGAGGTGATCGTTGTCTTCCAAAGCAATGAAACGAAATGGCTGCATGATTTCGTTCTTGCTTTTGCGTGTCGGCTGCAGGATCTCCGCCATGCCTTTTACTGCGCCGGATTCTGTCTGGAAGGCGACCTCGACCAGATTGCCCTGTTCCAGCGCCCCGGCCAATCGCAACATGCCGCCGGTCTCGGAAATCGATTGAAGTTTCGCTCGTGCGCTGCGCCCGTCATTCAGCTTGATGACCACGGGAATCGAGCTACCGAACTGGACTCGCTGAGCACGATGCTGAGGGTGAGTCTGGGGGAAGTGTGTCATAGCCAGAACCACTATGCCATGGATGGGTAACCCTGGGCAGATTACGGAAGCACTTGTCCAGATTCCAGGCGCGGCCTGCGCTGAAGACCGGCGTAACTGTCCAAGGGCTAACCAGATAGCCAAGGGGCGGCTGGCCGGTCAGAGCAGGTTGAGGTTATCCTGACGTCCGGCTCTTGCGGCGATGAACTTCTCTACATCCGTGGCAAGCGTAGGATCAAGGTTTCGCAGCGCCCTTTGTTCTACGGTCGCCGCCTGGAAATCGCCCAGCTCCACGTAGGCTTCGGCAAGGGAGGCCCGCAGGTGTGGGGCCTGTGGAATAATTTGGATCGCTCGTTTCAACGCTTCGGCTGCCTCTCCGTACCTACCGATCTCAGCGTACGAACTCGCCAAGCTCTCCAGCGCGGAAGGCCATTTGGGATTGACTCTGAGCGCCTGATGGCACGCGTCGATGGCTTCCTCATGTTTCTTTAGCTCGTGATAGGCCCCGGCCATTGTCAAGTATCCAATCTCTTCCTTAGGGCGCAACTCCGCGAGGCGCTTGCCTGCCGCCAGCGCTTCTTCCCATTTGCAGTCTTCGCCGTAGGCCACAGCTAACTGAAGATATGCTTCTGGATTATCCGGTTCGACCCGCAGCGATTCGCCGAGTGCAGCCAAAGCATCCGCAGATCTTCCCTCACCCTTGTAATTTATCGCGATTGCGATATGCACATCGGAACGCTCCGGGTAACGTGCGGCCATTGACTTCAAAATATCTACGCTTTCGTCAAATCTCCTCGTCTGGTAGAGGGTGAGGGCCAAGCAATACGATGCATCAGCGTTGCTGGCATCGAGCGAAATTGCGCGCCGCAACGGTGCTTCCGCCTCATGAAAGCGCTCCAGCTTGAACAAAGTCCCACCAACTCGAGACGCTGATTCCGAATTGCGAGGGCTCAACCGCCCAACAGGAAATGCGCGAATAGATGTTGAGGGTATAGCTCAATCACCGCTTCGAAATGCGGGAGAGCCCAATCGTGGCGACCCACTCGCCGGAGTCCCCGCCCCATAGCCAGGTGCCATCGCGAGCGCATCGCCTTTAGCATCGGCATGGGCTCACCGTAGCGCATCAGCCACGGATTTCCACCTTGGAGCTTTCCGCAGCTTGCCGCACTCGGCGGAAGGTCTCTGGCAAAGCCGTTATTAGATCTGTCGCGACTAGCGAATGCTCGCCCATGCTTTCCCGGGCCACATCGCCAGCAAGACCGTGGAGATGAACCGCAGCGATGACAGCTTCCGCGATGTGTTCGGGATTCTGCGCGATCAAGCCGGACACCATGCCGGTGAGGATGTCTCCCGTGCCTCCGGTCGCCATGCCCGGATTTCCTGTTGTGTTCACCCAAACCGTTCCATCGGGCCGCGCAATCAGGGTGCGATGTCCCTTCAGCACCACGATCAATTCGTGTTCGCGGGCGAAGGTGCGAGCAACGTTGATGCGGTCGCGCTGCACCGCGGCTATCGTCGATGCAGCGAGACGCGCCATCTCGCCGGGATGCGGCGTGATCACCAGGCTGCGCCCATGGCCGTTAAGTTCGCTGGCTCGGCCTTCGAACGCATTGAGGCCATCCGCGTCCAGGACGAGCGGAGTCTTGCATTTCACTACCAGGCTGCGCACAAACTCCGAAGTCTCGGGATTGCGCGAGATCCCCGGACCTACGGCCAGAACTGTCTTGCCTTTAATAAGTGCGTCCACCGCTCCGCCAGCGCGAGTCGAAATGCTGCCCGCGTCGGTTTCATCAAGCGGTTCAGTCATCACTTCTGGATGAAATCCCGCCACCGTAGCGAGCACGGACTTCGGCGTAGCTACCGTCGATAATCCGGCTCCGGTTCGCAGCGCCGCCATCCCCGCCATTGCGACCGAGCCTGCCTTCCCGACCGAACCACCAATTACCAGCACATGGCCGAAGTTTCCCTTATTGGCAGCGAGCGGCCGCGGGCCAGTGAGCGGCGCAATCTCGCGGGCAGTAATCAGATTGAGTTGTAACGAAGAAACAACAGCGTCGTCCGGCGAGCCGATCGGCGCGATTAGGGTTGGCCCGTCGGTCAATCTTCCGAAAATGTGGACGGGACGCGGTGCGGTGAATGTAACCACGGCGTCGGCACGCGCGACCGCCCCAGTCTGTTCACCCATGACGTCGGCATCGGCGCCGGAAGGAATATCGACCGCAACCACCGGCGCGGAACTGGCATTCATCAACCGGATTGCTTCGGCGTACAAACCGCTTACCGGAGGCTTGAAACCTGTACCCAGAATCGCATCGAGCAGTACTTCAGATTCGAATACCGTCCGCGTCTTTTCCTGCTTCAACTCCTCGCTGGATCCCACAATCACGGGCGCTACCGGAAGTTTCGCGAACATCTCCGCGGCATCGCCCCGCAGCTCCCCTGGTTCTGCCAGCAATGCAACTCGCACTTCCTTTCCGGCAGCCTTCAGTTTTCGCGCGGCCACAAATCCGTCTCCGCCATTGCTGCCCTTGCCGCAGATCACGCCAATGCGCTCGGCAGATGGATATCGAGCAACTACAAACTCAGCGAGGGCCGAACCCACATTCTCCATAAGCGAGAACGAGGGCACGCCGAAGCGCTGGCTGGTAGCCCGATCAATCTCTCGCATCTCGGCAGCAGTGACGATTTTCATAGTCAAAAAGAACTTCTTTCGCCGATGGAGCCTTCCCAGCGACTATAAAACAAAAATGCCTTCCGCGTTTTGCGGAAGGCATTTCGAATATCGTCTGGGCTGCCCTTAGTCAGTCATCGACGGCGCCGGTTTTCGTTCACTCGCAGCCAGTTGTTGCACCCGGCTGTGCTTCTGGCTATAGGTGAAGTAAACCACGAGCCCGATCACCAGCCAGATGATCAATCGTGCCCAGTTGACCCACCCCAGTTTGTACATCATGTAGCCGTTGGTGACCACCCCGAGTATTGGGATGAGGGGCACCCACGGGGTGCGGAATGGCCGCGGCTGGGCGGGATTTGTATGTCGCAAAACCATCACGGAAATCGAGACGATCACAAAGGCCAGCAGGGTTCCGATGTTGACCATCTTGCCGATATCGGAAATCGGAGTCACGCTGCCGACAATGGCTGCCAGAAGTCCCACGAGAATCGTGTTCTTCCACGGTGTACGAAATTTGGGATGAACGGCGGCGAAAAACTTCTTCGGCAACAAACCATCATTCGCCATGGAGTAGAGCACGCGCGTCTGACCGAGCAGCATCACCAGCATCACACTCGTCAGTCCCGCCAACGCGCCGAGCGTGATGATGTACGATGCTGTGGTTAAACCCCGATCCAGAAATGCGCGAGCCACCGGCGCTTCGATGTTGATTTGCTGCCAGTGCACCATCCCCGTCAGCACGGCCGCTACGGCGATATACAGGACGGTGCAAATCGCGAGTGAAGCGATCATGCCGATGGGCAAGTCGCGTTGCGGATTCTTGGCTTCCTGAGCCGTCGTCGAAACCGCGTCGAAGCCAATGTAGGCGAAGAAAATATACGCTGCCCCAGCGCCAATTCCGGCGAAGCCATGCGGGGCAAACGAACTCCAGTCCATCCCCCAGTTGCTTCTCTGGATATAGTGAGAGCCCAAGGCAATCACAAAAAGCACGACCGAGACTTTAACCACTACGATGCCGGCGTTAAAGCGCGCGCTCTCTTTGATGCCGACGACCAGAATCGCCGTGATTACCAAGGCAATGATGAAAGCGGGGAGATTGAAACCGATTTCCATGCCAAACAAATGCGGCGCGCCCATCAGATCGTGGGCGCGCTGCAACAACTCGGGGGACTGCGCACCTATGATCGCGGAGACTTTGTCGAGGAACGATTGTGTCCCCGGCACCAGAGATGGATCGAAGGCCAGAGCCATTTGGCGCGCGATAACTTCTTCGGCAGTCTTCAACGCCGTCCAGTGATCGTACGCCAGCCAGAGCGGTATTTTGAGATGGACGATATTCAGTAGTTCGATGAAGTGGTTCGACCAGCCTGAAGAAACCGTGCTGGCACCCATGGCATACTCGAGGGTCAAATCCCAACCGATGATCCAGGCCAGCAATTCTCCGAGTGTGGCGTACGCGTAGGTGTAGGCGCTGCCCGCCAACGGAATCATGGCCGCGAATTCCGCGTAGCAAAGCCCGGCGAAGGCACAACCCAGACCGGATAGAACGAACGACAACGTCAGCCCGGGACCGGCGTACTGCGCTCCCAGCCCCACCATCACAAAAATCCCCGCGCCGATAATCGCGCCCACGCCCAGAGCAGTAAGTTGGAAAACGCCGAGAGTTCGCTTGAGGCTGTGCTCGCCGACCTCGCGGGACTCCTCCATCAGCAGATTCAGTGGCTTGGTAGCCAGCAGATTCGGCATCCGGTTTGGCTTCTCCTTCGTTGCTAAACTGACGTCTTTAAGCTGACTCAAGTGTGCCTCCCGCGCGCCGCGACCACGCAAAATAAACTGGAATTCCCAATAACACGATGATTAATCCCGGCCAGGTAAATTGTGGTTTATAGCGCAATAGTACGACATCAATGAACAAAGCCATCACAATATACACCGCAGGGAGCACCGGGTATCCGATCGCGCGATAGGGCCGCTCGGCATTAGGAAGTCTGCGACGGAGCACGAATAATCCGGCGATGGTCAAAATGTAGAACACCAACACCGCGAAGACAATGTAATCCAGCAACTGACCGTAGCTCCCAGACACACAAAGCACGCACGTCCAGACCATCTGCACCATCAGTGAAACCGCCGGCGTTTTGTAAGTAGGATGCAATTTGGCGACGCTGCGGAAGAACAGGCCATCCTTGGCCATGGCGTAATACACACGTGCGCCGGCCAGAATCAGGCCATTGACGCATCCGAAGCCGGAAACCATGATCGCCGCAGCCATCAAGAGTCCACCTACCGAGCCGAACATCTGCGTCATCACCGCAGTGCCGACGCGATCTTCGGTGGCATATTTAATTCCGCGTTGCAGGATGGTCGCGCCATTGGGCATGCCATCCAGCGGCAACACATTGAGGTAAACGAAATTGCAAATGATGTAAAGACTAATGACGATGCCCGTGCCCAACGCGAGAGACAGAGGCAGATTTCGATTAGGATTCTTGACCTCGCCAGCGGTAAAGGTCACGTTATTCCATGCATCGGCGGAAAACAGCGATCCCACTTGCGCCACCGCCAGAATCGTCAGCGTGCCGACCAGGACGACAGGCCCGCCCACTCCCACCTGCACAGCATGTTGGGCGCTCAGTCCGGCATTGTTCCAGAAGTTCCCGTGGAAGTTGGCGGCAAGCGCCTGTGCATTACGCCCAATGAACAAGCCCAGGAAGCCAAGCCCTAACAGCGCAGAAACTTTGGCAAAAGTGAAAACGTTCTGAATCAGCGCTCCGGTCTTCAACCCAAAAACGTTGATAACCGAGAGCGCGATTACAACCAGAATCGCTATCAGATTCTGCGTGTTCAACCCCACATCCATGTTGCCCAGTACCATGGGTCCGAGCCGAATCGGCGGGACTTTCCAGAAATGCAAAATCCAGTTCGAAGATGAAATGGATGGAAGGAAGATGCCTAGAAACTTGCCGACCGCCACGCCCACGGCAGCAATCGTGCCCGTCTGAATGACCAGGAACAAAGTCCATCCATAAAGAAATCCCCACAACGGGCCGAGCGCTTCGCGCAAGTAGACGTACTGACCGCCGGCACGCGGCATCATCGCGGCCAGTTCGCCGTAGCTTAAGGCTCCGACGATGGTCATGAATCCAGTCACCAGCCACGCCATGATGAGCAGCGCTGGAGAATTCACCTCACGGGATATTTCGGAAGACACAATAAAGATGCCCGAGCCGATCATCGAGCCCATCACCAGCATGGTTGCGCTGGTCAGGCCAAGGCCTTTCACCAGTTCTTTGTCCTGGTGGCTGTGGATTTCCCAGTCGCTGGCGAGCGGCGCTGGCGGCTTCGTGTCGATGCTCAAAGGGCTCCTACGAACTTGTGCGGCGCGGGCGTCCTCGCCCGCCTTCCCGCGGCCTACTCTATCCTAAGATGCGGAAAAAATCCTCTGCTGATTTTCGGGGCTCCCGCATCAGATCGGATATTACTGCAACCGAGTCCGCTCCCGCCTCGATGACTGACCGGCAGTTGGCCCGATTAATGCCGCCAATTGCCACCAACGGCTTACGCGTGAGGGCCCTCGCTTCGCGGACTCCGTCGAGGCCCACGACCGGATCAGGATTGGCCTTGCTGGAGGTCGAAAACACGGGCCCGATGGCGATATAGTCCGCAGAGGTCTTGTCGGCTTCCAGCATCTGCTCCGCATTGTGCGTGGACACGCCCAGCCACAGTTTCTCGCCGATTACTTTCCTGACGCCAGCTGGCGACAGATCGTCCCGACCAACGTGGACGCCATCAAAACCCGCCGCCAAACAAATATCCACCCGATCATTCATGATCAGTTTGACGGAGCCGCCCAGCCGCCGTTTCAGTTCTCGCGCCTGCTCCAGCATCTCGCGAGCATTAGCGCTCTTATTGCGGTATTGCAGGAGAGTGACGCCGCCTGCGAGAAGCTCGTCGGCGGTCGAAAAAAGGTCTTCGCTATCTGGGAGGCATGAGGTATCGAGAATCGCGTAAAGCCGCGGCAAAGATCTCATGCCCGTGATCCGCTTAGCCTGTCATCCTGAGCGAAGTTGGCGTCACGTAGTGACGCCAACGCAGTCGAAGGACCCCGGGGAGACAAGCGCCCAAGCTGGTGTGTCAGGGAGTTCTGTGCACGAACCAAGGATTGGTCAGAATCCCTTGCGGCAAGTAAGTCGTGGGTTGCCTCGAGGGGTCCTTCGACTGCGTGGCCGCTACGCTTCGCGTACCGGCCACTTCGCTCAGGATGACCAACAGTAACGAATAAGCCCCGCGACCGCAAACTAATGCTTCTCTTTCCCATTCTTCGCCAGGAATCTTTCGATGAACGTCGTATCAAACTTGCCCGCGCGAAAATCCGGATCGGCTAGAATCCGCCGATGTAATGGGATCGTCGTGAAAATCCCTTCGATGATGAACATTTCCAATGCACGCGCCATGCGGGAGACTGCTTCCGACCGGTCTTTGCCGCGCACGATCAGCTTGGCAATCAGCGAGTCGTAATAAGGTGGAATCACGCCCTCAGCATAGGCCGCGGTATCGATTCGCACTCCGGTTCCGCCTGGCGGATTGAATGCCGTGATTTTCCCGGCCGATGGCGTGAACTTCTCGGGGTGCTCGGCATTGATGCGACACTCAATGGCATGGCCGCGATGCACGATTGGTCCAAGGAGTACTTTTTCCAGTCGCTCGCCGGCAGCGATCAGGATCTGGCTTTTTACCAAATCAACGTCGGTGACCATCTCCGTGACCGGATGTTCTACCTGGATGCGGGTGTTCATTTCAATGAAGTGCAGACGCTTGTCTTCATCCATCAGAAACTCAATCGTACCGGCGTTGACGTAGCCGATTTCGGACAGCGTCTTCGACAACACCTTCCCGATCTCGTCACGCAGCTCCGGCGACACTTGGGTCGACGGAGACTCCTCGAGCAACTTCTGATGGCGGCGCTGGATTGAGCACTCGCGTTCGCCCAGGCTCACGACCTTGCCATACTGGTCAGCCAGAATCTGAAACTCGATGTGGCGGGGGCGTTCGATGAATTTCTCCATGTAGAGGTCGCCGTTGCCGAAGGCTGCCGCTGCCTCGGACTGCGCTGCTTTGAACAAGCCGGGAAGCTCTTCCTCGTTGCGCACGATGCGCATACCCCGGCCGCCGCCGCCAGCCGATGCTTTGATAATCACTGGAAAACCGACTTGCCGCGCCCACTCCATGGCTTCGCCCTCGCTGGCAAGAATCCCGTCGGACCCAGGTAAAATGGGGACGCCATATTTCTTCATGGCGGCGCGGGCTTTTTCCTTTTCTCCCATGAGACGCGTGATTTCAGGCGGCGGCCCGATGAACTTGATGTTGCTGGTTTCGGTGACTTCGGCGAAATTCGCGTTCTCCGCCAGCAACCCATACCCCGGATGGATGGCATCAACGTTGGTAATCTCAGCCGCGCTGATGACTGCGGGAATATTTAGGTAGCTCTGCGCCAGTTGAGGAGGACCGATGCAGATGGCTTCATCGGCAAACTTGACGTGCAACGAGTGCCGGTCGGCCTCGCTGTAAATCGCCACGGTGCGGATGCCCAGCTCTTTGCACGCGCATATCACGCGCAGAGCAATCTCGCCCCGGTTCGCAATCAGAATCTTATTGAACATGTATTAAACGAGTGTGGAGCGGACACTCCTGTCCGCTTTATTGACCTTTTTTTCTCATAACCTAAGAAATCAAAAACAATCCCTAACATCAAAGGCGGCGGACAGGAGTGTCCACCCCATACAGTCATACTCGAGGTCGAATCACAAACAATTCCTGCCCATACTCGATCGGTTGGCCGTTTGCGACCAGCTTCTTCACGATCTCACCGGCCACGTCGGCCTCGATCTCATTCATCAGCTTCATGGCTTCCACGATGCACAAGACCTGCCCGATTTCGACGGTGTCTCCAACCTTCACAAAGGGTGGTGATCCCGGCGAGGGACACTCGTAGAATGTCCCGACGATGGGCGAATGAACCGTGTGTAATCCTTGTTCGACGGCCGGTGCGGGAGCGGTGCTCTCAACGGAAGCTGAGGCCGGAGCCGGTGTGGCTGCGATGTCCGGAGCTGAACCTGCACCTGTGTGCACGGCAACATGAGTCACCGGCGCGGCTGGAGCCACGTGCTCCACGCCACGCTTGATCCGTACCTTCACATCGCCGCGCTCCAACTCGAACTCGGCAATATCCTTTTCAATTAAGAACTCGATGAGTTCTTTCAGTTCTTTCTGGTTCATGGTTTGCGGTGGGACTATTTCCTGTTTCTCTGGCGCCAAATCCAGAGGCCGGGCACTGCTCCCGGCTTGAAATCAAGAATAGCCAGTCTTCAGATTGTGATGAGTTCCTTGCTCGTGGGCGCGAGAACTTCGCACCCACCTTCCTTTACGACGACCATATCTTCGATGCGCACACCCCTGCTACCCGCGATGTACACACCGGGCTCGACCGTAATCACCATCCCCGGGCAAAGTATCTCCGTCTGTCCTGACGCGATGCGTGGAGGTTCGTGAATCTCTAAGCCTACACCATGCCCAGTCGAGTGTGTGAAGTGCGTTGCTAAGCCTCGCTGTTTCAGTATTTTGCGCGCTGCCCGGTCGACGTCGCCAACGCTCACGCCCGGCTTTACCATCTCCAGAGCGGCTGCCTGCGCTTCGCGCACCGCCTCGTACATGCTGCGGGCTACGCCTGTGGGACGGCCCACATGTACCGTGCGGGTCCTGTCCGAACAATAGCCCGTGAGTATAACACCGAAGTCGCAGACTACGAATCCGTGGGACGGAATCGCAGCCGCCGAAGCTCGTCCGTGCGGCAACGCCGACCGCTTGCCCGCCGCAATGATTGTGGGAAAGGACATCTGCTCCGCACCAGCCCGCCGCGCGGCGTACTCCATCTCTGCCGCCACTTCATTCTCGGTCACACCTGGCCGGATCACCTCGAGCGCCCGGTCAAACAAGCTTGCCCCGAAGACGGCGGCAGCTCGCAGAAGGGCGATTTCGTTCGCATCTTTCACCATCCGGGCGCGCTCCACCAGCCCTCGCGTCTCGCGCAGGCGGAAGCCGGGCCGTGGATGACGGGCCAGTTGCGAACGCGCGGCGACCGTTAAGTGCTCACTTTCAATCCCCAGCCTTCGTGGTTTCTTGCCAACCTTGTTCCGGTCCTTCACTAACCATTCGGCAGCAGCGGCCAGCGGCGGCTTCCGAGCGATCACGACTCGCGCTCCCTGAACCTCGGCCCGTGCCTGTTCCGTGTAGCGCCCATCGGTAAAGAACACGCTGCCGGTTTGGAGGATTACCAGGACTGCAGATGTTCCCGTAAATCCGCAAAGATATCGAATGTTGGGAAGATGCGTGACCAGCAGGGCATCGAGAAAATTACGGTCGAAGACAGCTTGCAGGCTCTTCAGACGGGCTTTGTGGTCCATCTTGAAAGTTTAACAAGCGAAAGCGGAAAGCGGACAGCGCCGACTGGGTGCGACGGTGAAGTGGAGGGATCTGGTGTCCCCTTCTCATGAGAGGGCGTACTCTGCGATTCATGACCGCCTGCGGGAAACCTGATCGCAAAACAAAACCGCCGGTCCCTGACAGATTCTTCAGGAAACCGACGGCTGTCTTTACTGCTAACTTGTCTCGCTAGGTCTGGATGACCCGCGGAGTTATGAAGAAGATCAGCTCCTGGTTCGTGGTGCTGACGGTGGTGTGTTTGAACAGGTTGCCCAGCCACGGGATGCTCCCTAAGAGCGGAACCTGGGCCACGTTGATTGAGTTGTTGGTCTGAATAACGCCGCCGATGACCACCGTACCGCCGTCGGTGACCAGCACCTGCGTGGTCGCCTGCTGCGTAATCAAAGTGGGGTTGCCGTTGACCGTCTCGCCGAAGTCAGGAGTTGTGTTCTCGACGTCGACGTTCAGGAAGATCGTGCCTTCAGAGGTGATCTGTGGAATCACAGTCAGCCTCAAGAAAGCATCGACATAGGTTACAGTCGGCGGCCCGCCCAACTGCGCCTGAGTCACGATGGGTACGCGGACGCCCTGGCGGACCAGAGCCTGGATGTTGTTCTGCGTGACCACTCGCGGACGAGATAGAATTTTCAGCAATCCGCGCGACTCGTCCATGGTGAGAATGGCATCAAGCCGCACCGAAGAACTGGCGTTGATAAACGAAAAACCGCTGGTTGGGCCGGTCGCACCCAGGTTCGAGAACAAGGGAATCTGCGTTCCCGTACTTGCGGTCGGCTGGCTAGTTCCAACGATGGGGTATTTGGGGATGATGCCGAAGGTCGAAAGTGGCGAGGTGCCTGCGGAGGATGCACCGCCGACTGCCGATGCGGCGTTGCCCCAGCCAAATCCAAGCTGAGTACCGATTTCCCGCGCGAAGCTGCGGGTTGCGGCGACGACGCGAGCTTCAATTTCTACTTCCTGCGTCTTGCGGTCGAGTTGTGTGAGTAACCGGTCGATGTTTGGCATCACCGCAGGGATATCCGAGATAATCACTGCGTTGGTGCGTTCATCGGCAACTGCGTCCCCGCGCTGCGACAGGAATTTCTTCACCGTCTGCAGGACGTCTTTGGCGTGGGCATAGCTCAGGAAGCGTGTGACCGTCTGCTTATCGACTGCCAGGGCTTCGGCTTCCTGCTCCGCCCTGCGTGATTCGGCCTCGTGGCGCAGCGTTTCCAAAGTCGCGATGCGTAGCACGTTGCCGTCAAGCTGCCGCGCCAAGTCGTTGTTCTTGAGCACGATATCGAGTGCCTGATCCCACGGCACGTCATCGAGCACGATGGTCAGTCCACCCTTAACGTTGGGATCCAGCACGACGTTGAGTCCGCTGATTTCATGAATCAGGCGGAAGAAATCTTTCAGATCCACATCCTTCAAGTTCACCGAAATCGGTTCGCCAGTGTACTTGGGAGCGGTAATCGGGCTGACCAGGTGGCTCTCGCCTTTTCCCTCGGCCGCCAGGTTCACTGCCGGTTGGATGGGCTGGAGAGACGTTGACTGACCCGCCTGGGGCTGCATGGCGGCGCTCGGCGTCGGCAGCAAATCACCCTCGGGCTTGTCTACGAATTTTGCTGCCGCGCCAGTCGCTCGCTCTGATGCAGTCTCGTCGGAGATCTGCTTCTCGTCCGCTTTCTTCTGCTGGTACGACGGTTCTACGAAAGCAAAGTTGGTGGCGGAAGCGATCTGCTTTGAAGTCTTATCGTCAGCTAGAGCTGCGACCGGGACTACGGACGAAGATTCTGTGGCGGGAATTGGATGGCTCACGGCGACTGCGGTCCCCATCGAGGCAGGCGCAACCGTCGACGCCGTGGTCTGCGGCTTGGCCGGGGCCGGAGCCGTTGCGCTGGCCTTCACGGCTGCCGGGTGCAGCTTGACAATGATTTTGCTGTCGCCACCCGGAAGCAGTTCGTATTGACACGCCTGCACCAGGTCGATCACTACGCTGGTCGTCGGAGGCTCGTGACCATCGGTGCCGATGCGCACGCCCTTCACGCCGTCGCTGCCCACGCTGATGTGGTTCTGAACGGTGGCTGCCACGGTGTTCGGCAGAGTCACCAGCACTCGAGCGGGTGAGCCCAACGTGCTGAGCTTGGGCGTCACCTGTCCGCGGGCGGTGATCTCTACACTGATTCCGTCATCCGCGTGCATTACGTCCACCTTCTGTACGGTGGCACGCGTGTCCGCGCCTGTGCTCGTGCTCTGGGCCTCGGCGCCTGCAACCAGGGCCAGGATCAGCAGCGGTAGCCAAACAGCCAGCAATTGCTTTCGCATTTCCCTTCTCCCCACGGGCGGGCGTTTTGCTCGCCGCGTGATCTGTCTCTCAAATTTCGTTGCCGTACTCGCCGGATCAAACCCGGCTGCTTCCACTCGGCGTTAGACTGCCGGGGTTGTAATCTTTTTGGTCACTTCCCGCGTGAACGATTTGCCCAACTTGTCCTGCAGAGTCTCCTTGAAAACGATTGAGTCTCCGGTGATCTTCACCACATATCCGTTAAACACCGGATCGTTTTCGCGCAGGAAATATGCCTTGTTCATGGCATTGATCACGACAGCGATCATGCCGCCGTCCGCCTTCACAATGCCCGTAAGAGCGATTTGGTCGACTGCCAGGCAGCGCTTGCCAGTACTGCACCCCGAGCCCCCCACGCTGTGGTTGACCACCGGGCTCAAAAACGGATCGCGGCGCCCGCCGGCCATGCTGATCGTCGGGTGAGCATCCTTCTTGGGGTCAACCGGATTCTTCTTGTCTTCGACCGCAACTGCCGGCTTTACCGGCTTCGGCTGATTCACCGCAACGGTCGTTGTCTTCTTTGGCGTCACCTTTGGTGACGCTGTTTTGGACGCTGGCTTCGGCGCGGTCGCGGCCGGAGTGGTTGCTGCTGACTGCTTTCCAATTGGGGCCGGAGATGCCGTCTGCGCCTGAGTCGTGCTCGGCTGCTTGCCGGCGGCTGGTTTCGCCGCCGCTGCTTGCGGCTGTGCGTTCTGCCCCTGAGAACCCGCCAGCGCGGCATTCGTAGCCGCCGTGTTCTGCTGCTGCGCCGAGACCAGCTTGGCTTTGGTCGTGTCGATGATGCTGGGCGTCTGCGCCCCGGCTGTTCCCAATCCCATTCCCAGTATTAAGATTCCAGTCGCCAGCTTCATAGGCCTCCCTTACCCTTGGCCGGTGCGCCCGCGGGCGGCGCCAGGTCATGACTAAAGAACGTCGTCGCGTTGCAGGTAGCCACGATGCTTTCGTTGGGCGCGTACTGATAGGTGTGCTTCACCTTGGCGTCACTCGGCTTTTTTATGGTTGCAACCAGCAAATTCGACATATTCACGATCCGCTCCAGCTTTCCCACCCGGTCGAAAAAGTTCAGCACCGAATAGTACGGCCCATCCAACTCGAGTTCAAACGGCATTTCGGTATAGAACTCGCGAGTCGATACCGGCTGGGAGGTATAGCGGCGAATTTCGATTCCCGCTTTTAGAGCCTCCGCGTCCAGCATCTTGATAAAGCCGTCGACTTCTTTTTCGTCAGGCACGATGCGGCGCTCGATCTCTAGCTGCTGTTTCAGGTTCGCCAGCTGCCGCTCCATGTCCTTAAGCTTGGGCGCATAAGATTCCAGCTCGGCGTTCTCTCGAAGCTTGAGGTCCAGCGCCGATTGCGCCTGGTCATTCGCTGCCCGCTGCGATTTGAACAACGTGAAATGCAATGCGGCGGTGATCAGCGCTGCCCCTAACACCAGCGCCGCCCACTGCTTGAGACCCGATAATTCGCTAAAGTTCCCCATATTCCCCCGCCTTTAGGACTTTGCTTTTTCGCAGGTCAGAATGAATTGAAACGCCTGCATTTCCTTGTATGTGTCGTCCTGATACGTTTCTTTGATTTCGATGTTCTTGAAGTAGCCCGTCTTCTGCAGATTCTCAATCAGCGAGGCCACGGCATCGGCGCTCAGGGCCATGCCTTCGATATCCACGCTGCCGCCTTGATCCTTCATGGTGTTAAGCCACACCGCTTCGGTACCGTTGATGGTGTCGCCGATAGTGTTGAGCAGGTTCACTGGCCCAGATTGGCTGGCCCGCAACTGGTCGATCACATCCACGCGACGCTTGTAGCTTTCTGCCTGGCGCTGCCGTTCCATGTAGCGCGCTTTCACATCGGCCAGTTCGCGGTTTCTCTGTTCCGCGACTGTCATCTTCGTGGCGATCTGCCGTTTCTCTTTGTCCAGGCGATACCAGTACATCCAATTGAGCGCACCGCACAGCACCAGCACCAGCACTACTTTCAGCTTTGGTGAGCCGACTTCGCCCATCTCCATGACCGCCGCTGCCGAAGCTGCGGCGCGCTTATTTTTCGGTCTGGGTTGTCCCAACAGGTTGATTCGGATCATAAGTTTTCAAAACTCCTTAAGGCCAAACCCACCGCAACTGCCAACTGGCCGGCATTCTGTTCGATCAGTTCCACTCCCGGTCCATCGACCGGCGGCGCGATCTTCTGGAATGGATTGAAAATTTCCACCGGCAGCGAGAACTCCTGCCGCAGCGCCTCAATCAGCCCGGGAACTTTCGAGGAGCCGCCCGCCAGATAAATCTTTTCGATGTGCTCGCCCGCCGAACTCGCGCGGAAGAAGTCGAATGTCTTCTGAATTTCCAGCACGATGATCTCCGTCACCTGCTGCAGGATCGGCGTCTTCGCATCCTCGCTCACGGTGCCGACTTTGTTTCCCAACTTCAGCGACTCCGCATCGTCAAAGCTCAAATCCAGTTCCTTCTGCAGTGAATCCGTGTATTGATGCCCGCCCACGCTAACGTCGCGCGGGAACAGCGGCGTGGTGCCTTTCACGATGTTGATGTTCATGACGCTGGCGCCCAGATTCAAAAGCGCCACCACCTGCCCCGGCGCGGGCTCATAGTTGTACTCGTAGCAGTTCTGCAGCGCGAGGGCATCGATGTCCACAATAGCGGGTGTCTTGCCCGCCATCGAGAGTACGTTGGTGTAGTTCAGGATCTTGTCCTTCTTGACGGCGACCAGCAAAACGTCCATCTGCGGGTTGCCAGCGTCTTCCGAGAGAATCTGGTAATCGAGATTTACGTCCGCCAGGTCGAAGGGAATGTGCTGCGCCGCTTCTTTCTGAATGGTCTCCGCCAACTCTTGATCGCTCATCGAAGGCAGCGAGATCTTTTTCACGATGACCGAGTGCCCGCTTACCGCCGTGGCCACGCTCTTGGTCTTGATCTGGTTGTCGATGAACAGCTTGGAGATCGCGCTCGACACCGTACCCGAGTCCACGATCATCGAATCGACGACAATATCCGGAGCCAGCGGTTCGAGGCCCAGGTGCGCGACTTCAATCCCGTTGCGTCCCTTCCTCAACTCGACCGCCTTAATGCTTGAGGACCCCACATCCAGACCAACAATCGTTTTCGATCCGAATCCAAACATGTGCCCGCCTTTACTGTTGCCCGGCAGCTTTGGCAGCTGCCTTCGGTTTGTTTCTGCTCTTCGCTTCCATCTGGCTGGACTTCTCTTCCATCCACTGGTCGAGCTTCGATTTCTTGAAGCGCCAGCGGTTGCCCAATTTGAAAGCGGGAATCTTTTGTTCGCCTACATACTTGTAGAGCGTGTCCGGACTCACTCCCAGGTACTGCGACGCCTGGCGAATATTCATCACTTCTCGCGAGTCGGCCATAGTTTCTAAACCTTTTTTTGTCCAACTCACCCCCGTGCCGCTTCTGGGCTATGAGCTAAGTTGGAAAGAATTCACCGCACAAAAACGCGTTCGAATGAATTCAGGTGTCCCGAGCATATATCAGCCCTGAAAGCACTTGAGCTAAAGGCGAATCTCCGCGATTTGCTGGGTTTTATGCCTGTTTCCTGGAAAGTAACCAAAAGCCGGCTGGAGAGGATATCAATATGTGGTATTTAATAGCAGTAACGATACAATAGGAAGTAGTGTGCCGGCACGGCGAGGTTGTCGGTCGCGAGAACCGTAACTAAAGTAGCATAGACGGTACTAAAGGCGTGGTCCACGCGGAGAGAAAGCCTTAACCAACGGGCAATCCGGGCTGAATCAGAAAAATGAGCGCCATTAAAGCCGGGGGCATGACTACTTCGACCGCCGTTATTAACCTCAGTTCCGCAACTCGCGACGGGAATTGCGGTAATCTATTCAGCTCTCCCTGGAGGAAACATCTTGCGCTTTCTTGATCGTCTGCAGCCTCTGGCTCTTCTCGTCTTGCGCCTGGTGATTGGCACCATCATGATTGCCCATGGCTACGGCAAAGTATTCGGCGGGTTTTCCCATGTTCACGACATGGTGCAACATCTCGGTTTCCCCGGCTGGATCGCTTACCTGCTGGCGGGGACCGAATTCTTTGGCGGCATCCTCATCATCGCCGGCCTGCTCACGCGTTTCGTGGCGGTGGCTATGCTGATCGACATGTCGGTCGCCATCTGGAAGATTCATTGGCACAACGGGCTCAAAGGTCAGGGCGGATTCGAGTTTCCGATGGCCGTGGCGGCCATTGCTTTCGCGCTGATATTTTTCGGCGCGGGTCCAATTGCATTTGATAGCATTCGCAAGGGCGGCGGGGGTAGAACAAAATCAAAGCCGCTGAGCCGCGCTGCCTAATTCAATCGCCGCTAATTAAATCCTGGAGGCAAACCCATGAGTCTCGGCAAACGCGCACTTGCGGAATTCTTCGGAACCTTCTGGCTTGTATTTGGAGGATGTGGCGCCGCCGTGCTGGCGGCGGGCTTCCCCACCCTTGGAATCGGTTTCCTCGGTGTGGCGTTTGCTTTCGGCCTGACCGTCCTCACCATGGCCTTCGCCATCGGGCACATTTCGGGATGCCATTTGAATCCCGCAATCAGCGCAGGACTGGTTGTCGGCAAGCGATTTCCAGCTTCCGAGTTGGCTCCCTATGTCGTAGCTCAAGTCCTGGGCGCGATCGCTGCCGCGGGCGTTCTGTATGTGATCGCCAGCGGAAACGCCGCGTTCGATGTAAACAACGGATTCGCTTCGAACGGATACGGCGTGCACTCTCCCGGCGGATATTCCATGCTCGCTGGTTTCGTGGCCGAAGTTGTTTTGACGGCGTTCTTTCTGATCGTCATCATGGGAGCGACCGACAGCCGTGCGCCCAAGGGATTTGCGCCCATCGCCATCGGCCTCTGCCTGACTCTGATTCACCTCGTCTGTATTCCCGTCACAAATACTTCGGTCAATCCCGCGCGCAGCACAGGTCCAGCCATCTTCGTCGGCGGGTGGGCCTTGCAGCAACTGTGGCTATTCTGGGTAGCCCCGCTCATCGGCGGGGCCCTCGGCGGCGGGATCTATCGGGCTCTATTCGACAGCCCTGAGTTCACGAAGGATCTTTAAATTGGGGTGGCTCCCCCAAGGTCGCGCTTTTCGAGGTTAGGATGGGGAAATCGCGGGTGCGCCCTGGCATCTGCTGCGCGAGCCAGATGGCCTTACGCTCGGGTGAAGTATCCGTCCCGCGCTCTTGCAGAGAACGCGACGGGCACAGGGGTACCTCCGGTTTTGGTGGTGCCCGCAAGATCAAAAGCCTGGGCCGACCCCGCGGTCAACGCCGGCGACGTGTTGCTGATTGTGGAATCATTTGCGACATGGTTATTCGGTGCGGTAAGTTAAGATTCCGGCGAGGTACTTCTTGTTTCGCATCGCAACAATCACCCAAAGCGCAACTACGACGATCGCCAGCGGAAGCCCGGACGGCGCCATGAAAAGGTGAAAGAAGAAGATATTCACGATCACCGGCCCGAGAATGATCAGCGCCAGCGGCACAAAACGGTTGACCAACAGCAGCAACCCTCCGATGACCTGAACCGCAAAAATGACGACATAGAGGTGGGAGGTGAAGAGTATGCCAGCAAACTGACCGGCAAGGCCCGTCGGAGGCGGTGCTGGAATGAAGCGAAGGAATCCGTTCAAGCCGAAAACGAAAAAGGTCAGCCCCATAAGCAAACGCGCAATCAACGAAGCGATTTTCACCTAACACCTCCTTCCGCAGATTGTTCTGTCACTGTTTGCGGTAATGAAGCGCAACGCTTCCTGATTTAAAAATCTTCGACTCCACAAGTTTTAATTGACGTTTCTCCGGCAGGTTGACACCTTCAAACAACCGCCTCCCTGCTCCAGCAATGATTGGCATAACGACAAAACGATATTCGTCAATCAGGCCAAGCTCCATCAGTTGTGAAGGAACATCCACACCGCCGACCAAAATATTTTTGCCTGGTTCTTGTTTCAATTTAAGTATTTCGTCGCGAAGGTTGGCACGAACGATTCTCGTATTTCCATCTTCCGCGCTGTCTAACGATCGTGAAAAAACAATCTTCTTCTTGGAGACAAAGGTTTGAGCAAATTCGATATCCGCTTTTGTCGAAGTAGGGTCTTTTGCGACATCAGGCCAATAAGGAACCATCAATTGATAGGTTTTGCGCCCATAGACGAGCACGCCAGTATCATCTCGCAAGAGGTGAATGAAATACTCAAACGTTTCTTCATCGGGATTGAATTTGGTGTGGTCGATGCAGCCATCCTGGGTCATGTTGATTGCGAAGATTACATTTCTCATTTGATTGTCCTCTCTTATGTTCAGCGCTTGTTGCGCCCTTCGCGCATTTACCGCTTAGCGATTTCCGTTCCGTCCGACCAGCGTTGCACAGGAATTACGAACTGCGTCAGGTGCTCCACGGGGTCGCTCATGGCAACGACGGGGGAACCCGGCAGATTCGCTCCCCAGCTGGCGAGGTCGGTGTCCGAATAGAAAAACATGAGGTGGGAAGGCCAGTGGGGGTTGCTGTCACCGCCGTATCCTTCCTTGCCCATCATGTAGGACATGGCCCCAGGCTCCATCGGCGGCAGTTCTTTTTTTGCGATGGCAGCAGTGATGGACTCGGTCATCTGAGCTTGCGTGCGCCCCGCCAGTCCCCACTCGGTCTCTTTGGTGAAGCGCAGAAGGTAAGAACGCGCGGCTGCTGCGTTCACACACATGGGAACCCGCACTTTCGGGTTCCAATAGTCAGCATCCGCAGCGGAGGTCCACCCGCGTCCCACGATACACACGAAGCCGTTCGTGCCTTTGACCACCGTTTCAAAACCGTGCCGTCCAAGAACCTGCACCTCGGCATCGCGTGAAATGGATTCCGGTGCCGCAGTGCGCGCCAGGGCGATTTCCGTGGCTCGGTCTGTCATGAGGTATTGTTCGATTGGAGCCATCTTAGGATATGGTGTCACGGCATTCTGTGCCATCGCCTGATTCGCCGTACCGAGGTATGCCGTACCAAACACAAGAAGCAGTGCAAAGCTTTTGATCGCGCTTGCGTTAATTTTCCTTTTCCGCATCGGCATAATTTCTTTCTCCTTTAACGGCGTTTTTCCTGTAGGTCTGGGGCGCTGGGCGGTCGCCCTGCCTTCACGATATAGTCGAACGGCCGGACCGGAAATCGACAAATCGTCCAAGAAATTCTGCTGGGTCCCCCATTTCTCGTTCTTTGCAAGAAGTGCGGCTCTTCACGTTATAGCTCACGATAGACCGAGGCTCGCGCTAATGTTCATCTGTGGGCGGGAGTAGAATTCGGCGGCGCGCTGGCTGAGGGTGGGAGGGTGTCGGCGAAAAGCCCCACTCCTCAAAGAACGCGAGAAAAGTGGCACCCGGCACATGAGCGCGAGACCGGCGTTGAGCATGCACTCCCACGCACTGCGGGAAGACGTGAGGACGAACAGATTGTTCCGACGAAAGACTCTACTGTATTTCAGTTTCTCCGAAGTACGGGCATTCTGGGGTTTTCCTCTGGTGCTGTATGAAAACTTTCAAATTACGCACGATTACCTCAGGGCGATCGATCATGACATGATGTCCGCTCGAACGAGCGATGATTCGCTGAGAGCAAGCAGAGAGACTCTTCATTT
>Ga0207000_1008_pt2 | contig 92497 bp, 73 predicted proteins | sample Alteio_BWMinCont_90_FD_153498 | JGI IMG/M metagenome (GOLD analysis project Ga0207000, IMG submission 153498) | Enriched cells from forest soil in Barre Woods Harvard Forest LTER site, Petersham, Massachusetts, United States -... | ecosystem: Environmental > Terrestrial > Soil > Temperate forest >...
GCGCCCGGTCCAACGCTTCTGACTTGAAGCTTCTTCTGGCGGAAGTGCATTCGGCCGCGCTGAATCGCGCCAAGGCGGAAGGAAATCCGTCGCTGGATGTGCTGGCGCGGGTGGCGATCATTAAATTCCTGCGGATTGAACTGGGGCTGCAGTTTGCCCAGATTCTGGAACGCTGCCGCATGACCCTGAAGAGCTATGAAGGCATCCGGGCACAAAAGGCGCTGGAATATCGAGAGCGAGTCGCGGCTTTTCAAGTGGCGAAAAAAGTCATTCTGCGCAAGACCGGGCAGGAATTATTTCGTACCCTGCGCGAAATCGAAAAGGAAACTCTGGCGCGCACGCGGCGGTCTTTGTTTGGAAGCAGCCACGACGAGCAATACAAACTGTTCCTCAATCCGCTGATCTTCACCGCGGATGGTTGCGACGCCTACGTCAGCGCCGAGCAGTATGTGATGCTGGGCAATTTCGATCGCGATCCCGACCGCTTCCCCAACGTTCGTCGAATCGCTTACGAATTTCTGCAGTCGCTGAATCTGGGACTCGAAGCCGATCCCGAGCGTGCCATCAACGCCTGGCTGAATGTGCCGGAGAACGCGCAGGAACTAATCGGCTCCGGAACTCCCGACGACTCCACACCCGAAGAGCGAGCCCAAAAGGCACGTTTGGCCGCATGGTTAGGCTTGCTTGATCGTGAGAAGCTCATGGAGTATGTGGTGGCTTCTTATGAAGCAGTGCCGCTGCTCGCCGAGTACTCGCCGCGCATCAACGCGCAGCAATTGAAGAATGCGCTGATCTCGCGCGAGGAGCGCACGAGGGTAGAGAAATTGATCCTCGAGCAGGGCAAGGTTTCGCGCGACAGCCTGCAAGCCGCGGTGCAGCGAGTGGCGAATTGTAAGGGAGCGGAGCGGGGCAAGATGGCGGCCAGGTTTCTGCACGATTTCATGCGCTACCACCGCGACCTGCGGAATCTGGAAACGCTGCGCTCGGCGATGGACAACGTCAATCTCATCGCCAATGACAAAATGCGGCAGCTCTCTTCCATGAATGGCACGCTGTACGAGTTTCTGCTGCCAGAAGAACAGAAGCCGTCGGAAGAGAAAGTTCTGCGTCACGTGATTATCAAAGCCGATGTGCGCGACTCATCGCGGCTCACGCGATCGCTGCTGGAACGCGGCATGAATCCGGCTTCCTACTTCAGTTTGAATTTTTACGATCCGGTGAACAAGCTGCTGGCGAAATACGGAGCGAGCAAAGTTTTTCTCGAAGGCGACGCGATCATTCTGGCTATCCTTGAACGCGAGGGAGAGCCGGGACTCGCGGTGGGCCGGGCTGCGGTTTTGGCGCGCGAAATTATTGAGATCGTCCGCGGTTACAACCAACTGCTCGAACGCGCCGGACTTCCCGGGATTGAATTGGGCGTGGGGATTTCCTTCCAGGATTCGGCGCCGATGTACCTGATGGATGGTGAGCAACGCATCATGATTTCGGACGCGCTCAACGAAAGCGACCGGCTGTCCTCGTGCAGCAAACGGGTGCGGAAATCGATGAAGACGATGGAGACTCCGTTTAACGTGTACGCATTTCAGACTGTGCCCGACGCCGATGTCGAAGACAGTCCCGACGACTTCATTCTGAAATATAACCTGAACGGGATTCGCATCAGCGAGGCCGCGTTCCAGAGATTGAAGCAGGAAATTTCGCTCGAACTTTCTCCGCTTGATTTACCCAAGGCATGGGAGGGCGAAGAGTTTCATCTGTGGAGCGGCATGGTCCCAGTCGGCAACGATATTTTCCGCAAAATCGTTGTTCGCGGAAGCCGCATGCCGCAGATCGATCCGCACAATTTCTCGGTCCAACTGTGGACTGAGCGCTGGTACTACGAAATCTGCTCCAACTCCGCAATCGACGCCAAGCTCGAAGGCAAAGCGACGGCCGGGAAGTAAGGCGCGATCAGACCGCACCGAAAAACCTGGAACATTTTCTTCTTATCGTTTCGCGATCTGGGAGGACACCGAATTCCTACATTGGGACGGCTACTATTTTTGTGAGGGTACCCCCTCCCCCTTGTCGTCCGCAAAATCTAGAAAACAAACGATCTTGCGTTGCGACTATGTGCTAAATCTTTGAGTTTGCAGGACTTACGCGCAAAATCTAGAGAACATAGGGGTTATTTGGCTGACGCCAGGTGTCTTTTGTACCATTTTGGAACCACGGCGCTCCCTATTTTGCCGTCGGCCTGAAGCTTAGATTGTCAAAGAACAACAATTATCTTGCAGATAATGTATCTTCCAGCAGGTTATCGGATGTAGATCACGCAGTCAACGATAAAACGCGCGGTCAGGCTGAGCGCCGGTGATCCTCAGATCTCCGCCATGCCTTCGAGGTAGAAAACGCAGGAGCCTTCCAATTCGACGCGATCGCCCGCCAGACGGCATATGATTTCTCCGCCACGCGGCGAGGCCTGAAAAGCGCGAAATGCAGTCTTGCCTAGCCGTCGGGCCCAATACGGCGCCAGCATGCAGTGGGCAGCGCCGGTCACGGGATCTTCCGGGATTCCCTTGGCCGGGGCGAAGTAGCGGCTGACGAAGTCGTAAGTTGCGTCTCCCCGCACGGTCGCGATTACGCCGGGCCGGTCCATGCGGGCGAGCGCAGCCATGTCGGGAGCAAGCGTACGCAGCGTCTGCACGCTATCGAGCAGAGCAAGATAGTTGAACGCGTTGCTGAAAACTTCGACGGGAACGACGCCCAAAGCTTCCGCCAGCCCTGGCGGAAGCAAAACCGGTTCGGACGGTCGAGCAGGAAAGTTCATGACGTAACCTGCATCCGAACGCTTCACCGTCAAGGGCCCGCTTGCGGAGTGGAAGACGACCGTGTTCCGTCCAGGTTCCAGCCGCTCCATGACCACGGCTGCGCTGGTCAGCGTGGCGTGGCCGCAAAGCGGTACCTCGACGTTCGGCGTAAACCAGCGCAAGCGATAGTCGCTGCCTTCGCGGACAAGAAAAGCCGTCTCCGACAAATTGTTCTCAGCGGCGATCGCCTGCAACACGGCGTCAGCCGGAAAGCTGTCCATCGGCATCACGGCGGCGGGATTTCCCGCGAACCGGCGAGTGGTGAAAGCGTCAATCTGGAATATCGGTATGCGCATGATTTGGATTTGAGTGCTGCGAATGTCTCTGTAGAGTATTTTCGCGTCGATTTCGATGCAAACTTGCTTCGAAGCGAAAATGCGGCAGCGTGCCGCGGTGCGCCCAGGTTGCAAGATTTCAGTTCTGTCGATGGCTTTTTCCCGGACGAGGCGTCCCGGGGGCTATTTGATTATCTTTAGAACGCGGGCGAGGGCAGGCCCGCGCCACATGAGCTTGTTATTTCTTCAGTGCCGCGCTCTTCGTGTTTGTGGTGCAGGACGATGGGGTGTCGCTGCATTTGCGGAATGCAGGCACTACCAATGCTTGTTCTAACGTGGGGTCGTTGAGGTTGGTTAGAGTGTCGTTGGTGCGCTTGGCTCCGGCGCTGTATCCAATCTTCTGATAGGCGGCGGCCAGGAGCTTCAGGGAAAATGGATTGCTGTTGTCTTCTTCCAGGTGCGAGATGGCTTCGTCGTATTTACGCTCGGAGAACAGGACTTCGCCGGCGGCTCCGTGGTATGCCAACTCGCTCACCTTGTCGTTGGAGCTTTCTGACATGTCGGACAAGCGCGCAAGAGTAGAGTTTGCCATTTGCTTGTTGCTCATCTTCAGAGCGACTTCTATACGTGCGCGCAGAATCTGCGCCATCTCCTGCGTAAGCGCGATCTTCAAAGCGTTCTTGCCTTCCTGCGCGGCGGCTTCAGCCTTGTCTAAATAGACCAGCGCCTGCTTCGGATTCTGCTCGCACATGGCCATCTGCCGGTAGGTGTCGGCTTCGGCCTGGCTGTTGTGTCTGGTGTGCGCGTAATCAGCAATCGACTGGAAGGCATGCTCGGCGTTCTCGTAATCGCTTTCGCGGACGTAGGTGGCCGCTGCGCGCGTTTTCCAAAGAATTTGTTGCAGCTCAGGCAAGGTAAATTTCTTGAAACCGATTTCATATTCTTTGCGAGCTTGAACTTGATCACCCATGAGCGAGTAAGTATCGGCGATGCCAAATTGCGAGGAATAGAATTCGGGATTGATTACGAGCGACGCCCGGTAATGTTCGATCGACTGATTGAAGCGCCCCGCCATGCGCAGAATTTCGGCGTAAGAATCCTGCGGATTGGAGTCGTTGGGCAGCAACGCGACATATTTGTCCATCATCGCGAATGCCTTGTCGAACTGCCGCAGGGCGGCGTAGTTGTAGCCCATGTTGTTGATCAGGCCGGGGGAATCCGTGATCCCGGAATTCTCGTAGATGGCACTTGCCCGCTCGAACTGGGACTGCTGGAAAAGCCACCAAGTGGTCATCCAAACTACCCACTTATCGTGCGGATATTGATTGACCACGTCGTTCATTTTCGGGATGGCGGAAATCAGCTTGTGGTCGGCAGCGTCCTGGTACCACTCGATGACCAGTTGCTCGGAGTTGGTGGCGTGACTTCTGCTGGTAAATGCTTTTTGTTGTTCGACAACCTGCTCGGCGGAGTCGAGGCTGATCTGCGCCAGAAATTCGTGACCCATGGCGAAGTCGGGATCGACCTGAACCGCTTTGCGCAGAATGTTGTTTGCTTCTTCCTGTTCTACTTTGTCGAGGTACAGGTCCAGGGCTTCTTCGACCAGACGGCGCGCCTCGGGAGATTTGGTGGTGAGGGGGAACACGGCGATGGGCGTGTTCGAAGCCGCGGAGGCGGTTTCTTCCGCCATGGCGACGGCTGAGAAGAGGCTCACGCAGATGGCCGAGATCATGATTTTGCAGATCGATTTTCTGTAGACCGATTTTTTGCAGATCATTATTAGTTTCCCCTGTTAGTTTCGCCTGTTAGTTTCCCCTCAAAAAGTAGCCTTGCTCGACCGGCAGCTTACCGTCGATCTTCACCACGTTCACGTCCTGAGTGAGCGAATACAAATCGACCACGCCGATGGCTCCGGGCGAAGTTGAAACAAAGCGGAGAACGGCATCGTCGCTATCGGCAACCATAATCACGTCGCGATGAGCTTGCACGAAGGCATGGGCCTGCTCGGCGGTCATGTTCAGCAGCTTGCGGAGAACCAGTTGCATGTCGGCGGACGACGGATCGCGCATGACGACGGTAATGGCTTTTCCATCCGGCCAACTCGGCTTATGCGCAGTAAAGATTTTCACCAACTCGGAGGCGGTAAGGTTCGAGGTGGAGTTTGCCTTGTCGGCAACGATCGCGAATTGCTTGGCTTGAACGGCGCAGGGCAGCATCGCGACCCACATCAGCAGCACGAGAACTCGTCGCCGGTTTATCACAATGGCGCGATTGTAGCCCGCATCTAGTTACCGGGAAAAGGTAACCGAGGTAATAGAGTGCAGTTCTTTTTGGATTATGAATTGTTTCGGGAAGCGACTTACTGGCCGGCGCGCAGCGGCGAAATCAATAGGCGGGTGGTGGACTTCTTCTTGGTGTCTGATTTGTCGGGCTGATAGACCAGGTCGAGGGAACCTTCCGCCGTGGGAGAAGCTTCCGCCAGGGTAGCTGCGAGGCTACGGAACGAGCGTCCGACATCGGCGCTTTCATGAAGCGCCACGGGCGAGCCCTTATCAATGGCGGGTGCGATTGCTTGATGGTTGTTGGGGATTTTCCAAAGTAGCTTGCAGCCGGTCGCGGCTTCGACGTCTTCGTCTCCGAAGCCGGGAATCTTCTTGTACCGGTTCAACACCAGACGGACCCGGTCGCGTCCTCCGCCTTCTTCGAGAAAAGATCGCAAGCGGCCCGCGCTCCAGAGAGAAACCACATCGGACTGTGCCACTAACAGCACGGCGTTGGACAAATCACAAAGCAGCCGGGCGGTTTGATCCGTGCGGTTGGAACAGTCGACCACAACGTAACGAAACTGCGAGACCAGCAGATCGAAAAGGCGGGCCAGTTCGGCCGCGGTCGGTGTCGAATGCTGAGGTTCCTGCGGACCCGCCAGCAGTTGCAGGCCGTTCTTGCAGGTGGTCATCAGGCCCTGCAGCAACGAAGTATCCATGCGATGCAGATTCTGCAGCGCGTCGGTCAGGCCAAAAGTCGGACGGGCGTTGAGATGAAGCGCGGCGTGCCCTAACAGGGCAAAGTCGACGAGAAGCACTCCGCCGTGCAATTCCTGGAGGGCGACCGCTGTATTCACTGCGACGGTAGTGGCGCCTGCTCCGCCCTTGGCGTTGGCCACCACGAACACACGGGCGCGGCCTGAAGAGGTGCGGGCACGTCCACGAGAAGTGGCGAAGCGGGTGAAGGCGTCGATCATGCTCTCGGGAGTCGCGTTGCGCTCCATATATTCGCGAGCCCCGGCGCGCATGGCAGAAACAATGGTGCCGGGATCCGTCATGGGACCGACGGCGAAGATCACAATCTCGCTGGTGTTGGAGTGGATTAACTCGATCGCGTGCATGGCGCGTTCGACGTTCTGCGGATCAATATCGACCAAGACGACATCGGAGCTCACATCCTGAAGCTGGCGCAGAATGGCGTCGGTCGGGCTGGCAGGAAACCCAACATGGCCAAAGACATTGCGGCCCATCTGAGTGCTCTCCAGCCGTTGCTGGAGGACTGTGAGCCGTTCTTTGTCCTCGGTAAGGAGGGTGACCGCTATGCCATGCATGGCTGGAACCTCAATTATGTACCCGGCAGGTGCATGTTATGAAGAGATCAGAAGTCCGCCAAGTGACTATCGTAACGGAAGCTTGCACAGAAGGTCCCTTCAACATGCGACGCCAATTTCCCAAGAGCTTTAAGGACGACACAGCGGTGGAAATACCGCGGAGCGGGGAGTGTCCCTAAGGCATTCTACGCAAAACAGGGCCGATTGCAAAGAAGCCAGAAGCCCAGCACAGAGCGGATAGTCCCATCTACCGCTCTACGAAAGGGAAGTCAGGGCAGCAACGATCTCGACGTCGGTGTCCCATGCTTGTGCGCTCCGGTTTCTTCATGATGGCGCTCGCGTAGGGCCGACATCCGAGCGAAATCTACCGATCCACCGATGGTTTCCGGCAAGAATTCGTATCCTGCCAACTGAACCGCAACCACGGATCGGTTGCCCACCGCAGACGAGAATACGCGCAACACCTTGCCCGGACAGCGCACGCGCATATTTTCGGCCAGAGTGATTTCCGAAGGCATGACCAGCGTGAGCTCTATGGAGTCTGCTTCAGACAGTGCTAAATCGGTGTGAAAGAGCGCTCCCCGAGCGCACAGATTCTGAGTGAAGCCACATCCCTCCCGATCGCTGCCAGCGAGGTGCACGGACAGCGGAAGGTGAACATCAAAGCGTTGTGCGGCGCGGCGTTCGAGTTGAACCTGCTCGCTGCTCACAGTTTCTCCGCAAACCCGAACCGGCGACTTGCCTCTATACTAGACGGGCAGCTCTGGTTGCGGGCGCTCCGACTGTACCGCGTCTCGGGGTATCTGGGAAGTCCCAAATTGGGAAGTTCCTTCCGGATTGAATCGAGAGAGGGAGCGGTGTCATCCTAAGAACGAGTTGAAAGATTCGGCTTTGAGCGATTCACCAACCCCAGCAAGTTCTGAGACGCAAGCCCTGTCCGGCACCGCAGCACGAGGAATCGGGTTGCCCGCGACTTTGCGGGCATTGCGTCACCGCAATTTCCAGCTCTTCTTCAGCGGGCAACTGATTTCGCTGATCGGCACCTGGATGCAAAGCATGGCGCAGGCGTGGCTGGTATATCGCCTGACCGGATCTTCTCTGCTGCTCGGCTCTGTAGGATTTGCCAGCCAGTTTCCCGTATTCCTGGTGGCCCCGCTGGGTGGCATCGTGGCCGATCGTCACAACCGCCAGCGAGTCGTCATCGGAACCCAGATCGCGTCCATGATCCTGGCGCTGATCCTTGCGCTCCTGACTCTGACCGGCAGAGTGCAGGTGTGGCACATTTTTGTGCTGGCGGCGCTACTGGGCGTGGTGAACGCCTTTGACATTCCCGGTCGCCAGGCCTTTCTGGTGGACATGGTGGGCAAAGAAGATTTGATGAATGCCATCGCCTTGAACTCATCGATGTTCAACGGCGCGCGCATCGTCGGTCCGGCGATTGCTGGAATTCTGGTGGCGAAGATTGGAGAGGGCTGGTGTTTCTTCGCCAACGGCATTAGCTACATCGCGGTAATCATTGGACTAATGATGATGCGAGTACAGCGTCCGGCTCGCCGCGCGCCTGCGGCATCGCCTTGGGCGCATATCATCGAAGGCTTCCGTTTTGTCCAGCAAACCGCACCCATCCGCGCCATCCTGCTTTTGCTGGGACTGGTGAGCCTGGTTGCGATGCCTTACACGATTCTTATGCCGATCTTCGCCGATAAGATTCTGCACGGCGGAGTGCGCGGCTTAGGAATTCTGATGGGCGCAACTGGAGTGGGAGCCTTGCTGGGCGCGCTCACGCTGGCTTCCCGCAGCGGCGTGCAGGGATTAGGTAAGTGGGTGGCGTTCTCCTGCGGAGGTTTCGGAGTTAGCCTGATTCTCTTTTCCCTGTCGCGAAATTTCTGGCTTTCGGCGGCGCTGTTGCTTCCCGTAGGCTTTGGCATGATGTTGCAAATGTCGTCATCAAACACGTTGATTCAGGCCATGGTGCCGGATCATCTGCGCGGGCGCGTGATGGCGGTCTACTCGATGATGTTCATGGGCATGGCTCCATTCGGCGCGTTCCTGGGCGGAGCATTAGCGGATCGTCTGGGCGCGCCGCTCACCGTCTCCATGGGCGCAGTCGCCTGCGTGGGAGGCGCGGCATTGTTTGGATTGCAGCTGCCTAAGATCCGGGTCGAAGCGCGCCAGTTAATCGTCGCGCAAGGCATGACCGCGGGTGCTCCGCCGGAAGAGATGACGGCGAGAGTTGTGGAGGATTAAAAGAGGCCTGCGCAGGTCAATGGTTCTTTGATTTTTTGAGTTTCACACTGACGGCTACCTTGATGACCGCGCCATCCACGGGATCAATCTCGAACACTGCTTTGCTGGTGTAATGCGGGTTGTCCAGGCGATATTTGAAAACGCTGTACCACTGAACCACGTCGGTGTCATAGGGGACGCCGTATTTGGCTTGCACGTCCGCAGCGGTGTAGTTGCGGCCGGCAAGCGAAAGCGTGACGTAGGTTTCCGGGCTCTTCTCGCTTTTGACCGCGGCAATTTCGGAGAACGGAAAAGGCTGGCGCGTCAGCTTGTATTCCACGATTGCCAACTTGCGCCGATGGACCATCCCTTCCTGAACGATCTCGTCAATCCGTTTGCTCACTTCCTTGTCCAGGGTAGAGCTGTCGACGGTCGCCGCGCAGGGGGTTTTGTGTGGACTGCACTCGGTTCGAACTTCGTTCGTGACATAGACGCGAAGCACTTTGGAGTTTTCCAGCACCGCCTGGATGCCTTGCTCTCCGGGTAGAGCAGCCGCATCGAAAAGATAAGGAAGCATGTCGCGCCAGTCGAAGTCCTCGGCGGAGAATGCAGGCTGAGCGGCGGGACCGGGGGGACGGTTGGCGTCCGCCGCTGTCGACGACGGAGTGAAGGCGGAGAACAACAACGACAGCATGAGCAAGAGCGTCGCCGGGGTTATTTTTGCGTGCAAGGCGAGATCATAACGGATGGAAGGAGAAAGAGCTAGACGCGGCGCCACCTTGCATGAGCGAGTATCCTCGCGCCTACATTAGCGCGCTGGGCCTTTGTCGATCTTGCTCGCAACTTTTATGCCGCTCAGGCCGCTGACGTATTTGGCGATGCCGCGGTAAAGCGATTCGGCAATCTTCTGGCGGTAATCGGAGGTCTCCAGGCGGCGCTCGTCGCCGGGATTGCTAACGAAGGAAATCTCCGCCAGGATCGAGGGCATATTGGCGCCGATGAGCACGATGAACGGAGCCTTTTTCACGCCGCGGTCGCGCTCGCCAGGATTCTTCGCCGCCAGGCCGCTGTGCAGAGAGCTCTGCACGTCGCCGGCGAACTCCTGCGATTCGTCGATCTTTTCTTTCAGCGCGATCTTTTTTACCAGGTCCTGCAGTTCATGAATCGATTTCTCCGAGACCGCGTTTTCGCGGGCCGCGACCTCGAGCGCGTCGGGCGACGAAGTGAAATTCAAATAGTAAGTTTCGACTCCACGCGCATCAGGGTCGTGGCTGGAGTTGGCGTGAACAGAAACAAAAAGATCGGCCCCTTCCTGATTCGCGATTGCAGTGCGGGTCTCAAGTGGAATGAAAGTATCGTCCTTGCGCGTGAAAATGACTTCAGCGCCCAGGCGAGTTTGCAGCAGCTTGCCGAGTCGTCGGCTCACGTCGAGCACGAGATTTTTTTCTTCCAGGCCATTGGGACCGATTGTGCCGGTGTCGTGGCCTCCGTGGCCGGGATCGATTACGATTTTGCCGATCTTCAGCCCCAGCACGCGAGTGAGAGAACGCTCGCCGCTGGCGGTTGGCTGGGCTTCGCGCATGTCGGGATCGGCTGTTTGCGTCTTGCGCTTTCTTTTGGAAGTCGTGGTTTTGGTGTCAGCAACCGCGCTTGTCGTTGCAGCCGGCTTGGGACTTTCATCGTTGACCACGGCAGAGTCGAGCTTTCCAGTGTCAACTTCGGGACGGTCAAGCTTGGCGACGATCGTCCTTTTCTTGTTATCCGTTGCCGTGTCCGTATCTTTTATCGTGACATCTTTCGCCACGAGATCATTGACCGGAAGGGTTTTTGCCGCGGGCTCGTCATCGTCGGCATCAACGATGGTCTTCTTCACGCCGTTGCTGATCACGACAGTATTGCGTCGCGCAGGGTTCGCCGCGGTGGTGATGCTTCGAGACTCCTCAGCGCGGCTAATCGAATTGGGCGCGACGTCGTTTGCGTCGCCTTCCGACGCATCTGTAACAGAGGCTGCCGGCTTCACGACCGGCATCGCAGCAAGTTGTGGGCCGTGGATGTCGCTGCCGTGGTCGTCCGCGCTGTCTACTTTTCGAGCATCCGGGTTGCGAATATCAATAATCAGCCGCGGAGGATTCGAAAGCAGCGAAGCCTGAATCGCGGAGGACTCATCGAGATCGAGCACGACGCGGGTGCGTCCCGCTGCAAACTGCGCCATGCGGATATCTTTCAGCAGGCCATCGCTCACATCGAACGTCTTGGCCAGTTTGGGATCGAGCTTCGTGTTCAGCAGATCGAAGAAAACGCGGTCGGGATTGTCGATGCGTTGCGACTGATATTTGACTCCCTGTTCGAGATCAATTGCTACTCGCGTGTAGTCGGGAGTAGACCAGTGCCGGATTCCAAGCACGCGGGCCGGCTTCCCGTCGGCGTCCTCGGCGGGAATATCACTTTTCTTAACGGAATTATCCCGGCTAGCGTCGTGGTCCGCATCTTTGTCGTCAGAGATGGAACTCGGCTGGGACTCTTTGGCTGTTTTTATCGCAGCCTTCGATTTCAAGCTAACCCGCTTTTGCGCCGGTTCGGCCAGCGCCAGGCGCGCCGCTTCCGCGAACTGGTTGCGCGGATAACGATGCAAAAATTCCTCGAACGTAGCATCGGCGCGAGCCTTGTCGTGCAAATCGTCTTTATAAATTTCGCCGATGCGGAAAAGTGCATCGAAGCGAAACTTGCTGCCGGGATATTCTCGGCGAAGGAATTCATATTGCTGAATGGCCGAGCGCAAAATGTCGGGATCGTTGAAGCGGCGTCCCATTTCCTCGGTCATCTGCGCGGCCGCGACCACGCTGGGATCGGCCCGGCCCGAACTTGGCGCTTCGAGGTAAACCCGCCGGTAAGCACTGATCACGCGTTCATAGTCATGGCGGGTGCGATCCTCGAGCGGGCGTCCTTCCAACGTGTTTTGCATTTCCTGGGCAGCGGCAAATTGCGAGTCAGCCCAAGATCCAGAACGGTGCACGCGGGCATGTGCCATCACCGGGAGCAGCAGCGCAAACACAGCCGCACTCCAGCGCAGCGCGCGTTGAATTCGAAGGTTCTTCAATTGAACTGCCCGTAAATTGAACTGCCCGTAATCGCTTTGCTTTTAGATGCTCTTCCGCTTACTCGGTGTTGCTGATGTGCAGCACGCCTTTGGCGTCGCGCTCCACATGAATAGGATCGTGCATAGGGCTTTCGAGAAAGTGAGAGTCCAGATCCGATCCTCCGTAATAAAGTTGCGTAATCCGCTTCACGTAATTGCGGGTCTCGGCAAAATGGGGAACCCCGGCGCTGCGTGCCACCGCTCCCTGACCTGCGTTGTACGCGGCCAGAGTCAGCTTCACGTCGCCTCCGTAGTTCTCCATTAGCTGCTTTAAATGACGAACCCCGGCGTCCACATTTTGTTGCGGATCAAAGGGATTTGCCACATTTAACTGCCGTGCCGTCTGCGGCATCAGTTGCATCAGCCCCATTGCGCCCTTGCGTGAGACGGCATTGGGATTGAAGTTCGACTCCACTTTGATCACCGCACGCACCAGGTTGGGGTCGACATTATGTCGCGAAGCGGCTTGATCGATGGCGGCATCGATCTCCTGCGGAGAGAATGACTTTCCGCGAACAAAGTTCGGGAGAGGCGCGCTCTCGCCGGGATGCTCCCCAAGGTAATGGTTGACCTCCGCCGCAGCCGAGCGGGCTGCCCGGATATTGGCGGAAGGAACCGGCTTCCAGCGATGCTCCGTGGTGCTCCAGAATGCCAGCGAACTACGCTGAATTGGAGCTTCGGAGCGCTTACTCGTGGCCACAGGAAACGATTCGTTGACATAGACTTTGCGGCCGTTGTCATCAGTGCTGGTGATGACAGTGGCAGCACCGGTTTCTGCCTGCACGTATGGCATAGTGAACGAAAGGAAGGTCGCGATTACGGGACTAGCCATCAGGGCGAGTTGCAGGCGTTTTCGCATAGCCGGGTACAAATCAGCACGCGAGACGGTCAAGGGACCATCCGCGTGAAGCATCTCGACGCGGACAAAAGCTCCGCGCCACCCACCCGGAACCTGACGGAGAATCCTAAAACCAGAGTGTGTCGATTATAGGTTGACCCGGAGTGGGGGGGCAACTTACGAAAGGGATACTGAACCACGATGGTAATCTATGTAAGTTATTGAAACTGTTAGCGTTGTTAGGAAAGTAACGGGCCGTATGGAGGACGGACCTCCCCGCCCACGTCCCGGGTTGTCCGGTATCTGTAGGATTCCCTGCTTATCCGGGATTCTGTTGCCCAGCCCCCACTCCCAATTCCTCAACTCATCGCTTGTCATCGGAGCCGCTCGCTCGCGAGCGGCTCCTAACGAAGGATCTCCGTACTTCACCGTGCCCGCGCGTAGCCCACTCAAGCCCGGCTCTACCTTGACCTGGGCATGTTCAAATCTCCCCACTCTGTCATCCGGACCGGAGCACATCATCGCAAAGCGATGATCTATGCAGTGCGGGGACCTTGTGGCCCTTTACGGGACCGGTGGCCCATTCAAGCCGCACTTTGGCTTGAGTTTCCAGTGGTGCTTTTTCGGCAATCGCATTTTATGGTTGACTACCTTGTCCACTCCAGATAAAATAGATATGTACTTATTATCTATAAGATAATCTGCGTTCTTTGACAAATCTGACCCGCTGGAAAGCGTTTCCGAGTTCCAAAATGGAACGTGGAACGCCGCGCCAGTGCCCTAACTCCCATGTTCTCTAGATTTTGCGTGCATCCCGTTTAAACTCAAAGATCTAGCACATGGTCAAAATTTAACTTCCGTGTTTTCTAGATTTTGCAGGCGAGGGGGGGAGGGGGGTACCGGTACTAAACAGTACACTTATCCCGAAAACGGAAAAGTCGCACGCCAGGTGGACTTCGATCCCCGTCCTGCACAAAACTTCCCGGCTGTAGTACGCTGCCTGTGATTCCTCATGAGCGAGCGACTCGAAACGCACGAACTCGAAACCCGCGAACGAGAAACCTCCCAGCGCCAAACGCCGGACTCGCTGATGCTCTGCGGCTTCTGGTATCGCGCCCTGCCCAGCGCACAAGTGACCCGCAACCGTCTGCACAAAGCCATGCTGCTGGAAACGCCTCTGGTAATCGGCCGCGATCGCCAGGGAAGGCCGTTTGCTTTGCGCGATGCCTGTCCGCACCGCGGTATGCCGCTGTCGTGCGGCCGGTTTGACGGGCAGAATCTCGAGTGCAGTTATCACGGCTGGAAGTTCGACGCTCATAGCGGTCAGTGCCAGCTCATTCCGTCGCTGACTTCCGATCAGCCGTTGAAGGTGGATCGGATCTACGCCGGCAGTTATCCCTGCGCAGAAAACGATGATTACGTTTGGGTCTTCATTCCCGAACCGCCTCCGAGCGGAGCCGGTTTTACTAAGACAGTCGAGCCGTCGTTTCCGGCGCCGCGCGTTCCGACGTTCGAGGGAGAGTATAAAATCGCGTACCTTACGGCAGACCTGCCGTGCAGCGTGGACCACGGGATCATCGGACTCATGGACCCTGCGCACGGACCTTTTGTGCATCAGGCCTGGTGGTGGCGCAGTCGGCACAGCATTCACGAGAAGCAAAAGAATTTCGAGCCGATCCCGATGGGTTTCCGCATGAGCGCCCACACGCCCAGCTCAAACAGCGCGCCCTACAAACTGCTGCGGCTGTATGCGGACGCGGATTCGATTACGACCACCATTGATTTTGTTCTGCCCAACCTGCGCCTCGAAACGATAAGGGCAGGGAAGTACTGGTTCTCAAGTCTCACCACAGTGACGCCGATCACGCGCAGCCATTGCCGCATCGACGTGGTGGCTTGCTGGAACATCTTTCGCTGGGTTCCGTTTGGACCAGCGTTGCTTAAGTTTGTATTTGCGAAGTTCGTCGAGCAAGACCGGCAGACGATGGAGAATCAGTCCGAGGGCTTGAAACACAATCCGCACCTGATGCTGATCGACGACGCGGATCGTCCCGCAAAATGGTACTTCCAGTTGAAGGCAGCGTATCTGGTATCACGACGCACCGGCGGAGAGATGCGCCATCCGATGAGCGGGCCGGTTACGCTGAAGTGGAGAAGCTAGTCGTGTTGTTCACCACGAAGTCAGAGATCATTCGTCTTTCACCAGCCAATCCATCGCTTCTTCGCGCGTTTTGAATGTGGGCAATTCCCGTTGAGAAAAATTCTTGATGTGTTCGTAGAACACTCGCGGTAGATTTTCTGTTCCCACCCACGCCGATTTCTTAATGTGAGGCCGGTCGAAAACCGCGCTTTCTTTCATGCTGGTAATGGCCTCGCGATCGAACTCGGCTCCGGTGAAATCGGCCAGCAGCAAGACAGATTCGCGCGGCTCGGGCATGACATAGCGCGGAACCAGACGGGAAATCTTCAGCAGCTCAGCCGGGGAGCAGTGAGATATATCCACCAGCAGAATCGCCTTGCCCTTATGCGTAATCAGTCGTATGCGGTCTTCCATAGCAGGCTCCGAGAGGTCTGCCCCCACACAAACTAAGTCAGCAATGATTCCACTACTTTATACGACTCGCTCAGCGCCGCGTCTAATGCCTGAGGATCTTTCCCGCCGGCCTCGGCCAGATCGGGGCGGCCTCCGCCTTTGCCGCCAACTCTTTGCGCCACGAGGCCGATGACTTTGCCGGCTTGGACTTTCTGCGTGAGGTCTTTGGTCACGCCGACGATTAGCGAGACGTTGCCGTCCGTAGCCGAGCCCAGCACGACTACGCCCGAGCCCAGCTTGTCGCGAAGTTGATCGACCAGCGTGCGCATTTGTGCGCGTTCGAGATTGTCCACGCGGTGGGCGAGCACTTTGACGCCGTGGATGTCTTTAATCTTATCGGTGACGGACGCAACCGTCGAGGAAGCTGACTTCATACGAGCCTGATCCAGTTCGCGCTGCAGGCGCTTGATCTCGGAGTCTTTTTTGTCGAGTTCGAGTTTCAGGGCTTCGGCGGGAGAAGCGACTTCCGAATGACCGGCGAGACTGGCGACTACGTTCTCCAGTTTGTGATCTTTCTGAAAATGGTGCAACGAGCCTTCACCGGTAACGGCCTCAATGCGGCGGACTCCGGACGACACGCTGCCTTCTTTCAGAACTTTGATCAGGCCGATTTCGCCGGTCGCTTTGGTGTGCGTACCGCCGCAAAGTTCGGTGGAGAAGTCTCCGATTTTGATGACGCGGACGCGGTCGCCGTATTTTTCTCCGAACAGGGCCATCGCTTTGTATTCGTTGATGGCAACATCGATGGGCACGTTTTCGATGACTTCGATCTTCTGGTTGCGCAGGACTTCTTTGTTGATCAGGTCTTCGATGTCTTGCAATTCTTCGTCGGCAACGCCGGTGAAGTGCGAAAAGTCAAAGCGCAGATGGTCGGGCGCGACCAGCGATCCCGCCTGCTTAACGTGTTTGCCAAGAACTTCGCGCAGCCCGGCTTGCAGCAGGTGCGTGGCCGTGTGGTTACGCATGGTCGATTCGCGAAGTTCCGCGTTGACGACGGCGTCAACTTTGTCGCCGATGCGGATTGGTTGCCTCGCGATGACTTGATGCGCACGCACGCCTTGAACCGGCGAGTAGCAGCCTTTTACTTCGGCGACGACGGTGTTGTGATCGTCGGAGTAGAACCATCCGCGGTCGCCGACTTGCCCGCCGGATTCGGCGTAGAACGGAGTGTGATCGAGGATGATTTCGCCTTCGTCTCCGGGTTTGAGTTGCTGAGTTCCTTGACCATTGTGGATGATGGCGAGAACTTCGCAATTGTCCGAGCGAGTTTGGCGATAGCCCTCGAACTCAGATTTCGGAAGCTGCTGGTATGCGGGATTTGCTGTTTGCTTGGCTGCGCCTTTCCAGGACGCGCGGGCGCGTTCACGCTGTTCCGCCATAGCGCGATCGAAACCAGCTTGATCAAATTCAATGCCTTGGTCGCGCGCGGCGTCTTGCATGAAGTCGAGCGGCATGCCGAATGTGTCGTAGAGTTTGAACGCTTCGGGCCCTGATAGCCGGTTCTCGCCAATTAGAGCTTCCAGTTTCTCCAGGCCAATGTTCATGGTGTGGCCAAATCGTGTTTCTTCAACCAGAACAGTTTTCGCAACTCGCTCACAGGTTTCAATGAGCTCAGGATATGCATCCTGCATCAAATCGCGCACGGCAAAGACCATCTCGTTGAGAAAGGGCTTGGTTTGTCCGAGAAGTCGGCCGTGCGTCAGGGCGCGCCGGATGATCTTCCGGAGCACGTACCCGCGGCCTTCGTTTGACGGCAGTACGCCGTCCGAAATGAGAAATGTTGCAGCGCGGGAATGATCTGCAATCACGCGCAGAGAGGCCGCTGATTTTGCCTTGGCTTCCTTCTCCAATTCCTTCGTGAGCGACGTGCCCGTCAATTCTGCAGCTCGCCGAATCAGCGGCACGAACAAATCTGTATCGTAATTCGAAATCACGCCCTGCAGCACTGCTGTCACTCGCTCGAGGCCCATGCCTGTATCGATTGACGGTTTGGGCAGCGGATTCAGCTTGCCGGTGGCGTCGCGGTCGAATTGCATGAAGACGAGGTTCCAGATTTCGACGTAGCGGCCGCAGTCACAGGGGAATTTGCAATTGGCGTGTCCTTTTTCGGATGCGGCTGGACCCATGTCGTAGTGAATTTCGCTGCAGGGGCCGCAGGGGCCGGTGTCGCCCATTTGCCAGAAATTGTCTTTCGCGTCGCCCTCGAAGATTCTCTCTTTAGGGACACCTTGTTCGAGCCATGCTTCTTCTGCTTCGTTGTCTCGCGGTACGAATCCGAGTTCCGGTCCCGCGCCCTCGAAGATGGTGACGTAGAGTTTATCTTTGTCGATTGCGAACCAGTCATTCGAAGTGATGAGTTCCCAAGCGTAAGCAATCGCATCCTTCTTGAAATAGTCGCCGAAGGAAAAGTTCCCCAGCATCTCGAAGAACGTGTGGTGACGATTGGTGAAGCCGACATTTTCGAGATCGTTATGTTTGCCGCCGGCACGCACGCATTTTTGCGAGGTTGTGGCACGTTTGTAGTCGCGGGTTTCGAGGCCGAGAAAGACGTCCTTGAACTGGTTCATGCCCGCGTTAGTGAAGAGCAGCGTGGGATCGTTCGCCGGAACGAGCGAGGAGGAATGAACCTCTTTGTGTCCGTGCTGGACGAAATAGTCCAGGAATTTCCGGCGAATTTGGGAGCCAGTCAGCATGAAAAATCAATTCTAAATTAAAAACGCAGAGGCCACAGGGGTCGCGCAGATAGACTCTGCGGCCTCGGCGTACTCTGCGGTTCGTTTTTGTTTCGAAATTCCTACTTCACGGCGTCTGCAGTTTTGTCGGCAGCTTTCTCTGTTCCTTTAGCAGTATCCTTCGCAGCCGTCTTGGTCGCATGTCCAGTTTTGTCGGCAGCCTTTTCGGTGCCTTTCGCCGTGTCCTTAGCCGCGACCTTGGTCGCGTGTCCGGTTTTGTCGGCGGCCTTTTCCGTGCCTTTGGCCGTGTCCTTGGCCGCGACCTTGGTGCCGTGGCCTACATCTTTTGCTCCCTTATCCACGTCGTGGACTACGTCCTGAGCGAAGAGGAACGACGCTGAACAGAACACCCCCGCGGCAAGAATTGCTGCCACTTTGGATTTCATATGGCCTCCTGTAGTTGGATGGAAATGATTTGGGAAGTATAGCATTCGTCTGCAAAATGCAACAGCGAACCGGGGATGGAGCCGCGGACGATCACTCGATCTCGCCTTCCAGCGCGCTCAACGTCTCGTCATCCACATCCCACTTCTTGAGAATGGCGAAGATCGTTTTCGATGCAAATCCGGCGCGCATAAGCTGGCGGAAAATGCGTGCTGCGTGTTTCTGATCTTTCGGTTTCACCAGTCGCTTGCGCTTCAAATATTCGCGCGCTTGCTTCTCGTCACTCACTTCGTCGTATGCGGCTTCGACCGCTTTGTCGATGACTTCGCCGTGAACTCCTTTGGCTTTCAGATCGGTGATCACGCGACGACGGCCGAATTTTTCGTTATCGCGGCGAAAAGAGGAATACGCAGCCGCGTACTGCGCGTCGTTGAGATAGCCGCGGTCTTTCAGTCGCCGAATCACAAGCTCGACCAGCGTTCGTCCATATTCTGTATCGGCTTCGACGCGGGGCCGCAGCAGACGCTTCAGTTCCGCCACCGAGCGCATACGGCGGCCAAGTGCTCCAACGGCATACTCGTAGAGCTCGTTTTCCGAGTCAGTTTTTCTTGGACGGGGAAAGGCCATGGCTAGTAACAAGTTACCGCGCCGAGCGCTCCTCCTGCAGAGAAAAGTTTGCGTTACAACTTTTTACCTTGACGGTGGTGACATCGGGAACTTCCTGCCGTCTATTTGCGTAGATAGTTAATGAATGAGGATGAAAGCCATGCTTACCATCGATGTGGAAAAAACGGGCGATGTAGCGGTTGTGAGATGCGTTGGGCGGATCGTTCGCGGCGCTGAGGTATGCACCCTTCGGAACGCGGTCCTTGCGGAGAAAAACACTCGCATTGTGGTGATTGATTTATCCGAGGTCGAAATGCTGGATGCGGGCGGGCTGGCGGCGTTGCTGTCTTTGCAGGAGTGGGCGTGGAGCCGCAACGTTCAACTGAAGCTGGTGAATCCGTCGCACTTCGTTTGCGAGGTCCTGACCCTCACCGGGTTGAATCGTGTGTTTGAGATTTCGAAGTTCGAGCATGCGCTTTTCGTACTCGGCGCGCCAGATTGTCGTCACTTGAAATACGCGGCTGCTTGCTAGCTGCCGCAGTTCTTCACTGGGCCGGAGCTTTTCGTCAGATCGACTGTCTGGTTTAACAGTCGAAGTCAAGTTCCGGCCCCCTCCGAAATAAGAAAGGGCGCGCTCCGGCGCGCCCTTAAGTGTTTCAGGAGGATAGATCAGCGGCCACCGAAGCCGGTCTGTTGCATTGCGTTTTTGGAGATATCGCTGGTGGAAGAGATGCCCTGCATACGCAACTTGAAGTCGTCCGCGTTGGAGGCGCTCTCCAGTGCGGTTTCGTAGTTGATCAGCCCCGCCTGGAACAAATCCCAGAGAGATTGATCGAAGGTCTGCATGCCATACTGCGAAGTACCAGCGGAGATGGCATCGCGAACCGCACGGGTTTTTTCCGGCACCAGAATGCATTCCCGAATGTAAGCGGTATTGATCATGACTTCGACAGCGGGTACGCGCCCGTCGCCGTCGCAACGTCGAACCAGGCGTTGGCTGATCACGGCTCGGAGCACAGCCGCAAGCTGCAACCGAATCTGCTTCTGTTCCGGCGGTGGGAACACCGCAATAATACGGTTGATAGTTTCGACCGCGTCCAGGGTATGCAGCGTCGAGAACACCATGTGGCCGGTTTCAGCGGCGTGCAACGCAGTGCCGATGGTCTCGATGTCGCGCATTTCGCCCACCAGGATGACGTCGGGATCCTGACGCAGAGAAGCGCGCAGCGCGGAGGAAAAGGTAGGCGTATCGACTTCGATCTCGCGCTGGTTGACGTAGCCTTTTTTGTCGCGATGCAGGAATTCGATTGGGTCTTCAATGGTGATGATGTGTTCGGCGCGGGTAGAGTTGATGCGGTCCACCATAGCGGCGAGAGTCGTGGACTTGCCGGAGCCCGTGACCCCGGTGACGAGGATCAAGCCTCGAGGCATGTCGCAAACCTGTTCAACAATTTTCGGCAGGTAGAGTTCATCGAGCGCGCGGATCTTGGTGGGAATCACGCGCAGGACCAGTCCCACGTTGCCGCGCTGCTGGAAAACGTTCACACGGAAGCGGCCCAGTCCGGCTACGCCGTAGGCCATGTCGATTTCGGTGCTCTCTTTGAATTTCTGCTTTTGCCTTGCCGACATCATGCTGAAGGCCATGGTCAGCATATCTTCCGCGCTGATACGCGGCTGGTCGGTCAGCGGCGTGAGTTCGCCGTCAATTCGCAAGTGAGGATAGTTGCCGACTTTCAGGTGTAAGTCGGAAGCGCGCCGCTCCATGGCGATACGAAGAAGATCATCAATATTCATTTTGGATAAGTCCCCAGGATCAGTTGGTATGATGAACCGAAATCGCGTCGAACCCAAGATGACCTAAGTAATGGGGGGATGTGCGTTTGGGCAGCGGCCAGGCTCAGTTCTCGGTTGATTTCTAAGCTGAGGGACATTGACTTAGTCTACGGACTTAGTCTATGTTGAAGCATCATGGAAGTGAACATTCACGAGGCGAAAACGCATCTCTCGCGGCTTCTGCAACGGGTGGCGGCAGGAGAAGAAGTCACGATCGCGCGGGCGGGGGTGCCGGTGGCCAAGCTCATCTCGGCAGGCCCACAAGGTAAGTCGCGTCCCATGGGTATGGATGAAGGAAAGATTTGGATCGCGGAGGATTTTGATGCTCCCGACCCAGCCCTTGAAGCTCTGTTCTATGACGCGCCGCTCACGAGTGCCCCAACCCGCAAGAGAAAGAAGAGACGGTGACGTACCTGCTGGACACTGGCGTCTGGCTCTGGAGCGTCGGCGAGCCGTCGCGAATCTCGCGCAAGGCGCGCGAGGTGATGGCCGACGTCAGTCACGATGTGTTTCTGTCGGCAGTTACTTCCTGGGAAGTCGCCATCAAGGCGGCGTCGGGCAAGTTGCAGCTTCCGGAGCCGCCGGACTTGTATGTTCCACGGCGCATGGCAGCCCAGGGTTTGCGTCCGCTGGCTGTGTCTCACGAGCACGCCTTGGCGGTATTCGCGCTGCCTGCTCATCATCGTGATCCGTTTGACCGTCTGCTGATAGCGCAAGCCAAAGTCGAGGAAATGACTCTCATTAGCGCCGACCGGATGTTTGACCGATACCCGGTAAAGCTACTCTGGGCTGGACAATGAGAAAGCCGCCCCAAAGGGCGGCTTCCAAGTTACTTCAAAAACAATTAAGCGGCGTTGCTCTCCGCCGGGGCTCCCTGCCACGGTTCATCATAACTGCCTCCATAAATGGCTGGGCATTTGGATCCCATGGGACGCAGGTAGGTGGCAAGCTGTCCGCGGTGGTGGATGCTGTGATTGTTAACGAAGCCGAGATAGAACACGACCGGCAACGTGAACGCGCCGTAAAAGTCTACCGGGGTAAGCAACTCTTCGGGCGACATTGCGCGTACCCGCTCGATGGCGCGCAGATAGTTCTTCTCGTACCAGGAAACGAGTTCCGCCGTGGTCTTGGGTTCGTCTTTGAAGCGGGGCTCCATGGCGAACTTGCGATCGGCGGTTTCATCGAGCATCTGCACATCCGCAGATGCCAGATGCCATGCAAGTTCCCCGGCCGTGCGACCGTTAGGATCGTGCTTATAATCACGCTTTGCGTCGGGAATCGCGGCCAAAACCTTCTTGGTGGCTTGCAGTTCGTTGGTCAGGCCCATCAGCATTATGTCGCGGTAGGCCAAGGCAAATTCCGGGGTGGGACCTTGCTGTGCGGTTGCCATATGTTCTCCTTATTGCTTTCTGCTGCGAAGTTGCTGTGAGTGTGACGTCGAAAGGGGCGCTCAGGTAAGCGCCCCTGATTGTGAATTTTTAATCGGCTAAACGCTGACCGGCTGCTTATTGCCCACCGGCACCGGAGTTAACCAACCGAACCGATCGGCCTTCTCACCGTGCACAATGCCATAAAATTCCTTCTGAATGGCTTTGGTCACGGGCCCGGTCACGCCCTTGCCGACGCTGATCTTATCGACCGACCGAATCGGCGTAATTTCAGCCGCGGTTCCGGTCAAGAACGCTTCATCGGCGATGTAAAGCAGCTCGCGCGGGATTCCTTGTTCGGCCACGGGAATCCCCAAACCTCGAGCGATTTGCAGAACTGAATCACGCGTGATTCCGGGTAAGACAGAGTTGCCCAACGGCGCAGTCTGCAAAACGCCATTGCGGACGACGAACACATTCTCGCCCGAGCCTTCGCTGACGTAACCGTTGGCGTCGAGCGCAATGCCCTCGACGTAGCCGTTGATGATGGCTTCCATCTTAATCAGCTGCGAGTTCATGTAGTTCGCGCCGGATTTGGCCATCGCAGGAAGCGTGTTCGGCGCGATGCGCGTCCAGGAGGAGACGCAGACGTCGACGCCCTGCTCGGCGTCGCTGCCCAAGTATTTTCCCCAGGGGTAGTTACAGATGAAGACTTCCGTGGGCGAATTAAAGGGATTGACTCCAGCTTCGCCATAACCACGCAGAATGATGGGGCGCATGTAGCACGGCCATACGCCATTGTTTTTCACCAGTTCGAGCATCCCAGAGATCAGTTCTTCGCGGGTGAAGTCGACGTCGATGCGGTAAATCTTGGCCGAATCCAAGAGCCGTTGCGTGTGTTCCTGGGCTCGGAAAATCGCAGGCCCGCTGGGAGGGGCGTAGCAGCGGATGCCCTCAAATACCGACGATCCGTAATTCACAACGTGGGACATTATGTGCACTTGCGCATCATCCCAGGGAACGAGTTTGCCGTTATGCCAGATTTTCTCCGTCTTCTGAATCGCCATGAGCACTCCTAAAGATTTGATTCACGCGTACAGCAGGGAGTTTCGTCGGTTAGATGCCAAAATTCCTTCCGTGGGCGGACCCGCCTGTTGGCAGTAATGACAGGCGGCACGGTACACGAGGGAGGCAAGAGCCAAGCAAAACTACGAGGAATTATAACCTAGCAAGGACAAGGTGACCGACGTTTTCCGGCTAGGCGGAGAGAAAAACTTGAGCCGGCAGAATCGCGGCTCTTAGGCCGAGCGAAACAGGCGGAGCGTGTTTTTTGACAAACTTTGTTACTTATTCATCCCGGACTTATCGGCAGGGGGTGCCAGTTCGGCTTGAGCGACTGCCGGCAACTCATCTCCGCGGAAGTACTGCCCTTTAGCCGCCCGCATTTCTGGCATGGCGGCGTAGGGCTTGCTGTAGTCGTTGGCGGCATTCCAGAACAGAAAACCGATTCCGCCAGTCTCTTTTGCCGTCTTCACCTGCACTTCGATGTACTCCGGCGAGTACGTCTTGGTGCGCCAGCGGAAGGCCTGCAGCCATGGACGTATCACCACGTCGCTGCCTTTGGTGATCAGTTCGAATCGCTTCATCGACTCGCCGATAAAATGCTCAGGCGCATCACCCGGGTGGGCGATTCCATCCATACCGAAGAAATGCGAAGGATAGATCATGGGCGAAACCACATCGCAATACTTTGCCATTTGCACGATATCCTGCCCTGTGTGCGCCAAGTCGACGGGCCGCTGCCAAGCCATAATCCCGAACACATCCAGAGAAAGCAGCACGCCCGTGGGATGCAGTTCGGCATAGGCATGCTTCAGGAAGTCCGCAATCACGTCGGAACGATGCCAGGTCGGATGGTCGGTCTGGAATACGAAGCTAGCGTCTTTCTGATCTCCCTCAGCCGGAAAACGGACGTAGTCGAATTGGACTTCGTCCACGCCGGCTTCCGCAGCTTTCTTGGCCAGGGCAATATCGTATGCCTGTACTTTGGGTTGCGAGGGATCGGTCCATACCAGCTTGCCGTTTTCGCGCCATGGCTGCCCGGTCTTATGGGACTTCACCGCCAGCTCAGGATGGGCAACCACCAGCCGCTCGTCGCGAAAGATGGCCACTCGGGCAATCGCATGCATACCCTGCGAATGCAGGAAGTGGGTGAACTTGGGCAGGTCATGAATCGCAATGTGGTGTCCGCCAGCGAGGGGGTGGTCAAAGGGAATGTTGACGCTGCCGTCGCTGTCCTTCACATCGAAAACTACGGAATTTCCGCCTAACTCGCGCCAGCGCTTGATGATGCGCAGACCGCGATCGCTGGCCGCCATTACTCCCGTCAAATACACTGCACGCACTTCAAAATCCCGAGGCACAGGAATGGTTTTTTCCACAACGGGCGCGGGCAGAATTCCTGGGATCACTAACTCTTGGCCAGACTTGAGATAGGTGCCCTGTGGATTCCCGTTGGCCTGACGGATCGCATCAGCCAGTTCGCTGCAGGTCAGAAATGATGTCTGCGACAAGAAGCGGTGGGCCACCAGAGTGACCGTGTCGCCGCGCTTGGCAACATACATGGCGCTGCCCGGAGGAGCTACGCTGGCGACCAGAGCCGGTGGTTCCACCGGCTTGGAGACGCGTGGTGCCGGATTCGATGTGCGCATCAGCTCGGGGTTTTGCCCGGACTGGGCGGCCGAAGCCGGGACTTCAAATGCCAATCGCCAGGAAACAAATCCTAAGGCTAGACAGGACAAAACGATGATTAGAACTGAGCTAGAGCGGCGCAAGTTTTTCTCCGTGGAAACGCGTTTGGCGCTTTCTACGGATGCTAGCGGGCGGCCCTTTCCTCTGCTAGTTACGTCTGGTCAAGGCCGTGGAGGTAGGCTGCTCTGCGCTACCGGCTACCAGGGAACTTCCTGCGTGCGCAAAGTATTTCCCTTTCCATGATTTCTCCCTGCCATGGAATGCCTCCGTCTGACCGTATTAAGCATCTAAGTTGCGAAGGAATAAGCAATTGGCAGTTCGCCGGGGATGGCGAGTCATTTGCACTAAGGGACAGCGCGGTAAGTGAGGGTATCGACAAACAGCCCGGAGAGTGACAGAATTTGTCGCTCCCGAATCACCAAGAGTGCAGCACTCTCGCGCAGTCAACGGAAGCCAGGAAAGGGAAACGCCCGGAATGAAAACCGTCCTTAACACAGTGCTCGATCCGACCCGCCGCAGTACTGATGCCCGAGATTTTGACAACACCCTGCGACGCAAGATCGTTGGCCAGGATGCCGCGCTCGAAAAGGTGGTCGAAATCTACCAGATGTTTCTGGCGGGACTGAATCCTCCCGGACGTCCGGTTGGCAATCTGCTCTTTCTTGGACCCACGGGATCGGGAAAAACCCGGGTGGTCGAGGCCATGTCCGAGACTTTGTTTGGGGATGCGCGAGCTTGCATCAAGATCGATTGCGCCGAGTTCCAGCACTCCCACGAAATCGCCAAGCTGATCGGTTCGCCTCCGGGATACCTGGGACATCGCGAGACTCATCCGCTGCTTACGCAGGAAGCGCTGAATCAGTGGCATACCGAGAAGCTCAAGCTGTCAATTCTGCTCTTCGATGAAATTGAAAAAGCCTCCGATGCGCTTTGGCAGTTGCTGCTGGGCATCCTGGACAAGGCAACCTTGACCCTCGGCGACAATCGCCGCGTCGATCTTTCACAGTGCATCATTATTCTGACCTCAAACCTGGGGACCAGCGAAATGAGCAATCTGGTTGATGGCGGGATGGGTTTCACCCACAAGCCGAAGCTGGTGGACTCAAGCCTCGATGACAAGATCGATCGCACTGCGGTCGATGCCGCTCGGCGCAAGTTCACGCCCGAGTTCATGAACCGCATCGACAAAGTCGTGGTTTTCAAGACTCTTCGGCCAGAGCACCTCGAGCAAATTCTCGATATTGAACTCGGGATGGTGCAGCAGCGCATTCTGATGGCTTCAGCGGCAAACCAGTTTGTGTTCAATTGCACGGATAAAGTGAAAAGCTTCCTGCTACATGAGGGCACGGATCCAAAGTATGGAGCGCGTCACCTGAAGCGGGCGATTGAACGTCACCTGGTATTTCCTTTAGCGAATCTGGTGGCTACTGGCCAGGTCAGGCTGGGAGACTTCATTCGCATCGACATGGCTGCTGAAGGCGCGCTGACCTTCGTGAAAGAAGCAGAAGGCGCGATGGTACCCATGTTGATGGAGCGCTACGGCGCAGCGGCAGGAATGCCACCGATGGCCGCACGCACCGCACGAACGATTGGACGCCGCGAATTCGGCGCCACGCCAACTGCAGATACAAAGTAAGTTTTGTAACGTCCGGACAGGAAAAGAGCGCCGCTAACCCGCGGCGCTTTTTTCTTGAATGCAACATTATTGACTGAACGATCGCGCGTGGACGAGTTCCACGCGGTCCGAGTGCGCTCCGTTGTCACAATTCTTCAACAACTGTGTGTAGTACGTTCTGGCTTTTTCAGGTTGGTGCGCCAACTCGGCCGCTCGACCAGCGCCAGCCAAGCCGTTGAACCGGTTGGGATCGGTCTTCATGGACTTCTCATATTCGGCTAGCGCTTCTTCCGGCCGTCCCATTTCGAGCAGCATGTCCGCGAGCATTTCGCGTGCGGGCAGTTCGACTTCGCCTTTGCCTTCGGCATCCTGTCTATCCGCGACCGTGCGCAACAGCTTCAAGGCGTCGTCGTTTCTTCCTTGAGCAAATGCCAGCCAGGCATGCGCTTCATCGCGGTTGGTGCCCATGCGATCGGCGCGATAAGGATGCTTGCCTTTTCGTGTGGCGCGGAGCATGGCATCGAATTGATTCACCGCATCCTGGGCAGCAGCCGCGTCGCGCAAATGACCCGCGCCGACAGCTCGGGCCCAATAAGTGATTTGCTGGTTTTCCGGTTCGGCTCCCGGAGGCGGTTGTAGTGTGACAGCCTCTTTCCACTGATGCCTTTCGAGCGCATACACGGCGGGGAAATACGCACGCTTCTGGTTGAGATAACCATCGAGGCCTTTGTCCAGATCTTGCTCGCGTACATTTCCCAATCCATTTGCAATGGTTTCGGCCTTGCCGTCCTCTCCGATTTGCAAATATGCGTACTCGAGAAACTCTATCGAATGGACTTGATGCTCCGCGCCAAAATGAATAGCGGAAGGTCGCTGTGTAGCCGCGATTGTCGCGAGATTCGATTGAATATCTTCCTGCCAGAGTCCAAGCCGGGCAAAAATGTGGGACGGCATATGCAACGCATGCGGAGACGCCGGAGCAATTTGCGCGTAACGGCGCGCCGCTGGCAATCCGAGTTGCGCTAATCGCGGATCGTCCGCTGCATGGATGAGGTAGTGAGCGACGCCTGGATCGTTCGGGTCCGCGGCAAACAGCGGGTTCAGAATGGCGATCGACTTCTTCGCGTTATCCAACGCCGTATTCGCGTCAGGCGCCCACGCCAGCAAAGACAGCGCATAGAACACTGCCGCTTGGTTGTCGTTGGGATAGTTGTGGTGAACCTTCTCCATCGCTTGCGAATACGCCATGCAGCGTTGTCCGTGATCCAATTTGTCGTAGTCGCGATAAAAGAAAGCTAGCGCGTCGATATAGTCCCGCTCCCGCTGCGTCTTTGCACCAATCGCCTGTCCCTTGCGGATTAAATCCCATCCTTCTTTCAAATCGGATTCTTCCGGGCGAGACCAGAGCTGGTGAAACAAACTCATTGCCTCGCCCCAGTAGGCAATTGCGCATTGCGGATCCTGAGCAGCTACCGACTGAAACTGTTTGTCAGCTTCGTCATACCAAAACGAGTGCAGCAAAGCCACGCCGCGTTCAAAAGGCTTTTGCACGGCACTGGCGCACGAAGTCGGAAACGAAACCGTCCCCAACTTCTCGTTTGGATCATGATGGTGATGACTATCTTCCGCGCACAAACTGCTGACCAGGAAAATCAGTATCGCACCCAGCCAAAACAACCTCTTCGTCATGCAACCTCGCAAACCTACCCAAGATTCAGCTAGCCAAAGGCCTGTGTCTCATCACCACACCTCGCAGCGTTTATCCGGGGGCCGCACCATCGGCGCATCAGCTTTGCAACTGAACGCCACTTGAAATTCGGGCAGATTCGACAACGGGCCGATCACGCGATATTTCCCAATCGGGTGCGGGTCGGATTGCATCATGACTCTTTGTTCTTCGATCCGAATGGCGTCTCCGCGCCACTGTCCCCAGGCGATGAAGAATTGCTGTTTGGGAGTAAAGCCGTCGATATCGGCAGGGCGCGGTTTGCCCTCGAGCGATTTTTCGTAAGCCAGAAATGCAATCTTCGCGCCACCCAGGTCGCCGATACTCTCGCCGAGTACCAGTTTGCCGTTATGGTGGACGCCGGGTTCTATGAAGTAATTGTCGAACTGGTCAGCCACACACGCACCACGCTGCTGGAATTGGGCCAGATCGTTGGGCGTCCACCAGTTTCGCAGGCTTCCCAGATAGTCAGACTTTGCACCTTGGTCGTCGAAGCCATGAGAAATTTCGTGGCCGATGACTACGCCAATGGATCCGTAGTTCACGGCATCGACAGCGTTGACATCGAATCCTGGAGGCTGCAGAATGCCAGCGGGGAAAACGATCTCGTTCCAGCGGGCGTTGTAGTAAGCATTCGAGGTAGGCGGCGTCATGCCCCAGCGACTGCGATCGACTGGCTTTCCAATGGTTTGAAGGTCGTCTTCCACAACGAAACGGCGCGCCGCAAGATAGTCCTCGAAAAATGCGTCCCGGCGAATATCAACCTTGCTGTAGTCCTTCCACTTATCGGGATAGCCAACCTTGGGATTGAAGGTGGCGATTTTGGCCATCGCCCGCTCTTTGGTTTCGTCGCTCATCCAGGGCCGGCTGAGAATGTCGTCCCGCATGGCGGCAAGAATGTTCCGCACCATTTCTTGAGCGCGCGCTTTGGCCTCCGGCGGAAAATATTTTTCAGCGTATTTCTTTCCCAGGGCCTCGCCCAGGAACTGGTCGGTCGATTCCACGCAGCGCTTCCAGCGGGGTTTCATCTCACTCTGACCTCTCAAATACTTGCCGAAAAAAGCAAAGTCTTCTTCCTCAATCGGCGCGGAGAGTGCGTCAGGAACCGAGTTCAACATTTGCCATTTGAGATAAACCTTCCAGTCCGCCAATGAATTCTGTTGCAACTGCCGGTCGAATTCCTGCATGTATTTGGGCTGGTCGACGTTCAGGTCAACATTTTGAACCAGTTGGTTGTGCTTGAAGTAGTCCGCCCAGTCAAAATGAGGAGCCATGGTTTGCAGCTGGACAAAGGTCGTGTTGTGGTCAGTGGCGCTGGGATTGCGAAGTGTGACGTTGTCCAAGGAAGCTTCCGCAAACTTGGTTTCCATGGACATGACGGTTTGCGCGGCCGCGGCTGCTGATTTCTGATCCCAACCCACCAGCACGAACATCTTGGCGATGTGCTCCACGTACTTTTCGCGGGCCTCTTTAAATCGGGCATCGGGCTTCAGATAGTAGTCGCGATCAGGCAGCGCATAACCGCTGGCACCGAGGTCCGCCAGCACCCAGGTGGGCTTGTGGGGATCGGTTGCGGAGGCGAGATTAAAGGGAACGGCGACGTTAATATCCTGCATATCGGCGATGACCGGTTGCAAGCCGCCGGTATCGTTGACCGCATCAATTTTCGCGAACCACGCCTTCAATGGTTCGATGCCACGAGCATTGACTCGTGACTCGTCCATGCATGCGCCGTAGTAGTCGCCGATAATTTGGTCCGTACTTCCCTTCGCCGCGGTCGTATCTTGCTGCGCGACCTCGAGCACATCTTTCAGTTTGTCCTTGGTTGTTTCGCCCGACTCCCAACGCTTGCTCCAACGCACCATGGTCGCGGGCATGGCGTGGTTGGCACGCCACGAACCATTGGCAAATTCATAGAAGTCATTACAGGGATCGACTTTCCTGTCGAGGTCGGTTACGTCGATGCTGTGCAGCGCGGTGGTTTGTGAAAGAACAAGTTGAGAGAGCAAAAGGACCGATAACAACGCTTTGATAATGCGCATGAAGAGTTCTTTCTCCGAAGGTCTGTTAGCGTGAATTGCGCCTGCCATTCTAGACGACAAAGGCGCTGGTTGATTAGTTTATGGGCAGCGATCGAACACGGATCAGTAGGCTATATCGGGTCCCAAATGATGTCTTCGCATTCCGAGCTGGCATTTTCGCAGCGAAGCGGAGCCGGGTCATCGGCTGTCGCCGGGCGCGGCTCCCCGGTTGCGTGAAGGCTGCCATCGTAATCGACAAAATAGCTTCGCAGACAAATCTCTCCGTAACGTTTGCACTGCGCTGAAAGGGTGAACCGGTTCGGATCGCCCGCTCTGGGCGGGAAATAGAGCGTTTCGTAATCTCTTGCCTCCAGGCGCGTACGGCCATCTTCCACAACCGGAGTCTCGTATGCGGTGCTGCCGTCAATGTCGGCGCTGAGGGTCGCTGGCGGCAATCCATTAGTTTTTTCTTTGATATAGCGATCAAGATTGAACTTCAGAAAATCCATTTGCGAGTTTGATAAATCGCTCGGCATCACCATGACTTTTGCAGTGACGTTCTCCATTTCCCATGGATAGTCGACGAACACAATCCCGCGGCTGTCAATCAGTAACGGTTCGCGTCCTCGAATTCCCTTTTGGCGGGGCATGGCAGTTAGCTGAAAATCGGTCACCCGCCCGGTTGCCGCATCCTTTTGCGGTTCGTAGTTGAGCCTGAACTCTGGAACCTCGTCGGTGGCGAATTTTGTTTGGCAAGCCCAATCCGTCGGAGGTGGATTTAGCGACGCCGGATACTCCGCTTCGGGATGCAGCATGTGGCTTCGCAGCAGGCAGGCGGTAAGCCCAATGAGCGTCTCGCGCGCAAGTATGGCGGGCTTGTACAGCTCCATCTCAGCGGCCACTTTTTTCTGCTCAGCGCCTCGCTGGCCTCTGTACGCCGTCAGGTTGAGCGACTGGGAGCCAAAATAAAGATAGAAGGCGGTTGCACCCAGCGCTATACCGAACGCGTTCCACTGAATCTTTCCGATTCTGAACGCTGACCAAACAATCCAAAGACTGATTGCCATGTACACAAGCATGGTCAATCCCGCCGCCATCAATCCGCCATCTGGCGGGCCATTCCAGGCAGACATTCCCACAAACAAAAACATTGCCATGACGGCGAACGGTGAAGCCAGTACACACGCGCCGAAAAAAGCGCAAGCTACGCCCGCCCCTGTCGCAATCGACTTTTGCTCTCGCTTGGAGAGAAGAAACCAGGAAATTATGTAGGGCGCCAAGAAGAAACCAGTACCGAGCAGAAAAACCCACGTCGGTGCAGAAGGTCGGCCTTGTTTTCGATCGTGCTGGAGTGCGACTGAGCTCGCGGAAAAGAAGAAGAACACACAAGCCGTTACAAATGCCGCAACTATCGCAGTCCGGAGATTGGACGTCCGCGAGGCAAGGGTGGGAGCGTTTGGCTTCGGTACGGTGGTATTGCTTGGAGTCGTCATTGTGGGCGGCGAATGCCCTCCGGTGAGAGATGTGGTGCTCCAAGCCTAAAGCCTGAGGCTGAAGCCCGAATCTGCTCTACCCGCCTTGCTTCAACTCCAGCAACACCTGCCGCGCGATTTCTTTCAAGGTCTCGAAGACGCCGTTGCCTTGAAAGGCGATAGCTTCCATTACAGGCTCATCTTTCCGGCGCAGTTCTTTGGCCAGAGCGTCGACCGGCAGGATATTAGGCAGATCGCGTTTATTCAGCTGCAGAACGTAGGGAATCTTCTTGAAGTCGTAGCCATGTTCTTTGAGGTTGTCCATCAGGTTATCGAGCGCCTCGACATTGGCGTCCATACGCTCTTGCTGGGAGTCAGCGACAAAGACGATGCCATCCACTCCGCGCAGGATCAATTTGCGGCTGGCATCGTAAAACACCTGGCCGGGAACGGTATAGAGGTGAATACGGGTTTTGAAACCTCGCACCGAGCCCAAGTCGAGAGGCAGAAAGTCGAAGAACAAAGTTCGATCCGTCTCCGTGGCCAGCGAAATCATCTTCCCCTTCTGTTGCTCAGCAGTTTTCTGGAAGATGTATTGCAGATTCGTGGTTTTGCCACCCAGCCCGGCACCGTAGTACACGATCTTGCAATTAATTTCGCGGGCTGCAAAGTTGATGAAACTCAAAGACTTTCCTCAAGACATGCGGCAGACGCTCAAAAACCCGAGCGGCCTCCACTTGTAGTTTTGGCTTGGTACTGCTGGTTTTATACCACACCGCCCCGCTCTACCGGCAGGTTACCCTGGTTACTAGCGGGACCCCCACGTTCCAGAGGCGAGAAACAGCCGACTACCGGCTGACCGGCAAGGGATAATATCCCGCCTTGGCAAATACCAGCACGCACGGGCGCAGATCCGAACTCTTGCAGCCCGGCCGGCCAACCCTGACTTCGATCTCCCGATAGGTACTGCTGGGGGTAGCGGCAGTGGCGTAGCCCAATGTGTACTGATTGCGGGCGTCGCCAATGGCGCGTTGATAGGCGTTTTCGATCGCATCCTTCGAATATTCGCTAAGAATCTCGCCTCCGGTTGCGTTCGCATACCGGGGCAGAATATTGCCAGTAGCCTGCCCGGGGATGTGCAGCTTTTCCAATTGCTTGTAGCCCGGAATTGCCGAACCTCCAACTCCGATGCCGTAAACTAGAATTCCATTCGAAAGCAGGACCTTCAAAACGTCGCTATAACTGGCAGTGCTTCGGTATTCGCGGCCGTCACTAATAACAAATATGATTTTGCGGCGGCTTCTCTCGCGCTGGCCCAGATCCAGGGCGGCGGCCAAAATGGCATCGTTCAGAACCCGCGCTTGCTTGGGCGGCGACATCGGCGGGGGTATGCTGCGATCCTCGGGGATGTTATTGATCATCGGACCTTGCGGGCCCAAAGGACCACCCAGCACCGGCACTCCATTGTTCTCGCCGTGGTCGGTTTTTAGTTGGTTCAGTACCGCATCCAGCCGCTTGCCTACGGCGCCGAAGTCGGCCATTCTCCCAACCGTACCGCTGTAGGTGTAAATCGCGACCTCGTCGAACTGGCTGAACGCACCTTCCAATGCCGGAAATGTCTGATTTACTCTCTGCACATTGATATCCGACATGCCCAGATCAAAAACCACAGCCGCCGAGATGGCCAACGGATCGCTGGTAAAGAAATTCATCGTTCGCTTCTTGCCATCCTCATAAACCGAAAAGTCCTTGGGCAGTAATCCGCTGACCAGACGGCCGGAGTCGTCGGTTACCCGCACCGGCACAATCACCTGGTTTACGTTGCGTGTAATTTTAAAGAGTTCGTCCTGCGAATTGCTTCCCGGGTCCGGCGTCGCACCGCCTTCCGGAACCGTCTTAACATCAACCGGATGCGGAGGCGGGTTCGGGTTGCCGTCGGTGGCAGGCGGAGCCGGATTGGCGGTGGAGGGCGGGACGTCGTTTCCGGGTACCTGGTCGGCCGTCGGTGCTTCGCTCGGAGGCAGGCCCTGGGGTTCGGCGGGTGGAGCGGAAGGAAATGGTTGGGGGGGCCGGCTGGCCGACGGCGCGTCGGGAATTTCCTGCTTTTGATCGGTCTGCTGCTGTGGAGTCGCGGCAGCCACCGAGGTTAGCAAGAACAATAGGATTATCACGCTTGGAGCCGTCCACTGCTTACCCGTTATTCGCAGCACTGGGGAAACCCTCTCCGCCTCAACGGCAACTATCCTCTTATTGGGATGCTAAGACTCACGATCTGGTGCATCTAACGCTATTGGACTAGACTAACAAAAACTGCGAGAGAATACTTTCATGCCCAAAGCCTGCAGACTTCCGGTCTTCCGCGTCCTGATATTCCTGCTCCTTTTCGTGGGGCTTCCGGCCGCCAACGCCCAGCAATCGGCCACTTCACCCGACAACAAGCCCGACCAGAACCATCAGGATCAAGATCAGGACCAGTCAAGTACGACTTTGAAAGTTAACGTGAATGTGGTCCAACTGTTCTTCAATGTCAAGGACAAACGGGGAGCGCTCATCCCCAACCTCACTAAAAACGATTTTCAGATACTTGAAGATGGCAAACCGCAGACCATCAAGTATTTCGCCGCCGAGTCCAACCTTCCGCTGACCCTTGGAATTCTGATCGACTCCAGCGGCAGCCAGGCTCGCGTGCTCGATATGGAGAAGCAAGTCGGCGGCGAGTTCCTCAGTCAAATCCTGCGTGACAAGGATTTAGCATTTGTTATCGACTTCGATGTGAATGTGGAGCTGTTGCAGGACTTCACCAGTTCCGTGCGCCTGTTGAAAACAGCTCTCAATCAAGCCCGCATCAACACTGCTGGTGGAAGCGGCACAGGTATTCCGGGTCTGGGTGGAGGTACGGTTCCGACCCAGGGCGCTCCCCGCGGCACGTTGCTTTATGACGCCGTGTATTTAGCTTCACATGACGAATTAGCCCAGCAAGTGGGACGCAAGGCCATGATCCTGCTGACCGATGGCCAGGATGAAGGCAGCCAACTCAAGATCAAGGATGCCATTGAAGCCGCGCAGAAGTCCGATAGCATCGTCTACGTACTGCTGTGCGCGGATCGCGGCTTTTATGGCGGATTCGGCGGCTACTCGGGTGAAGGTGAAATGAAGAAGATGACTCAGGAAACTGGAGGCCGGGTCATCGACGTCGGAAACAAATACGAAAAGCTAAAAGAGGGCTTCGATCAGATCGCCAACGAACTGCGCAGCCAGTACAACATCGGCTACAGTTCGACCAACCCGGCACTCGATGGTACCTTCCGCAAGGTGGAAATACACGCCTCGAACAAAGATTACAAGATCCAATCGCGGGCCGGTTACTATGCCATTCCAAAGCGCGACTAGCGCCGACGGTAATCGTCGTTAGCGCTCCGTTGTTCTAACCGCACACTCTGCCGCGCTCAGTATGACAGCTTGCTTTCCAAGATTTTCAGTTTGGATCTTGTGCCCACGCTGCTTGCGCCAGATTCGGTATAAAATACTCGCGCATTTCTGATTCGAGATAGCAATTTCAGACAACCGGATCACCTTGTCCGTTCCTTACGAGCAAAGAAAGAGGATCAAAAATGGCAAACCAAAAGCCAAGATGCGACAGTGTTTTCAAAGCGCTCACAGTTCTGGCCGTTGCGGTCAGCTTTTAGTACGATCCTTCACCCTGATCACGAACTTCAACCCCGACCAGATATCACTCACCGCGCACACTTTCACATCGACCAGGCCCGCTTCCAACCCGATCCTTCGTACTTCGTTCTCGTGGAGGTCGGTGGCCAGTCCAGAGGCTTTTTTCGGCCAACTCACCCACAGCATTCCGGCGGGAGCGAGTTGTTTTGCAATTTTTGGGAACCGCTTCTTGAGTTCATTCGCGGTTTTCACGAAGATCATCGCGAGGTCAACCGGCTCATCCTTGGCTATGTGACAATCTGCCAGTGCGCCCTTCAGTTCGGTCTGTACATCATTGGGCAAATCAAGCAGCACAACGCGGTATTGTTCTTTGATGCCAAGCTTCTTGGCTAGAGGAGTGCCAGAGTATCCGGGCATGCGAGGACCTATTGGGAAGGGGCGTAATAGCCGCGGCGGCTGCGCACTCGTAAGCCTTTCTGACCCATGGCGAGAATTTCGACGCTGCGATAGCGGCCGTCGGAGATGAAATCAGCCGGCTTGTAAGAAATCGCGTACTGGCTGCGGAGTTCTTCCTGAATTGCCGCGAATGCATTGGCCACTTCGGTGATCTGGAAGGGAACGTACGCGCGGCCACCGGTGGCATCGGCGATGCGTTCCAGGACCTTATCGCCGTGGTGCCCTGCCCCACTCAGGTTGGTGCTGATGGTATAGACAATCACATCGGCCCGCTGCGCCATATCGATGGCTTCTTCCCGCGTCACGTGGCTCTGGTTATCATCGCCGTCGCTAAGCAGAATGATCGCCCGTCGCACCGGCCCTTTGTGCTGCGCCTTCATGAGCTTGTCACGGCACGCAAAGTACAGCGCATCGTACATCGCGGTACCGCCGCCCGGGCGCAAGTCGCGCACTCCGACCGCGAGCATTTCCGTGTTGTCGGTAAAGTCCTGGGTAACTTCCGGAGTCACATCGAAGCCAACGATGAAAGCTTCATCGTACTTGGGACGAATGCTTTGATTCAGAAACTCAATGGCTGCCTGCTGCTCGAATTTGAAACGGTCTCGCACCGAATTGCTGGCGTCGACCAGTAATCCGACCTCGAGAGGTAAATTCGTTTCTGCATGAAAGCTTCGTATATCCGACGCCGGCTTATTGTCGTCGACGACCTTGAAATTGTCTTTCTTCAAATCCTTTACGTACCGCCCATGTCTGTCGGTAACGGTGAAGACTACATTCACTTCGTTTACCGTGCTGCGGATCGTGGTGAGTGATTCATCGTCCGACAGAATCGTCCCTGCGGGCGAAGTGGAGGTCGGGGCCGAAGCGGGTCCCGGCTTCGGCCGCTGATTGTTGCCCGCATCATCATCAGCTTGTTTCGGAGTCGCCGCATCCGGTTTGGCATCAGACGGAACCGGAGTTTCCCGAGGCGATGGCTGCGCCGCAGCAGGCTGTTGCGGCGCCGGGGCTGCCGGCGCCGGCGCTTGGCTCTGTTGTTGAGAGGCGGAAGGGGCCGAAGGCAGTTCTGCCTGCCACGCGTCCTGCGCCTGGGCGCCTACCATAAACAAGCCAAAGCTGCCCAGAGATAAAACACCGAAAAATAGAATGGCAGCGCGGGACTTCATGACTTTTCTCAATTATAGCCGTAAATCAGAACCCGCAACCTTACTGGAGTTCACCGAACCCGAGCGTACAATAGTTTCGCCTCAACCACGTCATCGCACCAGCTTGCCGCGAAAAACGACTACCGAAGCCGCCGGCAAATCGTACCAGGCATCCTTTTCTCCGGTTTGCCTGGTGTGCAGAACAGGCCCGTCCGGATCGGCCTTACCTTTTGTGATTGCGATTACGGGTTGTTCGCCTGAATGTTCGGAATGCGCCAAGAACTGGGTCTCCGCCGGATGCCATTGATATTGGTTCTTTCCGAAGGTTGAGACGTCGACTGCACCAGAGAAAAAAGTCGTCGCTTGAGTCGCCTGATCCTGAAAAACAAGGCGCACGCGATGGGCATTTAATTGATCCCGGTTCACTGCCATGACTGACCACTGGTCGTCGGGACGTTTCACCGCGTATGCCGTAACCAGAGCATGCCCGGCGCCATCATCGATGTCGCTCTTCGCCGGAAATACCAGATGCTCTCCCGCACCGGGCTGTACCCATTCCAGATTAATCAGTTGTGCGACAAAGAATTGCGACAGCGGCTGTTGAATTTGATAATTGGCGTCAACCGTAAACATCCCGAAGGTCCCCGGCGAATCGTTGCAGCCGTGTTCCATCTGCAGAGGCAAATAGTGAAAAAAGTAAACCCCGTTTCCGCCCGAGTTCAAGAACGATCCGATGTAGTCCGCCAGCCAAACCCCGGCGAACATGTCCATGTAGGTTTCGCTGGCAGCAGGGGAAAGATTCGACTCGGTAATGAACATAGGAACATTCAGCGGCACTCCATCCTCCCGCCAGACCTGCATGATGTGGTTCACGAGATCCGGCTCATCATAAAGGGTGCCCCACGGCGTCTTGCAACCGTCGTAGGGATAATGCTCGAAGGAAAAGAACGCGAGATCATTCATCCGGCTGTGTTGTTTGAGGTAATCGAGAAAGCGCCCCAGCCAAGAGACCTTGCCGTTGGCGTCAGGCCACACTTCAATATCCTTATTCACTCCTTGAAAAGAGGGCCCGCCCAGCTTTAACTTGGGATCGATGCGGTGCAGCGCCGCGGCCCACTGCAGGTAAAGGGCACCGTAATCTTCCGGAACCATGAATTGCCCGTCCGATTCTTCGCCCATTTCCACGTAAGAAATCGGGTAGTTGCGTTTTTTCAGATACTCAATTTCGGCGGCGGCATTGTCCGGCGTGTCATAGAGCAGCGCCACTGGAATCATCGCCGGCAGCCCGCGCGTTACCCCGCTCGTATAGAAAAGATCGAATCCCACTTGTGCCTGCTTGGTGCTAAGAAGATCAGAAGGCTCATGCCACGGATCGACCGAAGAAGCGTAAGTGGCCGTCTGTTCCTGGTCCGCCGTATGCCGGAGAATGTCGTGAAAGTCGCCGTCCGCGGTAGTTGTTCCCAGATAAAGTTCGCGGATCGCGTAGCCCACGCAATTTCTGGGGTCGTCAAGCTTTGCATCAGCCGGCTGATGAGAATCACATGTGTTCGACGACTCCGTCATCAATATTCGAACGAATCGAATCGGCGACGGATTGTCAGACAGCCGGATAGTTTCGGTTCCACCATTCCCCGCTGTAACCTCGCCATGCGGGAATGTCTCCCATACGCCTTTCGTCTGAGCCTTAATGGGATCGTCTCCCGTCCAGTACTGCACAACATAACGAGTCGCATACGGCTGCGCCCATGCGATGCGAATGCTGTCCACCTGCTGATTTTGCGTCAGATCAAGAATCACCCACTGCGAATGCAGCGCGTCGCTCTCACCGGTGAACCGTTGAGTGAGATATGGATTGCTCTTCCAATAAGTATTCAGATCACCGTCCGTCAACCGCGAGAAACCGGCGTTGTCGGTTCCATCATTGCGCGTGGTTCCGCGATGCGGCAGCGAGTAGCCATAGGAATAACGAATCGTCTCGGTAGGCGTGGCCGACCCCGTGAAGTATCCCTTGCCAGCGGGATCGCTCCAAGTTCCCTGCGGATTCCAGTGCCATGCCTCGATTGCGAGCTCAGTATTCTGACGGTAGGTCACTGGTTGCCAACCCGAAGCGAACACCTGCTTCAGCACAGGCTCCAGCAGATCCTTATCGATGGCTGCCGCTGGAATACGATCCACTCCCGCGCCCAACGTTTCATTCGGTACGAAGCGATTGGTGACGTGCGCGGGAGTGATGTCCACTTGAATCGTCTGTGCAGCACTAACAGTCAAAAGAAAAAAACACTCGATCAGGGACACAGCGACCAGCATCCGATTCCTCAAGATCAGCTCCTTAAAACGTTTTAGTAGAGGTCCGGTTGCTGATTGTAAACGAAACTCGCCGCATCGTTTTTCTACATTCCAGACTCGTCCGCCGACGGTCCATAAATCGCTGGCACCGCGATATTGTTCAACCGCAGATAAACGCCCAGTTGCGCCCGATGATGAATCGTGTGATTCATTACCCAGGTGCGAAGGCACGCAATTCGAGGCATGGAAAAGACGGTCACGCCGTTGTTGAGAAACGACCAGCTCTTGCCTAAATCAGCATCGCTGGCTTTCGCCAGCGCCGCGCGGGCTGCGGCAACGTTCTTATCGAATAACTCCAGTAGATCTTTACGAGTTTTCGGCACAGGAGGCGGCTGAAATCCTTTGCCCCCAGGGTTCATGTCGAAGCCATCTTTCGCGATGGTTTCAACCGCCCACTCCGGAATATTGGCCAGATGTCCTGCCAGCCAGCCCATGGCGCCGGATTTCTCATGCGGCTTCCAGGAAAACTTTTCGTCCGGAACCCGTTCTAAAGTTTTGCGAGTACTCGCCATTTCCTGATCGAACTCGGGTAGAAGAGATTGACTGAGTGACATGCGATTGCTCCTTGGATATTGGAAGTTAGAAATCTACAGGACGGGAATAATAGACGAATAAAAAGCGAAAGTCAACTTGGTTTGAAGATCATTCCGCGGCTGGTGCGTCCATTCATCACTACGACCAGAGGCGAGTCAAATCGCAGATGCCGCACACACCCTTGCTCCTCAACTGCTGCCTGTCCCCCCAGCCATCTCCAGTCCACAAAACCTTCTCCCGCATCTGGATTGACGGTGAAATATCCCACCTGAAATGCGGTGAGGTTCTGAAAGAAATGGCTGCCTTGCGATGGGGTTACTCGAAAGTCGCGGAAGCCTGCCTCCACAATCACGCGCGCTCCTGAAATTTCGTCCCACTCGACAGGAATTCCGAGCCAGGGATCATTCGATCCCCAGCGCCCCACGCCGATCAGGAGATACGGAGTTCCGTTTTCATTCAGCTTTGCATTGAGGTGGGCCACCCCTTCAGCGACTTCCTTACTCCGAGCCCGCTCGAAGCGATGAAAGTCGACGACCACGAGATCGCGCAAATCCGGGATGCGCCCATTTCCTAGAACTTTGGAGCTGTGGCAGACCAGCCGCTCAGGATCTACGTCTTCCATCCGCAACTCCTCGCCTTCTCGCGAAAGCACCAGCGGACGGATTTGCAGAAATCCAAACTCAGCGGTTTCCTGAGGAGTCTCTGGCAAGCGCACTGCGAACTCCACTTCTACCGGCCGGCCGAACGCCTCTTCACCGATTCTCGTGAGCCGGTCGAGAATCGAAGCCAAAGGAAACACTCCGTGCTTGAGAATCGGAGCGAAGCTCACGACACGCGTACCGGGCCGGCTGAGCCCGTCATAAATGACGTTGTTGTCGACGGAATAAGTCGATCCCAGGTTGTTCAAGGTTCCGTCGGCCTCGGCCACGTCCAGACCGAAGCGGGCTTCTTTCAGTTCCAGCAGCGGATCGGAAGCTGAACCATCATGACGCTCGGTGTGATCAAGCTCTAGCGCCCAGAACTCCCGCTGCGAATTTGCCAGAATATCTTCCACCGAGGAGAACTGCACAATATTGCGAGGGTAACGTGGACAGAACGTCAGGCATTTTCCACCATCCACCACCGCCCGCCCCAAGCCCAATGCCACCGCGGCGATTCCATCGCCGTAGCTCATCGGAGGGACCGGATAAAAGTTGTGCGATCGCACCACGCCGGAAAAATCGGGATAGAACCGCTGCCCGTCATTCGAACCGTGGATCGTGCCCACGACCCTCTGCACAATGACCGCCATCTTCTCTTCTTCCAAACGATAAGGCGTCGCGCGCACATATCCCTTGGCATGCTGGCTGAAGGTCGAGGCATAGACGCGTTTGATGGCCTCCATCAACTGCTCCAGACGCACTGACAAGTCAGGATGCTGATTGGCCAGCATGAAAGTTTCGTACACGCCGGTAAAAGGCTGGTATTGCGAATCCTCGAGCAGGCTGGAAGAACGCACTGCCAGCGGGTAATGGACCTCGGCCAGAAACGCCAGGAGATCGTCTCGGAGCGAGGCGGGCAGAGAGGCTTCCAAGAACCGCTGCAAAATCTCAGCATCGTTTGTGCTATTGATGGCGAAGTCGAGCAGATTGTTCTCGCTGAGGAAGCGATCAAACATATCCGTCGCCAACACTACGCTTGGCGGCACCGCAATGCGCACATCGGCGAAGCGTCGCGCCGTTTGATATTTGTGCAGCAGGTGCCGGATGAAAGCCAGTCCGCGGGCTTTTCCGCCGAGCGAACCACCGCCAATCCGCAGAAAGAAGCCTTCAGTCGATTTGAAACTCGAGGCGTTGAAATCGCCAATCAGAACCTGGCTCTGCTCACTGCGATACTCGGCAATGGACTCGATCAAGTCACGCCGCAAATGCTCCAGCGAGTCAAAATCGGAAACCTTCCGCGGCCTTAGCTTCTGTGCCAGCGCAAACTCGGTCCTCGCCCGCAGCCAGCGGGAGAAATGGTTCCGCTCGCTGTGATACGCGATGCTCTCCGCCGGAACCTCGCGAAGCCGTTCCTCGAGTTCGTTCAAATCGCGAGCCCGCGCGACTTCGCTGCCGTCGGGCAGACGGAACGCAAAGTCGCCAAACCCGAACTGCTCGGTAAGAAAGCGCCGTAGATCGCGCAAAAGCGTGGGTGAACGTTTTCGCAGGAAGGAATATCCCTGAGCATGGGCCCGCGCCCTGAATTCGGTTCGGCTGGTTTGCAGGACGATGGGAGCATCCGGCACTTCTTCTCGAACCATACGGGCCAATTCGAATCCAGAGTCGGGGCTTAGTTCGCCATCGTGCGGGAATTCAACATCTGACACCACACCCAAAAGATATTCACGATACTTCATGACCTGCCGCGCCGCGTCCTCGTAGTTCGACGCCAGCAGAATCTTGGGCCGCGCCCGCATTCGCACCAGCTTGTGCGCGACATTCAATCCTTCGCTAAGCAGGCGGCGCGACTGTGTAATCAGCTCGGTATAAATCGTCGGAAGAAACGAGGAGTAATAGCGAATGTTGTCTTCAACTACCAGAATGACAGGCACGCCAATGGCGCGCGTGTCGTGTTCAACATTGCGCTTGTCTTCAATGTATTTGACGATCGAAATCAGAATGCGGACATTGCCCTGCCACAGGAATATCTGCTGTAAATCGGTGGCTGGATTGCGAGCGACGAACTTCTTAATCTCGCGATAGTCGTAGGCCAGCACCACCACCGGCACGTCGAGCCCAGCCGCCTTGACCTCGCGAGCCAGTTGCGCCGCGTCCATGTCCTCGACTTCGAGGTTGGTGACGATCAAGTTGAATCGTGGCTGAGATCTCGCCAGCTTCAGTGCTTCGGCGCCGGATGAAACGTGGGTGATCCCGGGAATCTGCTGCTGCTCGAGCTCGAGCGATTCCCCGATCAGCAACTCATTCAGCCGCCCGTCCTCGCGCAGGATGAAAGAGTCGTAGAGGCTGGATACCAGCAGAATATCCTGCACCCGAAAGGGCATCAGGTTCTCGAATCCCTCGAAGAGGCGCTCGGGGTCGACGATTGGGTCGGGTTGGTGAGTTACAGTCATTTCGTTGCGACTAGCTCTTTCAACTATCGTCTTTCAGACCGTGGGCGGCGTTGGCTTGGGGAGGCAACGGACAGTGGCGAGATATTCGATATCGATTTCGATTAAACCAACGATAGCCCCGCCAAAGTATCCAATTGAAACCGGGCAACTGGAAGATTCCATAAAAAAGCCATGCCCACCAGATTCGCCGGGTTACATAGAGGTATGCATCGGCGCCCGATTCTAATTGTCCAGCGCGCGTTAATACCTGTATGTCGTCCAGCAGATTTTCCTGCGGGACTTGCAAGCTACCGTCGGCATAGGCAGATTGCAGGTCTTTAAGCGCAAAGCCCCGGCGTTCAACTACTTTCTTCCAGAAGTGAACCCAATCGAAACAGAATCCGCATTCACCATCGTAGAGTATCCATCCTTCACGAGGGACACCGGATTCAGATTCATGGTTTGACGCTGTCATTGAACTCGGTTGCCCCTGAAAACAATCACGGGTGAGCCATCTGCCACAAATGCGCAGTCAGGGCGGCGTTGAAGAACTGTTGCGAATTCGTTGCCGTAAAGAGCGCTGGTTTTTCCTTCAAATCCAGCTGCAGGGGATGTCCATACTTGCCACGGGACATGCGAGACGTGGTACTCGATACAACTGCCGGCTCGTTCCGTCGAATAACCCCAAAAATGCTCGGTAATGAACTGTTCCAAACTCCCTTCTTGAGGCCGTGTCGGAGGACCCACGGTCTGAGCGGACAGCGTGCACCACTGGCCGCCGACTTGCCATTCATACTCGAGGGTCTTACTCAGTTCGTGGGTTTCGATGTGGTGCCTCATCGGAAGGTGCTTATAATTCTCGCCGTATGCCAGACGAGCTGTCATCGCAATTGCGTATCTGGGCACCACCTCGGCGATGAAAACGACCCCTCTGCGATCCTCGCTGCCTTCTTTGTGACGCACATAGAAGCGGAGATTTACCTCATCGAAATTCGCGTGAAATGGAACAGGGAGACGGCCAAGCAGCTTGGTGCGGCAGAACCGAAATCCGACAAGGCTGAGGTAGGTTCGCCCCTTGAATGAGTCCAGCGCTGTACATGGCGGAACGTATCGACTCAAAAGATTGGGTTCAACCTCATAGTTCAACATCACCAGGTCCCGCCATTCAGCAGAAAGAAAAACTCGTTTTGAGTCTGGCATCTTTAAAAACAAACGGGGTGGAATCTTCTTCCACCCCGCATCATATCTACGCGAGACGTTGCGAGCAACGTCTCCACACAGGCGCAGGCGAGGACGCCCGCGGTACACAACCCAACTACACCAAGCCCTGATCCAGCATGGCATTGGCTACCTTGAGGAAGCCGCCGATGTTGGCGCCGTTCACCAGATTGCCCGGGGTGCCGTATTTCTCGGCCGTCTCGAAGCAGTTCTTGTGGATGGCGATCATGATTTTGTGCAACCGATCGTCCACTTCCTCGCGCGTCCAGCTCAGCCGTGCGCTGTTCTGAGCCATCTCGAGGCCGGAGGTTGCTACGCCGCCGGCATTCGCAGCTTTGGCCGGTCCGTAAAGAACCTTGGCTTCGAGGAACATCTTTGTGGCTTCGAGCGTGCAGGGCATATTCGCGCCCTCGGCGACCAGCTTGCAGCCATTGTTGATTAAATTCGTAGCGTCTTTCGCCCTGATCTCATTCTGTGTGGCGCTCGGGAACGCGCAGTCCGCCTTGATGTTCCAGAGCGGATTGTGTTCCAGCTTAATGTCGGTGGGCATGAAGATCGCCTTCTTGAACTTCTCGCCGTATTCGCGGATGCGTCCGCGGCGAACATTCTTCAGTTCCATGACCCAGGCTAGTTTTTCGCGATCGATTCCATCCGGATCGTAAATTACGCCGTCGGAATCGGAGAAGGTGAGCGGTTTCGCACCCAGATCCAGCAACTTCTCGACCGTGTATTGCGAAACATTGCCGCTGCCGGAGACCAGGCAGAGCTTGCCTGCGAACGAATCCTTGCGCGACTTCAGCATCTCTTCCGCGAAATACACGCAGCCATAGCCAGTGGCTTCCGGACGAATGAGTGACCCACCCCAGCTCAGGCCTTTGCCGGTGAGCACGCCCGTGAACTCATTGCGCAGACGCTTGTATTGGCCAAACAGGAAGCCGATTTCGCGTCCGCCAACGCCAATGTCGCCGGCCGGGACGTCGGTGTCCGGGCCAATGTGGCGAGATAGTTCGGTCATGAAGCTTTGGCAGAAGCGCATGACTTCGTTGTCGCTCTTGCCCTTGGGATCGAAATCCGATCCGCCTTTGCCGCCGCCCATGGGCAGCGTGGTCAGCGAGTTCTTGAACACCTGCTCGAAGGCAAGGAATTTTAAGATGCCCAGATTGACCGAGGGATGAAAGCGTAGCCCACCCTTATAAGGACCGATCGCGCTGTTCATTTCAATGCGGAAGCCGCGATTGATCTGAATGTTTCCCTGATCATCAAACCAGGGCACGCGGAACATGATCACGCGCTCGGGCTCCGTGATGCGTTCCAGAATCTTCGACGATCTATATTCCGGATGCTTTTGCAGCACCAGCCTTAGAGAATCGAACACTTCCTGAACTGCCTGGTGAAACTCAGGCTCGGCAGCGTTCTTGGCTTTTACCACGCTCATTACGTCTTCAATGTAATCGCCCGAATTCTTGACTCCGGGCGGTGTCATGACGCTCATGGGATTTTCCTCCAATGAAAATAGCTCTCAGAATTTACTTTTTACTGTTCGAAAATTGCACACACATGAAACTTGTCCAACGCTTTATTTAAAGGCCACGCCGCGATTTTTGCCATGACCCGCGTCACCCCGAACCGTGACAATCTTACCCCTATGAACTGTCGGAATCTGCATCTTTTTTGTAAAGCGCCCGAATCAGAATAGACGATGGGCGAATAAAAGGAGTAGCTGGCCAGCACGGTTCAACCACCTCGCTTTTGTGGCTGGGTTCGTGTCGTAGTTAGGATAATTTCGTGAGGTGTTTCGTGATAATTATGTGGGATATGTCTTGGAGGAGTTGTTTTCGTGGTTGTGGCAGTGTGGAAATTCACGGCCCGCTGAGAGCGGGTTGTTGATGCACTACATCCCGAGCTTCTTGACTTCTTCGTTGTAATACTTGCGGTAAAGAATGTCCCATTCCTGGCTGCCCTCGAGGATGGTCCGCTTCTGATTTTCGATCTTGTGGCGGGCTGCCTGATCGATTTTCTCTTCCTGGTTCAGCAGGTCCTCCAGAATCTTGCGCACTTCCAGGCGGATCGTATTTCGATCCTCGATAAAGTCCAAATCGTCCGTCTCGGCCAGGGCGTCCGTGACTACATGCGCCACCTTATTCACTTTGTCACGGCTTACTCTCACAGTACCGCCTTATATTTGCGCACCAGTTCGTTCTTCACTTTGCGAAACATTTCCTGATAATTCGCTCCGGTCTTCTGCATCTCGGCCGAGTAGGCCTCCAAGATCACGCGCACCTCATCATTGATGCGATCTTCGAGCGAGAATTCTTCAAGTATCGCAGCATGCACTTTCTCACCGACCGCAGCCGCTGCTTTGGTCTCAATGAGTTTGCCTGCAATCAGTTTTTTCGTGACTTCGCGGGCCAAATAGCCCACATATTCTTTGGAAAGAAGCATGGTGCGGATCGGAGGTACGTCGTGAAACAAATAGTGTAGCACAGGGTAGCGGGCGACAGGCTTCGGGCTCTAAGTCTCAGGTGTTAAACGGCGACATTACTCAGGAGAAATTCACGCTGATGACTTCACCCTGAAGCCTGACGCCCGCTCCCATTTCCTCGCATTCAGGCATACAATGCATTTATCCAGAGCCCCATATGTCTTCTGTATCAGACGATCTCAGTAACCTCAAAGATGACATGGTCGCCTTCATCGAAGGCCACGGCATGCGCCGCTTTCCCGGCTTTATCGACTACGAACAGGTGCAGAGCGTCACCTGGAAGTCGCAAGATAATCCCGACAGTTGGAAAGATTTTGTCGAACTTGCCAAGGCAGCTGCTGCGCCATTCCTCACCATGGACTCGTGGCGCCTGGAGCGCGAGGAACTCGATGCCATGATCCAGCGACTGAGCACGGCGGAGTTCACCAGCGACGACGATATCGAGGACGCCCGCTGGCTGCGCACTTACGTCGGCAAAACAGGTTTTGTGCAACTCGGCTTCGCCCAGCAGGGTGTCATGATGGTCTTCGAGGCCTCTACGCCTTGGTACGAGCGTTATCAGAATATCCTCGAAATGGCTGACGATTTTGCCGGCCTCTCCATTGACGAATCCGATCAGGACGACGACAAACCGTATTAGGTCTGCCTCGTCAGGTAAGGCGAAAGTTTCGATCCGTGCGGCCCGAGCAACGCTCCCGTGTCTCGCTGCGAGTAGAATCTTCCTTCCCGAAGAATCTGAATCAAGAAATGAAATGGGTCCCCAAGATCGCTGATGCCGCCCAGACAGAAGTTCTGGCTGCGGCTTTACTCTCGAACGCCAGCCTCAGTCTCAAGGATTCGACGCTCGCCTCGACTCTCGCTCGTCTTTTGGTCATGCGCGGAATCGACGACTCCGAAACTGCAGAACGTTTTCTCACTCCGTCCCTCGGCCATCTGCATTCGCCTTATTTAATGTCGGGCATGAAAGCCGCCGTCGACCGCCTCGATGCTGCCATCGAGCGCAAGGAAAGCATCCTGATCTACGGCGATTACGACGTCGACGGCACTACTGCCATCGTCATCCTTAAAACTGCCATTGAACTTTGCGGCGGCTCTGCCGACTTTCACGTTCCTCACAGAATCAAAGAAGGCTACGATCTTCGCGGCGACGTGATCGAGCGGGCCGCCGCCGCCGGCATTCGGCTGATCGTCAGCGTGGATACAGGCATCCGCGCCTTCGCCGCCGCTGAGACCGCACATCGCCTCGGTGTAGACCTCATTGTCACCGACCATCATCTTCCCGGTCAGGACGGTATGCCAACCGCTCTGGCGGTGCTGAATCCGAATCAGCTGGGCTGTGAATATCCCTGCAAAGCGCTCTGTGGCGCTGGTGTTGCCTTCAAGTTGGCGCAGGCTTTGATGGAGCGTCGCATCTCTCACAGGGATCAAGCGCCGCTGCTGAAGTCGTTCATGAAAGTAGTTGCCATCGCCACCATCGCCGACGCCGTGCCCTTAACCGGGGAGAACCGCGTGTTCGCCAAACTCGGTCTCGAAGCTTTGCGCTCAGCCGTAAATCCCGGGCTCAAGGCGTTGCTCGAAGTCGCGCAGGTAGCCGGTAGGCCTCTTACATCCGGTGAAGTTGGATTTCGCATTGCTCCGCGAATCAATGCCGCCGGCCGCATGGATGTTGCCCGCGACGTGATCGAACTCTTCAGCGTGAAAGACGCCGCGCGCGCCCGCGAGATCGCCAGCAAGCTCGATCAACTCAACGCTGAGCGTCAAGCCGAAGAGCGCAGAATTCTCGATGCCATCCATTCGCGCCTCGAAGAACAGCCCGCGCTGCTCGATTCCTTCTGCCTGGTGATCGACGGTGACAGTTGGCATCGTGGAGTCATCGGAATCACAGCAACTCGCGTCGTCGAGCGCTATTGCCGACCCACGCTGGTGATTTCACGTGACGGCGAGGAGGCCCACGGCTCGGGCCGATCCATCCGCGCTTTCCACCTGCTAAACGCGCTGGAATCTTGCGCCCCGTTGTTCACCCGTTTTGGCGGACACGCCCATGCCGTCGGCTTCTCCATGCCTGCCGCAAACCTGCCGGAACTTTGTACCCGTCTCGATGCGTATGCCCGCGCGCGGCTGACCCTGGCCGATTTCGAACCTATCCTGGATCTCGATGCCGAACTCCCTTTCGATGAGATCACGCCTGAATTGTTTGAAGCCTTGCGGAGACTCGAGCCGTTCGGCATGGGCAATCCCGAACCAGTCTTTGCTGCCCGTAATTTGCGTTTAATGTCGCTTCCTCGCGTGATGAAAGAGAAGCACGCGAAACTAAAACTAGCTTCGCAGCCACCTAGAGAAGAACCTAGCGAAGTTGCTGTGCTCACTGCGCCTCGATGTCATCCCGATTCGTCCGTCCTGCCACGTGTGCACGCCCAGAGTTCAAATTCTCGCTCGCGAATGTCGGTGACCTACGATGCTCTGGGCTGGCGCATGGCTGAGCGCATCAAGCAAGCGGAGTTACTTCCCGGCGACGCTCTGGATATCGCCTTCACGCTCGATCACAATGACCATCCCGAGTTCGGCGGATTGGAACTCTCGCTACGCGATTTCAAAAGTCTGAAACTAAATAACCGAGATCGAGCCCAAGCCGCCGTCCTAAACGCAACGGAGAACTGAGAATTGACAACCGGCAACCGCGTTCAAGGAACCACATCCATGACGCCATGCCGAATCGGTACGTCTGAAGTGCCCCTGACTTGTCACTGCCAACCCGGCCCGATCCACTGCTACACTGCCCGCCAGAGCGGGGGTGTCGATGCGCAAATCCATTCTCGTCACGTTCATCAGCCTTTCATTCTTCGTCGCGTTTGCAAAGAATAAATCTGATCAGCCGCCGCTGGAAGAGTCGCAGGCTTCCGCTTCGGCCGGCGAAAGTGACGCGGGTAGTCGCCTGCCGGTTAGGCGTGTCGTGCTCTACAAGAATGGTGTCGGATACTTCGAGCATTCGGCCCGCGTCCACGGCGATCAGGATCTTGGCATCGATTTCACTACCAGCCAGCTCAACGATGTTCTGAAGTCCTTGACTGCCGTGGATCTGGGCGATGGCCACATCTCGGGCGTCCGGTACAACTCCATCGCGCCCCTCGACGAACGTCTGAAGGCACTTCGTCTGCCCTTCGGTGAGCAGATCACCCAGGTTGATTTTCTCGCTGCCCTGCGCGGCGCCCGCGTGGAAGTGCGCAACGGCTCCGACAACACTACGGGCAGGCTCCTGAGCGTCGAGAAAGAAAAGCGCTTCACCGACAAGGGAGAATCCTACGAGGTGACTGCATTCTCGGTCATATCCGACGCCGGCGACATGCGGAGTTTTGATTTCGGCTCAAGCACCTCCGTCCGTCTGGTCGAACACGACTTGAGCGACGAGGTTGGCAAATATTTGAACCTGATCGGTTCCTCGCGGGCCCGCGACCTGCGCCGCATGACCATCTCCGCCACCGGCACCGGTGATCGAGAGATTTTCGTTAGCTACATCAGCGAGGTTCCGGTCTGGAAGAGCACGTATCGCATCATCCTGCCGGACAAGCCCGGCGATAAGCCGCTGCTGCAAGGGTGGGCCATCGTTGACAACACGGTTGGCGAGGATTGGAGAGACGTCCAACTCTCGCTGATCGCGGGCGCGCCGCAGTCCTTTATCCAGGACATTTCTCGCCCGCTCTACACGCGCCGACCGGTGGTCGCACTGCCTCAGGCAGCAATGCTTACTCCGCAGACGCAGGAAGCGTCAATGAGTGCACCCTCACCTGCCGCAGCCGAAACGGTCGAGGTCACCGGCCAGTCCATGACGATGGACACCGTGTCGGGAGTGGGCGGAGGAGTGGGCGGCGGCGTAGCGGCTAAACAAACACGCGAGGCATTCCATGGCGGCGCAAATAAACAATGGCTCCAGTCTCCCTTTGACGCCGTCGCCAAACAGCAAGCCGAAGCCGAGGCCAAAGACCTCGGCGATTATTTCGAGTACAACCTCAAGCAGAAGATCACGATTGGCAAGAATCAGTCAGCCCTGGTGCCGATTCTGCAATCTCCCATCGGCGCGGAGAAGGTCACGATCTGGAACGAGAACACTCGCGAAATTCGTCGAGCCCTGTGGATCACCAACAGCAGCGGTCTGACGCTCGACTCCGGAACGTTCAACATTCTCGAGAGCGATACCTTTGCGGGAGAAGGTTTGATCGAGACCGTCCATCCCGCCGAGCGCCGTCTCATTTCCTATGCCGCCGATCCCGCTCTGCGCGTCACCATGGAGCAGGAGTCGAGCGAAAAACCCATCACCCGCATCCACATTGTCAAAGGCCTGATGTATCTAACCCGCGAGCAAAACGACAGTCGCAAATATACCCTGCACAATGCCGACACATTTCCTCGCGATGTAGTCATTGAGCATCCCGCGCGGGAAAACTGGAAATTGTCCGAGGGTCCGAAGCCCGAAGAAACCTCTGCTTCGTATCTGCGCTTTCGGGTGGCCGTTCCAGCCGGACAGACAGCGAATCTCCAGATCGCGGAATACCATCCCGAGAGCAGCGAATTTGCTTTGACGAATCTCGACGAAAAACAGATTGCATTGATCACCCAGCAAAGGCAAATCACGCCCGCCATGCAGGACGCCTTCCGCCGCGTTCTCGAGCAGAAAAATAAAGTCGACAGCCTGGGAACACAGATCAAAGCCCGCCAGCATGAGATCGAAACCATTACCAAAGATCAGGCCCGCGTTCGCGAAAACATGAAAGCCCTGAAAGGCAGCGCGGAGGAAAAAGCTCTACTGCAACGGTACGCCCATCAACTAGATACGCAGGAAGACCGTCTGAATGCGTTGAACAAAGAAATATTCAGATCTGCAGGAGAAACAAAATCAGGCCAGAAATCAACTAGACCAGATCGTGCAGCAGATAACCCTCGATGAGAATTTCTAGGGCAGGCTGCAGGCTTCAGGTTTCGGACTTTGCACAACCCGAAGCCTGAAGCCTGAAGCCTGAAGTAAACTAACTCCAGATGCCTGCCTATCTATCCCGCCTGCGCCGCTGGTTCGCTGGCGCCATCATTGTCGCTGTCCTGGTAGTGGCAGGGGTTTATTTCTACGCTCGTCATCGCATGCAGAACGCCCTCAAGCAGGTTCCGGCGAAGATTGGCATTGAAATCAAACAAACCGCGACCGGTTTCACCATCTCCAAGTCTCAACAAGGACGCACTCTGTTCACCATTCAAGCCAGCAAGGCCGTGCAATTCAAGCAAGGCGGACACGCCGAACTGCACGACGTGCAAATCACTTTATACGGAAGCGATTCCAGCCGCTTCGATCAGATCCGTGGCGCCGATTTCGAATACGATCAGCAATCCGGAAACGTCATCGCCAAGGGAGAAGTTCAAATTGACTTGCAGTCAAACCCCGGCGGCTTGCTGCATCCCGACCAGTCGCCTCCGACGAACCTGAAGAATCCCATTCACCTCAAAACCAGCGGCTTGGTGTTCAACCAGAACACCGGAGACGCTCATACCAAAGAGAGAGTCGATTTTGATCTGGCCCAAGCCAGAGGATCGGCTGTGGGGGTTGACTATGCCGCGAAGACCAACATCCTCACCCTGCAATCGCAAGTGAATCTCGTGTCGGTGGGCGCCACCGCCGCAACTGTCATCGCTCTTCGCGCAACCATCACCAAGGATCGGCACTTGGTTCTGCTCGACCATCCCCATTTGCGCAGTGGCGAGCGGCAATGCGATGCCGACGAGGCCACACTTTTTCTGCGCCCCGACAACACGCTGGATAGCGTTCTAGCTCGCGGCAATGTACTGGTGAAAGCGGAAGGTTCGCAGCCGGCGGAAGCCCGATCCGAACAACTCGAACTCACCATGGCGAAGCAGCGTGATACTCTGCGCACCGCCGTTTTTTCTGGCGACGTCCAGGCTCAAGTCGCGGGTGCACAACCCGCGGAGGACGCGCGTCCCCGCGAGTCTGCCCCGAGCGCAGCCGAGGGTTCAAATCCCGACAATGCGGCCGCTCCCACGGATCAAGCGCACCAAGAGTGGCCCATGCAAGGCAAAGCTGGCCGAGTCGTCCTCGAATTCTCCGGGAAAAATCTCCTCGCCAAGGTGCACGCCGAAGACCACGTGAAGTTGCTGCAGCATCAGAGGCCAGCGAGCGCCTCAGCCGGTGCGCAGGATATCGAGTTGACCACGCAGGCCATAGACTTTCTTGCCGCCAACCTCGCGCGAGGCGACAAGGCAAGCCGCCTCGACCGCGCTGAGACTTCTGGTGCGGCCCAAATCGCCATTCGTCCGACCACCGGTGCTGGACAGCAAACCCTGGTTACGGCAGCCAAGTTTGACGCTCGCTTTGACAACTCGGGACAGCTTACCGCCGTCCATGGCGCCCCGGATGCGCGCATCGTTAGTCAGAATCCCGGCCAGCCTGATCGCATCAGTACCAGTCGCATGCTCGACGCGAACTTTCAACCCGGCGGTGGCATCCAATCTCTGGTGCAGCAAGGGAATGTTGTCTACGTTGACGGAGAGCGCAAAGCCTGGGGCGCGCATGCCCGCTACACTCCAGCTGATCAAATATTGATCCTCACTGGCTCTCCGCGCGTAAGCGACGGCGGCATGACCACCACCGCAAACTCTATGCGCCTTAATCGCGCCACTGGATATGCCTTCGCCGAAGGCAACGTCAAAACTACCTACAATGACCTGAAGCCACAACCCGGTGGTGCGTTATTATCCTCTTCCAGCCCTATCCACGTGACTGCCCGCTCCATGAGTGTCCAGGGCACCTCAGCGATCGCCCTTTACACCGGAGATGCGCGGCTCTGGCAGGATGCAAATATTGTGGAAGCGCAGACGATCGAATTCGATCGCGATCAGCGCTCCATGGTCGCTGGGGGAACGTCTCCAGTTGGATCGACCGCATCTCAAACCGTCTCGACGGTCCTAGTCCAGACGGACAAAGCTCAGACGGAGAATGCTCAAGCGGACAAAACTCAGGCAGATCGCCTGCAAGACGACAAACCCCAAAAACCTACCCTGATCGCCATCACTTCTACGCGTCTCACCTACGCCGACAATGAGCGCAAGGCGTACTTCGAAGGAGACGTCGTGGCCAAGGAAGCGGACGTCACCATTACTGCCAAGAAGATGGACGCATTTCTTCAGGCTCGCGGGCCCGCCCATGAAGCGCTCTCCGGAGCAGGGAAACTCGACAAGATCATCGCCCAAGAGCAAGTTGTGATCACCCAACCAGACCGTCGCGCTACCGGCGATCTCCTTATTTACACTGCTGCGGACGACAAGTTTGTCCTGACTGGCGGACCGCCTAGCATTTTTGATGCCGAACACGGCAAGATTACCGGGGTTTCGTTGACTTTCTTTAGACACGATGATAGGGTGCTGGTTGAAGGCAATAATTCATCCCCCACCGTCACCCAAACGCGAGTGGCACGATAAATGCGTACACTGGCCACCGACGAAATCGGCAAATCCTATCGCAGCCGCCGGGTTGTAAACGGTGTCAGCCTGCGCGTCGAACAGGGCGAAGTTGTTGGTTTACTTGGACCTAACGGCGCTGGCAAGACCACAACTTTCTACGCAATCGTAGGCTTGGTTCCCCCTGACACCGGTCGAGTTCTTATCGACGACGATGACATCACGGATGTGCCCATGTATCTCCGGGCTCGCCAGTACGGTATCAGCTATCTCCCGCAAGAGGCTTCCGTCTTCCGCAAGCTGACGGTCGAGGAAAACATCCTGGCCGTCCTCGAAGCGCAGTCTATCTCCTGGCATGAGCGCCGGGAGAAGATGGAAAAGCTTATCGATCAGCTTGGGCTGGAGCACATCCGCCAGAATCGCGGATACGCTCTCTCCGGCGGAGAGCGTCGCCGAGTCGAGATTGCCCGCGCGTTGTGCATCAACCCGACGTTCATTCTGCTGGACGAGCCTTTTTCGGGAATTGATCCGATTGCCGTGCTCGACCTGCAAAAGATTATCAGTGATCTGAAAGCCAGCGGCATCGGCGTCCTGATCACCGATCACAACGTGCGTGAAACGTTATCAGTCACCGACCGCGCATACATAATTAATGAAGGCCGGATCTTCCGCCAGGGAACACCCGAGCAGTTAGGCGGCGATCCCGAAGTACGGCGCGTGTACCTGGGCCAAAGTTTTTCGCTGGTGTAAGCGCAAGTGAAGAGACGGGCGTCCCCGCGCGTCGCGAAGAAACCTTCAGGTTTCTTAGTGGTTCAAGCTTTTGGTTTTAACCGTACTGTAACGTAGTTTAGAAAGAATGATCGAACCATGGTGTTGTTGCAGCACAAGCTAAGTCTCAAAGTCTCGCAGAGACAGATCCTGACCCCGGGCCTTGTCCAGATGGTCAGCGTCCTCGCGCTCAACAAGCTTGAGCTTCGGGACATGATCACGGCCGAAATGGTGGAGAACCCGGTTCTCGAAGAACTGGAAGAGTCCGTACCCCTGATCGACGACGTGAATCGACGCGAAGAGGAACGCGATCACGCGCCTATCGAAGAAAGCCCCACCGCCGCCGCTGATGTTGAGAAGAAAGATCCATTCGAAGAGATCGATTTCGGCTCATTCTTCCAGGACTACCTCGATCCCGGCTATCGCAGCTCTCGTGAGATGGAGGACATCGAGCGCCCCTCGTTCGAGAATTTCCTTTCCAAGCCCGGCAGTCTAACCGACCACCTGGTTTGGCAACTCGGCTCCATCTCCATGCGCCCCGAAGTGCAGGAAGCCGTCGAACTCATCATTGGCAACCTCAACGAAGACGGTTATCTGATTGCCAGCGACGAAGAGTTGCTGGGAGTCGCGCCTCCGGCTCCGCCGGAGTTAGACGCCGTCGTCGTCCAGAATGTTTTCAAGGAAGCCGCTGCGCTGGGCATCAGTTCGGAGCCTAATTCGCCCGAGGAAGGCTTGCCCGAACCAAGCGCATCCGACGTGGTTCCGTCCGAAATGGATGCCGCCGAGTTTGTTTCTCCAGAACTGGTTTCGGGCGAATCTTTTTCAACCGATCTGGTCGTCGATTCGCCTGCGGCAAGAAACTGGAACGAAGCCTCACACGGTGTTGACCTTGCAGGCAGCGCCGCCGCACCAGCGACCGCGCCGGAGGCAAAAGCAGCTGCGCTCGCGCCGGCTCCGCATCCCGCATTCCGCACCAGCTTCAGTCTCTCCGATCTGCACGAAGCCATCGAAGTCATAAGGCAGCTCGACCCTCCTGGAGTTGCCTGCCGTGATCTTCGCGAGTGCCTGCTCTATCAACTGCGCTATCACCAGCAACAGCACGAGCTGCACAAGAACGGCAATGGCGAATCTACAGCTCAGACTCTCGCCGACGCCATCGCAATCGTGGATCAGCATCTGCGCGCCGTGCAGAACAAGCAACACAAAGAAATCGCTCGCGCCCTGGGCCGTCCGATAGAAGCCGTGCAGGCGGCGCTCGATTACATCCGCACCCTCGATCCGCGTCCTGGACTGCGGTACAACAAAACCCAGCCGCGCCTCATCGAACCCGACGTCGCCTTCGTCAAGCATGGAGACGAATGGCTGGTCGTCATGAACGACGAAGACGTTCCTCAACTACGCCTCAATCCCGCTTACAAACGCCTACTGACCAAAGAGACGAACGACAAAGACACGCGCAACTACGTCAAGGAGCGCTACAAGAGCGCCATCCAGCTCATCAAGAACATTGAGCAGCGCAAGCAGACCATCGTCAAGGTTTGTTACAGCATCCTCGCCCGGCAGCAGGACTTTCTGGAAAAAGGCATTGATGAGCTAAAGCCCATGATGATCAAGGAGGTGGCCGAAGAAATCGGCGTGCATCCTTCTACCGTCAGTCGCGCCGTGTCCAGCAAATATGCCCATACTCCGCAAGGCGTGTTTGAGTTGCGGTACTTCTTCAGCGAAAGCGTGAACGGCCCCCAAGGTGGCAACACTTCGCTACTCATCCTCAAACGCCGTGTCAAGAAGCTCATCGAGGACGAAGATCCCGCCAGACCGCTGACAGACGAGCAGATCACCCGTCTGCTGCAATCCCAGGGCATTCAGGTCACTCGCCGCACGGTCGCGAAATACCGGGAAGATATGCGCATCCCGAGCACCCATCAGCGCAGAGTAAAGAAGTAATGGGTACGAGTTGTCTCGCAAATGGTTTTTTGGGAAGGCCACGATTTGAGTTGTGCGGCTCAGACTCAATAACGACGAGGCTTGAGCCCCGAGGTAAAAAGTTCCAAATGTAGTGCCCAGCAAGAAAGATCGAAACCCAAGGAGGGGCGCTCATGAACGTGGAATACACCGGCAGGCATTACGAAGTCACTCCCGCCATCCGCAAGGACATCGAATCCGGCCTCGTCAAAATCCGCAAAATTCTAGGCGACAAGTTTCCGACCAAGGTCGTTCTCGCTGTCGAGAAGCACCGCCACAAGGCTGAAATCACCATTAGCCCGCGGAACGGTCCGCTTGTCGGTTTAGCCCAAGCTGGCGACATGCCGTCCGCAGTCAGCGAAGCCCTCGAACATCTCGAAAAACAAGCCGTCAAATACAAGACTCGGTGGCGCACCAAGAAACGCCACAACCACAAGAGCCCGAACCCCAAAAACCAAACATCGAGAACTTCAACCGCTGGAAAATGGAACGGTGAGGGATCCCAGGAAGCCGTAGGAGTCGCCGTCGGCCTATCCGAACAAACCTCCATCGACGTCGTCGTCCACAAATTTCCCGCCGTCGCCCGCACGACCGAAGTTCACCTCGTGCGATCCGAAGAAGCCGTCGCCCTGCGGCCCATGACCCTCGAAGAAGCCATCAAGGAAGCCCACTTCCGCGATCGCGACGTCTTTGTCTTCCGCGATCCTAAAGGCAAAGTCATGGTGCTGCACCGTACCCGGGATGGGAAAATGGAATTGATCGAAGCCCCGTAAAGTAGCTTTCAGCTTTCAACAAGCTCGCGTGGGACAGCCGCCCCCGGCTGTCCAGCCGAGCAAGGGTCGGCAGCCTCACCTCGGTATCACATACAAAACATCCTACGAAGCGTATGATGCTCCTGCCGTTTCCCCCAAATTTCACGCTAAGGAGATCTATGAAAACGATCTGCCGTTTCGCTGCGTTTCTACTGTTGCTCGTCCCTGCTGTTCTTGCACAAGAACACTACACCGAAGGCCCAGTCTGGCGCGTCTCGCTGATCCGGGTGAAGCCCACGCAAATGGATGCCTATCTCACTAGCCTCCGCAAATCTTCCAAGCCCATCCTAGATGCCGAAAAGCAGGATGGGACAATCATGGATTACAAACTTTTCCTCAAGGAGACTAAGAACAATCCCGAGGATTGGGACATCTGTCTGGCGGTTGAATATAAGAACCACGCTGCCATGGACGGCCTGGCTGCGAAAGGCGAAATGCTTCGCGATAAGATCCTCGGCGGTAAACAACCCGCCCAACAGTTAGCCGACAAGCGAGCCGAAATCCGCGAGGTAATCAGCTCTGAGCTCCTGCAAGAGATCATCCTCAAGTAGCACCCTCATCATCTGAGAAGCGCAGGCCTTCGCCAAACGAAGGCCTGCCAACGATGGATTGCTCCACTGCGGCTTCCGAGGAAAACTGGTCTTGTTGCTCGCCACGTGACATTAGTAATCCGCCTTGGCCTTTTTGGATAGCGGGTGCTTTTGCCGACTGTTATGGTGTTGCGAGCGTATGCGCACCGGGCGTGCCTGTGCCACAAAACTGTCAATGAACTTGCTCAACACAATCCTCTGCTGCCTTCTTCTTACACTGGGAGCCTTCCCGCAAACGGCTCACGAGAAAGACGATCCGCAATCGACCAAGCTAGTCGTGCTCGAGCATCTTTGGAACGAGGCTCAGGTGCACCGCGACGAGCGCGCATTGGAAGGCATGATCGCCGATTCCTTCTCGAATACGGAGTGGGACGGCGAAGTCAGCGAGCGCGGCAAGTTTCTCGCCGACATCAAAGACCCAAAGTTCAAGCCCGACCTGGTCACCATCCAGGATCTGAAAGTGAACCTGTATCACAATACCGGCGTGGTGACCGGCGCTTATCACACCAAAGGGTCTTACAACGGCAAACCTTACGACCATCTCGGCCGCTTCACCGATACCTGGATTTTGGAAGATGGCCGGTGGGAATGCGTCGCCAGCCACACCAGCCTGCTGAAGAAATAACCCGGCGACTACGATCTGAAATACTACGATCTGAACTTTGGTCGGGGCGATAGGATTTGAACCTACGACCCCCTGCGCCCAAGGCAGGTGCGCTACCAGGCTGCGCTACGCCCCGACTGTATCGATTATAGCCGACCACTTCCGATCGGGAACTCACGCGACGCGCTTCCGGGGGTATAATTTCTGGTTGACATGCAAAGTCCTCGTTACGCCCTGGTGGCCTACGTGAGGAATGCCGTCGGGGAATTAGTTGAGAACCTCCGGCAGGAACTGCATCCCGATCTGCCCCATCTGCCCGCTCATGTGACTATCCTTCCTCCCCGGCGACTGCAGGGCGGGGAACTGTCGGCGCTCGAAACTCTCGAAGACATCTGCAGCCAGGCTGAGCCTTTCGAGGTCACCCTCGGGGATGTTGAAACTTTTATCCCCGTTACTCCCACGGTTTTCATCCGGGTAGCCCGATGTGCCCACCGCATGCATGAGCTGCACGACCGATTGAACACTCGCGCGCTCGCCTCTCCCGAAGAGTGGCCTTACATGCCGCATCTGACGATTGTGAAGGTCGGCACTGAGGAACTGGCGCAGAAGGCCTACATTTTCGCCCGCGACCGTTGGGCGTTGTTCGAAGGCAGCCGCCATATCTCATTAAGCGAACTGACGTTCGTTCGCGAACAGGAGCAGAACCGTTGGGTGGACTTGGCTGGAATACCCTTAGGGCGCAGTTTGGTCAAACCTTAGAGGATTCCAACGATTCAAACCTCTGAAGCACAACCTTCAGAAAGTCGAACGTTCCCCAAGGTGACCTTCCGGCTGTCCAAATTCCTGTTTTCTCCACTAGGTCATGTCCTCAAGTACAAATCCCTCCCGTGCGTTGCCAAGTGCTGAAGGCGAGCGTAAACAAGAGGTTGGAGTCGCTGCGCAAGCCGTCTCGGGCACCTTCCCCCAGCGAGTTCATAGTGGGTTTCGGGAGGTTTCATGCAGATTGGGGTCTACGGAGCGGGGTACTTAGGTACTGTCGTCTCCGCCTGTTTGGCGGACTTCGGCACTCCAGTTAGCTGTTGCCATCCGGATAGCTCCCAAATGGTCGCAATGGCCCAGGGCAGCGTGCCGTTTCACGAAAAAAACCTTACCGAAGTCATCAAGCGTAATGTGCGCTCGGGCAGGCTGGCGTATTCCACCGACATCGAATCATTCGCCCGCAAGGCCCAAGTGATCTTTCTCGCCGAAGACAGTCCGCAGCATCTGACCGATCTGGCCATTCGCATTGCGCGAGCCGCTGCCAAGCCTCCGATCCTGTCGCTAGTCACTCCAGTTCCGGTTGGTACAGCGACCGCGATCGAGCAACGCATCACCGAGGCAGGCTTGCGGGCCACCATTGTTTCGCAGCCCATGTTCTTTACTCCGGGATGCGCGATTGAGGATTTCAACTGGCCGGACCGCATCATTCTGGGAACCGACTCGAACGACGCCGTGCTCGCCATCAAACAGATTTTTCATTCCTTGGTGATGCGTGGCGTTCCGGTGATCGTGACCAATCACGAAACGGCTGAACTGGTGCGCGAATCCGCTACCGCTTTTGTCGCCACCAAGATTTCCTTCATTAATGAATTGGCGAGCTTGTGCGAACGGGTGAACGCGGATGCGGTCAGCCTCTCGCTGGCTTTGGGACTGGACAAGAAAATCGCGCCTCGCTGCTTGCAGCCGGGAGCGGGCATGGGCGGCTTGTTTGCGGAATCTGACATGGATTCGCTCGCCGACCTCGCCCAGCGCAACGGCGTTTCGCTCAAAGTTCTGAGCGCAGCGCGCGAAGTGAATCACGGCCTGGCTGATCAAGTGATCGAAAAGATTTCAAAGTGCGTCCAGTCGGTGCAGAACAAAGACGTAGGAATTCTGGGATTGGCGTTCAAGCCCAACACGAATTCAGTTGCCGGATCTTCTTCCATGCGTCTGGCTAAGAATTTAATTGCCCAGGGTGCGCGAGTGCGAGCCTACGATCCGGTCGCCCTCCTGGACGCGCGCCTCGAACTGAATGGCTCTGTGTTTTATTGCGAATCGCCCTACGCCGCCGCTGAGGGCGTGGATGCCCTGGTGGTCGGCACCGGCTGGCCGGAATTTCGCGGCCTCGACTTCAGCCGCATCAAACAAATGCTTCGCCGCCCGCTGATCGTGGATACGAAAAACCTGCTCGACTCCGTCCGTCTCCGCGCCATGGGATTCGAATACGTCGGCGTGGGCCGCGGCTAACCAGCGTTTGCATTTTCTGAGTCTTTATCCCTGTTATCTCTATCTATTTTCCGCCGACATCCTGAATCTGTTTCTCCCGTCATCCTGCGGGACGACAGTCCCGAAGGATCTCGCGCGCACTACGAAAGCTGCCGGCCCTGCCTGTCCGTTCACGGCACTTGGCGCGAGTTGTTATAATCGCTAGACGCGGTGGGAGTAGCTCAACTGGCAGAGCACCGGACTGTGGCTCCGGACGTTGCGGGTTCGATTCCCGTCTCCCACCCCAGATTCTTCTAAACCTCGTCAGAAATCACGCCATTCGAGTTGCCGCAGAGTCGCAGTAGAGCACGACCACCGAGCGCGGTCCGACGTGATACGTGTAGCCGGGAACAGCCGGGGCGGAATGCCATAGAACAATGTCCTGCGGCGAATCGAGGGAGGTATCGATCCAGCGACGCCACGGATCTGGGCTGCTGTTCGCCCGTGGTAATTCGAAATCGAGCGGCTTCCAATAAGCGTTTGCGATTAGATGAAAGAGCAGGTTTTCCTTTGGCAGCTCCGCGCCGAAGGCGAAACTGTGGGAGTCGTCGCTCCAGTCCGGCTGGTTCAGCTTTACCCCGTGCCAGGCTTTCGTGGCCTCCTGCAGCAATTGGTGCAGGGGCTTGGGTTGGAGCTCGCTCTCCAAATCCCGGAGCAGCCGCCGTCTGATCAGAAGCCGGAGGAAGCGATGCAGGTCCGCATGCTTCTCCAATAATGTCCAATCGAACCAGCTAATTTTATTGTCTTGGCAGTAAGCGTTGTTGTTGCCGGACTGGCTGCGCCGGACTTCGTCGCCCATGGCAAACATCGGAATACCGAGCGAGAGCATGGTGATGCTCAAAAAATTCTTGGCTTGCCGATTGCGCAATCGCTCAATCGCCGGATCATCGCTAGCCCCCTCGACCCCGCAATTCCAGCTCCGGTTATCATTAAGGCCGTCGGCGTTGTCTTCGCGATTCGCTTCGTTATGCTTGTGGTCGTATGAGACCAGATCATTCAGCGTGAAGCCGTCGTGACAGGTCACAAAGTTGACGCTCTCCTCAGCTTCGCGATCCTTGTGGCCATAGATCTCGGGACTGCCGAGAAATCGGTCGGCCACGCTTCCCACCGAACCCCGATCGCCGCGGAAGAAGCTGCGAACGTCGTCGCGGAAGCGGCTGTTCCACTCCTTCCAACTGTCTCCAATGAAGCTCCCGACCTGGTACAAACCGGCCGCGTCCCAGGCCTCGGCGATGATCTTGGTATCCGCAAGCACGGGGTCGGATTCAATATCCCAAAGCACAGGCGGGCTCGCCAGCAGCTGGCCGTCCGAATCACGAGTGAGGATTGACGCGAGATCGAACCGGAATCCGTCCACATGCATCTCTTCGACCCAATAGCGCAGGCTGTCGAGGATCATGCGACGGACGATCGCGTTGTTTGCGTTGAGTGTGTTTCCTGTGCCGCTGTAGTTGGCGTAGCGGGAGCGATCTTTTTCCAGGATGTAATAAACGTTGTTGTCCAGTCCACGGAAACTCAGCGTTGGGCCGGAATGATCGCCTTCGGCTGTATGGTTGTAGACAACGTCGAGGATGACCTCGATGCCAGCGCGATGAAGCGCTTTCACCATATCGCGAAACTCATTGACGGGGCCAAGTTGGCCCTGACGCGAACTGTATGCCTGGTGCGGCGCGAAAAACGAAACCGGTGCATAGCCCCAGTAGTTGACCAGCCCGGGCGGGCAATCTTGGGCATCGAACTGAAAGATCGGCAGCAACTCAACCGCGGTAATGCCAAGCTGCTGGAGGTATGGAATTTTCTCGATCAATCGCGCAAAAGTGCCGCGTATGTTTTCGGAAACGCCAGAACTCAGGTCGCGGGTGAAGCCTCGCACGTGCATCTCGTAAATAATTGTTTGCGAGGATGGTCGGTGAAGCGGCGCGTCAGACTCCCAATCGTACGCGCTCACATCTACCACGACGCTCTTCATCGCACTCGCGGCGTCGCCACCCGCATGTTTAGCAGCCTCGCGATCGTAGTTCTTCGGGACTACGACACTCCTGCCGTAGGGATCGAGAAGGACTTTACTCGAATCAAATCGCATCCCGCTCGCGGGATCGTACGGGCCGTACGCCCGATAACCGTAAATCTGGCCCGATTGTAGGCCGGAGACAAATGCGTGCCAGTAGTGATAGGTTCGGTGCGACGGATCTATCGGAATGATGCGCTCGGGTCGAGCATCGTCTTCATGGTCGAAGAGCAGCAATTCCATCCCGGTTGCGGAACGAGAGAAAATACTGAAGTTAACCCCGCCATCGCGAATTGTGCTTCCCAGCGGAGAGCTTCGGCTTTTACTTTGAGTTGTTGGTGAGATGTCCTGATCCCGGTTTGCGACCGGATCATCCAGCCCGATGCTCATGATTCATTTCCTGCCCAATGTATGTTTTGTTCGAGCGGACTATCGGCTCTGCTTAGGCTGCAACCTGCTGGGCGGCAGCTTGATCGGCAAACACGATTGCTTGATCCTGCCGAATCCTGCCGGCCGGAATCGACGAATCACCTTTACGCAAACATCCAAGCATCTCGACTTTTTCACTCCCGGTCACAAGCCACAGAATGCGACGCGATCGATTGATCATCGGGTACGTCAGGGTCATTCGACGTCTTCCTTGATAGATGCCGGTAAGCGCAACGTCCGCGTCGGTAACTTCGAGGACGCGATCTCCCGGAACCAACGACGCCGTATGACCATCCGGGCCGAGACCGAGGTGAACCAGGTCGAGCACCGGCGGCGAACCTGCAATCTCCTGAAGGCTTGCGGCGTATCGTGCAACGGCTGCTTGCAGATCTGGAGCCTCAACCGGCATCGCAAGAATTTGCTCGGGAGCCAACGGGGCACGCAAGCTTTCACGAATGTGAGTAAGATTCCGGTCCGGGTCTCCTGCAGGTGCGACGCGTTCGTCGACTTGCGTTACATAAACATTCGGCCAGGGAACGTCCTCCCCGCTCAGCGCACGCAACATTGCCCAGGGAGTGTGGCCTCCGCTCACCGCAACGATGAAACGGCCACGAGCAGCGACGGCCGCGCGCGCTTCGGTTGCGATCAGTGCGGCAGCCTGCCGAGCGACTGCATCTGCATCAGAAAATACTTCAACTTTCATAACGGCTCTCCGTCACCCGCTAGGCAGCCTGCGATTTCTCACCCGGCTTCTCATGGTGTCCGCCAAATTGAAAGCGCATCGCCGACAGAAGCTTATTGGCAAAGTCGGCTTCGCCGCGAGAGCTGAATCGTTCGTAAAGTGCCGTAGTGAGAACCGGCGTTGGCACAGCCTCATCGATAGCCGCTTTGATCGTCCAACGACCTTCCCCGGAATCGGAAACTCGGCCGGCAAACTGAGACAAAGCCGGATCCTGAAGCAGGGCGGATGCGGTCAGATCAAGCAGCCAAGATGCGATCACGCTGCCCCGCCGCCACACTTCCGTGATGTCAGGCAGGTTCAGGTCATACTGATAATGTTCGGGATCGCGCAATGGCGTGGTCTCGGCGTCGGCAGCGTGCTCCTGCTTGCCGACATTGGCGGCGCGGAGAACTCCCAACCCTTCCGCGTACGCGGCCATGATTCCGTATTCAATTCCGTTGTGAACCATTTTTACGAAGTGGCCAGCGCCATTGGGTCCGCAGTGCAGGTAGCCCTGCTCGGCAGTACCTCCGACCTTGTCGCGACCGGGCGTTCGCGATATGTTTCCAATGCCGGGCGCTAAGGTCGCGAAAATCGGATCGAGATGCTTGACGATATCGTTCTCGCCGCCAATCATCATGCAATAGCCTCGCTCCAAGCCCCACACGCCGCCGCTCGTACCCACATCCACGTAATGAATGCCCTTGGCTGCGAGTTCCTTAGCGCGGCGGATGTCGTCCACGTAATAAGAATTGCCGCCGTCGATCAGGATGTCTCCTGCTTCCAGGTGCGGCAGAAGCCCTGCAATGGTCTCATCGACGACTCCAGCCGGGACCATCAACCAGAGGGCTCGCGGCTTCTCCAGTTTCTTCACGAACTCCGCGAGCGATGCCGAACCAACCGCTTTTTGTTGAACCAATTCGTCAACCGCTTTTGGTGACCTGTCGAAGACCACGCAACTGTGGCCATTCTTCAGCAGGCGCAGCACCATGTTCGCACCCATTCGTCCGAGACCAATCATTCCGAGCTGCATGTATAACTCCTTTTGAAAGGGAAAGTTTGTTAGCCCGCTCAGCCTTACGCGGCGGCGACTTCTCGCCTGTGCTTCCCAAAAATGCGCGTTAAGCGGCCACTTTTAGTTTACGGTAACGACGGATCAAAGCGTTGGTCGAACTGTCATGCTTGAGTGCGGGCTCGGTTTTGCTTTCGATCTCGGGAATGATGCGCTGCGCCAAAGCCTTGCCCAATTCGACTCCCCATTGATCGAACGAGTCGATGTTCCAGATAGTTCCCTGGGTGAAGACCGAGTGTTCGTACAGAGCCACGAGTTTACCCAATGCCTCCGGCGTGAGCTGCTCCGCTAGAATCGTGTTCGACGGACGGTTGCCCTCGAAAACGCGATGTGGCACCAGCCAATCCGGCGTTCCCTCGGCCTTTACCTGCTCCGGTGTTTTGCCAAACGCCAGTGCCTCGGTCTGTGCGAACACGTTCGCGAGAAGCATGTCGTGATGCAGGCCGAGCGCATTGAGCGGTTGCATGAATGCGATAAAGTCGCACGGGATCAGCCTCGTGCCCTGATGAATCAATTGATAAAACGAGTGTTGACCGTTGGTTCCGGGCTCACCCCAATAGATCGGGCCTGTGTCGTAATTGACGCGCGTCCCGTCGAGCGTGACATGTTTGCCATTGCTTTCCATCGTCAATTGCTGCAAATACGCGGGAAAACGTTTCAGGTATTGCTCGTACGGCAAAACGGCAACCGTCTGCGCTCCGAAAAAGTTGTTGTACCAGACGCCGAGTAGTCCCATCAGCACCGGCAGATTGCGTTCGAACGGAGTCGTGCGAAAATGTTCGTCCACCTGATGAAACCCGTCGAGCATATCGCGGAAGTTGTCCGGACCGACGGCGATCATCGTCGACAAGCCGATGGCTGAATCCATGGAGTAGCGCCCACCAACCCAGTCCCAGAAGCCAAACATGTTGGCCGTGTCGATCCCGAACTTTTCTACTTCTGCAGTGTTCGTCGACACCGCGACAAAATGTTTCGCGACCGATTTTTCATCGCCTCCCAAACCTGCGAGCGACCAATCGCGAGCGCTGTGCGCATTGGTCATCGTTTCCAGCGTCGTGAAAGTTTTTGAAGAGATGATGAAAAGAGTCTCCGATGGATCGAGATCCCGGACTGCTTCCGCAAAGTCAGTACCATCGACATTGGAAACGAAGCGGAACGTCATGTTTCGATCGCTGTAATGTTTCAGCGCGTCGTAAGCCATCACGGGTCCAAGATCCGACCCGCCAATGCCAATATTGATCACGTTGCGAATACGCTTGCCGGTATGGCCTTTCCACGCGCCGCTCCGAACACGGTTACTAAAATCGGTCATCTTGTCGAGCACAGCGTGAACTTCGGGCACGACGTTCACGCCGTCTACGACGATGGATGTTCCCCGTGGCGCCCGCAGAGCCACATGCAGAACCGCCCGCTTCTCCGTAACGTTGATCTTTTCGCCGCGGAACATCGCATCGATGTGCGCCCGCAAGCCGGACTCCTCGGCCAGTTGGAGCAGAAGCTTAAGCGTTTCGTCGGTGATCAGATTCTTTGAATAATCGAAATAGATTCCCACTGCCTCTAACGTAAGGCGCTCGCCGCGTTTGGGATCGTCAGCAAACAGATTGCGGAGATGTGACTTCTGGATCTCCCTAGAGTGAGCTTCGAGAGCCTTCCAGGCTTGGCGTTTGACGACCGGGTTTCCGGTGATTGATTCCACGCGTGCTGCCATGTCCATTTTCCTTTCGTCCGTTGTGCTTAGCTGAAACGGTGCCTACGCGAAGTGGAGTCCGTTGATTCCCATGTTGCTCCCAGAGTTTGAATCCCCCCGCGAAAGCATTAGCGTTGTCCCCTACCCGGCAATGCGGAGGAATTTCTTTCAACTTCCTGATATTGCCTCCGCCCAGTACCACGTCGTCGGGTTCAAGAGCGGCGATCATGCGAGCCACGACATCTTTCACGTGGCGCCGCCACTTCTTCTTCCCGTGTTTCTCCAGTCCAGCGAGTCCGACGTAGCTCTCGTACGTTCCCTTCTTGTAAGGCAGATGACCGAGTTCCATCGGCTCCACGATACCATCCACGACAAAGGCCGAACCGAGCCCCGTGCCCAGGCCGAGGAACAACATCTTGCCGCCCTTGTAACTGCCCAAAGCCTGCATGGCGGCGTCATTGATGATCTTAAGCGGACGCCTGAATGCTGCTCGAAAATCAAAGCCGACCCAGCCCCTTCCCAAATTGTTGGGTTCGGCAATCGGCCGATTGTGCAACACAGCCCCAGGATAGCCAATCGAGACCGCGTCGTATTCCCACGTTCCGAGAACCCGCTTCACACCAGAGACCATCTGTTGTGGCGTCATCTTGGGACCCGACGGGAACTCCCGAGAGGTCGTCTGCCCAGTCGCGAGGATCTTCACGTGCGTTCCGCCGACATCGAGCACCAGCACTTTCATTCGAAGCCTTCTCACCCCCGCAACGCATTGCTCACAATTGCCTGCGCTTCATTGATGATGGCATTCAAGTGGGCCTCATCCTTGAAGCTCTCCGCGTAAATCTTGTAAATGTTTTCCGTGCCGGATGGCCGCGCCGCGAACCAGCCGCTGCCGGCCACGACTTTTAATCCACCGATCTCCGCGTTGTTGCAGGGAGCGCGAGTCAGCTTCGCCGTGATCGCTTCGCCAGCCAGACTCGACTCTTTCACGGCCTCTGGCGACAGCTTCTGCAAACGCGACTTTTGCTCGGGAGTGGCCGGCGCGTCGATGCGCGTGTAGTACGGCGTGCCGAATTCCGCAGTCAGTTCTCGGTAATGCTCGCCCGGATCCTTCCCGGTGCGGGCTGTGATCTCAGCCGCGAGCAGATCCATAATCAACCCATCTTTATCGGTTGTCCACACTGTCCCGTCCAACCGCAGAAAGCTCGCTCCAGCGCTCTCTTCTCCACCAAAACACTGCGAGCCGTCGACCAATCCTGGCACGAACCACTTGAAACCCACGGGCACTTCGCAAAGTGGATGGCCAAGCTTTTTCACAACTCGATCAATCATGCTGCTGCTCACCAGCGTCTTGCCTACAGCGACCTGCGCACTCCAGCGCGGACGATGTTCCAGTAAATAGCCGATCGCCACAGCCAGATAATGATTCGGGTTCATCAAACCCGAGCCCGGTGTAACAATGCCATGCCGGTCTGCGTCGGTATCGTTGGCAAAGGCCACGCGATACTGATCCTTAATAGCGACAAGCCGAGCCATCGCGTATGGACTCGAGCAATCCATGCGGATCTTGCCGTCGTGATCCACCGTCATAAAAGAGAAGGTCGGATCGATTACAGGATTCGTGACAATCACATTCAGGCCATAGATCGAATTGATCGGCTCCCAGTAGGGCTCGGACGCGCCGCCAAGCGGGTCAACCCCAAGCTTTAGGCCAGCGCTACCGATCGCATCAATATCGAGGACATTCTTCAGGTCGCGAACGTACGGTAGAACGAAATCTTCCTGATGCGTGCTGCTGGCCTTCATGGCCGACGCAAACGGCACTCGCTTGACGCCGATGTTATTGCCTCGCAGCAATTCATTGGCGCGATTCTCAACCCACTGCGTCACATGAGTATCGGCTGGCCCGCCACTGGGAGGGTTGTATTTGAAGCCCCCATCCTCCGGCGGATTGTGCGATGGAGTAATCACGATGCCATCCGCGAGGTGATCCTTGCGCCCCCTGTTGTAAACCAGAATGGCACGAGAGATGACCGGCGTCGGAGTTACTCCGTCATTCTGCTGGATTATGGTTTCGACGTTGTTTGCAGCCAGCACTTCAAGCGCAGTGCGCTGGGCGGGCTCAGACACCCCGTGCGTGTCTTTGCCCATAAAGAGTGGGCCATCCGTGCCTTGGCTGCGCCTATATTCACAGATCGCTTGCGTGATAGCGAGAATATGAGCTTCGGTGAACGTACCTTGGAACGGCGAGCCTCGGTGTCCGCTGGTGCCGAAGATGACCATTTGATTGGGATCGTCAAGGTCAGGCCTGCGCTCGTAATACTCGCGCACCAGCCGGGATACATCCACCAGCATCGACTTCGGCGCGGGCAAGCCTGCGAGCGGCGAAATCGTTACCTTATTATTACTCGCGCTGGTTCCAGATGGACGGGTTTCTAAGGCACTGGACATGGTTCCACCTTCCAGATCTCGGTTGCGTATTCGTGAATGCTGCGATCGCTGGAGAACTTCCCTGAGCCCGCCACATTCAGAATGGCCTTGCGGGCCCACGCGTCGGGGTCGGCGTACAGCTCAAGCAGCCGCGCATCCGCCTCGAGATACGATTTGAGGTCAGCCAGATGCATGTAGTGGTCGTGAATCAGAAGCGTATCGCGCAACGGTTCAAAGACACCCGGTTCGTTACGGCTGAAATAATTGGAGAAGATCAGGTCCAGAGCCTCGCGCGTCTCGGGCTCATGGTCATAGTGCCACTGCGGATTGTACCAGCCCGCGCTATCCTCCACTTGTTTTGCAGTCAGGCCGAACAAGAAGAAATTCTCTTCCCCTGCCTGCTCCGCCATCTCTATGGTTGCGCCGTCGCGGGTGCCGATCGTCAGAGCGCCGTTCATCATGAATTTCATGTTGCTCGTGCCGCTGGCTTCATAACCCGCGGTCGAGATTTGGTTGGAGACATCGCTCGCGGGAATGAGTTTCTCCGCCAGTGAGACGTTGTACTCCGGCAGGAACAACACTCTAAGGCGTCCTCGCACGATTGGATCCCCGTCAATGGTCCCCGCCAGGTTGTTAATGAATTTAATAATGAGCTTCGCCAGTCGGTACGCAGGCGCTGCCTTGCCGGAAAACAGAAACGTTCGCGGCGCCATTGTGTCGTCCGGATTTTTGCGCAGCCGGTTATAGAGCACCACGATCCGCAGCGCGTTTAGCAGTTGCCGTTTGTATTCGTGAATACGCTTGATCTGGCAATCAAAAATGGTGTCAACGTCCACTATTTGGCCGGACGTCGATTTGAGCCAACCGGCAAACTCAGTTTTGGCCTCGCGCTTAGCCTTAAGAAAGGCGGCGCGAAGGTTTTTGTCGTCGGCGAGCGGCTTGAGCTTGCTCAGTTGACTCAAGTCAGTGATCCATTTGTCGCCAATCGTTTCTGTGATGGTTCGCGACAACGGCGGATTCGCCAGCAGCAACCATCGCCGCGGCGTGACTCCGTTAGTTTTGTTGTTGAAACGCTCCGGAAACACCTCCGCCAGATCTTTCACCGTCATGGTACGCAGCAACCGGGAGTGAATCTCAGCCACCCCGTTGGTGCTGTGCGAACCGACGATTGCCAGGTTTGCCATGCGGACCTGCTTGATCGGCCCTTCCTCGATCAGACTGACTCGCTCGATTCGGCCTTCGTCGCCGGGAAAGCGCGTCCGCACAGCATCCAGCAGACGCCGGTTGATCTCGTAAATGATCTCAAGGTGACGAGGCAGTATCTTCTCAAACCACGCGACCGGCCACTTCTCCAGCGCCTCGGGTAGTAGCGTGTGGTTCGTATAGGCCAAAGTATTGTTGGTAATGTTCCATGCCTGATCCCATCCGAGGCGTTCATCATCCATCAAAACCCGCATCAACTCAGGAACCGCCAGCGTCGGATGCGTGTCATTAAGCTGGATGGCGACCTTTTCCGGCAGCGCATTCCAATCAGAATTCTCGCGCCGGAATTGGCGCAGCAGATCGCCCAGAGAGCAAGCGACCAGAAAATATTCCTGCACGAAGCGCAGACCTCTTCCCTTGGCCGTGGAGTCGTCGGGATAGAGCACCCGCGTAAGCGATTCGGCTTCGAGAGTCTCGGCCAGCGCTGCCACGAAATCGCCGCTGCTGAATTCCTGAAAATCGAAGTAGTCGGCGGCCGCCGCGCCCCAAAGCCGCAGCGTATTGATGTTCTTGCCACCATAACCAGCCACGGGTCGATCATACGGAATACCCAGCAAAGTTGACGGGCGATCCTGCTTCGCACGCAGGCTGCCCTCTTGCAGTTCGAACGAGCAGTTCAGTTTGATTTCGATGTGCTGATTCCGGCGCCGGATCTCCCACGGATCCGGCCGATGCAACCAATTGTCCGGTTGTTCGCGCTGCCAGCCATCCTTGATGGTTTGCTTGAAAATGCCGTATTCATAACGCAGACCGTAGCCCATTGCGGGCAATTGCATGGTCGCCATCGAATCGAGAAAGCATGCGGCCAACCGACCCAGGCCGCCGTTTCCCAAGCCCGCGTCGGGCTCCTGCTCGAGGATTCCGAGCCAGTCGAGATTCTTCTGTTTGACAGATTCGCGAATGACGGGATCAAGCATGAGGTTAGTCACATTGTTGGCCAGTGAGCGGCCGATGAGAAACTCCATCGAGAGATAGTAGATACGCTTGGGATTCGCGCGGTCGTAGACTTTGTCTGTGTAGATCCATCGCTGCGAGAGCACATCGCGGACAGAGTGAGCCACAGCCTCGAAGCGTTCTCTCGCGTCAACCGCCGCCAGATCGACGACGTTGTCAAACAGCAAATGCCGTTCGTAAAGGGCGCTCTCCGTCCCTGACAAGTGAATCGGGCCGACAAAATATTGGCGCCGAATCTTGGCAAGATAATCGGATTCCGGCGGCATGGGGACGACCGACGGAGCTTTTTCGTTGACTGGGTCCTTGCTGACAGGCTTGGTGCTCATCGGAACATCCTCAGGTTTGAGATTACATTCCTTCAGCCGTAAATTGTCTCGCCAGATCCTCGTCGCGGAAGCAAAAACTGGGAACGGCTGAATTCCCACACGCCAATTGCTCCTAGTTTGATCCCTCATTTATTGTCTGTGATGCGAAATCTTTGTGCTCGGTTTCAGTTAGCATGGATAAGTTTCAAAAGCCGAGATTCCTTGATTGGTGGAAATTCTGTCTACATAAAGCAACGCTCCTGTGAAATCTACACCCCACACTGAAAACCGTGTCAGGTGAAAGTGCTTGGCGATATATGAGAACCCAAGGCTCGGCGGATAGCGGAGCATCGAGGACCGTCCTACCGATTGAGGTCCTTACCAGTCCATTCGTTCGTTTCGCGCGCATGGAGGCTGCGGGTGGCATTCTTCTTTTGGCCAGCACCTTTGCAGCCCTTGTGTGGGCCAATTCACGCTGGGAATATGCTTACCATGGGATTTGGACGGCCCAGTTCGATATCGGTTTTGGCCACTATGTTCTATCGGAAACGCGTCATGAATGGATTAATGATGGGCTGATGTCTGCTTTCTTTTTTCTGGTGGGACTCGAGATCAAGCGCGAGGTCCTGATCGGTGAACTGTCTTCGTTAAAGCAGGCGGCGTTCCCGCTGATCGCAGCAGTCGGCGGAACCATCGTCCCGGCTCTCATCTATGTAGCGCTCAACCGGGGCGAGATTGCCCACAAAGGGTGGGGCATCCCGATGGCGACCGATATAGCATTTGCTCTCGGCGTGCTCGCCTTGCTCGGGGATCGCATTCCTACATCGCTTAAGATTTTTGTTACCGCTCTGGCTATTGTGGACGACATCATCGCGGTTCTGGTAATCGCCGTTTTTTATACAGAGCGAATCCAGTTCGTAAGTCTGGCTGCAGCCCTTGGCGGAATCGCTATATCGTTTGGAGCGAACCTGCTGGGTGTTCGCAAACCGGCCATCTACGCATTTCTTGGGGTTTGCGTTTGGGGCGCGGTGCTCCAATCGGGAGTGCATGCCACCATCGCTGGTGTTCTATTTGCCCTCACGATTCCGGCACGCACTTATATCGATCGGGACCATTTCTTAAAACGCGGCCGCGGCCTGCTCGACCGGTTTGAAGCGGCTCCTCCCGATTCTTTTGAAGAGCACGCGGCGATTCACACCCTGGAAGAGCAATGCGAACTGGTCGAATCGCCCCTGCACCGGATTGAGCATCGTCTTCAGCCGTGGGTGGTTTTCTTTGTGATGCCGATATTCGCCTTTTCCAACGCCGGCGTACACATTCTCGGAAACGTTGTGGCAGCGGCAAAGAATTCAGTGAGCCTGGGCGTGGCTCTCGGACTTTTTCTGGGCAAGCCCTTAGGAATTTCGTTGTTCGCCTGGCTCGCGACCAAGGCTAAATTGGCAACCCGCCCGACCACTGTCTCCTGGGGACAGATCTTTGGCGCCAGTTGGCTTTGCGGCATCGGATTCACCATGTCGCTGTTCATCGCAATCTTAGCGTTCGGAGACGGGCGTCTGCTCGACTTGTCCAAAATCGGAACCCTGGCAGGCTCGGTTGCCGCGGCGATTTGCGGAAGTTGTTTCTTGTTGAGCAGATTCGGTCGGGTTCCGCGACCTGTCAACCGATGAAGGTGAACCTCTCCGCCGATATTCTCAACTCCGATCCGCGCTTCGCAATTGCAGCCCATCGTCCTTAGCCCGCAGAGCTACCCTTGCAGGTTTGCGTCCGCGTCCGGCGATGGCCAATGACCAAGTCGCACTCTGCAGCTCTCGCCTTCGACCGCGAGCGCCGCCCGTAAATCTGGCTCCAGGTTCAATCGCCAGATGGACCAGCGTCGTGACTCTTGCGGATCGTCATACACGCTCAACTGCAATTTGGAGTCCGCTGCACCAACGATCGGCAGCACGCCGAAGCTGCTCAGCGACATGGACAGCCCCTGCCCGTGCGCCTTGATGTAAGCCTCTTTCCCTGTCCAGCAACTGAAGAACGATGGAATATGTTCGGAGGCCGGTTGCGATCGCAACCACTCCACCTCTGGACGCGAAAAGAAGCGCTCGGCCAACTCTAACGCATTCGTGTCCTGCCGAATCCTCTCCACATCAACTCCCACTTGCCGATGCCGAGTCACGGCGAAGACGGTCACTCCATGCGTATGTGACAGGTTGAAGCGAAGGTCGTTGGCGGGAGAATCCTGCAGATGCAGATCAGCGTTCCCCGCAAGTTCTGGTTTCCCATTCGCGGTTGTTAGGAAACGAACCTCACGTGCCTCGATGTGAAGATATCGGCCAAGACACTGCCGCAGCAAGGCTCGGCTGATGACAAATTGATTGCTCGGCTCTGGAAACTTGAAACGCGCGGCCCGCTCTCGCTCGTCCGAATCGAGTAGCTCGAACAAAGCGTCGGTCTCCTTCTCCCACGCAAGTTGGTCAACCTGCCAGACGTGGACTTCATCATCAGGCATAATGCCATCGAGACCCAGCAGCCTTTCTGGTTCCACAGGCTTAGATATCACGGACCTTAGATATCACGGAAAAGGTGAAGCTGCAAAGTAACGGTTTTGAACATAGCGGTTTGCAGATGTGTCTATTAGAATTGCCGTAATCCAGCCGCAGCAAGAAGCACATCTCTACGCGAGAAGAATTTTGGGGCCTTGATTGGCCCAGCTTGGCGGCCCATGAAAAACGTCTACGAAGTGTTGCGAGAAAAAGAGATGCGTCTGGCGCGCTTGCGTACCGAAGTTGATGCGCTTCGTGTCGTCGTCCCGCTGCTTGCCGACCACGCCGAGGCAGGCGATGATCGTGCCGCGAATCAACCCGACCTCCTATGGACGCCTGCGCTGGAGAGAAACAAGTGGCCGCTAAAGGTGGCCAACCCCGCCCCCAGCTACTCGGATTCGTAGCAAGTGTGATTTTCAATTAGGGTTAACGCAGGCGCCTCGGTTCGCCCAACTCTTCGATTCAAAGCTGCAATGGTTTTCACCTTCGCCTTGTTGTTTAGACCCCAGTCTTAACGTAAGTAACTGTAGCTCAATAACATACAATAGCTGACTGCTGGCATCCGGATTGCCCTTTATCAACCTGAGTTCTGAGTGTGGCGGCTCCTCCGATTCCGCCATGCTCTTGGGATTGGATAAATGCAAGTCCGCAGAGCGTGCTCGACTCTTCTAATGTCCGCCGTCGCTTCCGCCGCCTGTCTGGCTTCAACCGTCGGACCTAACTCGACGCGGCCAACATCATCGACGTTTGCCGTCCGCGAGAATCAGATATGGGCGGCTCCGCTCCGCGACTCAAAATTCGCCGCCATGATGCGCGCCAGCGCCAACAATAATTGCGAGGCCTCGCAACCTCCTGAGCCTTTAGCCACTCCTAATCCGCTGCTCGACATTGCCGACCCGAGCTCCAAGGTTAGCGTCAGCTTCATCATCGGCACCGATGGCCGGGTGCACTCCGCTCTTATCCTCGAGAGCGCAGGTCCTACCGAAGACCGAACCATCCTGGATACGGTCCGCTCCTGGCGTTATCGTCCGGCTCTTTGCAACGGCGCCGCCACCGAAACCGAAGGCAAGATCGAGTTCTCCGGCCAATAGGCATTCTTTTCGACTAAAATGACCGCTGGTGAGCCAGCGCTATGGATCATGAAAAACCAACTGGGCCGATCCGCAATCTGCCCGCACCTGCGTCCGAGGGAGAGCTTGCTCCCAACCCCGCGGTCGACGATTTCTTCCGGCGACTGAAGCAGGACCTGCATCCCAAGCCCGGCACGGAAGCCATTGCCGCCGCGCTTCAGGCGGTGCAGCGCCTGGCTTCGCAGGTGGACGCGGACGGTTCCGCCGGCACCATTGCCGAGAGCTTAGAGTCGCGAACCTGCCTTTCTTGCGGCAGTCAAAATCCCGCGGACAACCGCTTCTGCGCCATCTGCGGCGTTCCGTTAGCGGATGCTCCGCCCCAGGAACTGAACGCTTCCATCGCACCCAGCGCGAAACCTGCCGCACAGGCGGCCGGTCAGCATCACTACCATCATCATTATCACCACCACTACTTGGCCACGCCCGAAGGCGGCGTGCCGCTGGCTGGCGCTGAGCCGCGGGCATCGAGTGGTACGCCTGTAGCCCGCGATGTCCGCGCCCGCAGCGCTCCCGGCGGGCTGTCGTTGAGCCGCGGAGAGGCTGCGGTCCGCAAGCTTACCCAGGATTGGGCGCAGGCCTGTAACAGCAAGCAGCTCGACGACCTGGTCGAACTCTACGGAGCCGACGCCATCGTGCTGCGTCCGAATGTGCCGCCGGTTCGCGGCACGGCGGCGATTCGCGAATTCTTCTTCAGCGTGCTCGATGCCGGACTCGGCGAAGTCGATCTCGAGCCTCTGCGCGTCGAAGTCTTCGGAGACATTGCCTACGAAGCCGGACGTTGCAAGATGCTGGTTCCCTTTACCATGGGCAAACGCCGCGAAGAGCGCGGCAAATATCTGCTGACGCTGGCGCGACAAGCGGGCGACTGGAAGATCCTCGCCGACTGCTGGTCCAGCGATTTGAGTTTAGGAGTCAACCTGGACTCACCCGCTCCCAAGCCAAGCGTGCAGAGCCCGCCCAATCCCGCCTTCAAACCCCCGCGCAAAGGCGTGTAGCGGAAAGGAGACAAGATGAACACCGGGAGTCGTCCGCTGCCGATCCTCTCCTTGGTCTTGGCCGCCCTCCTTCTCGCCGGGAATGCGCGCGGCCAGTCAAGCGAAGCGCCGGAGTCGGTAGGCCTCACCTGTTCTCCTGCCCCGTGCGTGCTGCCGCCCGTTCAAGCCTCCGAGGGTGGCGGCACGGTAACCGATACTCCCACTGCGACCAACCCTCTAAATCAGAGGGAACTACTCCTGGGCAGCGTCGATGGCAACTGTTATCCGTCGGCTTTAGGCTTCCACCTTTCCCGCGATCGGGGCTCAGCCTGGAACCGCGTTCTCTGCATGCCCGATATCACGATGGGAGGGAGAGGATGGGACTCGAGCGACGAGCCTTCAGTGGGGTACGACGGAAAAGGAACAGCCTACATCGCCGGTCTGTACTTCTGCACTGGTTATTGTCACGGGTACACCGCTGGCCTCCTCGCGGTGCAGAAATCCACCGATGGAGCCCACTGGAGCAAGCCCGTCGTGGCCTTGCGTGTCCAAGGCCAGACCTTTCCGTTCGAGACATCGATGGCGGCCGATACGAGCCCGACCAGCACCCGTGTGAATAGCCTGTACGTCTCCGGAGTGATGTGGACCCAATCAGGCCGTGATAATCAAGTGATGGTATCGCATTCGACCGACGGCGGCGCAACCTGGAAACAAGTCGCAATTGAGGCAGTGCAAAAGTACCCGGAAGGAGACAACCTCACACGCATGGCCGTTGGTAAGTACGGCGCTGTCTACCTAGCTTGGCTGCACTGCACTTCGCCTTGCAGTACGGCCAAGGTCATGCTTTCTAAGTCGGGCGACGGGGGCAACACGTGGTCTTCACCCCAACGAATAGCGCAAGTAACGATGCCCACGGACTGGGAGCTCCCCATCACCTTCGAGCGGGTGTATAACTACCCGGCCATCGCATCGGATAACAGCGATGGGCCCTACAGCGGGAATTTGTACGTCGTGATGTACACCTGGACGGGAGCCTACCTGCGGGTGCAGATGATCCGCTCGACGGATGGCGGTGACACTTGGTCGCAGCCCATGCCTCTGGCCCCAAAAAGCGATACCCATGACCAGTTCTTCCCGTCAATTTCGGTGAGTTCGACGGGGAAGATTGGCGTGAACTGGCTGGACCGACGCAACGACCCTGCCAACATCGACTATCAGGCATTCGCCGCGATCTCAACCGATGGCGGACAGAGCTTTGGAGCGAACTGGCAACTGACCAAAGCATTCTCCAACCCGAAAACAAACGGGACCGAGAACAACTGGATGGGCGATTACACCGGCAACACCTGGACCGGCGATACTTTCATCGCTGCCTGGATGGACAGCAGCAACGGCGTCGACATGCAAGAAGTAGTCGGCGGCGTCCGTTTGAAGTGAGCGACTTGCCCCATCTTTCTCCGCGCACTTTGCGGAGACTTGGGCGCGAGATTCCCGATTTGAAACCACGCCCGCAATGTCCTCCGCTTTCTCCTTGATTTGCTCCAATCACTACGATAACATAGAGACGCATAGGTTATCTCAGAGATAATCGTCGAATCTTTGACAACTTGATCCAGAGCGCAGCCCGCATGCGCCGAGACCCAAGCCATCGCCATGCACGGCGTCTGGCCCCGCTCCCTCGCGGTTCAAAAGTGAAACCGCGGCCGGGCGAGAACACGCCGTAACTCCAATGTTTCCAAGATTTTGCCTCTAACTACCTTTAGAACCATAGATCTAGGAGGCAGAAAAATTTCCGACCGTTTGTTTTCAATATTTTGGACGGAATCGAGAGTTTTTTTTGATGTATTTTCTGCACCATAATTGGTGCAAAGCATGATCGGCTAAGAACCAGTCGCCGCTTGCCGGTTCCCAGTTGTGCCGGTTGAGAAGAAAGCCGGTTGCACTCTTCGTCTGCCATCCTGTCCGCAAAGAACGCGCAAAAGGATGGGCCACACCGCAGCCTCGACACCCGCCTCAGCCCAGAGCAACCCCCAGCTTTTGCAGATCTGCGCGCAACTGTTCCGCGGTCTTCATCTGGATGACGTGCATTCCCAGGCGCGAGGCGCTGTCCAGATTCAACGGACGATCGTCGATGAAGCAGCACTCCTCGGGAGGCCGCTGCGTGATCTCCAGAGCGAGACGATAGATGCCTTCCTCGGGCTTGCGCAATCCCACAAAACACGAACTCACGAACAGGCTGAAGATTTCCCGCAGGCCGAAGGTCTGGATGCGATAAAGATTCAGCTCCTTCGATTCGTTGTTGATGGTGGACATCAGATATTTGCCCGACCGGCTCAGCTCCTTTCCCAGCTGCAAGGTCTCGGGAATTGGCGTCGACAGGGAGAACATGTGCTGGGTAAAAGCTTCGGCGGTGAAGGATCGGGGCCGATAGAAAACGGTACGCTCCAGATAGTTCTGCAGCGTGATCTTGCCGCGCTCGAAGGAGGAGACCAGCATCTCGTGGCGGCTCTCGAATTCGACTTCGTCGAGATTGAATTCTTTCAGAGTGCGCTGGCGCTGCTCGTGGTCCCACGCGTTGCTGAGCAGGACGCCGCCGACGTCCCAGAAAAGAGCGGTGATTCTAGGCAAGAGGATCCCTCCGGAATTGCGATTGGAATATCTTACAGGCCGCATGGACGAGGACGCCCGCGCCTACAGTGAAAAGCCCCGATCCTGGGCAGCAGGATCGGGGCAGCTTGGGCTTGCGCCTTGCTTTAGTAGCAGCCGGTGTGCGGCGTGAAGCTCTGCCGGTAGGTCAAGTTGTCGATGTCGCGGAACATCGGCGTGCCCGGCGGCAGTTGCGACGGTATGGTGAAATCCGGATCGAAAATGTAGTTTCGAGTCGGAGGCACATACACCGAGTAATTACAACATTTGAATGTGCCGGTGCCGTAGGTGGCGTAGTACAGGCTTACCAGCGAGCCTTCGTAGTTGAGGGTTGAGCCGCTCCAGTCCTCGACGAAGCGGATGAAGTTATGCACGCCGCCATCGGTGCCAAAACCGTAGTCGGCATTGGTCTCCCATCCTGGAAAGGGGAAGTTCATGTTTTTCCCGCTGGCCACTGCGACTCGATAGTAGCTCGTCGCAGCGGTACGCGCTGGGGCAGGAACGTTGAACCCTACCGAGTTGTTCCCGGTGTAGGGGTTGGTAGGCCAGACGTTGTAAAAGCTGTTCTGATCGAGCCAGGCGTTGGACAGCACGGTAACAGCGTCGGCAACGATGCCGGCCGCAGCCATTCCCGCCCCATCCGCTCCGGCCGGGGTGTTCCAGATGAGATCGCCGGGATTGGAGTTGTAGTCTCCGTAAATGTAGACAGGATTTTCCGAACCCACGGTGAATCCACCTTTGCTGTTGTCAGGACGGAGGGGCAGATTGCCCAGGGTTCCGTCGACTAATTTCAGCACGTGGCGGGCGCCGCTGACCCAGTTCTTTTGCCCGATAATGCAAACCGGCATGCGATTGCCAGTCAGGTAGGGATCGGGGGCGGGAGCCGCGTTGATGATCTGGCGGTTCACGCTCTTGGTCAAAATATAGGCGCTGCCGGTTCCATTGTTAATGCCATAACCAAAGCCCAGGCCAATGTTGCCGGCGCCAAAGTTGTCCAGGTGTCCGTTCAGGTTTACGTCCTCGGGCGAATTCGGTTTGCCCGCAGGGACGGGGTCCAGAAGTCCGTCGGGGTTACCGGCCGCAGTGGCGCTGTTGATATCGTCTTCCAGGCCGGAGTCTCCGGTCTTGGTGCCTGCGGCATCGACTTGCGTGCCCCAGGGGTTGGGCAGCATTCCTCTGCGGTCAGAGAAATAAAGAATGTAGCCGTTCTGAGAAATGTAGTCGACCGAGGCGCCGCTGACGCCGGTCGCGCCGGACAGCCATCGTTTCAAGTTGCCCACGTCGAGTTCGACGGCGTTCATCACTCCATTCGGCGTACAGCTGTTGTTGTTTTGCTGGGTATCGCGCGATTCGCCTTCTCGCGGATCGTAGAAGTTGATGGGATACCAGTTGTTCATGCTGACGCTTTGCACCGCAGCTTTGCTGTCGCCATACCAGGGATAGAGCGTCGTTTGATCGAGTGTAACCTCGGGTGGCTTGGCTTTGACGCATTTCCATCCGCCCGAATTTACGCAGCCAGTAGGCCCGGCGCCTGTCTGATCAGGCCAACCGCCGCTTCCGTTACGATCCGCGGGGTACTGGAAAATCAAAATGGCATTCGGGTTGATCGGGTTGCTGCCAGCGGTTAGCGGGGGAACCGGGCCGCGGGCGAATCCGAGCTGCAACCACTCCGCAGTGACCGGGTGATAGTTGCCGTTCACGTCGCGATATTCCACGCGCAAGTAGCCGTCGATCAGGTTCCAGGTGTTGGTGAGATTGGCTGCGGTCGGCGTGAAGTACGGATAAGGTGGCTTGTAGTAGGGCACGGGGGTTGCCGGACAAACCGGGGGATTGGTATTGGTGCAAGGCGTAAGCGCAAGGACCGGCGGCACAGCAGTCAAGCCGTTGTTGTTGGCATTCGCGACCAGCGTGGTCAACGGTGCTGCGGGCGGACCTTGATCATTGGTGAAAGTAACATCGGCTGCGATGGGCTGCACCGGAGCGTAGGGCCAGTCGGGAGCCAAAGTCGGACTAACGACCGAGACGGTCGCGTTTGTCCAGGTACTGGTGTCGGGATACGCGGTGGTTCCAGCGGCAAAATAGGTGTTATAGCTGCCACCGTCGGCCAGGGCGGGTAACGCTGGAGTCGATGCCGCGATGCCGTATGGATAAACTCCTCCGATGACGTTGGCCAGGCGAATATTGTTGGGATCGCCTACGCCGCCAGGAAGGTCGGCGGGAGTATCGGAGAGCAACACCCGAATCTCGGCTTCGTTATAGAGTCGCGACGCGCCTAGAGCGCTAGTGGATACTTCTCCAGCCGGGGGACGGCGAACGATTTCAAAAGGTTGCGGTCCCGCATTGGTTCCGGTGGTGCCGTTGACGAAAGGCAAGGTCAGGTTCGTGGCTCCTGTTCCCAGCACCGTGTTGCCGTAGTCGCCATCGACGATAAAACCGTTAAAGTAGGCTGCGCCTAAGGAGATTGTCTGCCACGAGGGGGGGCCAACGGTTGGTCCAGAGGCCGGCGGGTTACCACCAGCTCCAATCACGCTGCCCTCAGTCGCCGTGATGGCTCGACATTTTGGCTGCGCAGGAAGATCGCAGCCGCCAGTCGCATAGGGAATCAACACTGTTCCGGAGTCATTGAAGTTAGCGGCGGCCAGTCCGTTGGGAAGCACTTGACGGATGACGTTCCCCCACGCCGAAAGCTGATCGTGAAAGGTAAGCGTTGAGCCGTTGGACACACCCAGATACAAATCGCCATTGGTATGAACCCGGCCGGCGAAGTTCAGATTGGGGCTGCTGTAGAAGCCGAGATCGCTATCGGAGAAAACGCCAAACTGGAATACAGGAATCAACGCCACTTCGATGGTGCGTGACATGTTGACTTCATCGCCCACCGTCCCTACCCCGGCGAGCGAGGTGGTTGCGGTTACCTGCAGGCTGACGGGGAGCAACTCTGCGTAGAGGCCCTGGTAAGTGCCGCTGGAGATTTGTCCCCAACTGGTGGCAAGGGTTCCGTTAGCATTGGTTGCCGGAGTTAGCGTGTAGATGGGATAACTCATGAGGCTATTGCTGACAGGCGCATCTGAGCTGAGCCCTGTAATTTGCGCCGCCGTAGGCGATTCGATGTTTTGAAACATGTTGGCCAGGTCCGAGGTCATGTGTTCAATACCACCTTCAGCGGCGTGAAAGGCCAAATTGTTTTGTACATCCTGGCCACCCACTCTGCCTTCGGTGTTAACCATCATGAGCAGACCAATCGCGATCCCCGACATAATCATCAACAGCATCAGGGTTGCAATCAGAGTGAATCCTCGTGAATCAAGTTTCATGCTACGCATCGTGTCGCTCCTCATAGCCATACGACTTTCTTTGTTTCCGCTCCTGATTTCTCCCCACGCGCCTCACGGAGTGAGGATGTAGCGATTCTGGTAACTCAGATTTCGCGCGCTGATGGAAGTCTGCGTGTCGAAAGTCTGATAGCCTTTTGAAATCATGAGACCGCTCTGGGCCCCGGCCATCTGGGCGCGGGTAGTCAAATGAATCACATTGATCTTGCGAATCAGATTGAAGGATGTGCCGGTTGAATATCCTCCGTCGCCCACCGCGTTGAGCAGAGTGCCGTTGGTGTTGTAAGTGTCGTAAGTGAACTGCAGATTCACCACGCTCTCTTGTACGGGGATCGGAGTTTGCCCATTCACTTGCCGCATCAGGGTTGGTGTTCCTGCCCCGACGCCCAGCGGATCGGGCATCATCCAGAGGTAGTAGGTGATTACGAAAATACGAGTTGCCGTCGCAGTCGTGGGGCAGTTCGGCGACGCGCAAACCAACTGCGCTAAATCGCCCGACGCCGCAGCGGGCTGGTTGAGGTTCAGCGGGTCCCCGGCAGCGAAGGCGATCGTATAGTTATTGCCTCCGTTATTGGTGACGTTGGTGACTTCGCCGACTGCAGTGGCGGAGTTTCCTCCTACTGTGCTTTGCACCAGAACGAGATCGCCGGGGACCAGTTCCGGGGCCAGTGGCGGAAGCGTGGTGACTGGCTGAGGCGCCACCAGGGGCGCGGTAAGAACGCAACTGGACGGCAGGACAGCGGGTAGCTGTACCGTCACAGCGACAGTGGTGATGGTCTGGATGGTGTAGCAAGGCAGAGCGAACACAGTGTCGGAGTAGACCACGGTGATCACATCAGTTTTGCTTGGGCTGCCCGGTGGCTTGATGCCCATCTGGAAACCGGGAATGAGTCCATACAAAGTCGGATCGCACGGATTTGCGCCCGCCGAGGTGCACGGGTAGGCAATACCGTTTCCGGGAACGCAGTTGTTGTTTGCCACGCAACTGGGAGCGTAACCGTAAATGGGCTTCGTTCCCGATTGGGGCAAGGCGATGCCTGTCGCCGTCGGTAAGCCAGCGCCCGCTAAGCTTATGTCTTTGATCAGCAAGTCAGAGCTGGCGCGCAGGTCTTGCTGCATTTCGGCTCGCTGCGAAACCACAAAAGTCGCGCCCATGGCCTGGCTGAACAGCTTCACCGCGGCACCCAGAACCAGAGTGCCAATAGCCAGTGAAACCAGCACCTCGATTAAGGTGAAACCGCGCCTCGAATTTGCCGACATCCGACTCATAAGTTTTCCTCTTTTACCGGTATGGCGAAATGAAGGTGTTGAGGATGTATTGTTTGGGGACCTGAAACCCGGGGAGGGTGTACTGGATCGTGATCGTGACCGAGCGTAGCGTAGTGCTCGCAGGACCGCCGCCGGCGGGGATAACCGGCGAAATCAGGATCTGGCGCTGAAAGCTGGTCAAAGTGTTGCACACGTCGGGCGGGCAGGTTCCGGCGTAAATTCCGGTCGGTCCAGGCTGCTCGAGAATCTGCGCCCCGCAGGCCGCGTCGTCGGCGGTGCCGATGATTCCGTCCGCTCCCGCGCAATCTATTGGCAGGAAGCCAAGCAGGAAGATGCCGCCAGATCCGGTGTTGTTAATCTGCGCCCAGCTGATGTTGGCAGTTTCACGCGCAGTCAAAATACCTTCCATGGCCTCATCGGCCAGCAACTTGGCGGTCGCGTTTTCCTGCGAGCCTTGCGTGGCGGCCATCGCATATCCGAATACGCCCAGCAGGCTCAACAAGCCGATGGTTATGAGGGCCATCGAAATCATGACCTCAACCAGAGTGAAACCCTGAAGGTTTTTTTTGCCGCGTGCCCGGAAAGCGTTGTTGCTCTGAGCTTTCACTGTTGCCTCCAGTACCAGTTTGCCGCGTTCACGTTCAAGTAGATATGCCATCCGCGAAGACGGCCCGTCGCGCCCCACAATGAGATCGCGCGGGAGGTGCTTACAAATCTGGTGTCGCCCAGCAAAGCCAGATAGACCACCCCGTTGTTGACGTTCCCAATTGCGTCCTGAGCTGATCCATCGGGATAGAAATAGATCACGTTTTTTACGCCGCCGGCGACACCTTGGTCGAAGTCAATGGCGGTTGTGCCGATGCCGAAACCATCCGGCGTCATGGGATAAGCAACTGGCGATGACGGAAGGCCTGGCCACGCGACAAAGCCGACATTAGACGGAAGGAAATAAGTGGCGGTCACTGTTCCGGTCGAACCTTGGGTGATGGTGACGCTGTTGGGAAAGGCAGCATTGCTCAAAGTAACGAAATAGATCTGCCGCTGCGCCACCGAGAGGTCGCGTGCCTGCCGCAATGCCATCAATGTCTGGTTAAAGGCCTCGGTCACGTTGTTCTGCTTTAGCGAGGGCTGGATCGCCATGATGGAGAAAGCGAGGACGATCAAGATCATGGCAATTACGATCATCATCTCGATCAGCGAAAACCCGCGCATTTTGCGTGCCAGCATGAATCCTTTCCTTCTCCGGGGAGTTCGTCCGAGGCCAGCCTTAAGGCAAAAGGCTTTTTCCGGCCCTTTTCGCCCGCCATCTCGGGGGTGAGCACTGGCATCCTTCATCGCGTGTTACGCCGAAGGAGGGGTTTTCCTCTATAGGAAAAGACCGGTGGCTAACCCGCATGCAAGCTCATCGTAAGGAGGGGCAAGGGAGAGCGTCAAAGTACTAAAGGACGGGTCTCTACTGCTGGACCTAGGTAACGTAATTTGACCAGGTAACTCCGGTAACTTTGGCAGTGCAGCGTGCTGGGCAAGCGTGCGCGAAACCGCGACAGCCGCTAGGCGCCCCGGGCATGCGCCGCCGCGTTTCTGCCGCTCTTGTTGGCGGTGCGGGTGGTCGGCACGTAGGCGCAGGAACGAACATCGTAGTGCTGAGCCAGACAGTTTCCACAGAGATGAAGTTGGTGGACTTTGCATTGCACTGCTGGAGCTTCGGTGCCGCACAAATCGCAGCCACCCCGAACCCGCTGATTCGAAGGTGAAGATTCTTTTCGTGGCTCCCCGGCCGCGATCGCGAATTGGATCGTTCTCGCCTTGGCATAGATACCTGCAGCAATAACGAGAGCGCCCAGCGAAAACTGACACGCCCCGAACTCCAACATGTCCGGTTCAGGATGATCGCTCAGGAGGGCGGAAAAAAAGCAGAGTCCAACAAACATCAAGACTACGCCCGCTCCAATGATCCAGTTGGCTGTCTTCGAAGACATGAATCTCAATCCTTGAAGGACCGCATCACTTCTTAGTTGGTACATGCCGAACATAGCCGGTTACCCGCCGAAACTCCAGATGACTAAAGTCATGCCCTGCGCGCTGCCATGACCCCGGTAACTTGTGAGCCAGGCGCAGCGCACCTAACATGGCCGTGAACATGGCGCTGACGTCACTACTCGTGTGCTCGGATGCGCAGACTGTCCAGGTGCTCAGAGCCAGCCTGCAGGACATGGGCATCTCAGTGGAATCGTGCGGCGACCTGCGCATGGCCCGAGCCCGGCTTGAAGATAGGCATTTCGATGCCGTGCTGGTTGATTGTCAAGATGAACCCGCCGCGATCGAATTGATTGTGCAAGCCCGAAACACTTCTACCAACAAGACTGCGGCCGTAATTGGCATCGTGAACGGGCAGAACGATGTGCGCGCCATTTTCGCGAAGGGCGCAAACTTCATGCTCTACAAACCAATTTCCCGTGAACGTGCTGCCCACAGCATGCGCGCGGCCCGTGGTTTGATGCAGAGCGAGCGGCGGATTCGACCACGAATTGCGCTGCAGGCAAACACTTCGGTCGCTTATGCGGGAGAAGAAAACGTTCCCGCAGCTCTCGTGGACTTGAGTGAGGATGGCATTGCCTTTCGGTCTGACAGCAAATTGCCTCCGTACTGCAAAGTCTATTTCCAGTTTTCACCGCCACAAAGCACTTCGCTGATTCGATTGTCCGGGGAAGTCATGTGGCAGGATTCGTCCGGTCGCGTTGGAATTCGTTTTTCGCAGGTCCCGCAAACCTCGCGCCGCGTGCTGAACGATTGGCTGCAAGCGAATCTGACTGCGCCGTCAGAGCCCGTTCCGGCAGAACCGCAAATTCCAACCGGCGGGGACGACCTAAGCCTGAGGCTTTCGGCCGGCCTCGGCTTGCTATCAGTTTCTTCCGGTGATCGCCGCAACCTCTCGCGGCGTACCTGTCGCCTGGGGGCCGAAGTCTTCCGTAGTAACAGCAGCGTTCCTACTCGCTGCACCTTGATCGACATCAGCCCGGGCGGTTGCTACATCGAGACCATCGAGACGTTTCCCGCTGGAACAACTCTGGAAATCGTGGTGCGGACGGCGGACCTGAAACTGCGCGTCCATGGAAAGGTGCTGAGCACGCATCCGGGATTCGGTATGGGAGTCGAGTTCAGTCTGAGAACTGACGACCACCGCAAACAAGTGCAGCAGCTGATTGCGCATGCTAAGTCCGAGCCAAAGCTGATCTAGGGGGTCTACTCTTAAGTGAATACTTTGATCCATCCGTACCGAAAGATCTTCAGCCCTGAAGCACTTTTTCTTCGAATGTTGCTTTCCTAAAATAGTCCAGCGACATCCGCAGCCCAGTCTCGAGATCGATTTTAGGTTCCCATCCCAGCAATGTTCTGGCCTTAGTGATATCGGGCCGTCGTTGTTTGGGATCGTCCTGGGGCAGCGGTTCGTAGCGTATTTTGCTTTTCGACCCAGTGACCGCAAGCACCCGCTGAGCGCATTCGAGAATGGTGAACTCGGTGGGATTTCCGATGTTGACGGGCAAATGCTCTGAAGATTTAGACAAGCGTATAAATCCGTCGACCTCATCGCTCACGTAGCAAAAGCTGCGAGTCTGGCTGCCATCGCCATAGACCGTCAAGTCTTCGCCGCGAAGCGCCTGCTTCATAAAGTTGGGGACGACGCGTCCGTCGTTGAGTTGCATGCGCGGCCCGTACGTATTGAAGATGCGCACAATGCGCGTGTCCACATTGTAATAACGATGGTAGGCCATGGTGACAGCTTCGCTGAAACGCTTGGCTTCGTCGTAGACCGAACGCGGGCCGATGGGATTCACGTTTCCCCAGTACGTTTCTTTTTGCGGATGCTCCAAGGGATCGCCGTAGCACTCTGAAGTCGAAGACGTCAGATATTTCGCGCCGTACTTGCGGGCTACATCCAGCGCATGAAACGTGCCCAGGGAGCCAACCTGAAGGGTTTCGATTCCATGTTTTGTGTAGTCGACCGGACTGGCCGGGCAGGCGAAATGAAATACGTAATCCACCTTGCCGCAGTCAAAGGGCTGGTTGATGTCAATCTGTTGGAATTCGAATCGGGGTTCGTTGCGGAGATGATCGAAATTGGATCGCCGACCCGTCAGCAGATTATCGGCGACCACGACAGAATAACCTTCCGCCAGCAGCGCGTCGCAGAGATGAGATCCCAGGAATCCGGCACCGCCGGTGACCAGCGCCCGCTTACTCATGAATGGCTGGCTTTCCTCGGCGGGACTACGGCCTCAACCGGCACAGATTCGGGCACTGCCGCCGGTCGTCCGACGCTATAGTAAGTAAATCCATGCGCCGCCATGGAATCGGGATCATAGAGATTGCGCCCGTCGATCACGATGGGATACTTCAACTCCCGGTGCAGGCGATCCAAATCCAAGCTGGCAAACTCATCCCATTCGGTGAGAATCAAAAGAGCATCTGCACCGCGAGCCGCTTCGTAGGCATCACTGGCGTATTCGATACTCGAATTCAAAACTTCTTTCGCGCGTTCTTGTGCCGCAGGATCGTAAGCCGCGACCTTGCAGCCTTCCTGAAGCAAAGTCTGCACCAACAAAACGGCTGGTGATTCGCGAATATCGTCCGTTCCCCCTTTGAACGCCAGGCCGAGCACGCCCAAACGCTTGCCCCGCAGCGTCCAAAGGGCGTTGTGTACTTTGCGCAAAAATCGCTGGCGCTGGTCCTCGTTGATGCGTATCACTTCGTCGAGCAGACGGAACTCGTATCCGCACTCGCGCGCTACCGCACGAAACGCCATCAGATCCTTAGGGAAGCAGGACCCGCCATATCCAATTCCCGGGTTCAGAAACCGCGGCCCGATTCGGCTATCGGTTCCAATTCCCTGGCAAACCTGCTGCACGTTTGCTCCCACCGATTCGCAGACCGATGCGACTGCGTTGATGAACGAAATCTTCATCGCCAGAAATGCATTGCAGGCGTGTTTGATCAGTTCCGCGCTCTTGGTGCTGGTGATGATCAACGGCGGCGGAATCTGCGCCTGGTCCGGGCCGGGGATCGCATCCGGGCGCCTGTAATAACTTCCATCTGTCAGCGGCGCATAAATCGTCCGCAGAACTGCAGCGCACTTTTCGTTGTCAGCGCCAACGACAATGCGGTCGGGGTATAGGAAATCGGTGACCGCCGTTCCTTCCCGCAGAAACTCAGGATTGGACGCGACATCGAACGAGTCCGGCGGCGCGGCATTGCGGAGAATGATTTTGCGGATCCATTCGCTGGTATACACCGGAACCGTACTCTTCTCGACCACGACCTTATAACCATTGATCGCCGAAGGGATGATCCGGGCCACCGATTCCACATAAGAAAGATCGGCATGACCCTGCTCCGTAGGCGGCGTTCCTACCGCGATAAAGACTGCCGCACTGCCTTCAACCGCAGCGCGCAGGTCGTCAGAAAAAGTCAAGCTGCGGCCGCGGTGACGCTCCAGCAGTTCCGGCAGAAACTTTTCATGAATCGGGACCTGGCCAGCATTGAGCGCTGCCAGCTTCTGCTGATCGTTGTCTACCAGGATGACCTGATGGCCCATGTCGGCAAAGCATGCCCCAGCCACCAGTCCGACATATCCTGATCCCACGATTGCGATGTGCATCTAAAGCTCCTGAGGACTGCATCCAACGCGAAAACCCGCATAATTCCAACTGCAAAAAACTACTTTATCAGCTTTTCGCGATAGGCAGGGAATTGCCAGATAGGTTCCGTGGAATCGAATGCAGGAATGGGAAAACAAAGGGGAAACAACAACCCGCCCGCGGCGGGGACATAAATTCGATCAGAACGATTCTGAAAGGCTAGGTTCCGTTTCCCGACAGCGGCACAGTCTGCGGGCTGGTCGGATCATTGTCGCTGATACTGACGTTGGCCGATCGCGACCCCATCGCCGTGGGAGTAAACGTCACCGTGATCGTACATTTGCTCTGCGGCGGCAAGCTGCTACCGCAATTGTTCGTCTGCGAGAAATCGTTCGGGTCCGGCCCTTTGATCGCAATCTGCGTGATGGAAAGCGAACTTGTACCCAGATTGCTCAGAGTCACCTTGACCGGCACACTCGAAGTTCCGACCTTCTGATTCCCGAAATCGATTGCGGTGGGCGAGAGCACGACTGCTGTGCCCGTACCTGACAACGCTACCTTCTGCGGGCTGCCTGTCGCATTATCGGTAACCGAGAGCGTACCGTTCACCACGCCGTAGTCGGTGGGTGTGAATGTCACTTGGATCTCGCAGTTTCCGTTGACCGCCAAAGTTGATGGGCAATTATTCGTCTGCCCGAAGGGGGCGCTCGCCGCGATGCTTGAAATCGTGATCGGCTGGTTGCCCGTGTTTGTTAAAGTCGCATCCTGCGGCTGGCTCGTCGTTCCCACCAACTGAGTGGAAAAAGTTAAGGTCGACGGCGTCAATGTCACCGTATAAGTTTGATCCGTCCCGGTTCCGCTCAAGGGAATGCTAAATGGCGGCGAGCCTTTCTGGTTTACGTTCAGCGAAGCAGACTCCGCCCCTACCAGGCTCGGGGTGAATGTGACTTGAAACTGGCAGGTCGCGTTTGAGGGCAAACTCGACCCGCAGTTGTTCTTCTGAGCGAAGTCCGCAGAATTAGTACCGGTAATGGTGATGCTAAAGTCCTGCTTCAAGGGGCCGAAATTCGTCAACGTGGCAGCCTGCGGCGGACTGGTTGTGCCTACGCCCAGTGATCCAAAGTTGAGGCTGATCGGCGTGAAATAGAGAGCACGCTGCACGAATGTGGACAATGCAGCATTCAGCGCGTCGATGCCGAGCAGATCCAACTGCCCGTTCGCGACGAAAGCGCCCATGCTGATGGGATATCCCGAGCCCATGCCAGCAAAAGTCAGTGGCTTCTGGAATGTCCCGTTCCCGTTACCCAGCAAAACGCTTAGACCTGCGGCGACATCCAGCTTGCCATCTCCGTTAAAGTCTCCGATGTTAACCGACGCACTCCCGCCACTCGCCACACTGGCGCCTTTCCGGAAAGTTCCATCGCCGTTTCCCAATAACACGGAAATTCCGTCGGTCACCAGATCGATCTTTCCATCGCCATTGACATCGGCCGCAGCTACGGCATCTCCCCCAAACTCCACCGAATAGGCGACCCTATTGGGAAAGTTGCCTTTGCCGTCACCCAGGTATACGTTGACAGCGCCCTTTCCGAAAAAGTCAGTGCCGCTGACTGCGATATCCAGATTCCCATCGCCGTTGAAGTCAGCAATGGCTGGATAACCAGTCCCGTTGGGCGCACGCAGGCCAACGTCGCCCGTGTAGGTGAAACCGCCCAATCCATCGCCCAGCAATATAGAAAAACAACTTGGACCGTCTCCATTGCAGAGCTTGTACCCTTGCAAGCCGACATATACGTCCAGTTTCCCGTCGCCGTTGAAATCAGCAACACTCAGGTTAGAAATGTCCCTCAGCTGTATGCCCTCCTGCTGCGTCCACGTGAACGTGCCGTCACCCTTCCCGAGAAATACCTTCAGCAAGCAGCAATGATTATGAAACGTCGTCTTTAAGATACCCAAATCCAAATTCCCGTCGCCATTAAAATCGCCCGCGACCATCTTAATGACAATGTCCGACAGGTTGATCACAATCGGCGGCTGGAATGTTCCATTTCCTTTCCCCAGAAAGACCTCAAGCACTGTTCCACTACCTACGGCAAAATCCAAGAGACCATCGTGATTGAAGTCGCCGACCACGGTTGCAGCAGGATTGCTCGCGACATTCTGAATACTTCTCGGTACGAAGCCGACTCCCTTTGTCGAGTCTCGAATCGGAAAATAAACCACGTTCGACTGCACTTCACCAACCCCGAGATTTCCCACCGTTACCCAACCGAAGCCCGCCTGGGCAATGTCTGAGGCATTGATCTGAGCCTGCAACTGACTACTTGACACTACCGTTGTCGGCCGCAACGATCCGTTCCAATACACCTCAGCCGTTGACGTGAAACCCCAGCCATTAATCGTGAGCGTAAATCCCGCGCCGCCGGGCGCAGCACTGGCCGGAACCAGCGGTTGATTAACGAGCGGGATGGGATTGGATTGCCCCAGAGCAAGCGTGCTCGCCAGCAAGACACAAATAGAAATAATAAAGACAAAGTGGATGGACTTCATGAGAGCACTCCTTAGAGGCAGGGGCCAGACAAGCGCCTCCATTCTACCCTCGGAGGGGGCCTGTGGGCGGAGGGATTCCCAATTCGGGAACGGAGGCCGCGACTCATCTACTTTCTTCTTGAACTCGGTCGACCATTCGCGATAATATTGAAACGA